>Ga0315268_10003486_pt1 | contig 17333 bp, 20 predicted proteins | sample C1_top_MG_FD_204535 | JGI IMG/M metagenome (GOLD analysis project Ga0315268, IMG submission 204535) | Sediment microbial communities from Yellowstone Lake, YNP, Wyoming, USA - C1_top | ecosystem: Environmental > Aquatic > Freshwater > Lake > Sediment | place: USA: Wyoming | collected 2017-08-01
CATCCGCCGCCCCGGCTCTTCAACTCCTCCCCTGACGCACCCGTTGCGGGGCGGGCCGGGCCTACAATCGCGGCATGCGCCGTGATCTTGCCCGTCCGCTCCGCGATGCCTGGATCGTCGACGCCGTCCGCACGCCGATCGGGCGGTATGGCGGCGCGCTCGCCACGGTCCGCCCGGACGACCTGGCGGCCCTCGTCATCCGGGCGCTCGTGGACCGGACTGGGATCGACCCGGCGGGCGTCGAGGACGTCATCCTCGGCTGCGCCAACCAGGCCGGCGAAGACAATCGGAACGTGGCGCGGATGGCGCTCCTCATCGCGGGCCTGCCTGTGGAGACCGCCGGCCTGACCGTCAACCGGCTCTGCGGCTCGGGCCTCCAGGCGGTCAACTCCGCCGCCCACGCGATCGCGGTCGGCGACGGCGACGTCTTCATCGCCGGCGGTGTGGAATCGATGAGCCGGGCGCCGTACGTGATGCTGAAGCCCGCAAGTGCCTTCGAGCGCGGCACACACGAGCTGGTGGATTCGACGCTCGGTTGGCGCTTCGTCAACCCGAAGCTCGACGCGGCATACCCGGCCATCAGCCTGGGCGAGACCGCGGAGTGCGTGGCCGACGACTGGTCGGTCTCGCGCGAGCGCCAGGACGCCTTCGCCCTGGCCAGCCAGCAGCGGGCCGCGGCCGCAATCGCCGCCGGCCGGTTCGATGGCCAGCTTGTCCCGGTCACGATCCCCCAGCGGAAGGGCGAGCCGCTGGTGGTCGCCCGCGACGAGCAACCCCGCGCCGACACCACGGCCGAGGCGCTGGCCCGGCTGCGGCCGGCGTTCCGGGAGGGCGGCTCGGTGACCGCCGGGAACGCCTCCGGCATCAACGATGGGGCCGCGGCATTGCTGGTGGCCGACGCGGGCCGCGCTCGCGAACTCGGGCTTCGACCCATGGCGCGGATCGTCGCCACCGCTGTCGCCGGGGTGGACCCGCGCGTCATGGGGATCGGACCGGTGCCCGCGGTCCGCAAGGTGCTCGAACGGGCCGGGCTGGCCGTCGCGGACCTGGACCTCGTGGAGCTCAACGAAGCCTTCGCCTCCCAGTCGGTCGCCTGCATCGACGAGCTGGGGCTGGACCCTGCCCGCGTCAACGTCAACGGCGGCGCGATCGCGCTGGGCCATCCGCTGGGCGCGTCGGGCGCGCGGCTCGTCACGATGCTCGTGCACGAGCTGGTCCGGACCGGTGGCCGCTACGGGCTTGCCTCCATGTGCATCGGGGTCGGCCAGGGGATCGCCACCGTCGTGGAGCGACTCGATGCCTGAGCCGCAGCCGTCCGCAGCCGTGGTCGCTGCTCGCACGCGCCGGCTGGCCGACTTCGCGGGGCGCCTGCGCATGGCATCGACGCTGGCGAGCCGCGCGGTGCTCGCCCCGGTCTACCGTGCCTACACGGTCCGGCTCCGCGCCGAGGTGCTGGCGCGACCGGTCCCGGAGCACGTGGCGCTGATCATGGACGGCAACCGCCGCTGGGCGCGCCAGCTGGGCGGTGGGGCCGGCATCGGACACCGGCACGGCGCGAACAAGGCGATCGAGCTCCTCGACTGGTGCAGCGACCTCGGGATCCGGGAGGTCACGTTGTGGGCGCTCTCGCTGGAGAACCTGGACCGGGCGCCCGAGGAGGTGGAGCTGATCACGGAGATCGCCCGCCAGACGCTGACCGCCCTCTCCGAGCGCGACAAGGTCAAGCGGCTGGAGATGAGCCTGCGAGTGATCGGCCGGCGCGAGCTCCTCCCGGACCGGCTCCGCGAGGCAGCTGAGCGCGGCGAGGCCGAGACGCAGGGTCGGCCGGGGCTGCGGGTCACCCTGGCGCTGGGATACTCCGGCCGCGACGAGCTCGTGGAGGCCGCCCGGGCCGCGATCCGAACCCTGGTGGCACAGGGCGTGCCGCCAGACGGGCTCCCCGACGCGCTCACCGCCGAGCAGCTGGAAGCGCACCTCTACACGCGCGGCTCCAGCGACCCGGACCTCATCATCCGCACGTCGGGCGAGGTCCGGCTGTCCGGGTTCCTGCCCTGGCAGAGTGCCTACAGCGAGTTCTACTTCTGCGAGGCCTACTGGCCGGCCTTCCGCGAGCTGGACTTCCTCCGCGCCATCCGGACGTACCAGCTCCGGGGGCGTCGGTTCGGTCGCTGAGTCCGGCGGCCGCGGGTCGGGTGCGTCGCCCGACCCGGCTCCCGATTTTGACGCCGCGCTTGTCGAAAATCGGCGAACCCCCTACGATCTGCCTGCCTGTTCCCGCCCCCTTCGTCCCAAGGAGGACGCTTCCGAATGATCGACAGCGGCTCGACCATCCTCAGCCTGAGCGACGTGGCCGCGGGCAAGCTCCGCGAGATCACTGCCGGCGAGGCCAACCCGAATGTCGGGCTTCGCGTCTACGTCTATTCCGGCGGCTGCTCCGGCTTCCGGTACGGGATGATGATCGAGGATGCGCCGACCGCGGAGGACCGGGTCCTTGAGTCGCAGGGGATCAAGGTCTACGTCGACACCAAGAGCATCGACCTGCTGGCCGGCTCCCAGATCGACTATGTCGACACGCTGATGGGCGCGGGCTTCACGGTCAACAACCCCAACGCGGTCGCGGCGTGTGGCTGCGGCTCCTCGTTCCGGACCGCCGAGTCCGAGGGCGCCCCGGGGGCCTGCCACCACTGAACCTCCGCTGGGCGCGGACGCCCGGCGCCGCGCGTCCGGCGACGCCAAACGGCTGCCCCGACCCGCCACGTCGCCCTGCCGATACCTGGCCGCCGGCCCTTGACGCCCGCCCCTTCGCACTCGTAGCGTCGCGCCCGAACGTGCGCGTCGCCCGATCTGCGATGCAGGAGTGGAGGTGTCCGGGGTGAGCTTTCTCCAGAAGGCGAAGGAGAAGGCGTCGGAGGTCGCGCGGGAGGCAGCCGACGCGTCCTCGCGCGCTGCGGGTGCGGTCTCCGCCAAGGCCCATGATCCCGAGACGCAGGAGAAGCTCAAGACCGGCCTGGCGACGGCCGGCAAGGCCGCCGGCGATGCGTCGATCAAGGCGGCCGATGCGTCGGCGAAGGCGGCCAGCGCAGTCGTCACGAAGGCCCAGGATCCCGCGACCCAGTCGAAGGTGAAGGGCGGGCTGGCAAGCGCCGGGCGTGGTGCCCGGACGATGGTCGAGCGGATCGACCCGGGAATCCTTGCCGAGATCGTCATCAAGGCGACGGCCCTCCAGGAGAGGGCGAACGCCAGCCTCCGCAGGAAGGGTTCGATGTACCGGATCGGCGAGATCCAGGTCACCGCCTCGCTGCCCCCGGGCATCTCCTTCTCCATTGAGCGGGTGGGTGACGCCGGTGACGACGTGGATTCCGGCCAGCCCCTCCTGAGCTCCACCGAGTTGCTCGCCGAGGAACGGGCGGTCGCGGACGACGACGCCATCGTCTCCCTCGACACACAGGAGCAGGCGGCCATCGTCGAGGGGCTCACCGACGCCGGGGCTGCGATGGACGCCACGGTCGAGGCTTTCGACGGCGACGCCCGGCCGCGCCGGACTGACCCGCTCAGCGCGCCTCGAAGGAGCGCTTCGAGAGCCCGTAGAAGTAGCCCTCGATCGTGAAGTCCGGCGCGTCGTCCGGCTTCGCGACTGCGCCCAGCGTCACGAAGATGGGCGCGAAATGCTCGACGGTCGGGTGCGCGTACGGCATGCCCGGCGCCTTCTCGCGGAACGCGAACAGCGCATCGAGGTCGCCCCGGTTCAGCGCTTCCGTCGCCCACTGGTCGAAGTCGATCGACCATTGGGGCGCGCCCGGCCTGCCCAGGAAGTAGTCGTGGATGAACGGCAGGCCGTGGGTGAGGAAGCCGCTGCCGACGATCAGCACGCCCTCCTCCCGAAGCGGCGCCAGGCGGCGGCCCACCTCGAACAGGTGCCGCGGCTCCAGGTCGGGCATCGACATCTGGAGGACGGGAATCTCGGCGCCCGGGTACATCGCCTTGAGCGGCACCCACGCGCCGTGGTCGAGGCCCCGCGTCTCCCGTTCCAGCAGAGGTTCGTTTGCCGGCATCAGCCCCTTGACCCTGGCCGCAAGGCCGGGCGCCCCCGGCGCGTCGTACGTCATCCGGTAGTAGTGCTCCGGGAAGCCATAGAAGTCGTAGACCAGCGGGACCCGCCGCGTTGCGCTGAGTGCGACCGGGGCCGTCTGCCAGTGCGCGCTGACGATGAGGATGGAGCTCGGCCGCGGAATCGACGCGGCCCACGAGCCAAGCTCGCCCATCCACTCCTCGTCCTCGAGGAGCGGGGGCGCGCCGTGCCCCAGGTAGATGGCCGGCATTGGCCGGGCCGTCGGCATCCCGACCGCCGGGGCGGCCGGGCTCGGATCGGGGTCCGAGTGCAGGTCAGACATGTGGGAGCTCCGCTGAGCAGCCGTCGCACGCGCGACGATTACTCACTGAACCGCTCTTCCTTCCAGGGGTCGGCCTCGTTGTTGTAGCCGTAGCGCTCCCAGAAGCCGCGGATGTCGTGGTCCAGGAACTCCAGCCCGCGGACCCACTTCGCGCTCTTCCAGAAGTAGCGTTTCGGCACCACCAGGCGGAGCGGGTAGCCGTGCTCGGGCTCCAGGGGCTGGCCCTCGTAGCGGTCGGCGAGCAGCACGTCCGCGTCGTCGAGGACCTCGAGCGGCATGTTGGTGGTGTAGCCCTGCTCAGAGTGCACGAGGACGTGCGTCGCCTCGGGCCGGACCTGGGCCAGGTCCAGGATCGCCCTGATCGGCACGCCCTCCCAGGTGGTGTCCAGCTTCGACCAGCGCGTCACGCAATGAATGTCCGCCGTCACCTGCGAGCGCGGAAGCGCCAGGAACTGGTCCCACGTGAACGTGAGCGGCGTCCCAACCAGCCCGTGCACCCGGAGGTCCCAGGCGGCCAGGTCGGTCTTCGGGACGCTGCCGTAGTGGAGGACCGGGAACTTCTCGGTCAGGTACTGGCCCGGCGGAACGCGCGACGCCGTCGCGGGATCCTGCCCGCGGGAGCCGAAGAGGCGCTCGAACATGGGGTTCTCCGTGAGGGTGGCAGCATTCTCGCCGATGGAGGAGACGGGGTCCAATGGCCGTGTTCGAAGATTCGTCCGCGCGGGCCGGCGAGCCGTTACGCTTCGCCCATGGAGGATCAGGGCCACCGCGCACAGGACGCCGCCGCCCGCGAGGCGATGGCCGGCCACCGGATCGTCGTCGTCATGCCGGCCTACAACGCGGCCCAGACGCTGGAGCGGACGTACGCGGATATTCCGCACGACATCGTCGAGCGGATCATCCTCGTGGACGACGTCAGTCGCGACGAGACGGTGGAGATCGCGAAGCAGCTTGGCCTGGACGTGATCGTGCACCGCCAGAACCGCGGCTACGGCGGCAACCAGAAGACCTGCTACGACGCCGCCCTCGAGATCGGCGCCGAGGTCGTGATCATGCTTCACCCGGACTACCAGTACGACGCGACCCGGATCCCAGCGCTCGTGGAGCCCATCCTGCGCGGGGACGCGGACCTCATGCTGGGCAGCCGCTTCCTGGGCGATCCGCGGGCGGGCGGGATGCCGACCTGGAAGTTCGTCTCCAACCGCTTCCTCACGGCCCTGGAGAACTTCGCCTTCGGGCTGCGGCTTTCGGAGTACCACACTGGCTTCCGGGCCTACTCCCGCCGTCTCCTCGAGACGATCCCGTACCACCGCAACTCGGACGACTTCGTCTTCGACCAGGAGCTGGTTGCCCAGGTCGTGGCGGCGGGCGGCTTCCGGATCGGCGAGATCGCCGTCCCGACGCGCTACTTCGAGGAGGCGAGCTCGGTCGGCTTCCGCCGGAGCGTGGTCTACGGGCTGTCCACTCTCCGGGTGGTCGCCCGGTTCGCGCTCCACCGAGTCCGCGTCCGGCCCTCGCCGAAGCTGACGCCGCGCACGCCGCGCGACTGAAGCCGGCCCGGCAGACCAGGACGCTCGGGCGTATGCGCCGGTCGCTCCTTCGCGGTGGGATCGGGATCGCGATCTCGATCCTGGCCCTCTCCCTGGTCGTTCGGCAGGTGGACGTCGCCGCGGTGGGTCGCGTGCTCGGGAACGCCGCGCCGGGGTGGGTGCTCGCCGTTGCTGCCTGCATCGCGACCGACGTCACGTGCCGGGCGGTCCGGTGGCAGGGGCTCCTGGCCCCGATCCAGCGCGTCCGGTTCGTGCCGGTCCTGGGGTATCTCCTGGTGGGCTACCTCGCCAACAACGTCCTGCCGGCCCGCCTGGGCGAGCTGGTTCGGAGCCACTACCTGGGCGACCGCGAGGGGATGAGCCGCGCCACGACGCTCGGCACCATCGTGGTCGAGCGCGTCGTGGACACGGCGGTCCTCGTCGCGATCGCCTCGGCCGCGATCATCCTGTTGCAGGTCCGGGGCATCGTCGTGAGCGCGGTCCTGCTTGGCGTGGGCCTCACCGGGCTGCTGGTCGTGGGCCTCGCCATCGCGCTCGTGGCGCATCGCCTCCCCTATGCCGACCGGGCCGTGGCGGCCGTGGAGCGGTGGCCCTCCGTGATCCGCCTGGCCGGCAGGCTTCGCGGTGGCCTGGCCGTGGCCGGGCGCCCGCGAACGGTTGCCGTTGCCGTCGGCTGGAGCCTGGCGGCCTGGGGTGCGACCGTCGTCGCGTTCGCCGCCGCGGGCCAGGCGGTCGGCGTGGAGCTGACCTGGGGGCAGGCCGCCCTCCTGGCCGCCGGCGTCTCCCTCGCCACGGCCATCCCCGCAGGGCCCGGCTACCTGGGAACGTTCGAGCTGGCCGCGGTCCAGATCGCGGCGGTCTTCGGGGTCGGCGCGGACCCGGCGGTGGCGCTCGCCGTGCTGGTCCACGTGGTCATCCTGGTCCTGACCTCGCTCGGCGGCGCGGTCGCGCTCCTGTCCCTGGGATGGCGCCGGACGGCGCCCGGGGTGGCGCCGAGCGACGCGGAGGCGGGAGGCACGCCGGCCACTCCGACTCCGTAGCACCCGGGCAACTGCTCGTCACGTGTCCGCCAGCTCGCGGCCGATCGCGCGCAGGACGAAGCGGGCGGCCTCGGCGGACTTGCCTCCCAGTCGCTCGCCGGCATCCGCGTCGGCGTCCAGCGCGGCCGCGAGGTCGCGCAGCATCGCGTCGATCGCCGGGGTGCGCGCAAGGACGCCGGCCGCGAACGCGGCCTCGAGCCCGGCCGTCGCCACACGAGCGTTCTCGATGACGTGGCCCTTCGCGGCCACCTGGTCGGCAAATGCGGTCCGGGCCGCCGCCGCCGCCGATCCCGTGCTCGCCATCGTCATCCCCCTCTCCGGCGCCAGCGCCGGCCCCGACGTGCCCAGCCTCAGCCGGTCTGCTCCACGGCGGGTACCAGCCCGAGCGCGCGTTCGCGACCGGCCCTCCACTCGTCCTCGAGGATGCTCATCTGGACCTCGTCCCAGAAACGGCCGCCCCGCCAGATGGCCTCGCGGGATCGGCCCTCCGTGGAGAAGCCCACCTTCCGGTAGGCCCGGATGGCGCGCTCGTTATATTCGAAGACGGCAAGCGCCACGCGGTGGAGCCCAAGGACGCCAAAGGCGTGCTCGAGCATCAGCGCCGTCGCCTCCGAACCGTACCCGTGGCCCCAGCAATCGGGCTCGCCGATCGTGATGTGGAAGAGCGCCGAGCCGTTGTCCCCGTCCAGCTGGCTGAACGCACACGTGCCGATCAGGCGGTCCGAGTCCGCGAGGTGGATGGCGAGCGCAAGCGAACCGCCGCCCGCGACGCGCGCCTCGAAGAATCGCTCAACCTCGTCCGCGCGCATCGGCCCTTCCTGGTAGCGGGTCAGTCGCGCGATCTCCGGGTCGCCATACCAGCGCTTGAAGGCGGGCAGGTTGCGCGCCGTGTGCGGCCGCAGCACCACCGTTCGACCGGGGATCGCGGCGGGAAACCAGCTCCGGGCTCGCATGCCTGCGAGCGTATACCATCCCGGGCCGGCGCCGGGGGAGCCGGGCGACCCGGCGGATTGCCGCGACGTCCCGATCCGCGCGATCGTCGCGGGGCATCCGACGCCCGACGCCCGACATACCCACGACCGTCGGCCGGAATCACCCCGGAGGTGGAGCGCCGGGGATCCACCCGTGCCGTTCCGGGTCCCGATCGCGATGCCTAGCCTTGGGGAGAATCGAAGGGGGATCACGCGGCGAAGACGGACGGGAGAGGGAATCGCGATGGACAGCCTGGCCGTTCTGGCGGCGATCCTCGCCTGGCTGCTGATCCTCGCCGTCGCCCTCATGCGCGTCCCCGGCGTGGGCCTGCGCGCCCTTGTAGGGACCTGGCTCGTGCTGACGGTCTTCTCCATGGGATGTGTCTTCATTGTCGCCTTCGTGGCCTCGTACGGGCTGCTGTTCGCCTTCGGCATCGGCGCGGCCTGGGTCGGGGTCATCGTCTCGGGCGTGGCGATCGCGGCGACGCCCGTCGTCTGGGCGCTCATCCTCAGGCGGCGCGCCCGTCGCAGGCCGTCGAATGGCTGATCGCGACGCGGACAATGGCCCGAAGGCCGGCGTCTTCCTGGCCATTGCTGACTTCCCGCTGCTGGTGGCCGGCTACCGGGCCGTCATCGACGCCACCCCGGACCTGCAGGTCGTCGGCGCGATCGACAGCCGCGAGACCATGCACGAACAGGTCGCCGGGTCCGCCGCCGACATCGTGGTCGCCGAGTGGCTTCCCTCCACAGCCGCGGGCAGCCCGTCGTTCCCGACGATCGAGGAGGTCCGGGCGGCCCGCCCGACCGCCCGGATCCTGGCCATCGAGTGCCGATGCGGCAGCGAGCAGTTCTCGCTCGCGCTCCGGGCCGGCGCCCACGGGTTCCTGACGCGCCGCGCGGCGGCCGGCGAGGTCGTGAGCGCGCTTCGCTGCATCGGCCGCGGCGAGACCTACGTCAGCCCGTCGATGGTGACGCAGATGGTCGACACGTATGTCCGGCGGAGCACGCCTGGCGCGCCCGATGACGCGTTCGACGCCCTGAGCGAGCCGGCCCGCGAGGTCTTCCGCCTCGTCGCGGTGGGGCACACCAACCGGGAGATCGCCCGGACCCTGCACCTCTCCGAGCAGACGGTGCACAACCACCGGGCGAACGTCATGGCGAAGCTGGGCGTCCACGACCGCGTGGAGCTGCTGCGGTACGCGCTCCGCCGTGGCCTGGTCCAGGGGACCGAGCTGTGAGCCGCCTGCGGGTTCCCCTGGGCGGCAATCGGGCCCTGGCCCTCCGATCGGCGGCGCGGCGTCTCCGCCCGTCGAGCTCGGCCAGGCTGCTCAAGCGGATGGCCGCCGGAGCGGCCCTGGTGGCAGGGCTTGCCGTCGTCCTCTTCGTGCTGGGCGCCGCGTTCTCCGCCCTCTATGGCGAGTACGGCTCCCACCCCGCCGAGAACGCTCGAAGCTGGGCCGCGCTGACCCCGGCGTACGCCGACTCGACGGTCTGCCAGCACTGCCACCAGCCGGAGTACGGCCCGTGGGTGGCGTCCCCGCACCACACGGTCGTCTGCGAGAGCTGCCACGGCCCGCTTGCGGCGCACGCCGCCGAGACGTCACCGAACGCGCCCGCCGGCTCCGTCGTGCTGGCCACGGTGTCGGACGCGATCTGCGTGGCGTGCCACCAGCAGGCGACCGGTCGGCCGGCGGCGTTCCCCCATGTGGACCTTGCCCAGCACTACGCGGGAGCCTCCTGCCTCTGGTGCCACGACCCCCATGACGCGACCGCGGTGCGTCCCCCCGACATCCCGCACTCGCTGGCCCGACTGCCCGCCTGCGTGACCTGCCATACGCCGGCCGGTCTCAAGCCGGTTCCGGTCGGGCACGTCGCATCTGCGGACGCGGTCTGCCGGACCTGCCACGCGCGGCCGGCGAATGGCCAGTAGGAGCGTGTCCATGAGCGAGACCGGCCCGACTGGCCCCGGCGAACCGCGGGGCCCGCAGGCCTCCCTGTCGCGGCGACGTGTCCTGCAGCTCGGCCTGGCGGCTGTGCCCGCCGTCTGCGGCGCGCGGCTCGCCGCAGGCGTGTTCGCCACGTCCGGCGATGCGGTCCGCGCCGCCGAGCCGGCGCCTGCCGGCGCGACGTACGACCCGTCGGCTCACGATTGGGCGTTCGTCATGGACACGACCACCTGCATCGGGTGCGGCCGCTGCGTCGAGGCCTGCAAGCTGGAGAACCACGTCCCGGCGGACCCCGAGCTGAACCGGACGTGGGTTGAGCTGCATGTCCTGGCGGAGAACTGGACCGTCACGGTGAGCTCCCCCGCGGGCGGAGCGGACGGCGCCCAGGCCCAGGCGACGGTGCCGGCGGTGGCCGACGCGGCGGTCCGGAATGCCTACTTCGTGCCGCGCACCTGCATGCAGTGCGAGAACCCACCGTGCACCTGGGTCTGCCCGGTCAGCGCAACCTACAGGACCCCGGACGGAATCATCCTCGTGGACGAGAAGCGCTGCATCGGGTGCGGCTACTGCGTGGTGGCCTGCCCCTACGGCGCCCGGTACATGGTCCCGGCTGGTGACACGACGCCGAAGGGCGTCGCCGGTGTCGTCGACAAGTGCACGTTCTGCTACCACCGCATCACCCGCGGCCTGCTGCCGGCCTGCGCGGAGGTCTGCCCCGTCAACGCGCGGATATTCGGGGACCGCAATGACCCGACCAGCGCGGTGAGCGTCGCCATTGACCAGAAGCGAGTCCGGGCGATGAAGCCCGCCCTCGGCACTCGGCCGCGCGTCTTCTACACGGGTCTCGAAGGCGAGGTGGACTGATGTCCGTGCGTCTCGCCGACCGCGACCTCCCCACGGACCCCCGGGTGATCGCCCGCGCCATGCGGCTCCGCGTCGCGGCCACACCTCGCCCCCTGCGGATCTGGTACGGCATCCTGCTCGTCCTCTGCCTCGTCGGGGCCGTCGGCGCCGTCCTGTGCCTGCCCCCCGGCTGGGCAGTCCTGGGGACCCGACCCAGCTTCGAGTGGGGGATCCTCATCTCGGCCTACGTCTTCTTCGCGATCACGACGAGCGGGCTCTGCCTGGCGTCGTCGCTGGGCACGGTCTTCGGCATCGAGATGTTCATCCCGCTCGAGAAGCGCCACGCGATCCTGGCCCTGCTCTGCCTCGTCACCGCGTTCGGCGTCATCGCGCTCGATCTCCAGTTCCCCGTGCGGATGGTCTTCGGGGCGGTCCTGAGCCCGTCGCCGCTCTCACCGATGTGGTGGATGGGAGTCTTCTACGGCGCCTACCTGGTGTTCCTCATCGTCGAGGTCCTGAGCATGTTCACCGGGCGCTGGCAGATCCACCGGGTTGCCTGCGTGCTCTCGTCGATCACCGCGATCGTCGCGCCCACCACCCTTGGGGCGGTCTTCGGGGTCCTCTCGTCCCGCCCGTACTGGCACGGCGCCTTCACGCCGCCGGCCATGGTGGCGGCGGCGATGCTTTCGGGCACCGCCCTGCTGGGGATCGTCTTCGCCTGCGTCCACCGGTTCCGGCTGGCCGGCTTCGAGCGCGTGGCCACGCTCGCGATCCCGGCGATCCGGCTCCTGCTGACGATCATCCTGTCGGTGACGGTGCTGGTCGTCGGCTGGCAGACGGCGTGGGGCCTCTACGGGGACGTCCCCGGCCTGTCCGATGCGACCGCCGCCATCCTCGTCGGGCCGCTGGCCCTGCCGTTCTGGGTCTTCCGGGTCTTCCTGGGACTGGTCGCGCCGCTGGCCCTGCTGGCCCTCCCCCGGACCAGGACGCCCGGCGGCCTCTTCGCGGCCTCGTGCCTCGCCTTCGCGGGCCTCTTCGCGGACCGGGCCATCTTCGTCTCCGCCGGCCAGATCGCGCCCGCAACGGCGGTCGCCGGTGTCCTGCCGTCGCCGTTCGCCACGTATGTTCCGTCGTTGGTGGAGATCAGCGTCGTCGTCGGGGCGCTCGCCTTCCTCGCCCTCGTCTATACGCTCGCCGAGCTTCACCTGCCGATGGGCGAGCATCAGGGGCACCTGGCGGGCGCGTTCCTCGGTTCGGGCACGCCGGCCAAGGCTGCGGGCACAGCCGCGGGCACGGCCGCGGGCGAAGGGGACCCGACGGGGGCCGGACGCTCGGTTCCGCTCGTCGACATCGGCGGAGGTGTGCTGTGACGGGGAGGCGAATCCGCCGCGCCCTCGTCGCCCTCATCGCGATCGGCGCCACGGTGGCGATCGGGGCTGCGATCGGCATCGGGATCGCCAGGTCCGGCCTGGTTGACCCACTGGTCGCGCGCGTGCAGCCGGCCACGGCCGCCCCCGGCACCCCGACGGCGGCCCCGGACGCGTCGCCGACGACGCCCGGCGCGTCGCCAACCGCGCCGCCCCTGGCCCTGACGCTGGAGATGCCGGCCGGAGCCGATTGCCTCGGCTGTCACACGACCGCGGCTGGCGGTGTCGGGACGGCGACGGTGCCGCCAATCGGTCATCCCCTGGCGGGCTGGACGAGTTGCACCTCCTGCCACGCCAACGACAGCCTGGTGAAGACCGCGCCCGGGCATTCGGGCATCCACGCCGACCAATGCCTCCTCTGTCACACCGCCACGACGCCAGCGGCCGTGGACCGCCCGCATTCCGCTCGACAGGACGTGCCCTGTCTCTCCTGTCACGGGAAGACGGCGCCGCTGCCCGACAGCATGAAGAACCGGTCCGAGACGACCTGCTGGCTGTGCCACCCGGCCGCGGCTGTGCAGGCGCCGCCCTACCCGCATCCGACGCCAGCCGGCGGCATCTGCCTGACCTGCCACAGCGCCGCCGAGCTGGGGGCGCTCCCCTCCGACCATGCCGACCGAACGAACAGCCAGTGCTCGGCCTGCCACGGTCCGGCCGCCAGCCAGCCGCCCAAGGCACCCCACGACCTGGCTTCTCGTGCCGGGATGTGCGCCTTCTGCCACCTCGCGGGGGTGTCGAGCCAGTAGCCGGGGCCGCGCGCGAGGTCAGAGGTCGGCGACGTCGACGAGGCCGCGGCGTATCGCGTACTTGAGCAGCTCAACCCGATCGTGAAAGCCGAGCTTCTCCATGACGTTCGCCCGGTAGCTGTGGATGGTCCCCTCGGACAGGTGGAGCGTCCGGGCGATCTCCCGGTTGGTATGGCCGATGGCAGCCAGGAGTAGGACCTCCTGCTCGCGCTCGCTCAGGTCTTCGTATCGATCCTCGAGCGTGCCCTGCGGGGACTTCAGCACGTACGTGTTGACCATCCTGGTCACGACCGCCGGGCTGACGTAGGTCTGGCCGCGCGCCACGGACCGCAGTGCCGTGACGACGTCGGCCGCCCGTGCCTCCCGGGTGAGGAAGCCGTCGGCGCCGGCCTTGATGGCGAGCGAGAACTGCTCGCTGCTGCTGCGGCACTCAAGGGCGAGGATCTTCGCGGCCGGATTGGCGGCCCGGATCGACTCGATCGACTGGAACGAGGTGCACCCGGAGCGGTCGAAGGGGAGGCACTCCGCGATCACCACGTCGGCGACCGTCCGCGCGACCTCCTCGGCCAACGTCTGGGGGCTCTCGACCTCGCCGATCACCTCCATGTCCTGTTCGGCGTCGATGACCTCGCGCAGCCCGGCATTGAGCATCGGGAACTCGAAGATGGCCAGGAGCACGCCCAGCTTCGCGCTGGACGAACGTACTGTCATGGGCGGGCTCCTGCTGTCACTGCGACCAGCGGCCAGCGGAACCCCGCCGGGGTCGCGCCCGTGGATCCGGTAGCGAACGGCGCGGTCACCGGCAGCACCTTGTCCGCGTGGCAGCGGGCGCAGTAGACCGGCTGGTGGCAGTAGGCGCACGCCTGGTTGCCCTGGTCGCGGATGACCTGGGCGTGGTTGGTCATCATCTGGTCGTGCTGCACGGTCACCGCGCCGGTCTTGTGGCAGTTGACGCAGTAGTCGCGGGCATGGCACTCGCCGCAGGTCTGGGCCCCTGGATCCAGAGACGTGGCGACGCTCTTGTGGTTGAAGACCCACAACGGGTCGACGTGCGTTGTCGGAGGCTGGCCGAGCGGCAGGCTGGCGATCGCCGTCCCGATCTGGGGGAAGGTGTGGCAGGTGTCGCACGTCGAGGGGATGACCTCGGTCGTGACGGCACCGTCCTTGACCAGAAAGTGCCCGCCGTCATGGCAGCGGAAGCAGCCGGGGAAGTCCAGGTGGCCCAGGTTGTCCGGGTAGGAGGCCGCCGTCACCTTCATGTCGGGCGTGGCCGACAGGCGGTAGAGAACCTTGAGCTGGGCCTCGGCCTGATCGATCGCCGCGGCCTTCGTGGCGGCCACGGCCGGGTAATTGAGCGCGTAGAAGCTGCTGAGCTTGTCGACCGCCGCGTCCGCTGACGCCACGTCCGGGAAGACGGACCACAGGATCTGCATCGCCTCTCGCTTGATGTAAGGGAGCGTCGGGTCGATCTGGCCCGCGGTGAGCGCGGCATCCGTGCTCAGGCCCGGGTTGGGGATCGGGTGCCCCACCCGGTTGTGGCAGGTGATGCAGTCAACGGTCCGGGTCGGCTCGGTGGCCTTGATCTTGGCGATGTCCGGCCCCACGTCCTGGGCGACCCCGATCTTGTCCTGGGCGATGTACTCCTCGACGGTCCCGTCGGCGGCCGTGAACGTGACGTAGTCGATCTTCTGGGCGTTCGCGTTGAGGCTCCGGAACTCGACGTCCGTGAGCACGTGCCAGTGCACGCTCTCCTTCACGTCGGAGGCATTGCCGGAGGCGGGCCGGATCATGAGGCCCACGAACTGGCGCGTGTTGTCCTGGTCCTCGGTGAACGTCGTCCGCGTCACGAGGTTGACCGTTGCCAGGCGCTCGAGCGAATGGCAGCGCAGGCAGGTGTCCGCCACCGGCGGAAGGTCGCTGTGGTCCGGGGGTGGGACCGGCTTCGGGTACAGGCCGGTGATCACCTGGATCAGCTGCTTCGTGCCGTTGAGCTTCGCCTTGATCCAGCCATCGATTCCCGGCTCCACGTGGCACTCGCCGCAGGTGACGTCCCGGTGCGGACCGGCCTCGTAGGCCGCGAGCTCGGGACCCATCTGGTGGCAGCGCCCGCAGAAACTGGCGGTCTCCGTCCACTGGATGAGGGTGACACTCGTCCAGACGACGGCGAACCCGAGGGCCCCGACCACCAGCAGGAGGGCGAAGATGCCCGTCCGGGAGCGGGGGAGGCGGAGGCGGGGGCGGCCCGGGAGGCGGCCCCGCAGCCCGCGCCGCCGGGCAGGTGTCGTCCCGTCGGACGGCGGCAACGCGGCGCCCGGCTCGCCGCCGGACGGCACGGACGCGGCGCCGGGGGCGCGCGTTCCGGGCTCGTTCATCTGGGTGACTCCGTCAGCCGCTGAGCAGCCGCTGAACCAGCTGCTCCATGTCGCCCGGCGTGAGCCGGCCGATCCGCACGTCGCGGACCTTCCCGTCGCGCCCGACGAAGAAGTGGATGGGGATGCCATAGACTCGGTACAGGTCGGCGATCCTGCTTTGCGGGTCCGCGACCATGGGGAACGTGAACCCGACGCGCTTCGCGTAGTCCAGGACCGCCGCCTGGTCCTCCTGGATGAAGATCCCCACGACGGCCAGGCCAGCGGGCTTGTACTTCGCGTACGTCGCCTGGAGGTCCGTCGCCTCGGCCCGGCAGTCGGGGCACCAGCTGGCACCGAACGTCAGCCAGACCGGCTGGCCCAACAGCGCGGCGATCGAGATCGTCGAGCCGTCGGTGGCGGTCGCCGAGAAGTCGGGCAACACGTCCCCGGCGCTCGGCGGGGCGCCCACGGGTGCCTGCCCGGGCAGGAGCGTGACGCCGTCGTCCGTCGGCCGGTCCACCACCCAGGTGACGAGCCCGATGAGCACCGCGGCCACGGCCAGGACCAGCAGGGTCCGCAGCCGCCCCGCGCCGACGCCGGATGCCCTCGACACGGGCACCGGCATCGCGTCCATCGACGTCATCGGTCTGACGGCCGGGCCGGCTCAGCCGAGGCCGGCGTAGCTGTGGAGCCCGCCGAAGAAGAGGTTCCCGAAGTAGGTGAGGAGCGTCGCGCCGAAGCCCGCCAGGAGGAGGATCGCCGCCTTGTTCCCGCGCCACCCGCGGACCACCCGGGCGTGGAGGTAGGCGCCGTAGAGCAGCCACGTCACCAGCGACGCGGTCTCCTTGGGGTCCCAGCTCCAATAGGTACCCCAGGCCACGTTGGCCCAGACGGCGCCAAGCACAACGGTCAGGGTCAGGAACGGGAAGCCGATGACGATGGCGCGGTAGGCGATCTCGTCAAGGACCTCCGGCTTCGGCAGGCCCCAGCGGCCTCCTTCCGGCTGGATGAGGTAGAGGAGGGCCGCCGCGAAGGCGATCGTGAAGGAGCCGTAGGCGACGATGGCGGTGGCGACGTGGACCGTCAGGAGCATGTTGTTCTGGAGGGCCGGGACGAGCGGCTCGATGGTGGCCGGGACGGTCGCGGCGTAGCCGAGGAGCGCCAGCGCGACGGGGAGGGCCAGAAGGCCCAGGACGCGCTGGTGGTACTTGCGCTCGAACCAGTAGTAGGCACCCAGGATCCCGAAGGCGAAGGCGATCGAGAACTCGTACATGTTGGAGAACGGGCCGTGGCCGGTCGCGATGGTCCGGAAGACCAGGCCGGCCCCCAGGGCGATGAGCCCCAGCCACCCGAGGAGGGTGGCGTAGTGGCCGATCGAGGTCGTCCGGGGCCCCGACGTGAAGCCGACCGTGCCCATCCCGCCGGTGGACATGGGGACGCCCGCGGCGGCGAGGCGGGCGGCCCGGACGCCCGAGAGGGCATAGAAGACGTAGCCGACCAGGGCGAGGATCGTGCTCAGCGTCCCCGCGACGAAGGCGTACTCGGCCAGCTTTCCCATGGTTGCGCGCTCCTCAGCTGCCTGCCGGGCCGGTGACGGCCCCGCGGATATCCGTGACGAGAGAGGTGAACTCGGCGTCGAAGCCGGAGTCGCGGCGGCCGACCGCGGCGATCGAGACGGACGTCCCGCCGTCCGGCCTCGCGACGAGACGGCCCCAGATGCGCCGGTAGGGCACGTAGAGCCGGACCACGAAGCCCAGGACCAGGAGGATGCAGCCCAGCCAGACGAGCGGCGCCCCGGGGTCGCTGGCGATGCTGAGGCCGGTGTACTTCGACTCGCGATCGAAGGTGAAGGTGAGCCCGTCGACCGTCGTCGGGGTGCCCTGGTCGATCGACTTCTGGACCACCGCCTCGCCGGTGTCGGCCTTGTAGAGCTCGATTGCGACCTGGCCCGGCTTGACGTTCGGGTCATCCGGGCCGGTCGTCGCGACCACCCAGGCCGTGAGGTTCTGGTCGGGAAGGGCGAACGTGCCCACCTTGTTCCCGCCGTTGTCGGAGGTCCAGGCCAGTG
>Ga0315268_10003487_pt1 | contig 17333 bp, 19 predicted proteins | sample C1_top_MG_FD_204535 | JGI IMG/M metagenome (GOLD analysis project Ga0315268, IMG submission 204535) | Sediment microbial communities from Yellowstone Lake, YNP, Wyoming, USA - C1_top | ecosystem: Environmental > Aquatic > Freshwater > Lake > Sediment | place: USA: Wyoming | collected 2017-08-01
ATAATAAAAAAAACCGCAGAACCTCCTTCTCAGGTCCCACAGGTTTTCACCTGTTGTCCGCCGCCTTGTCTTGCGGACCCAGCCCCAGCCCGGCTTAACGTCGGGCTCGCCTGCTCCAAATGCATCCTGCTACTATATTATAAGCCGTTTTGTGATTTTGTCAAGGGTTTTTTTTATTTCTTTTAAAAATATTTATCTGAGACTTCTTCAATCGACGACACCAGTTATAGATATACAAAGGAAGGGAGATCCTGCGTATTATTGAAGAGAAAAAAAGTAAGGGTCTGGCAGGACCTCAACCATAAGGAAGGCTTCCATGTTCCGCTCTATGGGTTTTACAACAAACGACAGTGCCAACACCCCGAGCATTATCGCGCATAAATTATGTTTTATATCACTGAATGCGGTGTCTGTCAAGGCAGAATTATCTAAAAGGCTCAGGCAGAATTCTGGTGTCCATAGAGGTGTCCCCGCCACTAAGACAACGGCGGGCAGGCATCCAGTGTCCAAAACCAGCATAAATCAGTATAATTCAGTATAATGCTTGATTACTACTTTTGAGACGGAAAAGAGAGTTTTTCGTCGGTAGGATGAGGAAAGGTTGGCTCGATTTCAAGCCCCAGAGCATTCGTGATAAGAGACGGCACTGGGAAAAGGATACCCGGGCGGGAAGTAGGCAGTAGTAGAAACTTTTTTCACTTCCGACTTATCCTTCGACACTACTGAACGGGCTCCATTCAGCTTAAAGTTCCTACTTAATGAGGGAACGAGGGTGTTTATTGAGGAAGCCATAATCCCACGCTTCGCTCTGGATAAACTCCGGGAGGCTTAATACATTCAGCCGACTGAGTTTGGAGCAGGACTTCTAAGTCCATGCGTGCTGACGAAATAAACCCCGAGCGACCTTCCGGCAAACGTGCTTGCGAGCGGCCATTATTGGAAGGCGTTCAAACCGTTCAGTGTCATGCTCATATTCCTGTAATAATTTATCGCAGACCTCACGGCAAAAACAAAGAAAACAAAATTTATTACGAGCATCGCAATGGAAAAAATAAGCAGATTATTGCCGAACTTTTTTGTTTCAGGATTCGGCTTGGCACGGTAAACAAACCCGGCTATCAAGCCGATAAGCGGTATAAAGGTGGTAAGCATATACATCAGCGCCTTCGTTGCTCCGCCGACCGGAGGGGGCTGCTGTACGGAAGGAATATTTACAGGGACCGGGTTTAAAGGGTCCGCTCCGGACACAAGCATACTCAGGCAGTGTTTGCATTTAATCGCTTTTGCGTTGATTTCTTCGTTGCAGAACGGACACCTTTTGGTCTCGTCATTCATAATTTATTTTTTGCGATCTAAATAGAAATTAAAATTAAACCCGTTTATTTTGTCGGTTCATTTTGCCGGTTCGTTTCTTCGGCAATCTTTGCGTCAACTTCCTTAATGAGTGATTCTAAATAAATCAAATCGCCTGATTCTTTTGAAAATCTTTCCCCTCTCGTTCTTAGATCGTTGACTTTACGATAAGCCTTTAGTCTTCGCTCTTCCAAAGTCAATTTTTCCCTATTTAACTCTTCAAGGTCAGGCATATTTTTTTCTCCTTTTTTTTGAATTATCAGCTTATACTACGGTGCCAATACGATTTTCTCCTTCCCAAAATATTTTACAAGCGCTTTCGGGACAGAAATTGAACCGTCCTCATTCTGGTAATTCTCAAGTATTGCTGCGAATGTCCTGCCGACAGCCACGCCGGAGCCGTTCAAAGTATGCACAAACTCCAGTTTTTTGTCCCGTCGGAACTTGCAGTTGATTCTTCTTGCCTGGAAATCGGTGCAATTTGAAACGGATGAGATCTCCCTCCATTTTCCCTCGCCGGGCATCCATACTTCAATATCGTATGTCTTAGCCGAAGAAAAACCCATATCTCCTGTGCAAAGCAGTATCACCCTGTAAGGGATCTCAAGCCGTTTAATGACTTCCTCGGCGTCAAGAACCATTTTTTCAAGTTCGTCGAAAGATTCCTCCGGTTTTGAGAATTTCACGAGCTCTACTTTATTGAACTGATGGTTTCTTATCAGTCCGCGGGTGTCCTTGCCGTAGGAGCCGGCTTCACGGCGGAAGCAGGCGGTGTATGCTACATATTTCAGAGGGAGCTGCTCCTCGGTCAAAATTTCTTCTCTGTGTATGTTTGTAAGCGGGACCTCAGCCGTCGGAATAAGATATTCGTTTTCGCCGCATTTGTAAAGCTCTTCCTCGAATTTCGGCAACTGGCCGGTGCCGATAAGACATTTGTTTTCAACTATAAAAGGAGGGAAAATCTCTTTGTAGCCCCTCTCTGTCTGGACATCAAGCATAAAACTTATGAGCGCCCTTTCAAGCCGCGCACCGTCGCCGACAAGCAGCGAAAAACGGCTGCCGGAAAGTTTCGCGGCCGCCTCAAAATCAAGCATATTCAGGCCATCTCCGATAGTGTGATGGTCAAGCGGCTGAAAATCATTTTTTTTAATTACACCGTGTTGCCTTACAACAGGATTATCTTCAGGGGACTTGCCTGCCGGTACGGAAACATCCGGAATGTTCGGTATATAAAGCAGTTTTTCTGCGAGTTCATTTTCAATTTTTTTAACTTCTTCCTCGCCGGCTTTTATTTTCTGCTTGATATCCTGCATACTGGAGATAAGTTCCGATTTATTTGCGGGATTTTTGCCGATTTCATCCGACGCCCTGTTCCTTTTTGATTTCATGTCCTCGTTTTCTCGCAGAATTTTCCTGTATTTCCCGTCAAGCGAAATAATTCCATCGAGGTCAAATTTTGAATTTCTGCTCTCCAGTGACTTCCTGACGATATCGGGATTTTCCCTTATGGTTTTTATTTCAATCATAGATTAATATTGTGTCTGTTGTCCCTCGCTTTTGGCTCGGGATCCCGTTAGGGAAAGAAGTCGTCAACAGCCACTGATTACACAGATTTTGAAAGACGATTACACAGATACACCGTCGGGATTTAATCTGTGTAATCTTGTCGTTTATCTGTGTAATCAGAGATTGTTGGGTTTTTCAACAATCACATATTAACACAATTCCCGCTTTTTGTCAATTGCCTTTTGTCAAAAATGCTGTACCGTATTGATTTTTGGCTGAAGATTTTGTAAAATCTGTCAGCAGTGCAGTAGGAATAATCGGTCGGGCAAGCAACCGGCGAGATGATAACGGAGAGCCGATACTGGAGAAATTAAGCAAAAATGGATAAATTACAGGCGTTGATGCAAGCGGCGGCGGAAGGGAATATTGAAGTTATAAAAAATCTTATTGAAACCGGAACTTATGTAAACTCAAAAGATGCCGACGGGAAAACAGCATTGATATGGGCAGCAAGGAAGGGGCAGCTTAAAGCGATAAAACTTCTTTTATTCTACGATGCTGAAGTGGATATTCAAACCGTCGATTTATGGACTGCACTTTTATACGCCGTGCGGAACGGGCATACCGAAACGGTAAAGCTTCTTTTATCGTGCAACGCTTTTGTGAAAGCAAAAACTCATGACGGATGGACAGCGCTAATCATCGCGGCATCAAACGGTCATACCGAAATAGCGAAGATGCTAATTGATAAAGGAGCGGATGTAACTGATAGGGACATCTCCGGGCTGACCCCTCTTATATGGGCAGTAAAAAACGGGAACTCTGAAGTTGTCAAATTGCTTCTAGAAAATGGCGCGAATCCCGACGATGCTGATAACACCGGCAAGACAGCGCTCTATTGGGCGCGTACGATGGGTTATATCGGCATAGCGGATTTGCTTGAGGCAGCAAGCGGTAAAAAATGAAGTTGGAAGTTTGAAGGAAATAAATTAGACTACAAATAATTATTGACGGTCTTTCTCTTCACACTTCGACCTTCCCGACTTCCTACTTTTTCCCGCTATTTAACAAGCAGGAAAATTCCGGCAATTATGAACACCGAAGCAAGAAATTTTAGCCCAGGGTTTTTCTCTTTAAAAAGCAGCCACCCGAGCAGCACGGCGATCAGCATCCCGCTTCGTTTTACCGCAATAAGGTAGGAGACATAGCCGGTATTGAGCGCGAGCATATGCGAAAGGAATAAGCCGGCATTAACAAATCCGAGCCCTAAAAAAAGCAAAAAATATTTTTTGTTGAAAATGCGGGAGGGAGCGGTAAAAAAAGAATAAAATATAGATATGCCTGCAGAAGTTATAAGCGGGTAGACCAGCGGATGGGAATATCTCAACGCAATTTTATCAAGATTTGCGCTGACACCCCATATTAAAACGGTCAGAAGAGCGAACCTCACACCTTTGTTTTTGAAAAACAATTTCAGCGATGTTCCGCCGGAGCCGGCAGTGCCGGCAGAAAGCGCAGCGAGCCCAAATCCTATTATAACTATACCTAAGATGCCCTTAACCGGCGGCAGTTCCCTCATAAAAATCCAGGAAAACGGCACCACGACAAGCGGCGACAGAGACAGAACCGGCACAGCGAGCGATACCTCGGTATTTTTTATCGATTTTGAATAGTACAGAAAGCCCAGACCGTTGGCTATGACGACAAGAACGACATAAAAAAGAAAATTTCCTCCAACCGGATGGATGCCATGCATAAAGGCGGGCACAAAAAGAAAAGGCAGAGAATAAAAAAACATCGCGAAGACAAGCGTGCCTTCGTCAATGCCTTGTCTGTTGAGATATTTTAAATAAACACCCTCTATACCATAAAAGAAGGCGCACAAAACAGCATAAAAAAACCAGTTCATAAAAATCCGTTATTGAACAACCCTAAATAGCAAACTACTATAGTATGAAGCGAAGCAAGAAATTTGCAAGGAACCTTGAGGAACGACTTTTCTTTCCAGGAGTGACGACAGAGCAGAAATGACGGTGCGGTCATTTCTGCGTTTCCGGCAAATTTGCTTGCGAGCGGCTTTTTTATTCCTTTATTATTTCTTCTATTTTTTTCCAGTCAGGTGAATCCGGGGCGCAGAGAATATCGCTTTTTGAAATATAAAAACGGGTCACAGGACGGATTTTCCAGTATGAAAACGGTGCAGACGTCGTGCCGAGTCGAACCTCAAAGGCGCCCGGCGGTTTTTGAAAATCGCTGTTATCAAGGATTAACTGTCCAACGACTTTCACCGGATGCCCCAGCTCGGCATTCAGCAGCGGGATGGACCATGAGAATACCCCATTAGCCCTGAATTGCTGAGTCATTTCAACTACAATGCTTTTTTGTGCCAGTTCGTCTTGAGACGGGCTGCTGCCGGTTCGTATCTCCTTTGCCACTGCCTCGTCGAAACCTATCCCTATGCGGAAATCCGGCTCAACTTCTACATACCCGTGCCCGCATGAGAGCGCTGCAGAAGACGATGTACCGGAACTGACATAATACACATATCCGACTATTCCGTAAATATTCCCTTCGCCCAGATCTGCGAGAAGCCCCGCAAAATTAGTACGGTTTTTCTCATTTATACCTGCGGGGGATGAGGCATTTAATATTTTGAAATCGTTTGCCGTCAGAAATTTTTCCGGCTCAAAATCAGGCAGTGTTGACTGATTTTTCAAAAAACTCAGATATACATCATTGGTTGACACCGGTCCGAGAATGTCGGAGTAATGAGCGTCTTCCTTGTATAATTCCGTCTTTGCCGCATTTCGTGCATTCGCCTTCACAAAAATATCTGCCATTTTGGCTATTTCATGCGCCCTGTCTGCAAAACCGCAGTCAAAGCACAGTGAAAAAATTAAAAACAAAATTGAAATTCTATTTTTCCGCATAAAACCCCTGGGGGCAGTTCCATTATTCTGACCCCGAAATAAAATTTAAACGCTTCCGGCGGCATTCAATCCGGCAAGATAGCCGGTTGAAAACGCCTGCTGAAGATTGTATCCGCCGCTGGGAGCACAGCCGTCAATTATCTCTCCGGCAAAAAACAGGCCCGGCACTATTTTCGACTCCAGTGTCCTGGGATTAATTTCTGCTGTCGGAACGCCGCCGTTTGTAACCATCCCCTCTTCTATCGGCAAAGAGCCGTTGACAGTAAGCGGAAAATGTTTCAGACACTCTATAATGGCACTGCGTTCCGCAGAATTAATTTGATTCGCCTTTTTGCCGGCAGCAATGCCGGCTGTCTGAAGAAAAATCGGGATCAGCCGTAGAGGCAGAATACTCTTCATCAGGTTCCCTATATCAATATTACATTTTTCTCTGAATTCTTTCAACATTTTTTTTTCAAGTTGGTCTTTATTCAGTCCGGGTTTCAAATCAATAAGAAGCGGGACGCAGCCGTATCCCTCCAACATCCGAACTATCTCGCCGCTTAAATCAAGCACCAGAGGCCCTGAAACCCCAAAATGGGTGAACATCATTTCTCCGACCGGAGAAACCAAAGTTTTTTTACCGGTTCCGAAACTTATTTTTACATTCCTGAGCGCAAGTCCCTGGAGGTATTTGACGAAAGTTTCCTTAGTTTTAAGCGGAACCAGTGCGGCTTTAAGAGGAACTACTGTATGCCCGAGCCGGGCAGCAATTTCGAAACCGTCGCCGGTAGAGCCGGTGGCTTTGTATGACGACCCGCCGGTGGACAGCACAACTCTTCTGGCGCAGATGCTGCTGCTGCCCGATATCTTCAGAATGAAGCAGTTTTTCCCGTAGTTTATACCGGACAGCCTTGCATTGTATACGACATCTGCTCCGGAATCAGTAAGGCGTTTTTTAAGTGCCTCAACTACGGATGCCGCCTTGTCGGTCTCCGGGAATATCCTGCCCTGCCGCTCGGTTTTTAGTTCAAGCCCTGATGACCTGAAAAAATCAACCAGGTCATTGCTTGAAAAATTGTAAAATGCGGTCCTTAAGAATCTGCCCTGTGTACCGAATTTTTCAACAAATGACTCAACGGGCGAGGAATTGGTGATATTGCATCTGCCCTTGCCGGTCATCAGTATCTTCTTGCCTATCCTGTCATTTTTCTCAATCAGAACAACTTTTTTTCTAAGCCGGGCGGAAGTTATTGCCGCCATACATCCCGCAGGCCCGCCGCCGGCGACTGCTATATCGTATATTTCCATAAAAATTTTATTTTTCTTCCTTTACCTCGGCATCTATAACATTGTCGTATTTTTTACCGCCGCCGGCACTGTACGATTCAATCCGCAAATCCCCGTAAGATGAAAGGAAAATATCCAGAATGAAATTTACGATGCTCATAAGCAATGCGCCAAGGCATGCTGTCCATACGCCTGAGACCTCAAAACCGACGACCACCCTCGCCGCAATAAAAAAAATCAGACCGTTAATGAAAAGTGTAAATAGCCCGAGGCTGAAAAAAGTCAGAGGCCATGTCAAAAGAAGAAGCAGCGGTTTCAGAAATGTGTTTAAAACAATAATGACCGAAGCAGCAATCACCGCAGCAGTCCAGAGTTTAATATTTATCCCGGGAATAATCCATGCCACGATAATAAGTGAAACCGTATTCACGCATAATTTTATTAAAATTTTTTTCATAAATTTCCAGCCAGTCGGCTTAAAGATTCAATCTAAAATCCTGGAGCGAGGATGTTTTCGAGCAGAACTTCGCGGAGCATTGCTTATTGCTTTCAGCAATGCGAGCGAGAGCGACCGTTCTAACGGGACGCGGTTCTGCGAGGAAATATCCGAGCGACTATTTGCCGACGCAAAAATTTGAGAAAATCCTGTCCAGTATTTCCTCGGTGGTCACATCGCCGGTAATCTCACCGAGAAAATTGAGAGCAGTCCTCATATCCATAGCTATGAATTCGTCCGACATTTTTTTTTCGGCTGACTGATGCGCCTTTTCAAGCGACTCCATGGCGTTTTCAAGAAGCGTCTTGTGCCTCACACTGGTCAGCAAAAATTCGCTTATATTTACCCCTTCCGTTATGAAAGTATCGTAAATTATTTCTTTGAGTTTTTCTATGCCCTCGTTTTTCAGAGCGGATATTTTCACGGCAGGCGCATCCGGCCGACCGAAAGGGCTGCCGGCAATTTTCGTGCCGAGGTCGCATTTGTTCAGGACAAAAATAATTTTTTTGGAATCTATGAGCCCGGCGATGCGGCAGTCCTCTTCAGCAAGCCCTTCCGATGCGTCGAGCAGAAAAAGCACCAAATCCGCATTTTTTATTGCGTTGTATGTCCTGTCGATGCCCATTTTTTCAATAAAATCGGCAGCATGTTTTCTGATGCCTGCAGTGTCCATCAATATAAGCGGGATGCCGCTGACATTTACCGTTTCTTCAATAACGTCCCGGGTAGTGCCGGGAATTTCGGTGACTATCGCCCTGTCTTCACCTACGAGCAGATTTAAAAGCGACGATTTTCCCACATTCGGCCTGCCGATTATTGCTGTCTTTACGCCTTCTTTGAATATTTTCCCTGCCTGGAAAGTGGAAACTATCTTCTCAATATCTTTTTTTATCTCAATTATTTTTTTCGCGAGATCGCCGACGGCGAAGGAGGGGATTTCATCTTCGGCATAATCTATTCCCGCTTCAAGCGCAGCCATTATGTCGGTCAGCGCGTTTTTCTGTCTGTTGACCAGCCGGCTCAGGGCGCCGTTCAACTGGCTCAGGGCGCAGGACAGGGAAGCGTCGGTCTTTGCTTTTATCAGATCGCAGACCGCTTCCGCCTGGGAAAGGTCAATCCGCCCGTTCAAATAGGCCCTTTTGGTGAACTCCCCCGGGGATGCCGGCCTGGCGCCGTTCTTTATGCAAAGTTCAAGTATCCTTTTGACTATGAGGACCCCGCCGTGGCAGGAAATTTCAGCAATATCCTCCCGCGTATACGACTTAGGCGCTCTCATTATGGTGAGAAGCACTTCGTCAACGGAGTTCTCCCCGTCGGTAATTCTGCCGAGATGGACGGAATAGGTCTGGAAATCAGTTACATTTTGCTTGTTTTTGGGCTGGAATATTTTTGACGCGATATTTACCGAATCCGGGCCGCTCAATCTCACAATGCCTATGCCTGCTTCACCGAGGCAGGTTGAAACTGCAGCAATGGTATCGTTATTGTCTGTATTCACGCAAATTATTTGTCCCGCTCTGCGGATTTTTTCGGCCTTATGAAGAGTTTTCTTTCTGCACCCTCGCCCTCAGAGACCGTTTCTATGTCGCTTTCGTCTTTCAGCGTGAGATGGATTATCCTTCTTTCATCGGCAGGCAGATATATTGAAATCGGCTCGCCTTTCATCCTTACTTTTCCGGCGAGTTCAAGCGCCTTCTCGGTAAGTTTTTCCTTTTTCTTCTCCAGATAACCGTCTATGTTCAGTGCTATCCGTATGTCCCTGTTGCCCCGTTTTCTGATGATCAGCTTAAGGATATATTCAATCGCTGACATCGTCTGGCCGCTTTTCCCTATCAGTATCGCGCTGTCGCCGGATTCTGCATTTATCACAAAACCTCCGGCGGTCTGTTTAGAAGACAGCTTCACATCGAAACCGGCAAGTTTGAAAATATTTTTAAGTACATCCTCCGACTCTTTTATTACTCCCGGTACCTCTGCGGTGCCTGCCGCGGCTTCGCCATCACAGTGATTCTTTACGGTAATCCGTACTTTTGCCGGAGTAGAACCCATAAGCCCGAAAAGCCCGGATTTCCCTTCATCAATAATCACTATATCCGCCTGATTTTTTTCGATTTTCAGACAGTTCAGTCCTTTTTCTATCGCATCTGCCACAGTTTCACCTGTGGCTTCAATATCCTTGTTCATAAACTCAATTACCTCCGGATGGTCGCTCGGGAATTTCCTCGCGGAACCGCGTCCCGTCAGAACGGTCGCTCTCGCTCGTTTCGCTGAAAGAATTAAGCGAAACTCCGCGAAGTTCCGCTCAGAAACACCCTCGCTCCCTCATTAATATAGGAACTTTAAGCTGACTGGAGTTTACACTGAACGAAGTGAAGAGTGAGGGCTCAGTTCTCAAACCCCTATCGCAAAAATTGGATTTATACCGCATCCGTCTTTTTCAGCATCACCCACTGGGTAAGAATTGTGACAATGCTGTTTGTGAGCCAGTAAATAACCAGCCCCGACGGAAAACCAAAAAACATTACGGTAAATATTATCGGCATAAAATACATCATCTGTTTCTGGGTGGGGTCTGACGCCGGCGTAGTCATCCACTGCTGGACAAACATCCCGGCTCCCATAACTATAGGCAAAAACGGCACATGGAATCCGCTTATCGTAAAAAGCATATCCGGCTTTGATAAATCGTTAATCCAAAAAATCCACGACGCACCGCGGAGTTCATAGGCATTCCTCAGCATCGTGAACAGCGCCCAGAAAATCGGGAGTTGTATCAGCATCGGCAGACATCCGCTGAACGGGCTCACGCCCTTTGTCTTATACAGGTTCCATATTTCCGTATTCATTTTCTGCGGGTCGCCTTTGTACTTCGTCTGAAGAAATTTTACATCGCCCTGTATTGCTTTCATCGCCTGTGCGGATTTAAATGACTTTCTGGAAAGCGGGAAAGATATTATGTTGAGTATAAGCGAAATGATGACTATTGACCAACCGTAATTGTGCGTAATGTTGAAAAAATAATCCAGGCAGACAAGCGCAAGTTTGCCGAGGTCGCTGAAGAAACCGAAATCAACCGCTTTCTGGAGTTCGCAGTCAATGCCCATCGGTTTGATTAGGCACAGGCGGTTATAACCCTTGGGACCTATATAAGAGGATATATTGAAATTTTTAACCTCGCCGGCTGCTAACGGCATCTCGCCTGTGGACAGAACTGCAAGAGGCATTTTGTCCGACTCGGACACATTCACATTTTTGAAACTGTCGTCGTTTTTGAAAAACACCGAAAGGAAATACCTGTTGTCTATGCCTGCCCACTTTCCGGAAAAATCATATGAGCCGGGCTTCAGTTTGTCAACCTTTTTCGTGCTGTAGGAAATGGCCCTTAGCAGGCGTTTATTTTCCTTCATCTCCTTGGCGTCAGTGCCGAGCCCTGGCCCCATTGACAGATTAATGCCTTTGAAATCCTTTTTCGCATTTTTGCCGTTCTGGATGGAATATTTTATGCCGACTATATATGAATCGTCGCTGAATTCGAATATTTTTTCAATCTCAAAACCGCCGGAAGAGTTTACGAACTTCGCCGAGTACGGCTTGCCGCTCTGCGGCACATATTCCCATATCCCGCTGCCGGCATCATTCAGGAGACGGCCGGCCAACACAAGTTCAACGAGCGATTTTTTCTTTTGTATTATTTCCTTTACCGCACATTGAATAATTGATGCCTCGTTCTCGCTCAATTCATAAATTGCCTTCGCCGTTTCAACCCTGACCGTTTTTATTTCTTCTTCCCGCATATTTCCTGTACTTTTTGCAGGCGCGGTATCCGGTCGTTCCTGCTGCGATGCCGGAACGTTCTTATTCACTGTCCCCAAAGTGGCAGGCACAGACGGATTGGGCCGCCTGGCATTGGGCATAAAGAGCCATTGCCATGCGATCAGAACTATTATTGAAATTACAACTGCAAGTAAAGTCCTTTTTTCCATAATTTTTTACCTTTTGATTCAATGCTCAGGAGCACGGTATACGCTGCTCACGGGACAGGGTCGTAACCGCCCGGATTCCACGGATTGCATCTTAATATCCGTTTTACAGCTAAAAAAAGCCCCTTGGGAAGTCCGAATTTATCGATTGCCTCGACTGCATAAGCTGAGCAAGTGGGGAAAAACCTGCATCGCGGCGGGAAAAAGACCGATACTTTCTGATATTGCCTGATTGCTGAAATTGCGATATTTTTAAGCATTGAGCAGGTTTATCTTTTTCAAATTCTCCGTAAAAATCCGTTCAACGAAAGAATAATCAAGGTTTTCCTTTATTTCCCTGTTCGGTATCACGATGATGTCCACCGGTTCCAGTATTTCGCCTATATGCCTGCGGAACGCTTCACGGAACAGCCGTTTCACCCTGTGCCTTATTACTGAGCCGCCGAATTTTGAAGAAATAATTACGCCGAGCCGCGGCGACTGCTTTTCGCTTCTTAAAAAATAAAAAAGAAAGTATTTTGTAAAAATCTTTTTGCCGTTTTTCTTGATAGAAGAGAATTTATCTCTGTGCGTCAGCCGGCCGGTCAAAGGCAAACCCATAGGTTTTTAGGGGATTAAATTCTTCCTTCCTTTTCTCCTGCGGGCGCTCAGGACCCTTCTGCCGCCTGATGTCTTCATCCTTGCCCTGAAGCCGATGGTTTTTTTTCTTCTTCTAACATTCGGATTATATGTTGGTTTCATAGTTTGTCAATTATATAAAGTTTTATGGGTTTGTCAAGCGTCACTTAGGGTTGCCTCCCGAAAACGTGTCCCGCCAGAGCGGGCACTCTCACTCGTTTCGCAGAATGTATTAAGCGAAACTCCGTGAGGTTTCGTCCGGCAATCCCTTCGCTCCCCGATTAAGCAGGAAGTTTAAGCGGACTGAAGCTATGGAATCCGAACCATCATAATTTTAGTTTTATATTTATTAAAGGCGGGTGAAAAACTTTTTTACAGTTTATTTCTTTGTAGCATTTTTCCTTTTAATTCTCTTGTGCTTTTTCTTCTTTTCACTTGCTCTATATTTGTATTTATGCCGATCAGAAACAAAAAGCGGAGCATTTACATTTTTTTGTTCAAATAAATCTGGTTGATTTAAATATTTTTTCAACCTGTCATTCGCCAACTGTACATATTCCTTTTTAATATCATAGCCAATATAATGGCGGCCGTCTTTAAGTGCAGCAAGGCATGTCGTTCCACTTCCGCAAAAAGGGTCTAGTACCACATCATCCTTGAAGGTATACATCTGAATTAATCTATGCGGCAATTCCTCCGGGAACGGAGCGGGATGGCCGATACTCCTTGCCGACACTGCTGGGAATGTCCATACACTTTTTGTCCATTCGATGAAATTATCTTTGCTTATTGTATCTTCCTTTTTATCTTTTTTTCTGGAAAACGACTCTTTCGAAAAAACCAGAATATACTCGTGAATGTCTCTTAATACCGGGTTCGCAGCCGACTTCCAACTTCCCCACGCGGTAGAAGGGCTTGCACTTGATGCCTTATTCCAAATAATTTCACCTCTCATTGAAAAACCGATGTCAAGCATATCTTCTATTATATAACTATGCAGCGGTATATAAGGTTTTCTGCCTAAATTCGCGACATTTATACACGCTCTCCCGCCTGTTACCAACTTTTTATAGGTTTCTTTAAAGACCGCCTTTAAAAGTTTTCTGTATTCTTCCATTGAAAGATCTTCGTCATACTCTTTTTGGACATTATAAGGTGGGGATGTAACCATTAAATGGACGCTACTGTCCGGAATTTCATTCATATCAGTACTTGATTTGCAATAAATTTTGTCTAACTGCTGGAGCGGTACCACATTTTCGATATATTTACCTTGAAAGAAAAGTTTTTTATCTGCGTATAATTTACTGTTATAAAAAATTGAAGAATCGTGGTTTATTCTACCGGGGGTGCCAAAAGAACTCGTTTTAGTTCCGTTCCGTCTAATTTTCATACCTAACACTCCTTCTTAAGAAGTCCTAAAAACACTTCCGCTTTTCTTTCATAATCCTTTTCTTTATTCGCTATTTCGATTATTCTGCCCAACTCTTTTTTGCTTTTCATGCTTGAAAAGAAATTTCGTTCTTCGGCCAATATACTTTCTAAATATTTCTTTAGTTCATCGGTATTATCAAATCTATGAAAACCCTCTGTAAGTGTATTTTTTATATTTTCTTTCCCTCCGTCCAACGGCATTGGATTCACAGACCAAAATCCTTGGACAATACCTGCTACTTTAAGATGATCGACTTTAGTAAAATAACTTTCAGCAATGGGCGTATTCCCAATGACGACTATAGGGATTGTTGATGCTTTTGGACTTGAAACCCGAATATTGATACTCTTACCGATAGCTTTTAGCATTGAATCCGACCTCAATAGCCCCGGATTACCTTTATGGGTTTTATAATCACCTATACAGGTCAAATTTCTTTTATTCTTTAATTCCCAATTCCAGACTATGGACATTTTTACTTCTATTATAACAAGAATATCTTCCGGTTTTTGAATTACACTATTCCTTTTGGAGATAACGACATCGGCAGGCGACATTTCAGATAGCGCCAATTCATCACATTTTGCTCCTTGAACAGAATATAATCCGGTGCCCTTAATTATTTCTTTTAATAAATCCGCGGTCCATTTCTCAGTAAATTGCCCTATAAGAGAATTTCTGCTTTGTAAAGTGCTTTTTTCACCTTTATAATTCTTTGGCCAATAAGCCAAATACCTGTTGTCGTCAGCAACATAAAACAGTTGTTCCGGTGAGGCAAATTTGAATGATTCCCGAAAAAATTTTTCTTCAATATCTTTTGACCAAAGCGATATCATAAGTAAATTTCGGCTGCGTTATATATCTTAAGCCGAGTTCCTCCTTTTATCTTCCATCAGTTCGTCTTTACTTCTTTCATCTAAAAGCATCTTTGTAAGTTTCCCGCCGGTTTTCGTAACACCTGCCATATTTTTAAAATATGCGTTCGTATGCAGTCGGGATACATTTTTGTCAATAATATTTTTGTCCCTCATATTTAATAATTATGGCTCATTTATTTGATTTTGGCAAGTAAAAAATTTGTCTTATATTATTTTTTCTGTGATGGATTGAAAGAATAAATGGATGTTTTCGAGACCGTTTAGCAGAGCGCAGCTCTGCCGCTACAAATTATACCTATTACGATGCAGGAGCGAGGGGTTTGACGGCAGCAAGTGGTAAGTAGTAAGTAGCGAGCAGTGAGCAGTAACAACTTCCCACTTCCTACTTCCCACTTCCAACTTGCTCGCCGATTTTCAGAACTCTGCTGCGCTTTTTATGAAAGGTAGGTATCAATTCCACATCTGAGATGCCGTTCTCGAAAAGTTTTTCTTTTATCTGGTCTGCTGCATTTTCAGGAGTGTTGTGTTCTTCGCTTATATGGGCGAGAAAAACATGTTTTAGGGCATCCGCCTTTCCGGATTGTTTTTTTATTTTTACAAGAGTGCGGGCATTATCATAATTGCTCAGATGACCGTAATCGCTTAAAATCCATTTTTTGTTGTCCGGATGGCGGCTGCTTGTTTCAACCATAGCAGGGTCGTGGTTTGCCTCAAGCACAATTGAGTTGCACCCGCACAAAGCATCTATCATTTTATCGTCAACTCTGCCGGTATCAGTAAGAAAACCGAGTTTACGCACACCATTATCTATTACGAAACCGTACGATTCCCCTGCATAGCCGCCGTTGTGGAATGTCTCAAACGGTGTTATTTCAAGTTCATCTATCAAAAATCTTTTATCGGAATGGTGGCGGATGAGGGCGCCGCAATTTTTTTTGATTTTACGGCAGTCGTGCCTTGCACATATAGTATGGTAGGTCGCCTCGTTTATGTAAATCGGTATGCGAAAATGAGAGGAGAGTGTGAGCATCCCGCGGCCGACGTGGTCGCCGTGGCCGTGGGTGACCAGTATGCCTTTGATTATGCCGATATTTACTTTAATCTCCGACAGTGAATCGAGGATATATTTTCTTGACTTCCCGCAGTCTATCAGAACGCCGGTCTTCTCGGTCCAGACAACGGTTGAATTCCCGCCGCTGCCGCTTGCCAGCACACAAACATTCAGCAACATTTAAGCTCACCTCGGCATCTGCGACAATTGTTGTTTTACTTCCGTGATTATACCTGCGATATATTTTCCCACAAGAGGAAGATCCATCATCCTGTGCAAAGCGACTATTATCAGCGCACCGAGTATAGTCATACCGAGGAAAAAGCCCAGACCGCGTGCAAGCCCTATAAGAAAATTTATCCAGATCAACTGCCACGGCCTCTTGATAAATCTAACGATGTCCTCAAAACCGGAAGCAAAAACATCCTTCACCGGCTCTGTGATCTTGGAATAATCGCTCCCCTGTTTTTTTTCATCCGGCGTTTTCTTGTTATCCATTTTGCAAAATTACCCTCCTCAATGTCCAGCCAAATGCGATTGAAACGGAAATGCAACCGTCAGAAAGAAAAAATTCTTCTGAAAAATGTTTTCCATTTCATTGCTTTTATCCGTTTTTTCAGTTCCGGAATTTTTTTCATCATCTCGTTTTCGCCTGCAAGTATCACCTCACGGATCCGCTTCATCTCGTACCACTTCACGCCTCCGACAGCAGGGGCGAGAATATAATCCGCATATCCGGACTGCATCTCCGTAAGCATAGCATAAGCGATGTCGCTGGCGCGCTGCGATATCTGGAAAGCACTGCTTAGCTCTTTTGCCGAAACAACGCTTATTTTTGAACTTACATCTATCCCGATTACAAAATCGCAGCCGGCGTTTTTCAGAGCCTTTGACGGGACCATCTGGAGCACGCCTCCGTCGACAAATACCCCGTCGCCCTGTGTTACCGGCGGCAAAATACCCGGTATCGCCATACTTGATGCAACCGCCGGTCGGACAAGCCCTTTGTCTATTACTATTTCCTTCCCGCGTGTTATGTCAACGGCAACGCACTTAAACGGAATTTTTAAATCTGCGAAATCGGCATCCGGCAAAAAATGGGCGATCATAGCATCAACGGCATTTTTATTCATAAATGCTATTTTAACATCCGAAAGATAAAACATTATCTTCTGCTTCATCTTGTCAAGTAACTTCTGGAACAATCCTTTTGATGTTTCTTCCGGTGTATTGTTGAAGCCGAGTTTTCTGTAAATATCCGTATAGATAAATGCCGTGCACCTATTTTCAATCTCGTCGATGGAAATGCCTGAGGCATACATTGCGCCTATAAGGGCGCCCATAGATGTCCCGGTAATAATATCAGGCTTTATACCGTTCTGCCTCAAAATCCTTAAGACGCCTATATGGGCAAGACCTCTCGCACCGCCGCCGCCCAGAGCAAAACCGATTTTTAGTTTTCTCATAAATTACTCGACACCGAATTCCGACTTATTTAATTATACTCTTAAAAACGTTGATTTTCAAATAAATTTTGAGGATTTGTATGTGCGAATTATTATCCGAATACGGAGAATATGCCACGGAATGAGCGTCAATTTACACTCTTTGCTGCAGTTGAAGTTTTAACGGTCTGTCTCGGCGGCTTGTATCCGGACATCTCTTCAATCGCCTCAAGGGAGTATTTGCACCTGGGGTCCCAGAGCAGCCAGTCGTAGACACCGTTATCGTAACATGCCTTTATCTGGGCTTTGACTTCTTCGGGGCCATATTTATAACCAAGCGAAAAGTCTTGCAGATACGGTCTCAATTTGCCG
>Ga0315268_10003488_pt1 | contig 17329 bp, 17 predicted proteins | sample C1_top_MG_FD_204535 | JGI IMG/M metagenome (GOLD analysis project Ga0315268, IMG submission 204535) | Sediment microbial communities from Yellowstone Lake, YNP, Wyoming, USA - C1_top | ecosystem: Environmental > Aquatic > Freshwater > Lake > Sediment | place: USA: Wyoming | collected 2017-08-01
GGAAAGCAGGGATCTTAGAAAATACATTGAGGAATTTCGCGGGTTTTATTTTTTGAGAGGGCGGAAAGATTTGGTCGAGCAAAGACTTCAAAATGACAAAAATTCAATCGCGAAATTTAAGGTTGCAAAAAAAGTTACCTGGTGGCTAAGATTTTCGCCGTTTGTGCGAATGGTAGCGGTGACTGGAACGCTAGCGATGAAAAATTCAGAGAAAAACAGTGATATTGATTTTTTGGTGGTTCTCGAGAAAGGGAGGATATGGGCAGGGCGATTATTTGTTACATTAATGGTGCATTTGTTAGGTAAGCGAAGATATGGCAATAAGATTAAGAATAGAATCTGCCTAAATTATTTTATTACTACCGGCAGCCTCGGAATCAAACGCCAAGAGCTTTTCGCCGCGAACGAATATTCCTTTATATATCCTATTTTGGGATTTGACATTTTTCAAAAATTCAGTAAGGCAAATATTGGTTGGATAAGAAAATATAAGCCTAATTTTGAATTTTCGGATTTGAAACCGGCAAAATATTATGTGAAGCACAGTCAACTTAGCCGGTTTATTCAAAAGATCCGTGAAGTCTTGCTAAATTTTATATTTGGCGATAGAATGGAACTCTGGCTGAAGAAGAAGCAAATCGCGCGGATTAAACGCAACCCGCTCACGTATAAAAAAGGGGGATATGTCGAATACACAGACGAAAATTTGATATTTCTCCCGGAACCGCAGGGGCCAAAGATTTTTGAAAAGTATAAAGAAAAGACCGAGAATATCTCGGCCTTATAAATTGAGCTAAGCCCGACTTAGCTCACAGGTTTGTTATTTTACAATATGGGGATAAGACAGGAGTTTTTCTTCATGGTAGCACTCAATTTGTGGAACAATGCCGAGGAATTTGGCGACTCTTTCAGTATAGTAATCATCTGGCTTCAGGGCGATGTTTATCTTAACTCCCTCCGTATTTTTCTCTTGCCAGATCAAGCCGTCGTAAATCAAGAAACCAGACCGGATCTTTCTGATTGGAGAAAACTGTTTGATCATCATTTGCGGGCCGGTATCCTTCTTTATTTTTTTCCGACAGACAGTGCAGACTCGGAAAATTCGAGGTACCTCTTCATAATCAGTTCCGCTCATTAAGTCTACAGAGCCCTCCATGCGTCTTATGAAAAGAAGTTTCGTACTCCTTTTTTTGGGCACAATGTGTTTTCCATAGCTACACCAATCAAGGTTTTGTTCCCGTAGTTTTTCGTAAATTAACGCCAGCCGTTTTTCTTGATAGATCCTGATTTGTTGTTGTAGTTGCTTTCTGGATTCAAACAACGCCCGAGCATCGGCCAATATTTTTTCAAACGTTTGCAGTATGGCAGATGCTTCGCCCTGTAGTTCCCCCCAAACTACTTGCGGAAACTCGTCTATAAAAGCTTTGAATGTGCTAGCTGTCATGGAAGTACCCTCCCTGTTTATTTTTCTCCGTTTCGTATACTATAAGTGACTAGTTAAAAAAAGCAAGTTACCCAACTCTTGACATCATTTTCAATTTTCCTATAATAGCTATTGCGATTGGCAGTCTCGCCAGTTGAGTGCCAATAGCTAATTTCTAATTGACCTAATTGATCTAAATAAATCCCAAATTCTAAATACAGAATTTTAGACATTGGACATTTAGTAATCAGGATTTGATTAGAAATTAGGAATTGGAAATTAGAAATTTGAGCAGAAACATTTTTATCTCACGAAATATTAATTTCAGCAAAAAATAATTTAGTAATCATTAAGTGATAATAATATGGCAAAACAAATCAGATTCGACGAAGACGCGCGGCGGCGCATAAAAAGCGGGATTGACAAGATCGCCGACGCGGTAAAAGTGACTCTGGGCCCAAAAGGGCGAAATGTCGTTTTAGACCGCGGTTTTGGATCGCCCGTTATCACCAATGACGGCGTGACAATCGTCAAGGAAATCGAACTTGAAGACAAGTTTGAAAACATTGGAGCGGAATTCGTGAAAGAAGTAGCCAATAAAACCAACGACGCGGCCGGGGACGGAACGACCACCGCGACGATTCTCACTCAATCTATTGTTGAGTCCGGAGCGAAATTTATCTCCAAAGGCATCAATGTCATTGAGCTCAAAAACGCTCTTCTTAAATTGTCTAATCGCGTATCGGCTGATCTTCGAAAATCTTCAAAAGTTGTAAGCGGTGATGCGATTGAACAAGTCGCGACTATTTCTGCTCAAGACAGCGAAGTTGGAAAAATGATTTCAAAAGTAATTGACAAAGTCGGGAAGGACGGCGTGATTACGGTTGAGGAATCACAAACCTTTGGCCTTCAGGATGAGGTGGTAGAAGGGATGAGATTCGACAAAGGCTATATTTCTCCGTATATGATCACCAGCGCCGAGAATATGGAAGCGGAGCTCAAGGATCCGCATATTCTGATCACTGACAAAAAAATATCGGCCATTAACGAGATTCTTCCCCTTCTTGAAAAATTGGCACAAACTGGCAAGAAAGAAATGGTGATTATCGCGGAAGAAGTGGAGGGGGAAGCTCTGGCAACGTTAGTGGTGAATAAATTGAGGGGGATATTGAATGTCCTGGCCGTAAAAGCGCCTGGATTTGGCGATAACCGGAAGGCGATGCTGGAAGATATAGCGGTTCTCACTGGTGCCCAGGTGATTTCCGAAGAGCGGGGAATGAAAATGGAAAATGTGACTCTCGAAGATCTCGGTCGGGCCGGAAAAGTGATTTCCACCAAAGACGACACGACTATCGTCGGTGGAAAAGGAAAGAAAAAAGACATTGACGCGCGTGTCGCCCAGCTCAAGGCCCAAATTGAAAAAGCGACTTCTGATTTTGACAAAGAAAAACTCGAGGAGCGGCTCGGAAAACTCTCCGGAGGCGTGGCCGTCATCAAAGTTGGCGCCGCGACCGAAGTGGAGCAGAAAGAAAAACAGCATCGGGTAGAAGACGCGGTTGAAGCGACGAAAGCGGCACTTGAGCAGGGAATTGTGGCGGGCGGAGGAATTGCGCTTCTCAACGAGTCAGTGAAACTGGCAGGTGATCTTGATAAAAATCTTTCTCACGAAGACCGAATAGCCATTCAGATTTTGATTGACGCTCTCTCTGCACCGGTTAAGCAAATAGTTCTCAATGCCGGCCAGTCGCCCGAAGTGATTATTTCTCGCGTTCAGGATTTGCAGGGAACGTTTCTTAAAAAAACCCAGAAAGGAAAAAAGATTGACATAGAGACCGGTTCGGAAGTAGAAATGGAATATCACATGAACGAACTTAATCCCAAAGCTAATTGGGTGATGGGGTTTGATGCCGATGCGAACACTTATGTTGATATGTTTAGGGCGGGTATTATTGATCCAACCAAAGTGGTAACGAGCGCCCTTTCAAACGCCGTCTCGGCCGCGGCGATGCTTCTCACCACCGAAGCCGTTGTCACGGATATTCCGGAAAAGAAAGAAAAGGGCGCGACTATGGGTAGCCCAGCGATGGATATGGAAGGAATGATGTAGGGTGGAATGCTTGCCCGCCAAAGCCTGCCTGCCGGCAGGCAGGCATAGCGTCGGCGGGGATATGGGGATGTAATTTAGTATTTAGTAGCTGGTAGTTGGTAGATAGGATATTTGAAACAGGGATCGCGCAAACGGTCTCTGTTTTTGTTTTGTTAAAATCACTTAGAATTGTGATTTGCAAATAATTACACTTAACCACGATCGCGGTTAAGTGTAACCAACACGAAAAACATCTCTAACGTAAAAAGAAATGAAGAGTTAATTCGGTTCAAGGAATTTTAGCTTTCTTTCGTCGTATACTTTTTCAATAAGGAGATAATTGACATGATTACTCAACCCCAGTCCCTTTATATCGCCAATAATATCTTGGCTTAAAGGATGTTTTCCAATAAAAACACTTTTTTGAAGCTGGATATATTGAAGCAGATATAATTCTTCTCTTAGCCAATCTCTGGCTTTCTTTTTGAACTCAGGAATATCAAAGATGACAAGTCTGTATTTGCCATCCCATTTTTTCTTGAGGGACTTTTGTTTTTCGAAAATGCTTTTCATTATTCTTTTTCCATCTAGTGTAAGTTTATAGCTTTTTCTTTTTTTCTCCGCGAATCCCTGTTCCACAAGTCTTGTCAAGCCGACTTGCAGAGAATTTTTGGTTGGTCTCCAGTCGCGCATTTCAAGACCCAGCAGGCGCCGGTAGGGACGGGCAAAGGAATAGTTAGCGGGGAGAAAGGAATCGAGAGTTATTTCGCCCAATTCAAAAAGCTTGAGACAAATGAAACTCGACGACATCAATGTTCCTTTGAGGATGCTTTTAGTGAGAAGGGAAATAAATCGTTTGCTGGCCATATTCTTATAATACGAAATTTTGGGTTATTACACAAGTCCGCGATCGCGGCCAAGTGTAACAGAAATAAATAAGAAGATATTAAGTGGCTAAAATTAGAAGTGAATTTATTACACAAGTCCGCGATCGCAGTTAAGTGTAAGTTTTCTTTGTTGCATGGCGGTCTCTGTTTTTGTTGACAATAATCAAAATTCCTGCTTGATTATCTACAGCAACTTAAAAAGCCGCAAAAGCGCGGCATAGTCCGGAGCAGAGAAAATGTTGGAAAAATAAATAAACACATTTTCAATGGAGAGAATGGAGGGATATCTTATGCTGAAAAAATTCTTCGCTGTTACAACTACATCTCTTTATGAAGTCATGGCCAGAGCAGAGGATGGGCGGCCCTGTGTTCGCAAGATCGATTTGTGAAGGAAAAGCAAGGTGCCCATCGGAGGTACCATAAGCGGCGACCTGCTAGCTGTGGCTAAGTGGCTACAATTCTTTATCCCCGAAAAATACGGCTTGGCATCTCCCATGTCGGGTATCGAACGCAAAGTGGAGATGGTGAATACCCAATATTGGCGAGGCAAGACATCAGACATCATTGGTCTTTTTCTCGCCGAAGATAAGGCGCAGGAATACTTCTCTTCTTCGAAGCTCAAGCCGTGCGATCCGCGCTGGCAGGAAGATACCAGAGAAGTACTGGAGGCAATCGGGGAAAATCATCCCACAATCACTATCTACCACTGGAGGGATATGGCGCTGATGGTTGCGTAATTATCAAGGATTAAAGAAACCGTAAGCCGGTGGCGTTCTCGAAAAAGTCGCCACCGGTTTTTTTATTGATTTTTTTGGCTTGAAATGAAATAATAATTGCATGAAAAAAACCGCTTTAATTTCCGTTTATCATAAGAAAGGTATTGAAAAATTTGCCAAAGATCTAGTCAATCTCGGCTGGGAGGTTTTGGCGTCGGGGGGAACGGCGAAATATTTAGGCGAGCATGAAATAAAAGTTCGAGATGTAGCGGAATTAGTCGGGGGTGAAGCCATACTTGGCCATCGGGTCGTCACTTTGTCGCGGGAAATTCACGCGGGGCTGATGGCTAGGCTGGACTTAAAAGAAGATATGAAAGAATTGGAAAGATTAAGAATCCCGTTTATTGATTTGGTCTGCGTTGATTTGTATCCGCTTGAGGAGGTGATTGCAAAACCGGGTGCGGATTATGAATCGGCAATCGAAGTGACTGACATCGGCGGGCCGACGCTTTTGAGATCGGCGGTCAAAGGCAGACGAATTGTGATTTGCGATCCGGAAGATCGGGATTGGGTAATCAGGGAAATTAGGGAGAGTGGGGAGATTGGGGAAGAAAAAAGACGAAAACTGGCGGCGAAGGCGGAGTACGTCGTTTCAAAGTATTGTCTTGAATCGGCCAAATTTCACTCGGAAGAAAAATATAATGGGATGATAGGCGAGCAAATTTCAGAAACTTTATACGGTGAAAACGCTTATCAGGTGCCGGGAAGATTATACTCAACGAAAAATGAAGACCTGCTCGCCCTAGATAAGTTCCGAGTTCTCACCGAAATGGCACCAAGCTACAACAACACCTGCGATATTGACCGGATGCTCCAGACGATGACGCATATCGTAGCGGCATTTAAGGCAAATAATATTTCCTTAAAATTTTTCGGCGTCGCCGTAAAACACGGCAATTGTTGTGGAGCGGCGTACGGTGATTCTAAAGTAGAAGTAATCAAAAAAGTTGTCGAAGGCGACCCAAGAGCGATTTTCGGAGGGCTCACTATGTTCAATTTTGATTTTGGCGAAGTTGAAGCGGAAATTCTTTTTACACATCTTATGGGAAATGGCGAGCGCCGGTTGCTTGACGGTATAGCAGTTCCAAGATTTTCGGAAAAAGCTCTTGAGATTTTTCGACGAAAGAAGGATAAATGCCGCTTTATTGTCAACCCGGCGCTGAAAAATTTGGGCAAAGACAGTTTAGACAGAGCCAAAAGATTTCGCTATGTGCGGGGAGGATTTCTGGCCCAGCCAAATTATACTTTTGTTTTGGACTTTGCTCATTCGGAAATAAAAGTGCACGGAAAGCTAAAAGAAGATCTTAAGGCGGATTTGCTACTGGCCTGGTCAGTTTCAGCCACATCGAATTCAAATACAATTACTTTAGTCAAGGATGGGAAGCTAATTGGCAATGGCGTTGGCCAACAGGATCGAGTGAATTGTTGTGAGTTAGCGATTAAGCGTGCCAAAGATGCTGGACATGACATGCAGGGCGCAGTGGCAGCAAGCGACAGCTTCTTTCCTTTTGCTGACGGACCTCAACTTTTGATTGATTCTGGCATAAAAACAATTTTTGCCACCTCCGGCTCCGTCGGCGATGAAAAAGTCCAAAAACTTTGCACAGATAGCAAGATTACGCTTGTTCAACTCCCCGATAAGATCGCCCGTGGTTTTTTTGGCCACTAAAGCACGTATTTTGAACAAAGTGTTTTGTATAGCTTATTTTACGGGAGTATTTTAGTATAGGCGGGGTTTGGCTAGTTCGTGCCTTTTTCTTTGATTTGTGGTATAATTAGCTCGCGGTCTTAGTCTAAAAAAACAAAAATGGGAATTTTTACCAAAGGGCCTGTTTATTCGGAAAAAAGTATGGGTTATCAAAAAGTGAAGAACAGCCCGGTAATGAAAAAAATTCTTTCTGACGAGGGTGTAGCTAAAGCTATTGACGAACCGAGAGAAAGGGAAGAAGTCTATAGAAAATTGAAAGAATACGAAAAAGGCGGTGTTACCAAGGAAGAGCTTCAAAGAACCTTTGCCTTTTTTAGAAGCGGAAAGGGAAAATTTGTTAGCGAGAAAGAAGGCTATGAAATAGCCAGAAAAATGATGCCATCCGCCAGTGACCGGTATAAATATTCTTCGTCGTGGGATTGCGGAACAGCTTCAAAGAGCCAGTCATCCAAGACAGGCGCTTCTGAATCAATTTCTTCGAAAGGGAAAGCGCCAAGTCAAGTATCCAGAGTGGCATCCAGTGCAGTCGCTCCAACGAAGGCAACTGCGCGAAATTTTAGCCTTGCCGGAAAGTCGGCTGCTTTTTCAAAAACGTCACCAGCCGGCAGCAATTTAGGAGCGTCAAAGCCTTCTTTTTCTCAAGCTTTGCGAAGCACTTTGTTTAAAAAATAAACAATAAATTTAATTTGTGCCTATGTTTTGGAAATTTCTTGACGACATAAATTTTATCGCCCGGTGCAAAAAATACAACATTGGCCTTTGGCAATGCCCCAATTTTTTGTTTCTCTTGATGGGGATTGTGACGGCCGCGGTGATGTTTGGAACTTATTTTTTATCACAGCGTTTCTATGATGAGACAACTACCATTGCGAGCGTTTCATTGTCCGCAGTTTTGATAATGACGATAGGTTATTTCATCGTCCAAAGCGCGGAGAGACTGGCCTTGGCTAATATAATCAAAACAGAATTTATATCCATTCTCTCGCACCAGCTCTGCAGTCCTCTTTCGTCCATCAAGTGGAATTTCGAGGTGTTGAGGGAAGACTTGAAGAAGAATGAATCTTTTCGCAAGCAAGAGGTTTTTCTCAATAATATTCAAGAGGCCAACGAAAAAATGCTGAAAATGGTCACCCAACTGCTCGAGGTTGTGAGAATTGACCAGGGCCGAGTGGCGTTCGAAATGGAAAATATAAGACTGGAAGGCCTGATAGAAGAGGTCATAGCCGAACTCAAGAACACCTGCGATGATATGAAGGTTGGGGTTGATTTTCAATATGATAAAAACTTGCCTCTCGTGCATGCCGATTTGAAAAAAATGAAGGTGGTTCTTGATAATCTGATCAGCAACGCCGTTAAATATTCCCACAAAAACGGAAAGATTGAAGTTACTGCGGAAAAAGATAACAAAGGAATTCTTCTTAAGATCAGGGACTACGGGGTCGGCATTCCTCAATATCAGCACAGCCGGATTTTTGAAAAATTTTTCCGCAGCAACAATTCCTCTCGATACCGGACCGAAGGGGTGGGAATTGGTCTTTATCTCGCGAAAGCTATTCTCAAGCATTTCGGGGGAGAAGTTTGGTTCGAGAGCAAAGAAGGAAAGGGGTCTACTTTTTATGTGAGTCTCCCAGCAGCAAGTTAGTATTTCGCATATCGTATCTTGTATTTCGTATTTTTGTGTAGTTTTTATTAAACATGTTAAATAAGAGATGTTAAATACTAAAATATGATTTTATGGACAAATCTTTAAAAAAGAAAATTCTAATCGTTGAGGATGACCGCTCGCTTCAGAATGCTCTGGTGGAAATAATCAGTCGCGAGGGTTTTGAGGCCGTGAGCGCTTTTGACGGCGAGGAAGCGATGGAGAAACTTAAGGAGGGGAAGCCGGACTTGATTCTCCTTGATATTATTCTCCCGAAAAAAGACGGGTACGAAGTGCTGGAAGAAATTAAAAAAGACGAGAAAACCAAAAATATACCGGTTTTAATTCTCACCAATCTCGAAGAGATAGATAATGTCCAAAAAGCGCTTGACTTGGGCGCCACGACATTTATGGTGAAATCGGATTTTAGCCTGAAGGATATATTGGAGAAAATAAAAGTGGCTCTGGGGCAGGATGTTGATAAAAGTTAGCAAAAAAATATTTTCCTTGGCTGAGAATTGCGCCCTGGCTAAGGGCAAAAAAACAAAATGCCCGGTAGTGAAAATTTGACTGGCTGGAGGCCAGGATACTTACGGGCTACAAAAAATCAAATTATGAATTTTGAGATATAACTTAGAAACTTGACCTCAGGCCCTGAAGTCAAATTTCTACTACCGGGATGCATGTTGACAACGAAAGATTGAAGAGTTTTATTGCCGATTCGGGACTGGTTGGCACTGATGTGCTTGACCAGGCGGCAGAAGAGAGCCAAAAAACCGGAAAACGTCTGGGTGATCTTCTAGTTGAGAAAAAAATTCTGGATATCAACCAAATTCGGCAGCTCTATTCCTACATTCTCGGCATTCCTTTCGTCAATCTGGAAAAAGAAATAATTCCCAAGGAGGTTTTGCAGATGATTCCAGAACCGATTGCCAAGAAATACAGAGTTGTTGCTTTCAAAAAAACAAATCGGGAGCTCAAAATGGCGATGCTCAACCCGGAAGATCTTCAAACCATAGATTTCATAAGAAAAAAAACCGGCCTCAAAATATCCCCCTGCATGACTACTGAAGAAGGGATTGTGAACGCCCTCAAGCAGTATGAGCAGAGTCTCAAGGCGGAGTTCGGGGATATTATTGAGAAGAGCTCATCCGAGATTTCCAGTGAGGAAGATCTGGAAAAGGCGGCTCAAAATCTTCCGGTAATCAGGGTTGTTGACACACTCCTCAAACACGCCATTCTCCAGGATGCAAGTGATATTCATATTGAACCGGACGAGAAAGAGATTCGGGTGAGATATCGCCTTGACGGAATCCTCCATGACGCCATGACGCTTCCAAAGGCGATAGTGGATGGAATTGTGGCGAGAATAAAAATTTTGTCCAACCTCAAGCTTGATGAACATCGTCTTCCCCAGGACGGCCGTTTCAAAATAGAGCAAGACGACCGCCGGATGGCTTTTCGCGTGTCAATTCTTCCCGTGTATTCAGGAGAAAAAGTGGTGATGCGCCTTCTTGATGAATCATCCAAAGGTCTCACGCTTGAGGGCATGGGTCTTCGGGGGGCGCCGCTTGAAAAGATTCATCAGGCTATCAAGCGTCCCAATGGCATGATTCTAGTGACAGGGCCAACCGGATCAGGCAAAACAACCACGCTCTATACGGTGATGGATATCCTTAATACGCCGCAGGTGAATATTTCGACCGTTGAAGATCCGATTGAATACAAAATGTTTCGCATCAATCAGACCCAGGTCAATCCGCAAATCGGACTCACTTTTTCTCAAGGGCTGCGGGCGCTTCTTCGTCAGGATCCGGATATAATCATGGTTGGGGAAATCCGTGATGAAGAAACGATGGATATAGCCATTCACGCCGCTATGACCGGACATCTGGTTCTTTCCACTCTTCACACCAATAGCGCCGCCGGGACGATTCCGAGGCTTCTTGATATGGGAGCTGAACCGTTTCTTATCGCTTCGACGGTCAATGTTGTCATGGCCCAAAGACTGGTTCGGAGATTATGTTCTGATTGCCGGCAGGGATATAGTTTGGACAAGGAGCTTCTTGACTCTCTTCGCGGGCAGATTGATTTAGACAGGATTTTCGATTTGGCGAAAAAAAATAATCTTTTGGATAAAAATTTGGCCGATAACAGCAGTTGGGAGAAGATTACCTTTTATCGTCCGACGGGTTGTTCGCGCTGCCGGCAGGAGGGGTACAAGGGAAGAATAGGCATATTTGAAGTTTTGGAAATGTCAGAAATAACAGCCCAGATGGTTTCCAAGCGGGCAACGAGCGATGAGATCGAAGAGCAGGCAAAAAAAGAAGGAATGATGAAAATGATCGAAGACGGGATGATAAAAGCGGTTCAGGGAATCACTTCGATTGAAGAGATTTTAAGAGTAACAAAGGACTAATGCAAAATGCAAATCTCAAAATGCAAAACGACAGTTCAAAATGTCAAAATGAATTTAACTTTAAAGTCATCTTTGCATTAATAAATTTTTTAATTTTACATTGTCATTTTTCATTTTGATTTTTAAGTTTTGAATTATTTATTGTGCCTACATTCACCTACATCGCTAAAAACGCAAAGGGAGAAGTCAAAAGCGGGGAAGCGGAAAGCAGGGATAAGAGGCAAGTGGCGGAAGGTCTTCGCTCGGAAGGTTTTTTTGTGATGGCTATAACAGAAAAAAGTGAAAAAAAAGCGAGAGAATTCAGAATGCCTCTTTTTGGCGGCGTTTCTCTTAAAGACAAAATGATGTTTGCCCGCTACTTGGGGGTAATGCTTTCCTCGGGGCTCTCTCTTCCCAAGGCTTTCCAGGTCATTTCAAATCAGACCAGAAGCAGAAAATTCCGGTCAGTGCTCGAGGAAATCGGAAAAGAGGTGAAAATGGGAAATAGTCTCGCTGACAGCTTGGCCAAGCATCCGGTTTTTGATGAACTTTCAGTGAATATGATTCGAGTCGGAGAGGTTGGCGGAAACCTAGAGGAGGTCTTGGAACTTTTGGCCGATCAGCTGGAAAAAGAACACAGTCTTTTAAGCAGAGTGAAGGGGGCGATGTATTATCCATCAGTGATTCTGCTTGTTATGATCGGAGTAGGAATCGCGATGATGATATATGTTGTTCCGAAGCTGACCACGGTTTTTGAAGACATTCAGACAACCCTTCCCCTTTCTACACGAGTGATCATCGCCACGAGCAATTATATGGCTTCTCATCAGCTGCTAGTGGGGCTTGCTCTTGTCTTTGTCATTGCGGCCTTGGTGTTTTTTTTCAAATCATCTTTTGGGAAGAAGGCTGCCAGCGCTATATTTTCCAATGCTCCCGTAATCAAGAATGTTTCAATAAAAGTTAACAACGCGCGATTCGCGAGAATTTATGGTTCATTGACAAAGAGCGGTGTTTCTGTGATCGAATCTCTTCGGATCATTTCGCGAACATTAAGCAATGACTATTACAAAAAAGCCTTCGCCGAGATTGGTGAAGGGGTGCAGAAAGGAAAACCCCTGCATGAGGAACTAGCGAGGTATCCAAAACTTTTTCCGGTTCTTACCATCCAAATGGTGGAAGTGGGCGAGGAAACCGGAAAAACGGTTGATGTACTTTTGAATCTGGCAAAATTCTATGAAGAGGAAATAGATCAAATCACAAAAAATCTATCTTCCATAATCGAGCCGGTTTTGATGGTTATCATCGGGGTGACTGTCGGATTTTTTGCTATTTCAATGATTCTTCCAATGTACTCTATTATGGATCAGATGTAAGAATGACTAAATGAAAAAAAGACTAAATTCAAAATCGGGTTTCACGCTGCTGGAGGTAATTGTAACCCTCTTTATTGTCGGATTAGTGTTGGTTTTGTATCAAGCAACACTAGGAAAAGTCAAACTGATTCGATATGCCAAAGATCAGGAAATTGCCCTGCGAGTAGCCAACAACAAAATTGAAGAATTGAGGGCGGCAGGCTATGCGGCGTTGCCCGCGAGCGGCAGCTTCACCGATTCCCAACTGAATACCCTGACAAATTGCACCGCCAATATGGCCATCACCGACTATAACACGACTACTAAAATGGTAATCATAACTATCCAGTGGCGGGAACCAGTAAATACATCGTTGCGGAATATTTCACTTACCACCCTTATTACAAAAACGGGAGGGTTGTAATCTTATGAAAAAAAAGAGTCCAAGCAAGCTAGGTTTTTCTTTCGTTGAAGCTATTTTTGCGGCAGCAATCCTAATTTTTGTTTTGACCGCGTTCATTGTTCTTTATCTCAATTTTTCTAAATCTTATAACCGCCAGCAAGCCGAAATAAAGATGGGCGACTCCGCGCGCGAGGCGGTGAAAGAACTGCAGAACAACGCTTTGCAGACCGATCAAATCATGACCAGCCACAACTTTTCCGGAACAGTCTATAGCACTGGCCAGCACACACTGGTGCTGGAAGTTCCCTCGGTCGACGGATCGGGAAATATCGTCAGCGACAAGCATGATTACGTGGTTTTTTACCTAACCGGAAAAAATTTATATAGATTGGTGCAAGCCGACGCGGCCAGCAGCCGGCCCTCCGGCCTCAACCAAATCAGTGACGCAGTCGCAACGCTTACCTTTACCTACAATAACGCCGATTTAGCAAAAGCTGACAAAATCGATGCGGATGTTCAAATGCAAACAATCTCCGGTGGCCAGACCATTTCCTATAGTCTCCATCAAGAAATTTATTTACGAAATAAATAATTTTATGAAGAAAAATAATTATCAAAGGCAAAAAGGACAAATTATCCTGATCGGATTGGTGTTTTTTGCTGTTCTGATATTATTTTCTGCCGCTATTCTGCGATATGTTTCAACATACCTGAAATCTGAAAGCCAAAATATCGCGAAAGTTCAGGCCCTGCAACTGGCCGAAGCGGGAATCGACAAAGCGGCTTATGAACTCAATCAGAATTCCAGTTACACCGGGGAAAGTAATACGGTGCTTGGGAACGGCAATTTCACAATTACCGTTTCCTCAATTGATTCAACGCACAAGAGGGTTACGTCCGTCGGAACGGTGGCATTTAGTGGGGGCCATACGGCCACAAGGACAGCCAAAGCCACCTTGGTTATTAACAATACCGTAATCTCTTTTCGCTACGGGATTCAAGCTGGTAACGGCGGTTTTAGCCTGGACAATTCCTCAACCATTACGGGAAATGCGTTTTCAACCGGATCGGTCATCGGGTTAAATAAAAATTATATTTACGGAGACATCGTCTCTGCCGGACCGGGCGGGTGGGTTTACGGCATTCATGCCACTGGAAATGTTTTTGCTCACACAATTGGAAAGTCCGGTAAAAGTAATGAAACTAGTATAGACAAAGATGCTTATTATGTGGCTATTACCAACACTACCGTTACTGGGACAAGTCATCCTGGGAGTCCCGATCAAAGCCCAGTGGCCTTGCCGATTTCCGATGCCCAGATTCAGTTGTGGGAGAACGACGCGGCGGCCGGCAACACAATCAGCACTTGCGACGGAAATGGCAATTATGAGATTTCCGGCAATACATCGTTAGGTCCGAAAAAAATTGCCTGCAACTTGGTTATAAAGAACGTAACTTTGACAGTAACCGGCCCCTTATGGGTTACGGGAAATATTGAGATACAAACAAACGCTACTGTTAGAATGGATTCGAGCCTAGGCAGCCAGAATGTAGCTTTTATTGCTGATAAAATCACGGATAGGGCGGATAGTGGGAAAATCAGCATAGCGCAACAAAGTAATTTCTATGGGTCAGGTTCGCCCGGTTCATTTGTTTTCCTGATTTCCCAAAACAACAGCGCCGAAACCGGCGGCGGTACGGTTGCTATTACGCAGAACCAGGGAACAGCCGCGCTGGTGTCTTATGCCAGCCACGGTCTGATAACTATGCAGCAGAGCGCGAACGTAAAAGAAGCGACTGGCTACAAGATTGCTCTTAGCAATTCCGCCAATGTTACCTATGACCTCGGTCTCCCAAGCACACTGTTTGAATCCGGGCCGGGAGCAAGCTGGACATTTGCTCCGGGCAGCTATGTCATTCAGTAATGGCTTTTGAGATTGCAAAGATATTTCTATTGGCCGCGACGCATTGTATACTGAGGGAGTCTGACAGCAATCCTAATGCCTCCCTCCACTATTTTTTTCTGACTAGTGAAGGGTGTCAGATAAATCTATAGCAGGAGCTATAAAGCAAAAAATATAAAAATGTTAAATTCGCTGATATACAATTTATTAGGAAAAGAGCCGAGTGGTTTCGGGCTAGAAATTGAGGACCGCTCCATAAAGGCCTTCATGGTTCATAAAGGGGGTGGGGGAAAATGTCGGATATTATCCTGTGGGATGAGAATGATTAGCAAGGACCTTGTTAGGGATGGTTTGATTATCAATCCAAGGAATCTCGCGTCGGAGATAAAAGAACTCTTGAGAACTACAAAGCCCAGGCCAATTTCAAGCAAGTTTGTTGTCTTTTCTGTTCCAGAAACAAAGGCTTTTATCCGGACAATATCAATTCCCAAAATGACGCGGGAGGAAGCCAAAGAAGCGGTGAAATGGGAAACAGAAGCCAATATACCGGTTGCGGCGGACAAGGTATATTTGGACTGGCAGATTGTTGAGGAAGGAAAAGAAATCGATGAAGTATTGGTAGCGGCCATTCACAAAGATGTTGTAAACAACTATTGTGAAACAATGGTTCTAGCCGGTTTAGAAATTATGGCGATTGAAGTAGATATTATTTCAACCATCCGAAACCTTGCCGGCGAGAAGGAAGTCGGTGACAAACCAGTGATGATTGTGGATATGGGGGAGTATAAAACAAGCCTTGCCATTTCAAAAAAAGAGGTGCCATATTTCACTTCGAGTATTCATATTTCTGGTCAGGCTTTTACTGATGCTCTTCAGAAGGGACTGGGAATCAGCTTTGAAAAAGCCGAGGAGCTAAAGATAAAATACGGTCTTGGGAAAATGAAACAGGATGACATACTCTATAATATCTATAATCCTCTAATTGAGAATCTGGCCGTGGAGATAGAAAAGTCAATCGTTTTTTATGAGGATTCAATCAACGTCAAAGAAAAAGTGGAAAGAATAATTTTCTCTGGCGGGGGAGCGCTTCTTAGGGATCTTGCAGATTATATGGCTGGCCGAGTAAAAAAAGAGGTTATTATTGGCAATCCCCTGAAATCCCTTGAAGTCAGCCGTGATTTTCCAGAAGATATACAAAAAGGACTCGTGCCGTTTGCCACCACCATTGGCCTGGCGACGAGAGCTTGCAAAAACGATGATTAAGCTAAATCTGCTTCCTGATAAAAATAAAGAGCAAAAAGGACTGGAGGAGACAACAGGCTTTATTTTCCGATTGGGTTTTTCGGTCATTTTTGCTTTTCTTGTCTTGCTTGTTATTTTTCTGGCGATGCAGATGGTGCTGAATATTGAACTCAAATCAGCTCGGGAAGAATCAAGGGCTCAATCTGGAAAAACCATCGAAGAAATCCAGAAAGCCGAGAATTTTCTGAAAGATATCAACGCTGTCTCCCAAAAAGTCAACAAAACCTCCGGGGCGGTTCCCCATTGGTCGAAGATTTTCAAGCGGCTTTCCGAGATTTGTCCCGAAGGAGTGAAGCTGACTTCAATCCACATAGAAAAAGAGCACGTGAAAATCGAGGGGTTTGCGAAAACCAGAGAAGACTTTTTGGATTTTCAGGAAAAGCTCAAAGAGGAAGGATTTCAAAATCTGGTTTCTCCCGTTTCCAACGTTGTTTCACCCAAGGATTTCATTTTTACGGTTGAACTGGATGCAGATAAAAAATATCTAAACCAGCCATAAAACAGGCAAAAATGCGTTTTTCTAGCAACAAAAAAATTATTGCGGCAATAGCCGTTTCCATGGCAATGATTCTTTTTCTGGCCTGGGTCACCTTTTTCCTGCAGAGGAAGGGTATTGTGAATTCTTCCGAAACATATCAGAAAGAGAAGTTGAATTATTTTGTCCTGCAGGAAAAAAAGGACAAACTGCTTCAGATGAAAAATGAACTGGTTGATCTTGAGGCTCAAGAAAAAAACCTTGAGGCCGTGTTCATAAAGAAAGACGAAGCTATTCCCTTCATAAGACAGCTTGAGAAGATTGCTGAAGATTCTTCCTGCTCGCTGGCAATTGAGCCGGCCGATCTGGGAAAAATAAAATTCGGGCAGGTGCAAAAGCCGCAAAGCAATCCGGACAATGAGGAGGGAACAACCAAAACAAAAAACCAGTCCCAGGATCAGCAGAAAGAAGAAAAAAAGAAAGACGATCTGGCCGATGTCCGCAATTATCCCGCCTTTTCTGTTTCGGTGACGGGATCTTTTCCTTCGGCTGTGAACTTTCTTTCCGAAATGGAAAATCTGCCGTTTTTTATTCGGCCTCTCGTTATTGATGTGTCAATAGACAAAAAAGGAAGCTCGGGGACGGGGCCCGAAGCGGGGACGCTTGCCGTCGGAAATCAGAACCTGCCGGCTTTGCAAAAAAGCGAGAGTAAAAACGTAAAAATGACTCTTGTCATTGTTATATATGCCCAGTAGTAGTCCCGCCCATTTAACGCGGACCATTACTGGGCTTGTTAGAATAAGATTAATTTCCTAATAAATTCCACGCGAAGCAAGATAGGCGGGATCACTACTGGGTATGGAGAATAAAGAAGTAAAAAACAAAGAAAAAAACTGGCTTGTCCACTTGAAAAATATCGGAAAATTTGTTTCCCGATGGCTTTATTTAATTGTGCTTTTCGCCGTGGCTCTCT
>Ga0315268_10003489_pt1 | contig 17326 bp, 15 predicted proteins | sample C1_top_MG_FD_204535 | JGI IMG/M metagenome (GOLD analysis project Ga0315268, IMG submission 204535) | Sediment microbial communities from Yellowstone Lake, YNP, Wyoming, USA - C1_top | ecosystem: Environmental > Aquatic > Freshwater > Lake > Sediment | place: USA: Wyoming | collected 2017-08-01
ATAACATCATCAGGAATCTATTCACTTTATCATTATTTGCCGGTACATTAATGAAACCACTTATAGATCTTTGAAGGTCCTGATGAAAAAACGCCCATTTTCCGTAACTATCCTTACCATGATTGTGTTATTCTTTATACTATTAAATGGCGCGAGATTCTATGTGATAATCAATGAATGGAATGTTCTGGTTTTATTCAATGCTCATCCAGGACCTTATTATATGCTTGCTCTGAGTTTAATTTGGATTACGATCGGTTCTATGCTTATTTACAGCATCTTCCGAAAAAATATTAGGACACCACAATTCATATACATTTCGACAGGTTTGTACGCGAGCTGGTTTTGGATCGATCGGACTTTATTTCAACATAGAATGAATTCTTTGGTTTTCCCGATTATTGGAACTTGTCTGTCATTATTATTCATTATTTCGATGTTAAAACATCAAGATTTAATATATTACTTTAAGAGAGCCGGACGGTTATGACTGATACCTCGAAGATAAAACAATTACAGAAACTTAAATCTCAATCCCGGGTCGGTGGAGGGGAAAAAAGAATTGACGCCCAACACGGCAAAGGAAGATTAACCGCCCGTGAACGGATCGAACTTTTATTGGATAAGGGATCATTTCGAGAAACTGATGCTTTTGTCATGCACAGGACACATGATTTCAATCTTGATAAGCAAAAATTCTTAAGCGATTCAGTTGTCACTGGTTGGGGGACAATCGAAGGAAGACTTGTATACTTATTCTCCCAAGATTTCACAGTTTTTGGCGGTTCACTGGGTGAGGTTCATGCAGAGAAGATCTGCAAGATAATGGATATGGCTTTAAAAAACGGAGCTCCAGTGATCGGTCTGAATGATTCTGGAGGCGCTCGCATTCAGGAAGGTGTAGTCTCCCTCGGGGCTTATGCAGATATCTTTCTTCGTAATACCCTTGCATCCGGTGTGATTCCTCAAATATCCGCGATTATGGGACCATGCGCAGGTGGGGCAGTTTATTCCCCGGCTTTAACAGACTTCATATTCATGGTAAGAAATTCATCTTACATGTTTGTAACTGGACCGGATGTCGTCAAAACAGTCACCCATGAGGAAATTGATTTTGAAGGTCTCGGTGGAGCAAGCGTACATTCGGAGATTTCTGGTGTATGTCATATGGCAGCAGACACCGAAGCAGACACATTGTATTTGATTCGCAAACTAATGAATTACCTTCCGCAAAACAATATGGAAGACCCCCCATTCGTTCAAACAAATGATGATAATTTGAGAATGGATGAGCGGTTAAACAACATCGTACCGGATGACCCTTCCAAACCATATAACATTAAAGATGTCATTCAGATGGTTGTTGATATCGACACATTTTATGAAATTCACGAAGCTTATGCTCAAAATATAGTCACAGGCTTCAGCCGGCTTGGGGGTCATAGTATCGGTATTGTTGCCAATCAACCTGCCGTTTTGGCAGGTGTTTTGGACATCAATGCGGCTGATAAGGCTGGACGATTTGTTCGCTTTTGCGATTCATTCAACCTCCCAATTCTAACTCTGGTGGATGTGCCCGGATTCTTGCCCGGGACCACCCAGGAGCACGGTGGGATCATTCGCCATGGTGCCAAATTATTATTTGCTTATTGCGAAGCTACAGTTCCGAAATTAACTGTCATAACTAGAAAGGCATACGGCGGTGCTTACGATGTGATGTCATCCAAACATATCCGTGGAGACATTAACCTCGCCTGGCCAACTGCCGAACTGGCTGTGATGGGTCCTGATGGGGCTGTAAGCATTATATTCAGGAAAGAACTCGAAGAAGCTGAAGATCCTTCGGTTCGAAAAGCAGAATTAGTAAAGAGTTATCGCGAGAAGTTTGCAAATCCTTATGTCGCTGCTGCCCGTGGATATATTGATGATGTCATCGAACCGAAGGAAACCCGGCCCCGACTCATCAATGCTTTGGAAATGTTATCCAATAAAAGGGATGCAAATCCAGCCAAAAAACATGGAAATATTCCTTTATAACAATATTTCCATATGATCAGAAATTTGGCAATTAATATTGAGGATTCAGCATGAAAAAAGTTTTAATTGCAAACCGAGGGGAAATTGCAGTCCGAATTATTCGTGCTTGCCGTGAATTGGGAATTGAGACGGTCGCAATCTATTCGGATGTTGATAGACAAGCTCTGCATGTCAGGTATGCAGATGAGGCTTACCTATTGGGTCCAGCGCCATCCCGGGAATCTTACCTGCGCGCGGATAAGATCATCGATATTGCAAAAAAAAGCGGAGCCACAGCTATCCACCCTGGTTACGGATTTCTTGCAGAGCGGGCAGATTTCGCTCAGGCGTGTTTTGATGCCGGTCTAATTTTTATCGGTCCCAAGCCATCTGCGATAGCTGCCATGGGTGATAAGGCTATCGCACGGGCAACGGTGACTAAAGCAGGTGTTAACGTGGTTCCAGGTACGGAGGGGGAAGGTTCTTTATCGAATGAGAGCTTGCTGGCAATTTCCAGTAAGATCGGTTTTCCACTACTGATCAAAGCGACAGCGGGTGGTGGCGGGAAAGGAATGCGCGAAGTAAGAAATATTGAAGAAATGCCAGGTTTGATTGAATCTGCCAGACGTGAAGCTGAGGCTTCTTTTGGTGATGGTAATGTTTACCTAGAGAAACTTGTCGAAGGTGCCCGGCACATTGAATTTCAAATACTGGCAGATCAACATGGTCATGTAATCCATCTGGGTGAAAGGGAGTGCTCATTACAAAGACGGCATCAAAAGCTATTGGAAGAATCTCCGTCTCCATTTATTGGCGATGACAAGGATTTCAGGGAAAAAATGGGGAGTGTTGCGGTTAAAGCAGCACAGGCGGTAGATTATCTCAATGCGGGAACAATAGAATTTCTGGTGGATAAAGATAAGAATTTCTATTTTCTGGAAATGAATACCCGGCTACAAGTTGAACATCCTGTCACAGAGATGATTACAGGGATAGATATCGTGAAAGAACAAATACGGATCGCCCGCGGAAGACAATTATCCTATACGCAAGAGGATGTTATTCAGAATGGGTCAGCCATCGAATGCCGCATCAATGCTGAGGACCCTTATAATTCATTTCTTCCATCCACCGGAGTTGTTACTCATTGCATATTGCCAACAGGTCCTGGAATTAGGGTTGATACAGGTGTTTATCCAGGTTTTGAGGTCTCTTCATATTACGATCCCCTCATTTCCAAATTGGTTGTTTGGGGTGAAACACGAGGACAAGCCATTCTTCGGATGCGTCGTGCACTGGAAGAATATCGTATCGTCGGAATAAGAACTAATATTCCTTTTCATCAACGAATGATGGATTCTCATCGCTTTATGGGGGGACAATTTGATACTCGCTTTGTAGAAGATCGTTTTTCCATGGAAGACTCGGAAGATCTGAAAACCTCAAATCCAGAAATTGCTGCTGTTTTCGCCACCATAATTTCCCATAAACAACTTGAGAGATCTACACAAATCGTACGCAAGGGTGACCGGGATACAACAAATTGGAAGTGGGTTGGTCGATGGGAACGGATGCATCGCTAGGAGAATTTGATGAAATATGTAACCAGCGTAATTGGAAAAGAATATTCCATCGAGATCCTCGACGATCATCATTTGAATTTAGATGGTCAAGATTTAGAAGTTGATTTTGGAACTATAGCCAACCAACCTGTCTATTCATTGATCATCGATGGAAAATCTTATGAAGCATACGTATATCCGGGTGATGATGATTTTCAAGTTTTATTAAAAGGGCATTCGTTTTCTGTGAAAGTGGAAGATGAGCGTGAAAAGAGATTGCGTGCAGCTGGGGGGAGTACTGTTAGTGCTAGTTCAGATTTCCATCTGAAATCGCCGATGCCTGGAATGGTCGTGGCCTTACCTGTCTCTGAGGGTCAGACAGTAACCAAAGGTCAGGTATTGGTTATTTTGGAATCGATGAAAATGCAGAATGAATTAAAATCCCCTCGCGATGGAACTTTATCACGCGTAAAAGTCAAACCAGGAGATCGTGTCGAACAACGCCAAACCCTTTTAAGCGTAATTTGAAATGGCAGCCTCTTTTCTGGAGATTGAAACAAAGTTCCTAGTAGATGATTTAGAGGAAATTGAACTTCGCCTTAAGTTCCTGGAAGCGCAATTATTGAGACCACGTGTTTTTGAAACAAATTATCGATTCGATACGAAAGACCACCAACTTACTTCCAAGTCGAAAGTATTACGTCTCAGGCAAGATTCTGCCCAATGGGTTACCTTTAAAGAACCTGGTCCGCTCATAAATGGGGTACAAATTCGTAATGAAATCGAATTCTCGATCAGTGATATATTGGCTGCCCGGACATTTCTGGAAGCCATTGGGTTCGAGGTTTTCCAAACATATGAAAAGTTCCGAACGGTCTATTCCCTGAAATATTCGAGGATAATATTGGATGAGTTACCAATTGGGAATTTTGTCGAGATCGAAGGAACCGATATTCAATCACTTGAAAGATCAGCTATCGATCTCAATCTAAAGTGGGAGTTAAAAATCGATTCATCATATTTGACAATTTATAATAATATTTGTCAACTAAAAGGAATAAAACAAGATTTTTTATCTTTTAATAATAACGATGTTGACAACTCATTTTTGAAACATCTAAATATTTTTCCTGCAGATCAATAAACTTTGTCCAGGAATTACAAATCCTACTCCAATTAATAATCAATTAAACGTTTTCCAACCCTTGATCGATATCGATCCATTTAATCTTTATTACAGAACCTTCCTCATATATGAATTTGGGAAGGAAATTTGAAAAATTTTCAGCATCTCCCGTTGTGTAAAACGTTGTTCTTTGGGGAAATTTTCCAATATTGGCCAGGTTCCCATTAATTAATAATCGTTCAACCTGTTTGGCAACCGCAGGAGCAGGATCAATAACGCGGATATTCTCCCCAACAATATCCTTGATCAAAGGAATAACAAACGGATAATGAGTGCAACCAAGGACAATGGTATCGATCCCTTCTTTTATCATTGGTAATAGTGCGTCTTCAAGGATTAACCGAGTTTCAGGGGAATCCAACTGACCAGATTCGATCTGAGATACCAATCCTGGGCAGGTATGTTGATATAAAATCACATCCTTTGCGAACCTCTCGACAACGGATGCATATAAAACCCCTTGAAAAGTTGCAGGTGTTGCCAGTACACCGACTCGTCTTGTTTTTGAAATTTCCGCTGCCGGCTTGACGGCAGGTTCCATACCCACAAACGGTATTTGCGGAAAGGAATTCCGGAGATTAAGAAGTGCAGCAGCAGAGGCTGTATTACAAGCAACCACAATTAATTTGACACCCTGTCTGGAAAAATAATGTGTTATCGCAGTTGAGAACTTGCGGATTTCCTCGAGGGAACGTTTGCCATAAGGGACATGGTACTGGTCCGCAAGGTAAAGAACTGATTCATTGGGCAGTTGGATTCGAATCGCTTTTAAAATTGATAAACCACCCACACCTGAATCGAAAACCCCAATAGGAGAAAATGAATCCATTAAATTTGCCATGATTTATTCTAATTGGATGCAGCCTGTATAAAAGCCAGGAACAATTGGCACATTGAATTTTGTTCTGTCAACCATTCTGGATGCCATTGTACAGCAATTCCAAATTTGTGTCCCGGAAGTTCAACTGCTTCCACCAGACCATCCGGTGCAAATGCGCAGGGTTGGAGGTCATCAGCCAAATCCTTGAGTCCCTGGTGGTGCAGACTATTGACTTCAATTTCATCCGATCCAATAATTTTACTCAATTTACTTTTGGGAATGATCCGAACGGTATGAGCCAGAAAATCCCGGGGGATATCTGGATAATAATCATGTTTAATCGGGTCTTTTTTTTGAGCGGCTATATGTGTGTAAAGGGTGCCTCCCAAAACAACATTCAAAAGCTGAAGCCCACGGCAAATTCCCATAAATGGTTTATTATTATGGATAGCTGCATGCGCCAAGCTCAATTCCAAAAGATCTCTATCATTATCGACATTCGTTATGGAAGGATGATCAATCCCGCTAAAGTGATCAAGTGATATATCTCCCCCACCAGTAAACAAAATACCATCCAATTTATTGAATATTGCATTCCCAGCTTCCTCAGGTAATCCTGAAGGGATTAATATTGGCGTACCCCCTGCATTCAAGATCGCACTGACATAGGCTCTCAGCAAAATAACTGAAGGAAATCCCTGCAAATTCAAATCATTATAAGTCGTGATTCCGATGATTGGTAATCCCATGATCTATTACAACTTTGCGATTAAATCAAAGGCGCAGCCCAATCAATGTGCTGCGCTTTGTTTTTCATGATATCCTTGGTCTATTCAAATCGTTGCTTAAGGTTAGCTTTCTTGCCAGTTCTTTCCCGAAGAAAATAAAGCTGTGCTCGGCGAACATGAGTATGGCGTTCAATGACAACTTTATTAATACGTGGAGAATGCAGAAGGAAGGTCCTTTCGACGCCAATTCCATTGCTGGCAGTCCGTCGTACTGTAAAATTGGAATTATTTCCGCCTTTACGAACACGAATCACTGTACCTTTAAACTCCTGAATACGCTCACGATCCCCTTCCTTGATCCGGACATGGACGCTAACTGCATCTCCCGGGTAAAGGTCTGGAATATTTGGGTTTGTGGTGGTTTGAAAATTTTGATCGAGATTTACCATCGTATCATCCTTACAATAATTTTTCTAATTGGAAATATTCACGAAAAAAAATTATATCACGTGATTAAAAAAGCGTAAAGGATTTTATCCTCTAGGATTCTATCAAAATAATTTAAGGTATAATACCAACCGTTGCCCCCGTAGCTCAACGGACAGAGTAATGGACTTCGAATCCAGTGGTTGTGAGTTCGAATCTCACCGGGGGCATATCCATGAGATCTTGAAGAATCTGATCTCATTTTTTTTAAATATTATCATACCACAGAGGCTATTTTACTTTTCCTTTGTAAATTGAGGACTAGTGTATAATGAAAACATGCCGGATGAACAATTAACATCTCTTTCACGCCACAAGATCGCCATTCTTATAGATGGTGATAATGCCCAAGCCAGTCTTCTCTCTCAAATGTTGGTGGAAGCTGGTAGATACGGACTCGTAACTCTCCGTAGAATATATGGGGATTGGACAACCAATTCAATGAACTCCTGGAAAGATATTCTAAATTTCCATGCCGTTCAGCCAATTCAACAATTCAGGTATACGATCGGTAAGAATGCCACAGATTCTGCAATGATCATTGACGCGATGGATATCCTTCATTCTGGTGTCGTTGAAGGTTTTTGCCTTGTATCGTCCGACAGTGATTACACACGTTTGGCTACGCGCATTCGCGAATCGGGTGTTTTTGTTATGGGGATTGGAGAAAAGAAAACTCCTAAACCTTTCGTAAACGCATGTGATGTTTTTGTTTATACAGAGAACCTTGTTGCAGAAGAAAAAATTCTTAAAACACAATCAAAAAAATCACAAGAGAAAGTCAAAGGTGACCAGGAACCCATTCCATTGCTTAGAAAGGCATTCGAAATGTCAGTCCAGGAAGATGGTTGGTCTTTACTGGCGGTTATGGGAAATGCACTTTACCAACTGGACCCTGGTTTTGATCCTCGGACTTATGGTCATAAACAACTTTCCCGCCTGATCGGAAGTTATAAAGAAATTTTTGAGCAACGAGCCGTGGAAACCAATGGTTCCACCCTGTTTTATGTGAAAATTAAAGAATGATCTGTTTTTAAGTTAAATAGGACTTGATGGGGAAATTTTTACATTTTTCTCTAAAACATCTTTATAAAGCCTGACGATCTGTTCAGTGATCTTATCCCATGAATACTCCTGTGCATATTTGTTTGCCTGGATTCCAAGTGTTCTTCGTAATTCGTTATCACTCAGCAACTGCTTCAATCTTTCGCAGAGTTCATTTGGGTCATCGTCAGGAACATGGTAACCGGTCACTCCATCTTGCACAAGGAACGCCAAACCACCAACCTGGGAGGCGATGACCGGGGTTCCACAAGCCATGGCTTCCAATGCTACCATTCCAAAAGATTCATAATGAGATGGCATCACAAGAACGTCCGCTGCAGAATAATAATATGGAAGCGTATCCTGGTCCCTTTTTCCGAGGAAAATTACCATCTTCCCCATTAATAGATCGTTGCACATCTTCTGAAGTCTTGCCATTTCTTTAGACATTTCTTCAGGATTGACATCTGGATCACCACCGATGATCGTCAACCTGATAGGTTTTTCGGAGGTGAACTCTCCAAAATTTAAGCAGGACATAGCCTGAATAAGAGTATCGACACCTTTGAGGGGTTCTATTCTGCCCACAAAAAGAACCATCTGGTCATCAGGCTTAATACCAATGAATGCTTTGGCCTCATCGACGGGTATTGGGTAAAAGTGAGAAACGTCCACTCCAGGTGGGATCACAACAATTTTTTTTGGTTCGGCTTTATACAACCATTGCAACTGTGCACGTTCTGCCAGAGTGGCAGCAACAATTCTATTCGCGGTTGAGAGGATTTCGTTTTCAGCAATAATTCTTTGTTTGCTTTCAATTTGATCCGGACCCCTGGCGACTCTGTTCTTCATTTCTCCCAAAGTGTGGAACATGTGCACCATGGGAATACCCCAAGCTTCCATTAAGGAAAATCCGGCGAGACCTGACATCCAATAATGACTATGGATTAGGTCATAGTACAAGCCCTTTTCGGATGCAAAGGATCGGATCCCGGATACAAATTGAGGAATAAAGTTAACCAACTCGTCCTTGGGGATGGGTACTTCTGGGCCAGCAGGAATGTGAACGACACGATTACCAAATCCCAGGTCATGCAAAACATGTGGAACATGCTCATCTTGTGAACGAGTAAATACATCCACATGGATACCGACCCGACCGAGCGCCCGGGTTAAATCCCTCACGTAAACATTCATTCCTCCAGTATCCTTGCCCCCCAAGGTTGCCAAAGGACAAGTGTGGTAAGAAAGCATGGCAATTCTAAGCATTAGTTAATTAATTCCTTTTCAAACCATTATATGGTGTCAAACCATTATATGGCTTGCTTATTATAATATTCTACTGGTATAATCCCCGCCGCCAGACAAGCCACCGTAGCTCAGATGGTAGAGCAGACGTTTCGTAAACGCCAGGTCAAGGGTTCGACTCCCTTCGGTGGCTCATCACCAGATATCAAAGACACATTGGTCGGAATGCGACCAATGTGTCTTTGATTTTACCAATTAAAAAGATTATCCAGTTCTTCTTCGGGAACATCAAAAAACGCATTGTGAGGAGGGAGTGGTTCCCGCCTCATCCACTCAGGGAGTCTATCGTCTTTTCTGGTGAATCCAGCTCGCTGATTGAATTCGCGCTCCAACCTTAATGTTTCCCTGCCAAGAATTTGAAGAATACTGGTATCCACATTCCAGCCGTAGCGGGCGTTCAACAGATCCCTAATGGATTCTGGGGATGCAGCAAAACCAAATCCTGCAAATATGCAGGCTCCCAGCGTATCATAACCGGCCATATTGATTTGCCCAGTGCGGGACAATTCTGCCTGTCCTTTCGGATCGAGGTGATTTACCTTAGCCCGGATCGTCAAACCACAGGTGTGGTCTGCACCTTGTGGTGAAGTTGCATAAGTCACGCCTGTTCCTTTGATCGCGCGCGGTTCGTAGGAAGCCATTGCCTGACTTTTAACGGTCGGGACATGTTCGATTCCTAAAACTTTCCCCGCAAGCGCTGCTCCACTACCGATTATCCTGCCTAATGGTGTACCGGTTTTTATCTCATCGATGATCTCCATTGCCCGTTTGCCGTCGCCCCAATTCATCAGTCCAGCTTCTGCAGCCACTCCCAATGCAGCACCCACATCGATCGAATCCAAACCCAAGTCATTTACTTTGTAGCACATACGACCAATGGTATCCAAATCATTGATCCCCAGATTGGAACCCATCAAACCTATCGTTTCATATTCGAGAGGAGATACAATGACTTTACCATCTTCCCCACCAAAAATATTCGAACACCTGATCGTACATCCAGGCATGCAAGCATGCGTTGGATTTGAAACTCCGCCACGGGAGAGTAAAATTTCCCGAAGGTTTTCACCACTGATCGCATCGGCATCTTCAAATATCCCTGAAGAAAAATTTCTGGTAGGTAAAGAACCGAAATTCTGACACATTTGTACCATGGCAGCCGTACCATAATCCCTGTACAAGGCTGTCTGAGGGTGTTCCATGAGTGATTTTGTGTAAACCTTTTGTGCTTGTTTAAAGGCTTCGAGGTTGGCGATGGGCGGTTTTTCTCCGCTGGACCCATTGATCACCAGTGCTTTTAAACCCTTGGATCCCATAACGGCTCCCAATCCGCCTCGAGCTGCAATTCTCGAAGGAATACCGTCTTTATCCAAGTTTTGAATTCCGGCTGCTTTCAATTTCATCTCGCCAGCAGGACCGATCAATGCTAAGGCAACTTTTGCTTCATATTTTTCTCGAATTAACCTGGCAGCCTCATAAACCCCGATCCCTTTATATTCATTGGCATTTTCAAACTTACCTCCATCCTTATCAAGAAGGAGGATGGATATATCATTTTCTTTGGGCTTACCCTCAATAATCAATGCTTTGATCCCAAGCATTGTCATCTGCAAACCGGTGGTTCCCCCCGCATTGCTTTCCTTTACTCCACCCGTTAAAGGGCTTTTTCCTCCAATGGAGATGCGATCGCAAGAAGATAGCATGTGCCCAACCAATAAACCAGGAGCGAAAATTAATTTATTCAGATCACCAAGAGGTTCGCAATCAGGTGGTACTTCATCCAGGAGTATTCGTGCGACCAAACCTCGACCTCCAAGTTGGACCCAAGAATCTGGAACTGGTTCCTGCTTGATGGTCTTATCTTCCATATTAATTCGCCAGACAGTTAGATTAATTGATTTGTTTTCCATCATTGTTCTCGCTGTAAATTTCCATCATTCTAAAAGTTATTTATTATACAAAGCCATCACAGCTTCTCGAAATACCCGGGTATGATAGTTAATGTCATCTTCAGATGTGTCTGCTGCGATGAGTGCCATATTATGAAATGGCGTCATGAGTATGCCTCTATTTAATGCCCACAAATGCATAAATCGATCCAATTCACTGTCAATGGCTTTATTGGCTTGACCACCATTGATCGGTGCTGTCTCACAAAACCAATATTCAACCCGGAAACCTAATCTTTTCACGATCCAGGGTAAATTAAATTCAGCAATACAATCCATAATCCCGCGCTCATAGAGATCGGCCAAAGTTTCGCAACGATCATACATAGATTGTGTCAATACGTTTTCCAATGTAGCCCTGATCGCTTTGATTGATAGCGCATTTCCTGCCAGAGTCCCGCCAATCCCTCCCACATCCGATTGGTCTTGGTCCAGGCTTTCCCAAAAAGCATGGGCTACTTCCTTCGTATACCCATAAACACCTGCCGGGATGCCACTGGCAAGTGGTTTTCCGCAAGTAAGAAAATCTGGGCGTAAACCATATTTTGCGGTATACCCGCCAGGTGAGGTGCAAATTGTATGCGTTTCATCGATGATAAGGTAGGAACCATATTTCCTTGTTAATTCCCGTAATGCATCATGAAAACCTGGTTGAGGGTGGATAATTCCGATATTCGTCATGACAGGTTCAGCCAAAACAGCCGCCACATCACCATGACTAAGAGCGGATTTCAGTGACGGAATATCATTAAATTCTACAACCCGGGTGGTTTCAAGAGGGTCGATGGGAGGACCCAGGTTACCTGATCTGGCGCATGGAAAGCCTTTCTCATTCAGCGTAATAAATGTTTCATCAACCGATCCATGATAACAATAATTAAAAACCAAGATCTTCCTTCGCTTGGTTATGTGGCGAGCCATGCGGATGGCGAAACGGTTGGCATCTGTGGCTGTCAGCGTAAATTGCCAGTACTTTAATCCAAAGCGCCGTTGAAGTTCTTCACCCACCCAAATAGAATCTTCCATCGGCAGCATCAAGGTAATGCCATTTTCAGCTTGTGTTCTAATCGCTTCAACTGATTCTACAGGCGAATGTCCTGTCATGGCTCCAGTATCCCCAAGGCAAAAATCAATATAAGCTCGATCATCCACATCAATAAAATGTGCCCCTTTGGCGGACTTAAAAAAGATGGGAAAAGCACCTGGCCATCGGATCATCCATAACATCGGAACTCCCCCTTGCATGGATTCGCGTGCTCTTATAAACAATTCATTGGATTTTGGATGCTCGTCTTTGAATCTAATTAATTCCTTTTGAATCAAACTTGCCAAGTGAGAACGGTTAAGGTCAGGCATAAATCTCCAAATAAAGAACTAACCGTTTTCAAACATCAACCGGTTACTTCTTTTAGAGCATCTCCAAAAATATTCAATGCCTCATTGACCTGTTGCTCATTTACGATCAAGGGGGGTATCCAACGGATCACGTTGTCATAAGTTCCACAAGTCAATAATAATAGACCGCGCTCTTCACAGGAGAGAATGATTGCTTTGGTGATCTTCTTGTCAGCAGGTTTTCCATTCTCGTCGGATAGTTCCGTACCAACCATCAACCCCAAGCCGCGAACATCGCCAATGATAGAAAATTGCTCCTGAAGTTTTCTCAGACCCGTCATTAATTGGTTTCCGCGCCGGGTGGCATTTCCAATCATATCTTCATTTTTCATGGCACGTATTGTGGCAACACCTGCTGCACAGGCAAGAACATTTCCTCCATAAGTACCCCCATGGGACCCAGTTTGCCATTTCTTCATGAGTTCGTTTGAACTGAACACACCCGATAATGGTAAGCCCGATGCAATCCCTTTTGCTACCGTCATGATATCAGGAACTATTTCGTAGTGTTCAAAAGCAAACCACTTGCCTGTTCGACCGAACCCGGATTGGATCTCATCCAGGATAAGGAGTATCCCTTGTTTATCTGCAATCTTGCGTAACCCTTTCAGGAAGGAAACCGGAGGAACAACATAGCCACCTTCACCCAAGACAGGTTCAATTAATATGGCAGCTGTCTCCGCAGGAGAAGTCTGCGTCAAGAGCAATTCCTCAAGTGCAGACAGGCAGTAATCTGTTGTTTGTTCTTCATTCATTCCCAGTTTGTAGCTATATGGATAAGGAGTAACAAATACCCCAGCCGGGAGTGGTTGAAATCCTGATCGATAGATCGTCTTGGAGGTTGTTAATGCCATGGTTCCGGCAGTTCGACCGTGAAAGGATCCTGAGAATACAATAATATTCGTTTTTCCTGTTGCTGCCCGCGCTAATTTTATTGCCCCTTCTACTGCTTCTGCGCCAGAATTGCTAAAAAAGAAACTATTGATCGTAGGAGGGACAATTTGCTTAAGTTCAGCGATCAAATTCAGCATGGGTTGGTGGATAACAATATTTGCTTGTGCATGCAGGAACAAACCAGCCTGCTCCCGTATCGCTTCTACGACTGCCGGGTGACAGTGACCGGTATTGGTGACACCAATACCGCATGTAAAGTCCAAATACTTGCGTCCATCGGTCGCATAAATGTAGCTCCCCTCAGCTCTTTCTGCAATTATTGAAAATATTCGCGTCCAGACTGGTGACATTAGCTGAATATTATCTTCGATTTTGCTCATAAAATTTTCCTGCCTCAATTTTTTGGGATGGATTGATCAAGTCACCCATAAATTATTAATTCGACCTTCATTAAACTGGGAGGTATTTACCAGCCCATTCCAGATCAAGTTCTTTCAATTTTTGTTGAGTGGGAATTCCATTTTGAGTCCAACCATTTAATTTGTAATAATTATCCAAAGCTTCTTCGAATTCCTCTATATCCAAAGCGATACCGGCAGTCGGACCGGATCCTTTTAAGACCTTGAAGAATTTTTTGGGAAGTTTATCATTTTTCCTATCCAACCCCTCGCGGGCATTAAATGTTCTCATCAAATTCAAACGACGTTGTCCAACCAATAAAAGCTCATCCACGGTCACATCCCAACCGGTGACAGAATTTACCATTTCAACTGTTTCTTTTGGTCCATAAAGTGTCCAAGCTGGTCCCCAGACAAATTGACATAATTCAAGGGAATCCAACATGCTGTAAAACAGTTCACCTTGCAAAGCAAAACGAACTTTTTCAGGAGTTAAACTATATTTTGGCTGAGGATCGCCCAACCCTACCAATTTTAACCGGTTAAGGTTCAATTCCGCCACACCTTCTTCGTAGTATGGATCATGCTCAGACGACTGGTGGTCAGCGCCAAATGGATTAACTGCATAAATAAGCGCCAGAGATCGTTTTGCCTGCGGCATATGAGCTGGAGCTTCAGCACCTTTTACAGTGACAAGGCAATCCTCCGATTTCTTGCCCCATAAACCTGCAGCCCTCTCGGATCCCTGCGATAATATCCTCCCCAATATGCCTTTATTATTCACAATTTGGTCAAGAACTTCCAACATGGCATCGGTGTTTCCATAATGCAAATCAATTCCACCCGTATCCTCTTTGGAAATGATGCCTTTTTCATAACATTCCATTGCAAAAGCGATTGTCGCACCACAAGCTATCGTGTCCACTCCATACATGTTGCAAATTTGATTTGCCTTTGAGATCGCGGCAAGATCATCAATACCACAATAAGACCCGAAAGTTCCCAGGGTTTCATATTCAGGACCACCATATATTGGGTCAACCGTGTATTTACCTTCCTTAATTTCAACTACCCGTTTGCATCGAACGATACAAGCATAACAAGTATCTCTGCGCTTCAGGATGGTTCGAGCCAGGACTTCTCCACTAATTGGATCGGCCTTTTCGAATTGACCTTCGTTATAATTTCTGGTCGGTAACGTACCAAGTGTATTTTGGAACATGACAACTCCGGCTGTTCCAAATTCGGTCATTCCTGGCATATCCGGATTTTCTGGGAGGATCTTTGGACCCATTCTGTGGAGCTCCGTTAATTTCTTCTGATCAGCTATCGCAGGTTTTTTGGTCCCCCGTACTACTACAGCCTTAAGGTTTTTACTTGCCATCACAAGACCCATTCCGGTTCGACCATTATTTCGGTTGGACATGCTCACCAGACTGGAATATATAACACCATTCTCTGCTCCGGGTCCATGCTGCAGGATCTCAATCTTTTCGTCACCTAGTTCTTTCTTTAAAATCAGGTCCACCTCACCAGTAACTTTTCCCATAAGCTGATGGGCATCTTTAAGATCATACTCACCATTAATAACCGTCAAGTAAACCGGACCAGGGGACTTTCCTTTAATTACTATTCCATCTATTCCGGCAAACTTCAACTCGGCGGGGAAAAAGCCGCCTCCCTGAGAATCTCCAATAGCACCACTGATGGGAGATTTGGCATTTACATTGATCCGGCTTTGACCGGATATCGCTGCTCCAGTGGTCACACTTGCAAATATGGTTAATATATTTTCAGGAGCCAGTGGATCCACTCCAACCGGAGTTTCTCGAAGGATGTAATACAAACCCATGGCACTTCCGCCCATATAAGTTCGATAGAATGATTCATCAGGGGTTTCTACCTGGATCTCGTGGGTTGATAAGTCCACATGAAGTATTTTTCCGTTATATCCGTAAGTCATCTGAACCTCCTTATTAATTCCTTCGGGCAATTTTCTAATAGAAAGCATTATAGATTGATTTCGTTAAAATGCAAAATCCCACTATTAGATGGCATTTGCCACAATATTCTGTTTGTAGAACTACATTTCTTTAATACCGTATGGAAATCCATAATCTGCCATCTTTTCCATGAATGGATCAGGATCGAAAGCTTCTGGTCCAAGGACGCCTGTCCCTTTCCATATTCCATGCTCGAGCAAATCCATACCGATCACCGCACTGAAGGCAGTTTGGGCGACCACTGCCTGGCAACCCCAAGTTCTCATACATTCGGTATTATCAGCTACCTGATAGAGATAGACTTCTTTATTAATTCCATCTTTTTTACCTTTAACCCAGGTCCCAGCACAAGTTTGCCCTTCCATATTGTCACCCAGATGGGCTGGATCAGGCAGGCAGGCTGCTACCACATCTCTTGGAGCAACTTCAACACCTTTAACTTTAATCTTCTCTTTATTATCCAGACCTAACATATGCAGGGTTTTTAGAACCCCGATGAATTTGTCACCCAATCCATATTTAAAAGTTGCGCGCTTGCAGTTTACCCAACGAGGCATCAGGAGTACTTCTTCATGTTCCACATTTACCACTTCGACTTTGCCAATCCCACCAGGGAACTCAAAAACTTCCGGCTCAGAAAATGGTTCGGTGGTGAACCAGCCTTTCTCTTTTTCCCAAATGACAGGAGGATTTAAACATTCTTCAATAGTCGTCCAAATCGAGAAATTCGGTGCAAATTCATATCCATGAATCTCGATATTGGCTCCATCACGAATCCCAAGCTCCTCGATCTCATCAAAGAGATGCTTTTCAGCATATTTTGCGAAAACATCTGCCATACCAGGTTCAACACCCAAGCCTACCAGGCAGAGAATACCTTTTTCTTTCCAGAGATTCGAACGGTCAAATTGATAATCACCGAGCTTTATGCCGCATTTTTCAAAAGGTTTATCAGGGTGGGGTTTGGATAATGTCATTGCCATATCCATATACATACAACCCACATTAAAAGCTGCGTCAAAAATAGGTTCATTATAGACCGGGTCACAGGCGTTCATTATAAGGTCGACCTCATATTTTTTTGCCATCTCCTCAATAAGAGTCTGGTTGCTGGCATCGATCCATTCTGCTGGGAAGCGCATAGGATCCCCGAGCTTAAATTGCACTTCCTTCGCACGTGCCAGGTTGTAATCTGCCAAAACAATTTTTTCCATCCACTGGCGAGGTTTTGCGATCGCAACAATTGCTTCTCCTACCCCACCGACACCAACAAGTAAGACTTTCATGCGTCTCTCCTTTAATGATCTTCTGATAATAAAGAATTAAAAATAGATTTCTTTAATGATTTTTAAATGTATAAATGATTCCGATTCCCGCACACCATCGATCCGATATAGTTTCTCAGTCAGGAATTGCAAGAAGTGCGCATGGTCAACGGCTCTAATTTCAGCCAATATGTCATATGAGCCACTGGTGACAACCAGGTAAACTACTTCATCAAACTCTGCAATTTTATTGGCAGCGTCCAACAATTTAC
>Ga0315268_10003491_pt1 | contig 17324 bp, 16 predicted proteins | sample C1_top_MG_FD_204535 | JGI IMG/M metagenome (GOLD analysis project Ga0315268, IMG submission 204535) | Sediment microbial communities from Yellowstone Lake, YNP, Wyoming, USA - C1_top | ecosystem: Environmental > Aquatic > Freshwater > Lake > Sediment | place: USA: Wyoming | collected 2017-08-01
TGATCTCAACTTATTAAAAAACGATCAGGATGTAATTGTGAAATAAGTATAGTGGTAATTCATCTTTCCATTCGATATGCCTAATGAATCATTACCGTTCTGCACTTTTCCCTTAGGTGAGGTTGCCTGCCAAGTAAACTGGCGTGCCGATCCGGTCCCAGACATGCTCGTCAACACAAACGAACCATTGGGTAAGCGCTCAGTTAAGAAGCGAGTGTACCAGGATCGAATAGCATCCTTCCCTTGAATAGTCTGGCTGGCTGTGACATGGACAGCATTATCCGAGTAAAGGTCCACTACCTGGTTGACGTCGTGACTATTTAGAGCAGTGATATACTTCTGAGGCATTTCCTCGGCTGGAGTAGTGGGCCAGGGAAATTGAGCAATGGTATCCCAAAGAGAACTCAGAATGCTACGGCCATAATCCCAGGCAAAATAATTGACCGATTTCAGCCCTAAAGCAAGGATAGTATCCAGGAACTCAATCTCGTCGAGTTGAGTCGGAACCCAGCCAGAAGACTTATAAACTGGTCCAACTGGGTGAATGGGACGCACAGGGCTAAGGTTTTGAAACTCCTGAACGCAACGGCGCACTTGCGCCCCCGGATTATGCACTCCTTCCCAATAAACTTGTGGCATATTGAAATTGCATTTCTCCAGAAACGCGGTCCAGGGAAACTGCTGATGTAGAGATGGAAACCGGAAGGAACATAACGCGACGGGCGCGTTCGGTAATCCTGACCGTAGTTCACTCATAAACTTCCGAGCAGCAGTATCACGTCCTGGTTGTTTGAATTCAACTTCAGCATCGATTACATACCCATCCAGGTTAAGCTGGCTATACCGTTGGATGGCAATCTGCGCTTCTCCTACCGGATTGTATCCATAGATATAATGCCAGCCCCACGCTTGAATCCCATTGGCGTGCAAACTCTTGACCACTGGTGCGACCAGGTCAACACCGCTGGTCTTCTCGATGTTATAAGCAGTAGGGCCATCTGCAATCTTGATGTGTACATGGGTCAGATTGGCAGCCTGGGCAACCTCAGTAATCTTCGCTGCGTTCCCCCCTTCACAATTCGGAACTTTCCAGATCATGAAACCTTTTCCTTTTGGAGCCATTTCTAACCTCTCATTCTCATAAGATGGGTCGCCCATCCGGATTGAGTGAACCTTCCAATCCAAGCTGGGGAGCGATTCTCCGCATGGCCAGGATTATATTATCCACATGCCGCCATAATTCCACACCAAATTGTTCGGTTGCCCTGGCGATCTCTTCTCGGTTTGCACCAGCAGCGAAGGCACGGTCCTTCCATTTCTTCTTCACAGAAGCCGATGTTAGATCATATAACGATCGAGAGGGTCTGACTAACGCCACGGCAGTAACCAAGCCGGTTATTTCATCGCATGCGTAAAGTGCCAATTCCATAGGCGTGGCGCGTGGCACCCCCGTATGATCAGCATGGCTAAGGATCGCCTGGACGATCTGCTCAGGAACCTTACGCTGTCGTAAAAGCGGCGCACCATCTTGTGGATGTTGCTCCAGAGTCGGATGGATTTCCCAATCGAAATCATGTAACAGTCCAGTTAAACCCCAAGTTTCCACATCTTCACCAAATTGCTCAGCGTAAAAACGCATAGCCGCTTCGACTGCAAACATGTGATTAAGAAGATTGGGATTCTTGATGTATTCCTGGACAATTTCCAGCGCTTCCGAACGATCCATGGAACCTCCATGCTTGATCAATATGTTGTTTATTGATTATACTGGATAACCAACTGTTCAAAATTGGTGCAAAAACCGAGCTCAACTATGTTTTTCTTTCACCTACACTCGAAGCCCCATTCCCCTGGTCACTCGAGAAAATAGGTTCTGGTTTGCCCAAAACAGGCTCCGGGCGGATAATCCATGCTTCTAGCAAGGCGACCATTGTTGCCGGCATTTCCCGAATATTCCAAAAAAATAATGAAGACGGACGATAAAAACGCGTCTCAGCGACGACACCATTTGACCTCACTCCCAGGGTATTGCACAGAAACAATGCTCTCGGCAAGTGAAATTGTTGAGTTACCAGGATAGCATCCTCGACACCAAATATGACCTTCGCCCGATAACAAGTGTCGTATGTCCGGCGACCTGCATAATCAAGAACAATATCTTCTGCTGGAATTCCCAGGCTGACTGCGTAGTTAAACATTGCTCCTGGCTCATTGTAATTCTCATAGCGATTATCTCCACTCATCAGCAGCTTTTCTACCTTACCGGAAAAATATAATTTTGCTGCGGTTGCGACACGATCTTGCAAGACCGGTGTCGGGAAGCCATCTCTCCGCAGGCCAGCACCGAATACAATAGCTACCTGGGCCCGGGGAACGTCATCCGCCCGATAAATACGACGAAAAGAGTATAGACCTGTGAACAGCCTGGGCAAGACCAGCAACACAAAGGCGAGCAGAATAAGGCAAAAAACAATCTGGAAGAACATTTTCAAAATTTTGGTAAGCATATAAATATCTAATAAACACACCTTCTAAGACCAACCACCGAGTCTCTCCTCCGAGTCATGGGCTATCTTGCTACGTAACCGTTGGGTTACCTCATTGATGGATTGGCTCTAGGGCGTTCGCTTCTTACTATTTTCCTACTAAAGTCTCCAGATCCACACTCGCATAGAATATCGTTAAACGCAAGGGATCATAGACTTCATCCGCTATCGGTTTCATATCTTGAATGTCGTAGTTCGTCGCTTTGCTGAGTAGCTGTTTGCCATCCTCGGTATGGACCAAATCCTGGAATACAGTCGTCATATTCTGTCGAATGTCGTCCCGTAAATCTGGGACAAATGAAAGGTTCGTGCTTGGTACCATTGGGTCGCTTAGCCATACAATCGGCACCTGATTCTTAACATCAGGAAGGTCGTTCAGCGCCGACGAAGTACGAGGATCGCCCGATATGGCAAAGGTCACACCAAAATCGCAAATATCCCGGATATAAAGGGCTCGGATCACCGCAATATGACTTTGTGTAATCACCGGGTCCAGAAATGGAATCCTGTTTTGGATCAATAAACCGGTGGGGATAATGAAACCGGATGGCGAGGTAGGTTCAACAAAACAGGGGCGTTTTCCGGCAAATTGTTGCAAAGCCTGGTCAGCACCAGCTGTGCTCAGACCGGTAACCGGGTCATAGTAGGGCGTAAAATTGCTATTTTTGTTTGCCAGGAATTGCAGACCATACTGATAAACACCGTAATGATTGGTAAGTAAACCAACTTCGGCTATCCCTTTTTCATTGGCGAGTATGTAGGTCAACGGTGGAAGGAATGCTATATGTACCCGCCCTTGTTGCATCATTTCCAGCAAATCCGGGTAAGTAGGATAGATGTGTTGGAAGATGGTATATCCAGAGAAATCAGCCAGTTTTTTCGCTAGTTGGTTAGCCGAGTCTACTGATACCTTATCTGGACTTGGTGAAACCAAACCTAAGATCAATGGATTTTCCGGACTCCCAGGTGGATAAGGGGTAGGAGTACGGGTTTCTTTAAAAACCAGGGTAGCAGTTTTTGTAATCGTCGCTGTTGGAGAGGCAGAAGGCGAAGAAACCCCAGTCTGGCAACCGACCAGCAAGTCAGGTAGAAATAATGCGACCAAAACCATCATTGAACGAAGATAAAGGAGAAAATGGCGCTTCATCGTTTATGGGTTATTCCTGAAATTGTAAAACGATTATAATCAATTTACGGAGGTGGACTATGAAGAAATTCGGGGTAATTTTCCTTGCTATTGTGGTTCTGTTCGTTCTGTTCATGCTGGTTGTCGTTGTTCCTTACTTCCTGATCACCTCGGTAAAGCAAACGACAGATCGAGCCCTGGCACCTATCCAAGAAGCCAACCGTGATCTAAAGACTCAGGTGAACCAGATTCTGAACCCTACTCCCACCATCATTCCCGACCCGGCGACGATTATCCAGGAGGTACGCTCGCTGGCACGTCTAGAAACAATTCAATACACTGTCGAGAAAGTCGTAACAGCCGAAACAGGTAACGGAGAACTCTCTTTTCTGTTCGGTGATAAACTCCTGTTTGTTGCTCACGGTAAAGTAATTGCGGGCTACGATTTGGCCAGATTGACCACGGAAGATATGATCCTGAGAGGCGATGTGCTTATTGTAAATCTGCCCAAACCAGAAATATTCATCGCAACCCTGGATAACAACCGGTCGTACGTGTATGACCGTCAGACAGGATTATTGACCCACGGTGATCAGAATCTGGAAACCGAAGTCCGTAAAGTTGCCGAACGCGAAATCCTCAACGCAGCACTAGAAGATGGGATACTCGAACAGGCGCAGGTAAATGGGGAAAACTACCTTACAAGGTTATTCAATGCGCTTGGTTACAAACAAGTCATTTTTCAGTATTCCAACCCGCAACCTTGATTGATCTGCTCGGTTGATTATGTAATAAAAACTCCTCCTGTAAGATGGTCATCGCCCTCAGCTCTTGGCAATTGGAGGATGAATTTGCTGCCTTTTCCTAACTCGCTTTCTACCCAAAGTCTGCCACCTTGCAACTCGACCAGCTCTCTTGCAATCGGAAGACCCAAACCCAATCCACCGTGCCGGCGCGTCAGATGGTCTTCAGCCTGGAAAAACCGGTTAAAGATCCGCTCCTGGTCAGCAGAAGATATTCCCACTCCATTGTCAATCACGGAAATTTGGCATGAATCTGAAATCCAATCCGTCCGTAGCCGTACACTACCTCCCAGCCCTGTGAATTTCAAGGCATTCTTGACCAGGTGATGCAAGACAATTGTGATCTGATCTCTGTCACAACTTATCCATCCATCGATCGAGTCTGGGTCGACGCACAAAGTAATTTCCTTTTTAAGTGCCGAGGAATCACAAGACAGGATAATCTCATCCAATAAAGGTAAAATTGCTACACGACCGGGTTCTGGATGCTCGAGATGCTTAAGATCATCAAGGTTCGAGATTTGTTCCACGATCTCACTCAGGTGCAGTGCGCTTTTTAAAATTAATTCAACCGTGGCACGTTGATCATCCAGGCAGGACTCCTGCAATAAGACAATATTTCCTAGAATTACACCTAACGGAGTGCGTAATTCATGGGATACCAATGCGGCAAATTCATCCTTTTGCTTATCTAGCTCATCAATCTGCTGTTTAACATCCTGGACTTCCTGTTGCATTCGCTGTTGTACAATCGCAATAGCAGCCGGTGAGGCCAGGAACTCTAGGATTTTACAATCTTCCTCGGTATAATCTAGGCCATTATGTTTATTAAGGCATTCCAACACGCCGATTGGGCTGTTGTGATGAAGGATCGGCACTGCAATGAGGGAATTTGTCGTCCCCTCCAATTCTCGATCCACCACACGGAATATCCGTTCATCACTGTGAGCCTGGCAGAGAATCAACGACTGACCCTTTCGGAAAACCTCTCCAGCCACGCTGCGATCCATCGGAACCGAGAATGTCATCAATGGATCTATCTCCCTTCCGGGAGCAGCAATAAATCGCAGGGCATGTTCTGCCTTTTCATACACAAGAATGGAGCTGGATCCACTATCGGTTAACTCGGCTGCTGCTTCAACCACCTTTTGTAAGATCGATCTGGAGTCTGCCAGAGAACTAACCTGGAAACATACAGCGAGCAATCTTTGAAGAAGGTTAACATCTACAAGATCAGTCATAGCCACCTGGAAGCGATTATAGCACAACAGAAGTAATGAAACCCATCTCCCCCATTCATATCCACTTCGTCAAGAAGATTATACCAGTAACCTTTTTTCTTATTCTTATCCATATTTTGCCGCTGGAAGGATGCGTTTCTTCCATTACCCCTGCTCCAACTTTAGACCCCACCCGTTTATTCCAGCAAGCTCTTCTGACTGCGACTTACTCAATCGTTCAATCCCCACAGTCTCAAGTATCCATTACAACCCCAACTGTATCTCCTTCACCGACTCCGACTCAGATTCCTCCAACACCCCAACTCACCCCACCCGCTCTCCCATCTATCTTTGAAACGACACTACTCAACCCATTCGATAAACCAAACACCTATATCCAAGATACATGCCAATATCTGAAAATGCGTTGGGATCCAAATAACAGTCCGCCAGGTACAGTGGTCATGCCAATTATGTTTCATTCAGTTACAGATGGCGATGTAGTGCATAATGACCAGATTACCGTCACTTTTTTCCGCCAATTGATGGAGAACCTTAAGAGTCAGGGTTTCCAAACGATAACAACCCAGCAATTAGCTGATTTTCTTGAACACAATGAACGCATTCCAAAACGATCGATGATCTTGATCGTTGATGACCGAAAACGAGCCCAATATTTCGAGGTACTCTTTAAACCTTACTTTGAAACCGATGGCTGGACAGTCACCAATGCCTGGATCAGTGCGCCAGATACGCCAGACTATCTGTGGAAAGAAAATGAAGGACTGGCCAAAGCCGGATGGGTCGATTTCCAGGCTCATGGGGTCATCCATAATATCCCCATCAGCAATAATTCAACAGACGACTTTATACAAAATGAGTTAGACGGTTCCATCAACGCAATTGAGCATCATTTTGGTAAGAAACCCATCGCTTTTATCTGGCCTGGAGGTGGTTTCACGCCTAAGGCAGCCCAGATGGCGCGCCAGGCAGGATTTCGGTTGGGGTTCACCATCAATCCGCGTGGACCGTTGATGTTTAACTGGATTCCACTCTCCGATCAGGTTGATCCTTCCCGACCATCCTACATTCCCGAAAGCGGGATTGGGGATCCGTTGATGGTGCTACCGCGCTATTGGGATACAGATGCATCGCTGCACATTGATGAAGTCCGGCAAATGGGAAAGGAAGCCGCAGCTCAAGCTGAATTGACTAAAGCAGCCGAACTGGAATATTACAAGATCGTCTGTAAACCGATTACAGGCGATATCCCCAATCGGTAAAGTGATCAGCTTTTGCTGAACCATCAGGTTCTCAACCATGAACGATTTACACCATTGTATTTTCTGCCGGATTATTAAAGGAGATCTGCATGCCGAGATCGTATACCAGGACGAACGGGTGACGGCATTTTGGGATATCCACCCAATTGCCCCAGTGCATATTCTGGTTGTCCCTAACCAGCACATAGAGTCTGTGAACACAGTAAGTCAGGAGGATGATTCAATCTTGGGTCATCTTATCATCACGGCTGGTCAAATTGCCAAATCGCAGGGTGTCGAGAATAGTGGCTATCGACTGGTCATCAACACAGGCCCCGACGCCGGACAATCCATTTTCCACCTGCATCTGCATTTGATTGGTGGACGCCATCTGTCATTTCGTTCCCAATAAAATGAAAAGATTCTTTACACTATATCTGATGTTGATCTTGATTAGTCTGGCATCTCTGGCCTGCAACCTATCGACCTCGGATTCCAGCACCTGGCGCCTGGCCACCTTGCGCGCCATGGAGCGATCCGCACCGCCAGGTTCTCCTCAACCAGAGGACACAGAGGAATTTCCCTTCCCAACCCTTCCGAAATCCAGATTCACTCCCATTCCCACCCGCGATCCAAAGTTGCCTATCCTGACGCCGACCTCAAGCAACGGACGGATCTTGCCTACGCTACGCACTGACCAACAAGAATACACCGTTCAACCCAACGATACCCTTGCTTTGATCTCTAGAAAATACGGCATCGATCTGAATACTTTGGTGAAAATAAATAAATTAGCAGATCCGAATCTGCTGGAAATTGGTCAAGTGCTTGTGATTCCACCTCCGGTTTCCAAAGGAACAGGGCCGTCTTTCAAAGTTATCCCCGATTCTGAACTGGTCTTCGGTCCGGCCAGTGCCGATTTTGATCTAGCGGGCTTTATTCGCAAGAAGAACGGCTATCTCAGCAGTTTCAAAGAAAAAGTCAATGATGAAATGATGAGTGGCGCTCAGATTGTTGACCGCGTCGCTCGTGAGTTTTCGGTAAACCCGCGACTACTCCTGGCGGTTTTAGAATACCAGAGCAAGTGGGTCACCCAAAAGAACCCAGGTAGAGAGACAATCAATTACCCCGTTTTTGAAGTTGACAACCTGCACCAAGGCCTTTACCTCCAGCTTTCCTGGGCAGCAAATAACCTTAATCGTGGTTACTATCTTTGGCAAGTCAACGCCATCTCTCACTGGCTCTTAGCGGATGGGGTTGTGCTTCTCCCTGATACAACAATCAACGCCGGTACCGCTGGAGTGCAGTATCTGATGAGCCAGATTTATGACTTGGAGGATTGGAAGATTGCTGTCGGGAAGAAAGGTGTGTTTACCACCTATCAAAATCTTTTCGGATATCCCTTTGATTACACCGTCGACCCGCTGGTTCCTGCTGATCTCAAACAGCCCCCTATGCAACTGCCTTTCGAGCGTGGAGAAATATGGTCATTCACAGGTGGACCGCATGGTGGGTGGGGAGATGGCTCAGGCTGGGCGGCTATCGATTTTGCGCCACCTGGAGATGCATTCGGATGTGTCGAAAGCGATGCCTGGGTAACCTCTGTCGCAAAGGGAGTCATCATTCGCTCGGGACATGGAGTCGTCGTTCTCGATCTTGATGGGGATGGTTTCGAACAAACGGATTGGACAGTATTGTTCTTACATATCGCTACTCGTGATCGCATACCGACCGGAACAATTGTTAAGGCAGGAGATCGGATCGGACATCCTTCCTGTGAAGGTGGTGTCTCGAATGGCACTCATGTGCATCTTGCCAGAAGGTATAATGGAGAATGGATTTCTGCTGATGGTTTGCTACCTTTCAACTTGGATGGTTGGATCTCAGCAGGCACTGGCACCGAATATAATGGGTACTTGAAGAGGAATGGCAAAACTGTTGAAGCCTGGGACAGTCGAAAACCTGAAAACCAGATCCAACGTTAGACGGTTTGAAGTAGCCGTACTTACAGCTTTCTTATTCTCTATTCTGGCCTGCTCGCGCAGCATTACTATCTCAAGTGGGGTGCAGGCTACTCAATGGGCCGCCCAGCTGACCGCAGTAGTCCCGCAGGAGGATATTCATCAAGGCTCTGCAGCTAATAGCGATCCACAACCTACTATAGGAAATTCCACCCCACCTCTTGAATCCATCGATAGTATTCCAACAGCCAGTCCTACTTCAGGCGATGCCTTCCCAACCGCTTCTAATTTGCCAGCACTTAATCCGACATCCAAACCGCAACTGCCAACTGAACAGGCCTCCCCTACCCTAATCACGCCCAATACAATCCCCACTTCAAAATCTACTCAGATGCCCGTAATTTACTATACCCAGGCTGGAGACACACTCCATGCGATAGCGGTCAGGTTTAATGTCAAACCTGATGAAATCACTTCTCCAGTGGCCATCCCTTCTGAGGGTTTATTCTCACCCGGACAACTTTTGTTGATTCCAAATAAACTCGGGGAGACTGGCGATTCTGGTAAATTGCTCCCAGATAGCGAGATCGTTTTTTCTCCAGCTGCCATTGACTTCGATGTCAAGACCTTCGTGAAGAACGCTGGCGGATACCTGGCCACTTATCAAGAATGGCTGACCACTGGTTGGAAGAGCGGGGCAGAAGTGATTCAACAGGTAGCGATAGAGAATTCGGTAAATCCAAGGTTGTTGCTGGCACTGATTGAATACCAAGGCCACTGGGTATATGGCCAACCCACCAACCTGGCAGAAACAGATTACCCGCTTGGGTATAAAGATTACAGCAATCATGGCCTGTATCGCCAGTTAAGCTGGGCAGTTTCACAACTTTCCGTTGGATATTACGGTTGGCGAGCTGGGTTGGTCACCGAGCTTGATTTCCCTCAGGGTAAGGTGCGGATTGCACCTGACCTGAATGCAGGCACGGTTGCCTTACAGTACCTTTTCTCTCGCCTGTACTTAACCAGGCGGGAGTGGGGAGGTGCGCTTTACGCGCCGGATTCGATTCCAACTCTATATGAGCGCATGTTCGGCAATCCATGGCTACGCGCCCAGACAGTCGAACCGCTCTACCCACCTAACTTAACGCAACCTACGCTGGAACTTCCCTTCCCACAAGGTCAAACCTGGAGCATGACCGGAGGTCCACACTCTGCCTGGGGCCCAGATGGCGCCTTGGCTGCAATTGACTTTGCTCCCTCTTCTACTGAACATGGATGTGTCACCTCGGATAAATGGGTGACCGCTTCGGCAGCCGGTCTGGTGGTCCGTTCTGAAAATGGTGTAGTCATCCTTGATCTGGATGGTGATGGTCACGAGCAGACTGGTTGGGTGCTGCTCTACCTGCATATCGCTACCGATGGACGAGTGCCCGCTGGCGCCTGGGTAGCCAAAGACGATAAAATTGGTCATCCTTCCTGTGAAGGTGGAGTTGCAACAGGAACCCACGTCCACATCGCGCGCAAATTTAACGGGGAATGGATTCTTGCAGATGGACCCGTTCCCTTTGTCCTGAGTGGTTGGCAAGTTCACGCCGGAGAACAGCCATATAAGGGAACACTGACCAAAGATGACCAGGTGGTCATTGCAGATATATATGGGACTTATCAAACACGGATCACCCGTTAGTCCATGGAGGGTTTTACTCACCCTCCTCTGCCTTTCAGGGATATTGATAGGCTGCACACCTCAACCGCATCCTCTACTCCAACTGGCAGGTAGTTCCGGGTCGACGGTGCCCCCCTCAGCCAACCAAGAAAGCGAGGAGGCTCCAATTTCGCTCCGGCCAGCTTATTCACCAGGCCAATTGGTCGATTACGTTGTACAGACAGGAGATACCCTACCAGCTTTGGCGGTACATTTCAACACCAGCCAAAAAGAGATCCGCGAAGCAAATCCTATCATCCCGGAAACCGTTTCCACGTTACCACCTGGCATGCCCATGAAGATACCCATTTATTACGAATCGCTATGGGGAAGCTCCTACCAAATTTTGCCAGATTACTTATTTATCAACGGACCTGCACAGCGTGGCTTTGATCCGATCGTTTTTGTTGACTCGCAACCTGGATGGTTTAAAAGTTATGTGGAGTATACCGGTGGAAAAAACCGTCGTGGTGGAGAATTGGTTAAATACGTTGCCGAAAATTTTAGCATCAGCCCACGACTCCTGATCGCCCTGATCGAATACCAGACTGGTGCCCTCAGCCGGCCTTCTCCCGACGAAGTAGACAATCTCTATCCCTTAGGATTCCATGATAATGCACACCAGGGATTATATCGCCAGCTCGTTTGGGCAGCAAACACGTTGAACAATGGTTATTATGGTTGGCGGACAGGTCACCTGGCTTCTTTTGAACACCCAGATGGACGGCTTGAACGCCCGGATCCATGGCAGAATGCTGCTTCTGTGGCCCTACAATATTATTTCTCTCGAATGATGTCGAAAGAAGAATATATCCGAGCAACTCATCATAATGGCTTGACCCAAATCTACACGCAATATTTTGGCGATCCATGGCAGAATATCCAGTCCCACATTCCCGGTAGCCTCACACAACCTGAATTACGACTCCCCTTTCAATCTGGTAAGTCTTGGGCTTTTACAGGGGGACCTCATACAGGCTGGGGTGAAGGTGAGCCTTTGGCGGCTATCGATTTTGCCCCACCCGCTGTAGTTGGTGGTTGTGCTCCAAGTCGGGAACCGGTTGCGGCGGTTGCAGATGGTGTCATCGTCCATACCGACATCGCGGTTGCAATCCTTGACCTGGACGGAGATAACGACGAACACACCGGTTGGTCCATTCTGTATTTGCATCTATTGACTGCCTCTATTCCCCCTGTCGGCACAAAAGTTAAAGCCGGAGACCCAATTGGCTTCCCTTCTTGCGAAGGTGGGCAAGCAACTGGTACCCATATTCACATCGCTCGAAAATACAATGGCGAATGGATTCCTGCCGAAGGCCCTTTAGCTTTCAATCTTGAAGGGTGGATTGCTCACAACGGCACTGAACCCTATCAGGGCACTCTGACTCGTTACAGCAGAACAGTGCGCGCCTGTGTGTGTTCGGATAAAACCAGCCAAATCCAGGCTGCAATCCGCCCTACCCAGGTGCCTTAACCATTCCAGGTGAAGGTAATACAGCTCTTCCATAAACCTCAGTCAATTCCCCCAGGCGATTCAGCACCTCATTGCTCAACATCTCTTTGCGGAACCTCCAACGCCAATAACCCGATGGGCATCCGGGAAGGTTCATCCGCGCTTCTGTGCCCAAAGATAAGATATCCTGCAGAGGCGTTACGGCAAGAACAGCAACAGAAGACCACGCCAAGCGGATCAGATCCCAACTGATATCCGAATTATCTCTACCTAAATATTTATGGAGAAAAGCTTGCTCAGCCTTTGTTGCAGAGTCATACCAACCCCGGATCGTATCATTATCGTGAGTCCCGGTATAAACCACAGTATTCTGTTCATAATTGTATGGAAGGAAACGTTCCTCAACCGCGCCAGCAAAAGCAAATTGTAAAATGCGCATACCCGGAAAACCATAACGTGTGCGCAATGCATCAACGTCAGGTGTAATGATTCCAAGATCCTCGGCGATAATAGGCAATGAACCTAACCGAGCAGTGAGTACATCAAACAATTCTACCCCGGGACCCTGAACCCAACGACCCGTTTGAGCCGTCAGGCTTTCTCCAGGCACTTCCCAATACGCCTGAAAACCACGGAAATGGTCCACCCTGATGACATTCACCAAATGGAGAGCTCTTCGGATTCGCTCGATCCACCAATCATAGTTCTCCTGGCGCATAAATTCCCAATTGTATAGCGGGTTTCCCCACAACTGACCAGTGCTACTGAAATAATCGGGAGGGACACCGGCGATTACTTTGGGCATACGGTATTCATTTAACTGAAAGAACTCAGGATGGCTCCAAACATCCGATGAGTCGAGTGAGACAAAAATCGGTAAATCACCGATCAGTCTCACACCCCGGGCGTTTGCATAGGTCCTCAATTGCTGCCATTGTCGTTCAAAGAGAAATTGACGGAACTTGTGCTGCTCCACCTGGTCTTTGAATTGTATTGCAGCCCGTTCCAACGCATCAGAACGCCTGGTCAGTAAATCATCCTCCCATCGAATCCAGCTAATCCCATGGTATGCATCCTTGATCGTCATATACAACGCAAAATCATCTAACCAGGTTTGCTCTTCAATACAAAAAGACTGGAAAGAAGACTTGAGAAAAGGAGCATTGCCTTTCTGGTAATTCATCCACGCTTTTTCTAATAGTCGATTTTTATACCCAATTACTTTCCCTGAAGCAAAGTCGACCGCATCCACAGGGAAGTTAGGGACCTCTAGATCGCTATGGTTCAGTAAACCATCCTCGAACAACTTTTGTGGGCTGATCAGGTTGGGATTACCAGCAAATGCCGAAAGTGCCTGGTAGGGAGAATCTGCATAACCAGTAGGATGGAGAGGCAATACCTGCCACCATGATTGATGAGCCCCGGCTAATGCATCCACCCAGAAGTATGCTTCTGGACCGAGGTCGCCAATCCCAAATTGGTTAGGTAAAGAGGTGGGGTGCAATAATACTCCCGCCGACCGGTTGGTGATCACAGGTGAGGAAATCATAAGCTGTATGCAGTGAAAGACTAATCTACATTCAAAATTGTTACATGATTTTCGATCGGCACTGCTTTGGAGAGCATGGCCATTGCTGAACAGTACTTTGTCACGGAGAGCTCCACCGACCGATCCACCGCTATTTTCTCTAATTTACGTCCTGTGACCTGATACTCTATCGAAATATGGGTAAATTCTCTCGGATGGTCAGTCGCCCGTTCCGCTTGCACATGCACTTCAAATGCTGTTACGTCCTGCCGTTTTTTATTTAATATCGAAATCACATCCAAAGCGGTACAGCCTGCCAATCCTATCGCTAAAAGCTCCATTGGGCGAAAACCATCATTCGTACCACCTGCTTCCGGCGAGGCCCCCAATGGCAATGTGAATCCTGAATCGGCTGTCCCATCGAAACTCATATTCCCTTTCCAGACTACTTTCGCATGCATCTTCTCAACTCCTACCTAGAAATCTCCTCTGATCTATATGATGGACGCCCTCCGAAAATTACACTCTTCGTCTCATTTCCTTATGGACCTGCGCACTTCATCTACGAGGTATTCCTCTGGCACTGCACCAACAACCTCGCCGGCGCCTTGGTTGATCACGGTATGCGGCACACCGGAGACGCCATATAGATTGGCAAGATCAGGATATTCCATCGCCTCCACCATCTCTGCCTGGACCAATGGACTCTCCATCGCAAATTGGTGAGCAAGCACCACGGCTTGCGGACAATAAGGTCAGGTCGGTGTTACATACACCTGTAAGTATATTGGTTCCTTTAGGGTAGCCAGGAATTGACGAGTCTCTTCCTTAAGACCTGAATTCCCCGCAGATACCATCATTACAGAACGAATTAATGATGTGAATTCATGCCCCGCCGGGACTCCTGCGAACCGTACACCATAATCGACCGGTTTACCATCCTTACGCCCAGCAACCATAATCCCTGGCACCTTATCTACGTGGAATTTTGATGCAAGTTCAACATTTTTGTCTATATCATGAACTTCAAGGTTAATCCGATCCGAGAGCGAGGTTACCTCTTCTAAAAGTTGTTTGGTCGTATCACAATATTCACAATTCCGTTCCTGGCTCTCGAAGAAAATAATAGAGACTGGATTTTGCAATGCCGTAAAAACCTCTCGAAGTTGTTTCTTAACACCTTCATTCAGCATCTCAGCCATTTTTCCTCCAGGTAATTCTGTTGAACGTTGCTCGTCCAAGATGGGTCATACGTCCACAGTAAAATACTTCTACCCAGCGCTATTTCCTGCTCCGAAATGACCAGAGTCCACTCTTAGATACTTATATTGGAAAACGGTTACATCTAATATTTTATGAATCCAGTCATTAAGAGAGCGCCCAGGTTGGCATCACATCCATCTCCAGCGTATCCCGTTGTCCCAAAGCAAATCGGAAATACCCGGCAGCTGCAATCATTGCTGCGTTGTCTGTACATAGGAAGAGAGGTGGAATATGCACAATATAATCCTTTTGCAGCAGAAAGGTTTTCCGTAATTCTTGATTAGCGGATACCCCACCGGCAATCACAATATGCTTCGCATGAAATACTTGAGCTGCCCTCACCGTCTTGCTGACCAGCACGTCAACTACAGCAGCCTGAAAACTGGCTGCCAGGTCTTCTAACGGGAGCGGACGGTTTTCTGCTTCCATCTTACGCACTACCCTTAAGACTGCCGTCTTCAACCCACTGAAAGAAAAATCCCAAGTACCCTCCAGGCGAGCGCGCGGAAACGAAAATGCATTAGGGTTGCCATTTTGGCTTGCTTTTTCTATAGCAGGCCCACCGGGATAAGGTAAACCTAAAGTGCGGCCCACTTTATCAAATGCCTCACCAGCAGCATCATCCAGGGTTCCACCTAATCTTCGATAATCCAAGTGCTCAGTCATTAAGTTGAGTTCGGTGTGCCCTCCCGAAACCAGTAGAGCCAGAAGAGGAAATTCAGGTGGTGAAGGCATTTGGGACTGGTCAGGCGCGATCCAAGCCGAGTAAATATGTCCTTCCAAATGATTCACTGCGACAAGTGGCAACTTTCCTGCCAGGGCAAGGGCTTTTGCGAAGTTCACTCCGACCACCAATGAACCTGGTAATCCTGGCCCTCGTGTCACTGCTATCGCATCCACATCCTTGAGCGTCAGGTGGGCGTTTTGAAGTGCTTCTTCGACCACTGCATAAATAGTGCGGATGTGCTGGCGGGAAGCAACCTCAGGGAATACCCCACCATATCTGGCGTGCAATTCCACTTGAGAAGCAACCACATTGGAAAGAAGCAACCGCCCATTTTCCACCACTGCTGCAGCGGTTTCATCGCATGAGGTTTCAATTCCTAGTACTCTAGCAGGAGCTAATTCACCCATAAACACCTCACTTCTTAATTGGTAACACCAGCTCCATCGGATAGGGTGCCAGTACCTCCACTTTCCCATCCGGGAGGATTGCCAGAGTGTCTTCCAATCGTACGCCCAGACCACGCTCCGGATAATATAGACCCGGTTCGATGGTAACTACCACCCCAGGTGCCAGGATATCTGATGGGCTGGAAGCGATTCCACTGGCGGGTCGTTCGTGGATAAACAATCCCACTCCGTGACCCACACTGTGCACGTACCCAATCTCAGTCGTCGGTTGGCTTTGAATCGTTGGGTGCCCCATCGACTCGAATAATTCACAGGTGCGCTGTTGATAATGTACAAAAGGTGTGTTCACTTTGATCTCTGAGGTGATTGCCTGGTGAACGCTTAATACTTGCTCGTAAAGCTGTTGTGCTTCTTCCGGAGCATATCCCAGACACCATGTTCGGGTAAAATCATAAAAATATCCACCTCCGGCCTCACAGGGATAGAAGTCAAATACAATGGTCTGTCCCAGGCGAATCAAATCCTGCGGGTTGCCGCTGCTATGTGGCACGCCAGCATCTCTACCTATCGCGAATATAGTATCTTCAGGGGTTTCGGCACCTCGCTCTGCAACCCATAACATAATCCGATGTTTTACCTCTCCAATGGTCAGTGGCTCACCATCCGACTTAACCAATACCTCGTCTTTGGCACGATGATTACAGAGGAAATCTGCCACCTGACCTACAACATCCGTGGTCAATTTTCCCATATCACGGATGTGCCTGATTTCCTCTTCATCTTTGGTCATCATTGCAGTCATTAACAGGTCATCTTCCTGGTAACCCACCAATGTCAGTCCAGGCATATTTTCTTGTAGCATATTAAAAATGGCATAACCATGACCGAGATCCATCTGCCCATAGAGTCCCACCCGACCAGAATCGATTTCCAGGTCGGTTAACATTCTCTGATAGCGTAAAGCCATCGCTTTCAGGCGATCTCCTCCCACCTCTTTCAGTAATTCACTATAGGGATATTGGGAATAACTCCGAATCTCCAGGCCAGTTTTAGCAGCCTCATCTCGCTCCATCGGGCCGTGAAAGAGTACCGCTGGCTGACCACGTCTCTTGATCAGATCTGCCTGGGAAATGTGCCCACCGCCAGTTAGGTATCTCATAAAAGGGTTATGTAAAACTGGCCCAGTCACCAGCAATCCATCGATGTTACCTGTTTGCATCAGGGAATCAAGATCTGTTTTCATCTGTCAGCTCCAATCAATTTTTTTAATCCTGCCAGCAGTGCGTCATCCTGTCCGGGTAAGACAGTACGAGGATCAAGCAC
>Ga0315268_10003492_pt1 | contig 17317 bp, 12 predicted proteins | sample C1_top_MG_FD_204535 | JGI IMG/M metagenome (GOLD analysis project Ga0315268, IMG submission 204535) | Sediment microbial communities from Yellowstone Lake, YNP, Wyoming, USA - C1_top | ecosystem: Environmental > Aquatic > Freshwater > Lake > Sediment | place: USA: Wyoming | collected 2017-08-01
GAGGTTTACCAGAAAAGACCGTTTTTTCTCCCCCTTTCACCAGTCGATCAATTTCCCCCGGGGCCCAGTTGCCGATATTCCGGCCGTAATTTTGAATGTCCTGAAAAAGTTGCTCCTTCCTAATCTTTTTTCCCTTGGCCCCTGATTCTTGCCCCCCGATATCATAGCCTTCAGCCTTAAGCCGGAGGAGTATTTCCCATAAGCTTTCAGGCAACACATTGAGATATGCCGCGCCGATATTCTGTTTACCCGGCGGATAGTTGTAATAGACCAGGGCAATCTTCTTATCTTTATTAGGTTTATCCTGAAGATTAATCCAGGCCTTTACCCTGGCGGTAAGTCTTTTTATCCGTTCAGGTATGGCCTGTTCCTCGATGTACTCAAACCCGGTATCCTTATCTACCCTTCTTTCTTTGGAGGCGATAACCGTGGGCTGAATAATCCCTGCCATTTCCGGGTTGCCTACCTGGAAAGACCTCTCAAAGATATCCAGGCCCACAGGCGACTTCTCCCATGCTTCCTTTGACTGGCTATGAAGAGTTATGGCATCGATCACGGGGACATTGAGTTTGCTCAACAGAGGGACCATGATTTGCGGGTTTATCCCCACCTTCAGGCCTAGCGCGATGACCAACTGCACCCGGCTGGTGGTCCGGGTGCGGTCCTGCCCCGAGTTCCCGGCCTTGCCGGGGTCGGGACCGCTTGCCGGAGCGCCGTCCCGGCAAAAGAACCTCTCGATGGCGGCGTCAGGCGGCCCGAAAACCGGCAGGACATTAAAACCCTCGCCTTCCAGGCTGCGGATGACGGTGTGCAGGGCCTGGGTTTGCCCGGCCCCAAGATGGAATTTATAAAAAATCACTCCGATCCAGGGGTGGCCGACACGGAAAGAGCTGTAGGCCTTTTTAAATTCCTCAAAGTCAGTAAAAACCTTTTTGCTTTGGTAATCATAGATGCCCAGGTCAGGAATCTTTACCGCCGCATTAAAAGAAACATCAAAGGAGAAGTCCTTCTTTAAGGCATAAAGAATCATGTTCTAAATATTTTCCAGACCGCCGGCGATGAAGTAATCCGCCATTTTATCGTCGACCCTGATACCCATCTTCTTGTATTCATCATTATAAGAGCCGCCATAAAGACAATAGACCTTCCCCCCCTTTTTAATAGCCGTTTCGAGCTCAGGTCTTACCGCCTCGACCAGGTCGCGGCCCATCAGCATGATGAATATGAGATTTGACTCGCGCAAATGAGTCAGATTTTTTCCCCGGTTGTCGGCCCGGATTTTAGGATAGATATGGAATTCCACTTTTTTCTTTAAATACGGATACTCCTGATAAATAGCCTTCACTGCTTCCACGGCTATCTTGGTAGGGGTATCGCCGGGCACCAGGCTGACTTTTACTTGCGCGGCATAAGCAGACCCCTGAACCAAGAACAACCAACCCAGCAGCATACCGGCCAGAGAGCAGATGAATCTGGTCTGCTGTTTCCCCTCTCGACTTGCGGTGGCCTGGTTATTCCGGCACATACACCACCCTGCCATCTTTAAGCTGATAGGCCGTTCCCAGCCTGATGCCTTCGCCGCTCAATTTCTTATCCGTCACTTTTTTTACCTTAATCTCCTTGCCCTTTTTGGTGATGATCTCCATCTCGCCGTCGGCATTCTTTTTGGTGATGGTCACCTCGGACTTGGGATTCACCAGGTCCAGCATGTTATAAGCCATAAATAGGGCGATCATCATGCTGACAATAAAGGCCACACTGGCGTCAAACAGGTTGGCCACGCCGGAGATGGGGTCTTCCAGGGGTTCGTCGTATTTATCAAACCGCCGCCGTCTTTTTAAGAAACTCATCTTCCTCCCCCACCTTGGTAGTCTGTCTTTGGCCTTTGGCCTTCCGGTGCCGCAACTCTGTCAGATACTCCATCTCGCGCATGTCCGCCCGCACCCATTTTTCTTTCACCAGGGACATGAGATAGGCGGCCACCCCGCAGGCCAGGCCTACCACGGTGGCGGTGAAGGCAGTTACCATGCTCCCCGCCATCTTCGGCATGTCTCCCTGAGCCAGGGCCGCCAGAGAGATGCCCATGGGTATCAAGGTCCCCATCAAGCCCACGGCCGGGCCCACCCGAATGGCAAACCTGATCTTATCCAGGCTTTTAATCAGCTCCAGTTCGGCCTCCTGAAGCCGCTTTTCCAGAACCAGATCAAGGTTCGCTGCCTGGCTTAAGACCTCGGAGTCAAGCATTTTCTTATATTGCTGCAACGCTGCCGACCTCCCCTGCCTCCGGTCAAGATATTCCCGCAGAAAACCGCCGGAGGAAATCACGATCCAGAAAGTAAGAAGAATAAGCCCGACCACTACCGGGTAAAAAAGGGCCGAAGCTATGACATAAAGAAACGTCTCCAAACCTGCCAGGATATTCATTCGCTGACCTCGCGTCTTTTATTAGTAAAGAAACCAACCAATATGGCTCCCAAAAGGAGTAAAAATACCCCGATGTGGTCACTAAGGGCAATATTACTGCCTTCCGTGACGAATGATTGATAGATACTCTTGGCCGCCTCAATATGTGCTGGAAGAACTAACGACGTAAGAAAATAAAGGCCGATGCCTATCATACTGAGGCCAAGAGCAATCCTTTTATTTAAAAGGTTTGACCTGAGAGTAAAGATTTTTACGAAAAGGAAAACCAGCAGCGAAAGGATAATAAAAGTAATTCCCAACCCTAATCCCACCACCAAGGCCGGCAACTTAATGACATTCAGGGCCGCCCAGGTGGAAAAGGTGATGGCCGTAAGGCAGACGGGGCAGGGAAGCAAGAGAAACAGGGCCGAGTGTTGCGTCACCCGGGCTGGATCTTGGGCTTGGTGATCTGGGCGGCAAGATGGAACACCGCACGTCCCTCCCTGCCCTGGCAACTTTCGTATGACATATATTCCCCAGGCAATCATTCCCAAGGCCATGGAAGCATGAAGATATGGTCCCTTTCTCACCAGCGGCTCCAGGATTTTTATGAAGCTGGCGGAAAAAACCGCGACCAGGATAAAGATTCCCAGATACGAAAACAGGGTCAGAAATATTGCTTTCCATCTTAGTTGTCCCAAGCCCAGACCAAAGCCCACCTTGACCACAAAAATGCTCAGGCTGAAAAGCATTCCGCCCATCCACAAAACCAGGTTTATATCCATCTCAGATCCTTCATGCTCCGGGAACTCAGGCTAGGGCTGGCCCGCAGGCTGCCCAGTGCCTCCTTAATATTTCATGGTCACCTGGGTCCAGAACGTCCGTCGGGGGGTCAAATAATAGTAATAGTATTCCCGGTTGAGCAGGTTATTCACGGCAAAGGAGAGGTCCATATACTTCACCGGGCTGAAGATCACTTTGGAATCCATGGTGAAGGATGGATCATAAGAGCCGTAGACGTTATTGACCACATCGCTGTTGTTGTCCGTTGATTGCAGTTTGCTGTAATAGCGGCCCGAGAGGTTGGCCTTAATCTTCCAGTAATTCACCGTGACCCCGAAGTTGAATTGCTGCCGGGGAGTATAGGTGATCTTTTTGCCCACCGAAGCCGGGTTATAAGGGTTTTCATTGATCCTGGCGTCCACGAGGGTGGTATTGCCGAACACCACCAGCCAGGACCAGAGTTTCTGGTTGATCTCCAGTTCCACCCCTCTGATCGTGGATTTGGCGGCATTCTGCCTGAGCTGAGTCTTGCCGGTAGGGTCGCTGGGGTCGGTAACCGAATAAATCAGGTCATCCACATAATTCTCGAAATAGGTGGCGGTAAAGGCCGTCCCTTTAAAGGGTTTTAAGGTGGTGCCAATTTCCCAGGAGACCGTGGTCTCGGGGTTGAGAGCGGGGTTGCTCTTGTATAAGATGCCGGAGCTGGTTTGCCAGGTGCCGTATAGTTCATAGATATTGGGAGCACGGAAGGCCGTGCCCACCGAAGCCCGCCAGGACATCCACTCCCAGGGGCGGAACAGAAAGGCGAGCTTGGGGCTGACCGCCACTTTGCTCCGGCTGGGCAGATTGACCACCGGGGCGTTGGCGGCCTGGATGTAGTTCCCCCCATAGGTCTGCCACCAATCCAACCGCAGCCCCGCCACGGTGCTGAACTTGGGATGCCAGGCGATTTCGTCCTGGAGGAAAATGCCGATATTCCGGTCCCGGCCCGCGGCCCAGCGGGTCAAGGTGCTCAGGGCTTCCGGATTCCGCCAGTTGTTTAGATTGTTTTGCTGGCTGCTCCCGCTCCCGGTATTGTATGACAAACCGCCCACCAGCTGCTGTTTTTTGCCGATGGCCTGGTCCACCTGAATTTCCGCCACCCAGTTCCGGCTGGGGCTGCGGGTTATGCTCCCCGGGCCGCCATAAAAGGTAGTTGCAGAGCCGGTTGAGGGGGTGGTGCCCCAGTTTTCCGGCTGGTCCACCAAGCCGCCATGGAACTTGAGTTTCGTGGTGTCTGTAAGACTGTGTTCGGAGGTAAGGTTGTAGACTTGCGTGCGGTTCCGGCCATTGCCGCTTAAGAAAGCCCCCTCCGTGAGACTACTGAACCGCGTATTGGTGCCGGTCAAGCCCACCGTGCCGGTCGTCACCGGGGCGCCGGTGGCCGTATTGCTCAAATAGGTATGGAACCTATCGTAGCCATAATTGTTATAGCTCGCCAGGGCGCTGAAAGTGGCCTTATGGCCCGCGGCGATATCCCAACTGATTTTCCCGTTGATGCTGTAGTCGTTCCAGAAATTATCGCCGCTATCGCCGATAATATTAGTGGAAGAGCCGGTGTTCGTGGTGGTTGGGATCCAACCCGTAACCTTGGGACTGGCTGCCCCGCTGCTGGCCGTTTTGGTCACCAGGTTGCTGGCGTAACCCGCGGTGTTACGAAAATTGAATCCTCCTTGAATGCTCACCTTATCCCAAAGGCGGTCGCCCGCGCCCAGGTAGTAGGTCCAGGTGTCATAGGTGCCGTAGCCACCCTGGGCTATCATTTCCAGTTTTTTGGCGGTCTTGGTGATGATGTTGATGACCCCGCCCATGGCGCTGCCGCCGTAGAGGGCGGAGAATGGGCCCCGGATCACTTCGATGCGCTCAATATTCTCCACCGGCATGCTGGTCCAGACCACGGAGTTGGAATAGCCGGTGGAGATGTTCTGGCCATCCAGCAAGATCAGGGTGCGTTTCTGGGTGTCTGCCGGGAAACCCCGGAGATTAACATTAGTCATGCTATCCCCAAAGATCTTCCTAGGGGTCTCGAAGGCCCCGGGCACCTGGGCCAGGGCCTGATCCACCGTCTGGATGTTCTGCTTCTTGAGGTCCTCTTTGGTGATCACCGTGATGCTGGCCGGCACGTCATCGGGATTGCGGGCCGTCTTGGTGGCCGTCACCACGATCTTCTCCAGGGCTTCCACCTTTTCCTTCGGAACCGGGGCAGGAGCTTGAGATTTCGTCTTTTGGTCTTCTTCCGGGGTAACCACGGTCACCTGTTCCTCTGCCGCTTGAGCCCAGATAGGGGAGTGCATCCCCAGACTCAATATCCACAAGAACCCAATGATCACTGCAAACCAGAACCCGCGCCGCATCGAAACTCTCCTTCCGCTTTCGGTTTGCGTCTCGGCCCCGGTTCTGGTAGAAAGAAAAAGGGCCGATCTTCCGCATTGAGGATTGGTCTGAAGGAGGGGCAGGGACTCTTGGCCGGGTGCCGCCTCTCCTTCCTGTTTCTGTCGCTTATCCTTCGGGCTCTTGAACCTTACCTATCAGAAAAAAAATCCTTGAGCCCAAAAATGGACCCAAGGATTGCACCCAGTTTGCTTTGTCCTCAGGGTAGGCCGCGCAGGTTTTCCATCCCTTCGCCAGCCTGGTTATCCCCGATCACGCGTTGGGAAATAACCGCTGACTTACAGGCAGGTCTTCTGATTTCCGGATCCACCTACTCCCTGCGCCTTCCCATTCGGCTACAGCCAGAACAGTGGCATCACGCAGGTTTCGTCCCCGGTTACAGCGGCGGGACCATGCCGGACTTGCACCGGCTTCCCTTTTAAGCCCCGAAGGGCGCCTGTAATATAATCTTACCTTAAAATTAGCCTGTAGCTCTGTCAAGCGAAAAAATAATTCGTAAGCTTTTGGCCGTTATACCACCATCGTTTCCTCTACCCGGGCCACCACCTCCGGGGCTTGCAGTTCCTGGATTTTATAGTATTTGGCCCCCAGCTTTGCGGCCAGCTGCGGGAGGCAACTCAGGTTCAAAAACCCCGCCTCCGTGTCCAGGATCAGCGAGGCGATCTTTAAATCCTGCAGTTGAGAGGCCAGCTCTTTGGCCTCTTCTAACGCCGCCCCTCCGCGCAGGCTGATATTGGCCTTGCCATCGGAAATCAACACCAACAGGAAGGCGTCTTGAGGATTTCTGGTCTTTTCCTTCTGAAGAATTTCATAGGCCAGTTGCAGGGCCCGGGGCAGCGGCGTCTTGCCCCCGGTGGGCAAATCATCCAGACATTTCCGGGCCTGCTCGATGCTGTGCGTAAAGGGCAGCGTCAGGTGGGCCTGCTCCCCCCGAAAGACCACCAATCCCACCCGCTCCCGCTTCTGGTAGGCGTCCAGGAGGAGAGACAGGATGGCGCCCTTGGTCTCCACCATGCGCTGATTGGCCCCCATGGAGCCGCTGGCGTCCACCACGAACAGGATATGGTGGCCGATGCGCCGCTCCCGGACCTTGTGGCGCAGGTCCGTCTCGGCAATGGCCATGGCCAGGTCACCCTTGTCCCGCACTTTCTGGTAAGGCGCGGCGGCCCGCAGGGTGGCGTCCAGGGCCGGGTCCGGCGGCCCTGACGGCGTCATGGCGGGCCGCACGTAACGGCCGCTGCGGTCCTGGGTGACGGCTCGGGTGCGGCGCCCTTTGGATTCCTTGGGCTGGCGGTCGCGGGGCAGGTCCAGGGGGCGCACCGGAAAGGGGGCGCCGGCCTCAAAGGTGACCTCCCCGCCTCCCGGAGGAGCCTCAGGGGGAGGGGGTGAGGCCTCCTCCGGGGGCGGGGATTCGGATTGCTGTGGGGGGTCGGGTTGCTGTTGCTGCCGGTGTTTGCGGATGCTCTCTTCCAGCTTTTCCTGATCCATCTGGGGTTCGGTGAAAGGTTTGCGGCGCAGGCGGTGGGGCAGCACCAGCTCCGCGGCCTCCCGGACATCCTCTTCCGTGACTTCCTCCCGCTCATGGTAGGCCGCCAGGGTCCGGGCCGTCTTGAGCATGTAGATATCGGCCCGGTGGCCGTCCACACCCTGGTCCAGGCAGATGGTGGTGATCAGGTTCAAGATGTCTTTGGCAAAGCGCACCACAGAGAGACGCTCCCGGGAGGCAGTGATGGACTGGCGCAGACGTTCCTGCTCCGGTTGCCATTGCTCGAGAAAACCTTCGGGGTCGGCCTCATAGTCCAGGAGGCGCTCCACGACCTCCATCCGGCCCTTCGGCTCCTTGAGACCGCCGATTTCTACGCAAAGGCCAAAGCGATCCAGAAGCTGGGGGCGCAACTCACCTTCCTCCGGGTTCATGGTGCCCACCAGGATGAACCGGGCCGGATGGATGAAGGAGACGCCCTCCCGCTCCACCACGTTGACCCCCATGGCTGCGGCATCCAGGAGCACGTCCACCAGGTGGTCGTCCAGCAGGTTCACTTCATCCACATAAAGGATGCCCCGGTGCGCCGCGGCCAAAATACCCGGCTCGAAGTGCTTCTCCCCGGTTTTGATGGCCTTCTCCAGGTCGATGGTCCCCAAGAGCCGGTCCTCGGTACTCCCCAGGGGCAGGTCCACCAGCGGCATGGGCCGCTCCCGGGAGATAAGCGCTCCCTTCTCCCTGCGTTGTCGGCAGGAATCGCACCACTGATCGGGCTCGCCGGGATCGCAGTGGAAGGGGCAATCGGCCACCACCCGGATGGGGGGCAACAGTGCCGCCAGACCCCGGGCCGCGGTGGACTTGGCGGTGCCTTTCTCGCCCCGGATGAGCACCCCGTCCAGGCGGGGATTGATGGCGTTCAGGATCAGGGATTTTTTCAACCGTTCCTGGCCGACGATGGCCCCAAAGGGGTATACGGCGCGGCATAGAGTCATTTCTTCCCTCCTAGGGAGAGGGCTGCCAGGGTTTTGTGCATGGCCTCTTTCCAGGCGTCCACTTCCTCGGCGGTGACCACGTCCACGGCCCCCCCCTGGAAATTACTCCCTGCGGCTTCTCCCATATTTTCTTCCAGCCAGCCCTCCACTTCCACGTAGAGCTGCTTAAGTTCCGCCAGGACCTCGGGGTCGGCCTGCCAGAGACCCCGCTGCTCGGCCTCCAGGAGGCGCCGGGCGATCTCCTCCAAAGCCCAGGGGTTTTCCTTTTGAAAAAACTCCCGGTTTTCCGGGTTCAGCACAAACGTCCGGGTGATGTCGTCAAAGATCCAATCGTCTACTTCCTGGGTGGTAGCCTCCCAGCCATAAACCCGGCCTACCCGTTTGCTGATCTCCCCCGCCCCCTTGTAGCCGTGGTTCTTCATGCCATCGATCCACTTGGGATTCAAGAGCTTGGCCCGGGCCACCCGCCGGATTTCCTCGGACAGCTTACGCACCGTCACCTGTTCCGGGTCCCGGGTGTCGCCGAAATAGGTCTTCACCTCCTTGCCGGACAGGTGCCGGGCCGCGGCGGTGAGGCCGCCGTGGTTGCCGAAATAGGAGCAGCAGCCGAACAGATCGTACTCGTCGGTGACGGCCTTATTGTAGGTCACCGAGGCGTGGCTCAAGGCATGAGCCAGGGAGGGGGCGGCAGGTTCGCCGAACACCTCCTTGCCGTAAGCATAGCTGTTCCAGAAGAGGAAGACCTGGGCCAGGTCCGTCTCCTCCTGCCAGGCGGAGGCGTATACCGCCAATTGGGTGCCAGCGGAATAGGTGCCGGGTTTGCTGGCAAAGATGCGGTAGGTGGCCTGCCGCCAGGCTGCGCCGTCGCCGGGGTTGGAGCCCAGTTTCGCCATCAGCTCCAGGCTGTGGCGCCGCACGAAATTTCGCGCCGGGTCCTCGGGTAGGGCCGCCACCGCCTGGATGGCCTCATCCAGCAACTCCACGCAGTTGGGGAAATTGTCCCGGGTGATCCCCGAGACCCGCACCGTGACGTCGATGCGGGGGCGGTTGAGTTCACCTAAAGGGATGATGTCAAACCCCTGAACCCGGCCGTTGCTCTGCCAGAGGGGTCTGACCCCCAACAGGTACATGATCTGGGCCATGCCTTCGCCGTCGGCCCACATGATGTCGTTGGCCATCCAGAAGAGGGCGACGTTTTCCGGGTATTCCCCGGTTTCGGTGAAGTACTTGTCCAGGAGGGCCTGGCCCAGGCGCTGCCCCACCTCCCAGGCGGTGCGGGTAGGCACCCGCTGGGGGTCCAGGGAATAGAAATTGCGGCCCGTGGGCAGGACGTCGTCCCGGCCCCGGGTGATGAGGCCCGAGGGCCCGGGAGGAAGGTAGCCGCCCGCGCACCCCTGGAGGAGCGCCTCCATCTCCCGGGAGGCCTCCAGCCGATCTACCAGGTCCTGGAGCCGGGTCTCGAAGTAAGCCAGATCGCTTTCCAGGGCGTTTAGGTTTGCTCCGGAGGCCACCTCCCGGACCAGGGACGCGAGGTTATGCTCCGGCTCCGCCAGCCAACGGCTGATGAGGCTGCGCCCGGCTTGGTCCACGGCCTCGGCGGCGCGCCCCGATTCGTCATCCTCCAGATTGAGCTGCAGCAGCCGGGCCAGGACGCGCCGCCAGGAGGGCCCGCCGCCGGGAAAGCGCAGAATGGCGTGGAGGAAATCGGCCCGACGCTCCCCCTGGGGCAGCTCCCCGAAGATGTGCATGCCATCAGGGATGGCGGTGTTGCGCAGCACCGACAATCCCTCGTGAATGCGGCGCACTGTCTCGTCGAAGGCCTGCCCAGGGGTCAGGGATAACTGCTGGTCAAGGCGGCTCTTCTCCAGGGTTTCCAGGATGAGGTGCTCCACCAGGTGGGCCCGGCCCGGTTCCAGGTCCTTCAAACGCTCATACTCTCCCAGCAATCGGTCCAGCTCCCCCAGTTCGTCGTAAAGGCCGGAGGAGGTCATCACCGTCTGCATATGGTCCACCAGGACCCCGTAGCTGCGGCGCTTGGCAATGGTTCCTTCCGGCGGGTTGTCGGCATTGTAGATGTAAAGGTGGGGCAGGTCCCCCAAGACGGCGTCGGGGCAGCAACCGCCGGACAGCCCCACGGTCTTGCCCGGCAAAAACTCCAGGTTGCCGTGGGTGCCCACGTGCAGGACCACATCGGCCCCAAACACCTTATCGAGATAATGGTAGGTGGCCAGGTATTGGTGGGGCGGCGGCACATCCGGGTCATGGAGGATCTTGCACACCCGGCCGTCGCAGCGGGCTCCGGCGCAGCCCCGCTTGGGTTGGACACAGACCACCGCGTTCCCAAAGGGCACGCCGGTGACCACGATCTGGCCCTGATAGACCATAGCCGCGGGGATGCCGTTTTGGGCCTGGCCGGGGGGCTCCCCCCAAGCGGCGATGAGGCGCTCCTGCAAGGCTGAGGGCAGAACGCCGAACCAGGCGCGATAATCGGCCTCCGGCACCAGAGCCAGGTGCCCTCCCTTGGCGATGATTTCCTCCACCGTGGTCCAGCGGAATTCGCTGATGGCCTTTTTCCCCATGATAACGTCAATGAGTTCCTTGCCGTCGGCGGGGGGGCGGTCAATAGTGTGCCCCGATTTTCCCATGGCATGAAGGATGCGGGCCACGCTTTCCAGGGTGTCCAGGTGGGCCCCGGCCCCCACCGAGGCCTCCACCGAGGCGCAGGGGTTGTTGTGCAGGATGATGGCCACTTTGCGAGCCGCCGGGGTTTTCTGCCGCAAGCGCACCCAGCGGGCCACTCGCTCCGCCAGGTGTTCCGCCCGCTCCGGGATGGGCCCCCGCCCGGCGATGAGTTCGCCCCCCAATTCCTCGTGGGAGAGCCCCGCAGCCACCATCAGGGGCTCGATCACCCCTTCGAATTCCGGCAGAGCCAGGCTCCAGCCCACTTCGGCCCCCAATCCCTGGGGGTCTGCCTCCCATTGCGCCGCGGTTTTATAATATGAGGTGAGGGGCTGGATCACCGGTACGTTGAGCTGCGCCAATAATTCTTGGCCGGGGCGGACCGTAGCTGGATCGCTGCCGGTGCCTCGCCGGCTGGCCAGGAGAAAGGCGGTGAGCTTGATGAGCGCAGCGATGCGGGGGCGGCCCTCGTCGTCCAGGAAATAATCCCGGATTATCTCCTCGCCGCCCCGGTTTCCCAAATTCTCATCTTTGAAGGAATAGTAGAACACCGGGATCACCCCCAGACCCCGGGCCTCCAGGGCCTGGATGAGATAATCTTCCAACTCCAGGTTGGGGGTGACCCAATCCCCCCGGGAGAACATCATCCCCACCAGAGGCTCCTGGGGCAATCCCTGGTCCCGGTGCCAGGCCAGGTAATCCTCCAGGCGCTCAAAATGTCCCGGGGCCCGAGGGTGATAGAAACCTTCCCAGGGGAGCTCCTGAGGCGGCAAGACCTCCAGTTCCCGGGCCAGGACTTCTTTGCCGAGATAGGATAGCAGGCGGCGAAAGTTCTCCAGGCCGTTGCGGATAATGTAGTTATAGGAGGTGGCGACGATCTCCAGGGGCACCGACGACAGAGTCCATAGAGACGGGTCGCCGCCGGTGGCGATGAGGGGGATGCGGGGGGCCAGTTCCCGGAGCCAGCGGTCCATGGTGTCCCAGAAAGCGTCGGGGGTGCGGTAGAGCAGGATGAATTGGGCCGCCTCCATCTCTCGCAAGGCCTGGTCCATGACTTCCGGGTTTTCCCCCACTTGGCGATGAGAATAGACCTTGAGATCCAGCCAGGGAAATTCCCGGGCCGCGCTCACCAGGGTGGGCACATAGGCGTTCCACATGATAGCGACGCCCGTGATGGGCGATGAGGTCATTCGCTGTACCTCCGGATAAACAGGATGGATAGGGCCACGCAGAGACCCGCGGCTGCGGTCAACAGGATCAGGGACACCATGGTTTCCGGGCCCCAGACGGGCGAGCGCAGCAGCCGGTTGGTATGGGTCAGGGGCAACAGATGGATGACCTTTTGAGCCCACCAGGGCATGGTGTCCAGGGGAAAAAAGGTGCCGCAGAAAAAGGCCATGGGCAGGATGAAAAAATTGGTGAAGGTGGCGGTATCCTCGTGAGACTTGGACTTGAGGCCCACCACCACCCCGAAGGCGGCGAAGACCAGGCCGTTGAGCAGCAGACCCAGCACAAAGACCGGCGTAAGATACAGATGGCTGCCCAGGACCAGCCCCAGGACCAGGATGACGGAAGAGGCGAACAGGCCCCGGACCATCCCCGCCAGGGTCTGGCCGGCGACGATCTCCCAGGGAGAGACCGGCGTCTGGAGATAAATTTGGAAAGTGCGGAAGTAAAGGCGGCCCATGTTCAGGCTGTTGGCCACCCAGGTGTAGGAGTTGGTCATGGAACTCATGGCCACCAACCCCGGGAGGAGAAAGTCCAGGTATGACCCCTGGCGCATGGCCACCTGCTTGCCCAGCCCCAGGCCGAAGGCCACCAGATAGAGCAGGGGCGCAAACAGGGTGGAGAGCACGTACCCCAGCCGCAGCAGCCGGCGCTTAAACAGAAGCATGTCCTTTAAAAATATATTAGCCCAGTTCATTCTCATTGGCTCAAGCGCTCCCCAGTAAGTTGAATGAAGACGTCCTCCAGATTGGCCTGGCGAATGAGCACGCCCGCGGTCTCCTCCCGGGCCCGGGCGTAGGCGGCTTCCCGGTCTTTCTCCAGGGTATAGGAGCGCCGCGCCCCGTTCACGGTCTCCACCACATAGCCGCCCACCCGGGCGGTAAGGTTTTGGGGGGAATCCAGGGCGATGAGGCGGCCCTTATTCAGGATGCCCACTCGGTCACAGAGGGATTCGGCTTCCTCGATGTAGTGGGTGGTCAGGAGAATCGTAATCCCTTCGGCCTGGAGCTGCCGGATCATGTCCCAGAGCTGCCGCCGGATTTGCGGGTCCAGGCCTACGGTGGGCTCATCCAGAAAGAGCACCCGGGGCCGGGACATGAGAGCCCGGGCGATCAACAGACGCCTTTGCATACCGCCGGAGAAACCTTTGACCCGGTCATGGGCCCGCTGTTCCAGCTGGGCCCACTCCAGGAGCTCCATGATGCGCCGGGAGATTTCCGGAACCTTAAAAAGGCGGCCATAAAACCAGAGATTTTCAAACGCGGTGAGCTCCCGGTCCAGGTTGATCTCCTGGGGGCAGACGGCGATGAGGGGTTTGAGCTGGGGGCGCTCCTTGACCACGTCAAACCCGGCGATCCGGGCGCTACCCCGAGTGGAATAGGCCAGGGCGGTGAGAATCTTGATGGTGGTGGTTTTGCCCGCCCCGTTGGGGCCCAGGAGACCGAATACTTCCCCAGTCCCGATCTCCAGGGTCAGGTCCTCCAAGGCCGGGATATTCCCGTAATACTTGGTCAAGTTAGAGATGGCGATCATGTTAGTTTGGGGTAAAGCAGCCGTTTATCTCCCTGGGCCAGCATCTCTACCGGGATGCCGTAAAGGGAGGCCATGGCCTCGGGGTGCATGACCTCGGCGGGGGGCCCTTGGGCCACCACCCGCCCTTCACCCAGGAGAGCCACCCGGTCGGCAAAAAGCAGGGCCAGGTTGGGGTCGTGCAGGGTGAGAAGCACCGTTAGTCCCTGGTTTTGGGCCAGCTCCCGGATCAGCTTCAGGATCAGCACCTGATTCTTAAAATCCAGGTGGCTGGTGGGTTCGTCCAACATGAGGATTTGCGGCTCCTGGGCCAGGGCCCGGCCAATGAGAACCAGTTGCCGTTCACCGCCGCTGATATGGGTATAGGGTTTGTCCGCCAGGGGCTGGAGGTGCAACAGATTGAGAACCTCCTCCACCACCGCCAGGTCCCGGCTCCCGGGCTGGGACCAGTAGCCCACCCGGGCCACCCGGCCCAGGAGGATCACTTCCCGCACGGCATAAGGGAATACGGGATGGTGTTCCTGGGGCACGGTGGCCAATAGCCGGGCCAGGGAGCGGTGCTTGAGGCCGTTAAGATCATGGTCCGCCAAGGTGATGGCCCCCCGGTCCGGAGTCAACTGGCCGCTTAAGCACAGCATCAAGGTGGTCTTGCCGGAGCCGTTGGGCCCCACAATCACCGTGACCTCCCCGGGTTGGGCGGTAAGGCTTACGCCGTTGAGGATGCCCCGCCCGTTAAGGCGCAAGTGGAGGTCCTTTGCCTGGATCATGCCTTCCAGGACTCCTGGCCGCCCTTTTTCATGAGATAAATGAAAAAGGGGGCCCCGGCCAGGGTGGTAATAATGCCCACGGGGATTTCTCCCGCGGCCGCGGTACGGGCCACGGTGTCGGACAGGGCCAGGAAACTGGCCCCCGCAGCCATGGACAGAGGAATCACCCGGCGATGATCGGGTCCCACCGCCATGCGGACGATGTGAGGGATCATCAGTCCCACCCAGCCGATGATGCCGCTCACCGACACCGCCGCGGCCACGGCCACCGCCGCGGCCAGGATAAACAGCCCCCGTTCCCGGGCCACGTCCACACCCAGGGCCTTGGCTTCGGCATCCCCCATGGAAAGGGCATTGAGACGCCAGCGTCCGCATAGGGGAATGACGGCGCCGACCGCAATCCAGGGAAGGACCTTGATGACCGCGGGCCAGTCCGCCAAGGCCAGGCTGCCCATGAGCCAGAAGACAATGCTGGCCAGCTTCATGGGGTCCACTAGAAACTTGATAATGGAGACCAGGGCGGTGAAAAATGCGGATACTACCACACCCCCCAGAATCAAAGACAGGGTCGGCACTTCCCCCCGGAGGCGGGCCATGGTAAAGGTCAGCACCGCGGCTGCCAGACCGCAGATAAAGGCTCCCACCTGGATGGGCACCATGGGTAACCAGGCAACAGTCACCGCGCACCCGAAGGCCGCGCCCGCGGACAGGCCCAGGATAAAGGCGTCCACCAGGGGGTTGCGGAACACGGCCTGCAAGGTGGCCCCCGACACCGATAAGGACAGGCCCACCAGCATGGCCAGGACAATCCGGGGGAGACGGACGTCGACGATGATGGCCCGGATCTGCTCCGGCAGAGCCGGATTCCCGGCGTTCCCGGTCAGCAGACGCCACAGCTGGGAGGGCGAGACGGGATACGCTCCCACCTGAAGGGCCAGGAGAAACACCGGCAGCGGCGATAGGATTAAACCCCAGTAGAGCCAGGAGTTCCCCCTCATGGACCGGCCTCATAGGAAACCCCGAAACACTGCTGGTAGATGTCGTCTGCAGCCCGCCGCCAGTCCGCCTCGGAAATCACCTGGGGATGAAAGCAATGACCTAGCCACCAGGCCAGCGCCACCGCCCGGGGCGACCAGGTGGAGGCCCGAGAGGCCTTGAACACCCGGTGATTCTGTACTGCCGGGGTGACGGACCACTTGGGGTCCCGGAGCAGGTCCTGGGCGGTGTACGAGGCGGACCCCCAGATCACCGCCACCTGGGGGGATAGCCCGATGATGGTTTCCATGGAGATCTCCCGGTTCAAACCATCCAGATGCCTGCCCACATTGCGGCCCCCGGCAATTTGCAGCAATTCGGCCATCACGCCCCGGTTCCCATTGACCGTGGTGGGTTTGCCCCACAGCCACACCACCCGGGGCCGGGCCGCCTCGGGCACCCTGGACAGACGCCGCTGCAAGGCGGCAAGGCTCCGGGCCATGTACCCCGCCACTTCCCGGGCCCGGGCCTCCTTGCCGAAAACCTGCCCCAAATGAGCGAGATCCCGGTACAGGTCCGCAAGAGTTTCAGGGTAAAACATGAGAACCGGAATCCCCTGGCGCATCATGTGCTCGGCTGATTCCGGCTTGCGAGTCCAGGTCACCACCAGGTCCGGCTTGAGGGCCAGAAGGGCCTCCACGTTGACGTCAAAGGCAGAGCCCGGCGCGGGAATCTGCCGGAGATGGGGCAGCATCTGCTTCAAGAGGTCATTGTCATATGCATATCGGGAAATCCCCACAACCCGATCCCAGGCCTTAAGCGCCGCCACCGTTTCATAGCATTCAAAGAGGACCACCCGGTGCGCTTCCCGAGGCAGACTCCCACCTGGGGAACCCACTCCGGGCCTCTCGGAGCGGGCCCCCAAGATGGTCCCGGTGAGGCCCAGGAGCACCACCAGGGCACCTATCCAGGGCCACCAGGAAGTTCGCTTGATGGTGGCGGTCATCAACGGCGTGCTGCTCCTATCAATATTTCAGGGTCAATTGAGTCCAGAAAGTCCGGCCGGGAGTGCGGTAGTAATAGAAGTATTCCCGGTTGAGCATGTTATCCACCGCAAAGGAGAGGTCCATGTACTTCACCGGGGAGAAGATGACCTTGGAGTCCAGGGTGAAGAAGGGATCATAGGACCCATAGACATTATTGACCACGTCGCTGTTGTTGTCCGTGGATGGAAGTTTACTGGCGTAACGGCCCGAAAGGTTGGCCTTGATCTTCCAGTAAGTAGCCGTGACCCCGAAGTTGAATTGTTGCCGGGGAACAAAGGTGATCTTTTTACCCACCGATGCCTGGTTAAACGGGTTGTCCTTGATCCGGGCATCCAGTAGGGTGGTATTGCCGAACACCTCCAGCCAAGACCATAGTTTCTGGTTGATCTCCAGTTCCACTCCCCTGATAGTGGCTTTGGCGGCATTTTCAAAAATCTGGGTCTTACCAGTGGGATCGGCAGGATCGACAGTCCGGTAGATCAAGTCATTCACATAATTCTCGAAATAGGTGGCGGTAAAGGCAGTCCCCTTAAAGGGTTTTAGGGTGGTGCCGATCTCCCAGGAGAAGGTGGTTTCGGGGTTGAGATCAGGATTGCTCTTATAAAGCGTGCCGGTGCTGGATCGCCAGGTGCGGTAGAGTTCATAAATATTGGGGGCTCGGAAGGCGGTGCCCACCGAGGTCCGCCAGGACATCCACTCCCACGGGCGGAACAAAAAGGCAAGCTTGGGACTGACGGCAGTTTGGCTCCGGTTGGGCAGATGCACGATGGGGGCGCCAGCGGACTGCATATAATTCCCCCCATAGGTCTGCCACCAATCCAGCCGCAGCCCCGCCACGGTGCTGAACTTGGGATGCCAGGCGATCTCGTCCTGGATGAAGGCGCCGATATTCCGGTCCCGGCCGCCTCCCAGAAGATTAAGGGTCCCCGTAGTGTCGGGATCCCGCCAGTTGTTCAGGGTGTACTCTTTGGTGGACGCCCAGCCGGTATTATAGGAGAGCCC
>Ga0315268_10003493_pt1 | contig 17317 bp, 17 predicted proteins | sample C1_top_MG_FD_204535 | JGI IMG/M metagenome (GOLD analysis project Ga0315268, IMG submission 204535) | Sediment microbial communities from Yellowstone Lake, YNP, Wyoming, USA - C1_top | ecosystem: Environmental > Aquatic > Freshwater > Lake > Sediment | place: USA: Wyoming | collected 2017-08-01
GCCGAGACAGTTTGCAAATTCCTTCCGGAAGACATGCAGCCTCACAGTGCTGTGGATACTCCTCTTCCGATTGGTTTTGGGCAAACTGTCTCGGCGCCTCACATGGTTTCAATAATGAATGAAGCCCTACGGTTGGAAGTTGGTCACAAAGTGCTTGAGGTCGGCGCGGGCTGCGGATGGCACGCCGCCACAATAGCTGAAATCGTTGCTCCTAAGGATGCGCCGAGAAGCGAGTGGGGACACGTTTACACGGTCGAAATTGTTCAAGGCTTGGCGGAGTTTGCTAGGAAAAACATCCTTAACGCTGGATACGGCGACCGTGTAGCAATAATATGCGCTGACGGTTCTTTGGGTTATCCAGAAAAGGCGCCTTACGACCGCATTTTCGTTACAGCTGCTGCGCCAGACGTTCCTAAACCGTTAGTCGAACAGCTAAAATCCAGCGGAATCATGCTAATCCCCGTTGGGAGCGTGCATCTGTTCCAAACCCTAATAAAAATCACAAAAGGAACCGATGGGAAAATTAGGGAAGAAAACCTCGGCGGAGTAGCCTTCGTTCCGTTAACTGGCGCGTTTGGTCACAAATTTTAGTATGCGCTTTTAGGGCGTTGTGGAAGAGCAAAGGTGTAGTTGTTAGAGTCCTAGCTTTTCCTTGTATGCAACCAAATCCAAGAAGCCGTGTCCGCTGATGTTCATGCATATGACTTTTTCTTGGCCTGCCTTTTCGGCTTTCAACGCTTCGTCTATTCCCGCTCGCACCGCGTAGCTTGATTCTGGTGCTATGAGCCACCCTTCGGTTTGCAGAAAAATCTTCGCGGCTTCAAAGATGGCTTTTTCGTCCGCTGGGTAGGCTACGGCTTTTACGATGTTGTGGTGTCGGAGAGCGCTGATGAGTGGAGCAGCCGCGTGGTAGCGTAAGCCATCGGCTTTTATTGGCACCATGTCTGTCTTGTGCCCCAGTGTGTACATCTTGAGCAGAGGCGTGTGTTCAGCCACGTCGCCGAAGTCATAACGGTACTCGCCTTCAACAAGGTTTGGCGCAGCCTGCGACTGCGATGCCAAGAACTCGCATTCCCGTTTCTTCTGCAGGACTTCGCCAGCAAAGGGCAGAGCCAGTCCTCCGAAGTTTGAGCCTCCGCCTAAACACCCAACGATTAAGTCTGGGTCGTCGTCAGCGAGTTCAAACTGCTTTATGGTTTCCAACCCGATGACTGACTGGTGTATCAGAACATGATTGAGAACGGAGCCGAGGCAGTAGACGCTGTCACCGTGTTTTTCCGCGTATTCCAAGCCTTCTGAAACTGCTATGCCGAGTGAGCCTTGATGGTTTGAGTTTTGCGTCAAGAGCGTGCGTCCGATGTTCGTCTCCTTGCTTGGGGAAGCGTGCACCTCCGCTCCTAGAAGTTTAATCAGTGTGCGTCGTTCTGTCTTCCAGTCGTACACTGCTCGCACCCAAAAGACAACACACTTGAGTCCCATGATTGAGGCGGCGTATGCAAGTGCGCTGCCCCACTGCCCTGCACCTGTCTCCGTGACCAGCGCTGTTTTTCCTTCTTTCGCCGCGTAATACGCTTGCGCTAATGCAGTGTTGACTTTGTGAGAGCCGGTTGGCGATAAGTCTTCACGCTTGTAGTAGAGCCGTACCTTCTTTAGTTTCAGATATTTTTCCAACCTTCTTGCGCGGTAGAGTGGTCGTGGGCGTCCTGCCTGAATGTACAGTTCTCTTATTTCTTCGGGGATTGGAATCCACGGGTCTGCAGACATTTCCTGTTTTAGGCATTCGTGAACCATTGTTTTGCCGAGGAACTCCATTCGTGAAGGACCTGTTTCCGGCTCTTTTGGCGGAGGCAATGGTTCTGGTAGATGGGGAGCTATGTTGAACCATCTTGTTGGCAACTCGTCTACGGGGAGGATAATCTGGTTATTTTCCAAGATGTATCACCGTTTTGGGGAGCGATGTATTATGTTTGGAGAGAAGTTAAAGATTTCCGTGCATGTTGTCTAGCCGAACCATTTTTCCAGCGTGGTTTTTCCCTTTAGTTTCTTGGTTCCTTCTTGCATTTTCTCTAAAGTCTTTCTCACTCGGTCTTCAGAGAAGTCTCTTTGTCCGCAGATGAAGCTCACCACGCCTTCAGCGTCTGGTTCTTTCCATTCTATCTTGTAGTTGTTCGTCACGTTTGGGTGAAGAAAAATCTCCCTGATTCTTTGAGGTTCAGCGGGGAACTTCGCATTTTTCAGGTGTGGCATGGCATTCTCAATGTTTGCATGCTCCTTTATCAGTTTTAAGGCAGTTTTCGGTCCTAAACCTTCAATGCCGTCGGGATTAAAGTCCGTTCCAATAAGTATGCCCACATCAACTAACTGCTCATAAGTTATTCCACATTCTTTTAGAACGCTTTCAAGCTCAACCACTTCCGGAATAACCTCAATATAGATGTTTTTGCTCGGAAGCTTTCTACGACCAGAAATTGTCACGTTTCTCACGAGTTTTGGAGCGCCGAAAAGTAGGCTGTCATAGTCTTGGCTTGCACAATAGTCCGTGTCTCCGCGTCTTGTCAGATGAGCCGCTTGGGCTTCTCCTTCGCTTGGCGCCTGAATCCACGGAATTCCCATCAAATCCAGGAGTTTTTTGCTGTCTTCCGCCATGTAATCCTTCAGACGTGATGTGGCTTGTGCGTACATGCGTGCCTCCTCCGTTCTGCCCTCTCTCAACGCCTTTTCGTACTGTACTGTGGCTTGTTCTTTGGCTCTCATGCGTCTCTTTATTTCAACCTCTTTGAGCGCTGGCGGAATTCCGTCAAAAACGTAGACTGGTTTTATGCCTAGCTCGACAAGGTTGCTTGTTCTGTAGAGCAGACCGCTCAAGTGGCTTGTTATTCTTCCGCCGCTGTCCTTTAACGGCGTGCCGTCAGGTTGGCGTATTATGGCTAAAAACTGGTACAGAGCGTTGTAAGCATCAATAGCCATGGACTTTCCGCTCAAATCCTCTAGCCTGATTGTCGTTTTCGGAACGAGGTCGCGGAGGTTCACGCCCAAAAGAATCCCGTGAAATAATGGCATGCAACTATAATAATAAACTTACGAGGTCAACATAGAAGATATAAGGAGGTCTTACAATTACTGAACACCACTCAGAGGAATCATGATGACTGAAAGAACTGCGACAATAACATTAATCACATGCACAAGCTGTGGCAAACCAATCCCGCCCGGAGGGGAATCCACAAAATTTCTGTGCCCAAACTGTGGAGAAATCCAGATAAGACGCTGTGGGAAATGCCGAAAGTTTGGGCGTCCATACAAGTGCCCCAAGTGCGGTTTTATTGGACCATAGAAGGGAGGTTTGAAGATGGGTAGCGTTGTAATAGTCTACAAAATCTTTCCAAAAGACGTAATCGACAACTTTGACGACTTGAAAAAGAAGATTGAGACGACTTTACCGGAGTTTGCCTCCGTTCGCGGGTACGGGGAAGAACCGATAGCCTTCGGCTTGAAAGCCCTGCTAGTGCAAATAAATTTCCCAGAAGACAAGACTGGCGTGCTCGAAGAGTTTGAAAAGAAGTTGGAAAGCATAACTGACATAAGCCAGGTGCAGACCGTTATGGTGCGCAGAACAAGTAGATAACCTTAAACGGCTGTTTTAAACATTTATATAGGATTGGAACTTTGTTTCCGAATGAATTATGAACAGTAATTGGAAGTGTTCTGTTTGAGTGAAGTGCAGTTACGTGTTGGCGACGCGAGACAAAGGGACGTCGGAAGAGGCATAGCCCGCATAGACCAGAAGACAATGCAGAAACTGGGCATAACTGCTGGCGATGTGATAGAAATAGTGGGCAAGAGGACAACATCCGCCATAGCTTGGCCAGCCTACAGCGAAGACCAAAACCGCGACATGATACGAATTGACGGCTTTACACGCAAAAACGCCGGGGTAGCCATAAACGAGTATGTTGTTGCCAGACCAGCCAAAGTCAAGATCGCCTTGAGCATAACCTTAGCTCCCGTGGACATGCGCCTAAACGTGGATGAGGATTTCACTAATTTTGTGAAAAACCGCTTGATGGAACGAACGCTCGTTGAGGGTGACACGACGCTGGTTATGATGCTCGGACACGCAATACCCTTCACGGTCACAAAGACCCGCCCACACGGAATAGTAAAAGTCACCGCGGAATCCAAACTAACAATCCTGAACGAGCCCGCACCAGAAGGAAAGGGACTACCACGAACAACATACGAGGACATTGGAGGCTTACACGAGGAGATTCAGAGAGTAAGGGAGATGGTTGAGCTCCCGCTGAGACATCCAGAGCTGTTCCAGAGACTCGGGATAGAGCCTCCTAAGGGGGTTCTACTTCATGGGCCGCCCGGCTGTGGTAAGACGCTTCTGGCTAGAGCTGTTGCGAACGAATCGGAAGCAAACTTCTTCTCGATAAACGGGCCCGAAATCATGAGCAAGTTCTACGGCGAATCAGAGGCCCGTCTTAGAGAGATTTTCCAGCAAGCCCAACAGAACGCGCCAAGCATAATATTCATCGATGAGTTGGACGCAATAGCGCCTAAACGCGAAGAAGTCACTGGCGAAGTTGAGAGGCGTGTGGTTGCGCAGCTTCTCGCCTTAATGGACGGCTTGTCTGGCAGAGGAAATGTCATCGTCATAGGCGCCACGAACAGACCCGGCGCACTCGACCCCGCGTTGCGTAGACCCGGAAGGTTTGACAGAGAAATCGAGATAGGCGTTCCGGACAAGCAGGGAAGATACGAGATTCTGCAGATTCACACTCGTGGTATGCCGTTGGCTGAGGATGTCGACCTCAAGAAACTTTATGAAATGACTCACGGCTACACGGGCGCAGACCTCGCAGCCCTATGTCGCGAAACAGCCATGAAAGCTCTGCGCAGGTACCTGCCACAAATCAACCTTGAAGAAGAGCGCATACCGCCGAGCGTGTTGGAAAAAATGGAAGTTAGGAGTGAGGATTTCACGAACGCCTACAAGGAAGTGACGCCAACAGCCATGCGCGAAGTGTACATCGAAGTGCCCACGGTTCACTGGGAGGACATAGGCGGACTGGAAGAGGTCAAGCAGGAGCTTAAAGAGGCTGTGGAGTGGCCTATGAAAAGTCCGGAGATGTTCAGCAGACTGGGCATAAAACCGCCGAAGGGCATACTTCTCTATGGTCCGCCTGGTTGCGGTAAGACGCTTTTGGCTAGGGCTGTCGCAACCGAAAGCGAAGCCAACTTCATAACAATCAAGGGTCCAGAAGTCTTCTCTAAATGGGTTGGCGAATCAGAAAAAGCCATAAGAGAAGTTTTCAGAAAAGCCCGCATGGCCGCACCTTCGGTGATTTTCTTTGACGAGATAGACTCGCTTGTGCCCCGCAGAGGCTTGGGTTTCGCGGACAGTGGAGTGTCGGAACGCGTCATTAGTCAGCTTCTAACTGAAATGGACGGAATTGTAGCCCTAGAAGACATAGTTATCATTGCAGCCACAAACAGACCTGACATCGTGGACCCTGCGGTGCTTCGTCCCGGAAGATTCGATAGACTGATATATGTGCCGGAACCCGACGAGAAAAGCAGACTGGAAATAATCAAGATTTACACAAAAAACATGCCCTTAGCGAAGGATGTGAGCTTATCGGAGTTAACAGCCATGACTAAGAATTATTCAGGGGCGGACATAGACGCCCTCTGCAGAGAAGCCGCAATGCGAGCCCTAAGAAGAGACGTTAACGCCAAGGAGGTCACCCTATCGGACTTCCAGGAGGCAATGAAACGAACTGGGCCATCGATAACGCCTGACATGGAGAAATGGTACAAGGGCTTCATGCAGCAAATTCGACAGGTGCAAAAACCCGCAACACCTGTCGCTTAAAGAGGTGTGGCTTTGCCAGTGAAAACTTGGAAAACCCACCCGGCCTATTTCGTTTTGTTGGAGATTCTGAAGAAGAAGGGCGCCATGACGGACACGGAACTTTTCAACGCGTTAAACGAGGAGCTCGAGGATTTGGGCTTTAAGGACTTCAACGAGCTGTTGATGCGGTTGGAGATCGGCGGGAAGGTTCGGACGATGTCTATGGCTCGTGGAAAGAGACGAATCGAGCTTGTAGGATAAGCAGACCTTTTGTCAACAAAGCACTAGTGTAGGGCGCATGAAAACCGTTTCAGACGTGATAGTTGTCGGAGGCGGACCCTGCGGTTCCTTCGCGGCTTTAAATCTGGCGAAACATGGCGTTGATGTGACGGTTCTTGAAGAGCATGGCGAAATTGGTGTTCCATGTCATTGTGCAGGGCACTTGAGCATTAAAGGTCTAAAAAACCTAGGATTGTATCCGCTTCCGTCGGAGGTTGTTGAGAACACCTTTTATGGGGCGAATTTTTATTCGCCGAAAGGTCGCGAGTTTTCGGTTCGTTTTCCTCAGCCGGTTACGTGCGTTGTAAGTCGCACTCTCTTTGACGAGCGTATTGCCAGGATGGCGGAGCGTGCTGGGGTGCGTTATTGTCTGAACACTCGGGTTGAGTCGTTAATCATTGAGAATGGCTTCGTGAAGGGTGTGACAGCAAGGCAGAGTAAAGAAGTTAGCAAGAATTTTGCGGCAAAAATCGTTGTTGACGCCGAGGGAATATCCTCGAGACTTTTGAGGCAGGCTGGCTTGCAGTCGCTTGACCGTAGCACGCTTGTTAATGCCGTGGAGGCGGAGGTTAAAAACGTCAAAGACGTGGAGCTGAACACGGTTGAAGTCTTCCTTGGAAGGGAGTATGCTCCGGGTTTCTACGCGTGGCTGATTCCCAAGCGTGATGGTGAGGCGAAGGTTGGGTTAGCTGCAAAGAATGGAAACCCGAAGGAGCTTTTGCGGAGGCTCATGCTTAGGCATCCCGTGGCGTCGAAGAAGCTGCATTCAGCAAAAGTCTTGCGAACAGCCTTTCATCCTATAACGCTTGGCGGACCGATTCCGAGAATCTGTTCAAACGGATTCTTAGCGGTTGGTGATGTGGCATCGCAAGTAAAGCCCACTACTGGTGGTGGTGTGATTTTTGGTATGACATGCGCGAAGGTTGCGGCTGACACTGTTTGTGAGGCTTTGAGGAGAGATGACTTTTCCTCAGAATTTCTTGGCACATATCAAAAGCAGTGTAAGGAGATTTTGGGTTTTGACGTGAGGGCTATGCTCAGAATCAGGAAAATGCTCAATGCAATGTCTGACAAGAGGGTTGACGATGTTATCGGTTTCTGCACAAAGCTCGGCATAGACAAGACTCTTCAAAACGTTAGAGACATAGATTTTCAAGGACAAGCACTTCTGCGCATTTTGCCAAGTCCGCGAATGCTTCCGGCTCTTTTCTACCTGTTTTTCCTCTACATCTCCGCAAATCCTTAAAATCTGCGAATGATAAACAGTTAGAAAAAGCTGGAGATTGTATGAGTGAGTTTCGTTATAAGCAGGTTGTTGTTTTCCGTTCTGACTTACGTTTGAGCAAGGGTAAGGTCGCGGCTCAGGCTGGTCACGCAGTTGTTTCTGCGACTGAAGAAGCACGCAAACATCATAGGGCTTGGTGGGAGGCCTGGCTGAGTGAAGGACAGTGCAAAATAGCGGTCAAAGTGAAAAGCGAAAAAGAACTGTTAGAGTTAGAAAGGCAAGCCAAAGAATTAGCATTGCCAAACGCGCTGATAGTTGACCGAGGTTTGACCGAGATTCCTCCGAACACGGTCACGTGTCTGGGGATTGGTCCGGCTCCCGCCGAAAAGGTAGACAGAATAACTGGTAAGCTTCCTCTTCTTTAGTGTGAAGGCGCACGGGGCTTGTTTGTTCCTAAGGTCGAAAAGCAGATAGGCATTGAGGTTTATGCTACAGCATCTTCGGGCATCGACGGAGTAATTCGGCAGTCTGTTGAGGATTTTGTTGTAGAAGAGGTTTTGGCTGACGGTTCCACTGCAAGAATTGACCAACCGACTTCTCGTCAAGTTTTAGGCTCTTCAACGATTAAGAACCGTTATTTGCTTTGTGTTATGGTTAAGCGGGACTGGGACACTTTCCAAGCCATTAAAATGGTTGCTGGGCAATTAGGCATAAGTCTTGGACAAATTCATATTGCTGGCATAAAAGACGCTAAGGCTGTCACCGCCCAGCACATAGCAATTGAAGGTGTTTTTGCCGAAGACGTCAGGAAAGTCAATGTTAAGGACATTGAAGTCCGTCCTATTGGCTATCTGCGCAATAAGCTCTCGTCATACTATCTCTTAGGAAACAGTTTTGGCATTACAATCAGAGCCATAAACCACTCCAAATCCACAATAGAAAAAAGAGTGGCAAAAATCATAGAAGAGTTAGAAGTTGTTGGCGGGAGTCCAAACTTTTTCGGCCACCAACGCTTCGGCACAAACCGTCCAATAACCCATCTTGTAGGCAAGGCGCTCGTTAAAGGAAACTTCAAGAAGGCAATGATACTTTTCCTTGCCAAGCCTAGTCCTTACGAGCACCCAGAATCCAGACAAGCCCGCGAAGAACTGCAAGCCAAACAAGACTTCAAACAAGCTTTGAAAAACTTTCCAGGGCAGCTTCACTATGAAAGGTTAATGCTTAAACACCTAGTCCAGAAACCAGACGACTTTATAGGCGCCTTCAGAAGACTGCCAACAAAACTGCGCATGCTTTTCCCCCAAGCCTACCAGTCTTGCCTTTTCAACAAGTTTCTGAGCAAGAGAATCACCATGGGGCTTCCGCTGAACAGGGCTGAAGCTGGAGACTATGTTGTGAATGTGGAGCGTTCAGGATTGCCAATGCTTACGATGTACAGAACAGTAAGCCCACAATCCAGTAGCGAAATAAACAGTGCAATAGCGGCTGGAAAAATGCGGCTAGCCTTTCCCCTCGTTGGTTTGAAACAGCACATGTCACGGGGCGTTCAAGGAGAAATCGAAAAACAAATCCTCGAAAAGGAAAACATCGCATCAGAAGATTTCAAAATAGACGCTATGTCCGAAGTTACCGCTAAAGGAGAGCTGCGAACCGCGATAACGCCTCTAAACCGCTTCTCGTCAATCGAAATAGCAAGAGACTCCACAGACTCAGCAAAGCAAATGGCAGGACTAAGTTTAATGCTGTATCGTGGTTCCTACGCAACAATCCTCCTAAGAGAACTCATGAAAACACGCAACCCGATAAAAGCCGGATTTTAAGTTAAAAGACAAAACTTTATCCCTCATCTATTATAAAAAGAAACGGGGTAATCATGGTCTCTTCAAGGAATAAGGTTTGGTTTTCTGAGCTAACCATGAAAGAAGCTAAAGAGGCTGCTGAAGCAGATAGGGCCATAATTCTTCCCGTTGGAAGCGTCGAAGAACACGGGACGCATCTACCAGTCTGCACAGATAGCATACAACCAGAGTATGTTGCGTTAGAAGCAGCCCGAAAAACTGGCAGCCTAGTCGCACCGCCGCTTAAATATGGCGTCTGCACCGCAACGCGTGTTTTTCCCGGAACAATCTCCATAAGCTTTCAATCCCTATACAGAATCACACGCGAGATAATCGAAGAATTCATCCGCAACGGCTTCAAGAGATTCCTAATCCTTAGCGGGCACGCAGACGCGGAACAAATGGCTGCGTTGAGACTCGCTGCACACCGTGTAGTATGGCGCCACAGACAACAGAATGAAAAGCGAAAAATTAGGATAATGGTTTGTGCTGACTATGATTTTGCATATGAGCTTAAAGGAAAATATTTCGACGAGAAAGACGGACACGGCGGCACGATTGAAACTTCTCGTGTGATGGCGATAAGACCAGATTTAATAAAAGGCAAAGGAAAAAAGAACTTTCAAAAACTCCCAAGATTCGAAGTTGTTGCTAACCCAAGCGAATTTTTGCCAGAAGGAATACGCGGCGACCCAACAGTCGCTTCAGCCGAAAAAGGACGCTTCATAAACAAGTACATTCTGGAGGAAATAGTCAAATTAATCGAAGAGCTCAAACAGTAAAGTCAGAGTGCCTCAGTTAAGCTCTCCAACGCCTTACCTTTCCATAACTTTTTAGTGTCTCAAAAGTTCAACCTATATATAAGGGAGGGGTCTACTCTCGCAGAGTTCAAAGTCGTCACTCTTCAGCCTATTGTCTTGAGCAAATCAGAGCGCGTAACAATTCCAATAATCTCTTTCCCCTTAGCCACCAAAACGCCTGGATGTTTCTCCAACGTTTTGCGAACTGTGTCGATGCTTGTTTCCTCCTGAACCGTTGGCAAAGGACCACCCATAACGTTTTTGACTCTCTCTTCCGCCAGATTCGAGCGCAAATTCCTGATAATAGTCTCCTCATTTATCGTCCCGACAACTCTGTTTCCGCTCATCACCGGCATCTGCGAGATGGCGTGACGCATCATAACCTCGCTTATTCGGAGTATGGTGCCGTTCGGCTTTGCAAAAAGCACCCCCTTGGTCATTATGTCCATGCTCTTGTTCTGTTTCTTCTCGGTTAAAACATCCAAAATCCTGTTTACCGTCGAAAGCCTCGGGTCAACCTTTCCTTGCTCGATCTTCGCGATGTGCGCCTGCGAAACTCGGGCAAGTTCGGCTAATCTCTTTTGGGTTAATCTGGCTTCTGTTCTCAGCTTTTTGAGCATCGTTCCCGAAATCGCCAAAAATAACCACCAGTTATTTTCACCTATAAATTAATACAGTAAAATATATATTTAGTGGTGCGCATAAACCCTAAACTTCACAATGGGGAAAGGAGACAGAACATGCGAAACATAATCGTCGAAGACCTAAAACAGACACCCCTAGAAAAACAACGCATCGAAATAGTCGAAAGAAAGGGATTAGGGCATCCAGACTACATATGCGATGCGGTGATGGACAGCATCTCGATACGCCTGAGCAAAGAATACCTGGACAAAGCTGGCACAATACTACACCACAACGTCGACAAATCCTTGCTCGTCGCAGGCGAATCCGAACCAAAATTCTGCGGCGGCACAGTGAAACAGCCCATGCTCTTCGTGCTCGGCGACAGAGCAACCTCAGAATTCGGAGACACAAAAATAGACATAGGTGAAATAGCGGTGAAAACAGCGAAAGAATGGTTCAAAAGCAACATGCGTTTCGTAGACCCAGAAAAACACGTAAAATATCAAGTTGAGCTGAAACCCGGCTCGATAGGTCTGACAGACATCTTCCGAAGAAAAGGAAAGGTCTTAGGAGCCAACGACACCTCCGCGGCTGTTGGCTACGCACCAATGACCCAGACAGAAAAAACCGTCAAAAAAACAGAACAGTTCCTAAACTCAAAAGAGTTCAAGCAGCGTTTTCCCGAATCAGGCGAAGACATAAAAGTTATGGGCTTCAGAAACAACGGCGACCTGAAACTAACCGTCGCAATGGCCTTTGTTGACCGCTTCATAAATAGTGAAGAAGACTACTTCGAGAAGAAAGCGAAGATTCTCGAAGAAGTCCACAAATTCGTCGCGGTCAACACGGACTTCGAATGCGTCGACGTGCAACTGAACACTCTGGATGTGCAGGGAAGAGGTTTGGGCGGTTTATACTTGACAGTTTTGGGTACAAGCGCAGACAGCGGTGACTCTGGGCAAGTGGGTAGAGGAAACCGTGTAAACGGCTTAATATCCTTGAACAGGCCTTTCTGCTCCGAGGCAGCGGCAGGCAAAAACCCAGTTAGCCACGTTGGAAAAATCTACAACGTTCTGACATACGAGATAGCGCAACACGTTTATGAGAAAGTGCCAGAGGTTGAAGAAGTCTACATCTGGCTCCTGAGCAAAATCGGCAGCCCCATAGACCATCCAGCGGTTGCAGCGGCACAAGTCATAATGAAAGGCAACAACAATCTAGCCAGAGTCAAGCACGAAATAAACGACGTACTGGACAGCGAGCTTGAAAACATAGACAAGTTCTGCATGGAGTTGGCGCAGGGAAAAATTCAAACATACTAGTTTTGCCTAGTTAAGGAATAATTTTCTTTCCTTTTAATTTTTAAGTGCCTTCGACAGGATTGTGAGAAAGAATGTCAAATCCGTCGAATGTGATGCTTGCAGATGGTTGAGGCAATGAATGGTGCAGACTGATTCACTGAAAACCTTAGCCGTTACGGTCGGCATTTTCTTTTTTGCAAGCAACTTATCAGGGATATTCCTTCCAATCTACTACAAGGATTCCGGGTTAAGCTTATTGGAAATACTTGCACTCTTGTTCTTCACGTTCATAGTTATCGGGTTGCTGCCGTTCACCCTGTTAAAGACCGTGAAAAACTTTGAAGGCGTAATAAGTTTCGGAATATTCTCTACGATGCTCTTCTATATAGTTCTAATCTTCATCAAAAACCCTGTGATTCTGGGTTTGACATACGGACTGGGAATAGCAACCTTTTGGCCAAGCTTCAATCTGTTGCAGTTCAGACTAAGTGAGTCGAAGATGCGAGCGCGGACAATAAGCATTTTTTCGTCAGTAATTCCTGCAATCGCAAGCGTCACCGGACCCGCCACTGGAGGTTTTATCGTACAGAATTTTGGTTTTACATCTTTATTCATAGCTGCGGTTGTTTTGTATCTCATAGCATTTCTCTTCTCGCTGAACATGCGCTTCACTCCAGAGACCCGCAGATTCTCAATTCCCAACAGTACGATGTTCAAAGTTTTCTTTGTTACCTTCATAATTCTTGGGCTTTCTGAAAGCTACTGGGTTGCTTATCCGTTCTTCGTTCTGAACGTTTCTGGAACGGTTCTCAACATGGGGTTGATCTATGCCTTCAGCGCAACCATAATCTCTGCCATCACTTTCGTTGTTAGCTGGTTTTCAGACGTTCGAAGAACACGCGTGAAATTCGCGGTCGTAGGCGCGTTGTTGAGTGCCTCATGGTACTTCTGCATAGCATTCTCATCAACGACATATGAGGTAGTGGCTCTCTCTCTGCTCTCTGGTTTAGCAAGCGCCTTCTCAATTTCGTGGTTCGCCCACTATGGAGATTCATTCGGCAGAGAATACTACGCAAGCATACTGGTCATGATGGAAATGGGTTTGATGATCGGCAGAATTACAAATCTCGCTCCAACATATGCCTTGATATCAAAGGGTAACTACCCAAGTTACTTTGTGCTACTAGGAGTCGTAACATTGGCACTGGTGCCAGTTTATCATTTTATCCAAAAAAGAAAATGATGTTTCAGTCTTTGGGTTTTCTCGCTTGCACAATCACATGCGAATAGTCTTCACCTTGAACAGGCAGTAAATCCATGGGATTATACGGCCAAACACCAGAGTACACTTCCTCTATCCAATCAAGCCTAAGTCCAGCTTTCCTCAGCGTCTCTCTGAGTCGAGACTCGCTCGCTATTTGTTCCACCTTGTATTTTTCAGCTACCTTAATGCTCTCAGAATCCTCCTTGTACCAAAGAGAAGAAAAAATCGCTTTTCCGTTTGGCTGTAAAACTCGAGCACTTTCTTTAAGCGCCAAAACCGTCTCTGGAACATTGTCAAAACCAAAATTCGATGATATCGTTGAAAGAGCATCGTCTTTAAAAGATAAGTGCTTGGCGTCCGTTACAATTAATGAGATTTTTTGATAAACGTCGGCTTTTCTGGCCTTATTCATGGTTCCGCGAAGTGGTTTCTCGTCGATGTCTGTTCCGATGATTGAGATGTCTTCGGAGCTTTTTTCCGCCAGTGGAAGAACGAACCTACCCATCCCTGTCGCAACGTCTAAAACCCTTTTGTCAGATTCTTCGCATGAAGCGATTATGCAACGTACAAGTTTTTCCATCAGTTTGTTTAATGCTTTTTTCTGGTCCTCTCTAAGATAGGAGTCGTACTGCTCCCTTATCTCGTCGTATCTTTTCTCATCGGCCACATCAACCTTCCATTCAAACTCTTTTGCCGAAATTTTCGTATCTTTAAGCAGTCCTATTTCTTCTTTAACTTGGTACAGGTGTCCTTCACCGCACTTCAAACACCCATTGATGAGACGTTTATCGGATTTTTTTCATCAAAGGTCAACGCTGTTTTACACATCGGACACGCCAGAAGCTCTAAGATTTCTTTACGCATCTCCTATTACCAGAAGCGAGATAGTTACGATTGTTCTAAAGCTTTGTCGTTTCGTAATTTGCAGTTATTATGATTAAAAAATTTAAATGTTCAGAGTGTAAACTTATGAGAAAGGTGAATGTGAGATGGCTGAATTAAGCGAGAAACTGCCCGTATCCGACTTCTACAAGGTTGTAGATCAGGTCACCATTTTTAAGAGTAATAAATGGTGGGAGGCAATCGTGGTGTTCGAGTCGTTTGGAAAGCGCACAATTGGCTTATACCTTTGGGAAAAAAGGGTGGACAGGGAAAAGAATCAGGAAGTGTGGAAAAGAAAGCACAAGTTTAACGTTCGGAACCTAGACGAATGGAATAAGCTCAAGAATGCGATAGAACAACTCACGCCTAAACTTGTTTCAAAATAGTCTCTTTTGCAATTTTCATATTTTAAATTCTTATTTTGAATAATAATCTAGAATTGAATAATTTTATTAATTCACTCAAACAACAAAAACAGGAAGGTCGAACACTATGGAAGCTGAACAAGAAGCACAAGATAATGGCAATTACGAGGAAGAGACAAACGGAGAGAACGTCCAAACAGAACAAGAAATTCAACAAGAAACATACCCCGCTCCGGAAGAAGTGACGGAACAAAATCATGAACAAAACTCTCTAAAGAATCCAAAGCCAAACGACCAAGGAGAAGACAGAAGCGGTTTCATCCATGGACTTGCCGTAGGTCTCGGAATCGGATGCATCGCAACCTTTGTCATAGTGTGGATTACAGTCTTCTTCACTCCAATGCTACCTTCAGCAATTACGTATGAGAACCTGCTGTCGATATTCATCTACCCACTGGTTTACTTGCTGGCGGTAGGTCTCGTCGCATTGACGGCTGGTGTGGTTAGAGAGTATTACTCAAGGAAAAGCAGCTTGTAAAGTCGACGGGCTCAGCGTATTCTAGTTTTTCAAGTGCAACCAATTTAATATACAGTAGCCCAACTATAATTGTGGAAACCTATGCCTTACGCATTTGAACAAGTTTTGAAAAAAATCGCAGGCGAAAAGGCTCCGGGGCCATCTCCAACATTCTCCATCTTTCATCTACTACTTGCAATAGAGCTAATATCAAAGGAAATAATCGGTCGCAGCAAGCTGGCAGAAAAACTAAACGTTGGAGAAGGCGCAGTACGCACAATGGTAGAGCGTCTACGCGATGCCGAGCTGATTACAACCTCTAAGACTGGATGCGCCCTCACAGACAAGGGCTTGAAACTCTGGAAAGAGTATGAATCGGTTTTTAAGAAGGTCGATATTGGGAAAAACGAACTGACCCTTGCAAACTACAATTTTGCGATTCTAGTCAAAAATCGTGGGCACAAAGTTAAGTCAGGTATGGAACAACGTGATGCCGCTGTTCGAGTCGGTGCGAAGGGAGCCACCACAATAATGTTCAAGGGAGGACGCCTAACAATTCCATCCGCGAGCAACGATGTGGCCAAGGATTTTCCCAAGGCAGCAAGTCAAATAGCAAAACTTCTGAAGCCGGAGGAGAATGACGTAGTAACCATCGGAAGTGATGACAGTTTGGAGAAAGCCGAGTTGGGCGCATTAGCCGCTGCGTGGACACTTCTTGACGACTGCTAAAAGACTTAGTATGTGTATTTTTCTCCTCCAGCTAGGATGCGCTCTAAAGCCGTGTTTAGATTTATCATTCCGTCGTTTGTTCTTGCTGAAACTGGAATCAGCAAAAATCTTAGACCAAGCTGATAAATTGACTTCATCATGTTTCGGCTAAACAAACGCTTTGTTCCTTCAAGTTTCTCTTCAATTGCCGTCTCTAGAGCATTCGGGTTTGCCGACCAGTTAACAACCTTATCAACTTCTTCCCTTGGAAGCAGATCACATTTTGACAGTAAATACACTTGAGGCAGGAAAAAGCGGTTGTAGATCGCTGCTGAAAGGAAAAGGTTGGAAACATAATTTAGCGGGTTAACCGAAAAAGCGGCGTCAAACAAATAGACTATTGTTTTCGGCTCTCTTGTAAGCTCGCTGGCGATGTAGGGTCCGCTTGCCCTGAAAGCGAACAGCTCCATCTGCCCGGCAGTATCCACCAAGACAACATCCGACTTTAGCTCTTCAATCTCTCTGGATAGTTCATCAATTTTGTCTGCAATCAAGTCAGCAGCTACTATCAACGCGCCGTTTGGACCTAAACTGTATTCCTCCATCAAGTCTTCAACATTCACGTAGTTGCGGACATCCACATCCGGCGAGTATGGAAGCTTTACAACTCCGGGGTCAAGATTCACCACCGCAACATCCTGCTTAGACATTTTCAGCCATTCACCAAAGGCTGCTGTCAGAAGAGACTTTCCTGAACCAGCGGTTCCGATAACGAAAACTATGAGCATCTCCTAAGGCACCCTAGATAGTGTTATATTAAATATCAAACAATTCGCGGTGTGTAAAAACTTTTTCTATCAGGATGGAATTCCCGGTGGCGGAGGTTCCTGTATTACTGGCTGATTTTTTCTTGACATGACAAAGATTGCTACTCCTATGCCTACCAAAATTATTGTGATGACCAATAACATGATGAAGAACGTGGATAAGACTGTCACAGTCAAGATGGGGCTATCCGTCCCTGCGTATGCGTCGTCGCCAGACCAACTTGCACGGATATAACCTACACCCGCAGTTTCTGCGCTCCAAACGTACGTGAACTGTCCATTAGAATCGGTTGTAACGTTTCCCAACACTATCCAAGGGGAGCTATTCACTTTCGCATAGATGATTATGGTTTTGTTTTGAAGAGCTGGAGAAAGCTTTCCAGAAAGCGTGGCAGTGCTTCCTTGGAGAAGGAATATTGACGAAACGGTTAACGATATTGTTGACGGCACAAGGTTTTCGTAGCTCGCGGAAACCTGTCCCGGAGCCCATTGTTCACAGTTTTCAAGGGTAATCGACTGCGCGTTTTTTAATGCTTGTTTTAAGTCGTCTGGACATTCGCCGACTCTCCAACCGATTTGCCAGTTTCCGCCAGTACACTCCGAAACATAGTATGTTACGCCGTTGCACGTTACACTGTAAGCTCCTCCTCTAGCGTCATAGGGTTCGTGTGGAAGGCTTACGGCAAGGTTCATGTGAGCCTCGTTTTTGTAATAGAGAAGAATAACGTCAAGTCCGCCCGCCTTCATGATAGAAGCGGCAATGAAGGAGAAGAGGTCGCAATCTCCCTTGTTCTCAACCATTGTTTCCACAGGGTATTTCGACG
>Ga0315268_10003494_pt1 | contig 17315 bp, 14 predicted proteins | sample C1_top_MG_FD_204535 | JGI IMG/M metagenome (GOLD analysis project Ga0315268, IMG submission 204535) | Sediment microbial communities from Yellowstone Lake, YNP, Wyoming, USA - C1_top | ecosystem: Environmental > Aquatic > Freshwater > Lake > Sediment | place: USA: Wyoming | collected 2017-08-01
GTTTGCGCGGCGCCGGGGTCGAGCTTGACCGCACTGGGAAACACCGCGCCGCCCAGTCCGGCCAGGCCCATGTCGCGCAGTTGCATGCGCAGGTCGGCCGGCGCCATCGCCTGGTAATCGAGCGGCGTGTGGTCTATCCATTCGTCGCGGCCATCGGTTTCGATCGTGATGCACAGATCGGGCAAACCGGAAATATGCGGCACCGGCTGCATGTCGATGGCACGGACGATGCCCGAGCTGGACGCGTGCACGGCCGCCGATACGGTGCCGTCGGCTGCCGCGATCATCTGGCCTTTTTTCACGTGTTCGCCGACGTTGACCACTGGCTTGGCCGGGTTGCCGATGTGCTGGCGCAGCGGGATCACCAGTTTTTTGGGCAGCGGCGCAGCGTGGATCGGGCGGCCGGTCGATTCGTCCTTGTGCTCCGGCGGGTGAACGCCGCCCTTGAATTTGAACAGTTCGCGGCTCATGCGACGCGCTTCAGTTCAGCTGCTTTTATTTCATACACCGGATGCTTCCACTTCCAGTGCGGCAGGTCCTCTGCAATCGGCACCATCGAGATGCAGTCGACCGGGCAGGGCGGCAGGCAGAGTTCGCAACCGGTGCATTCGGCCGCGATGATGGTGTGCATCTGCTTGGCCGCGCCGGCAATGGCATCCACCGGGCAGGCCTGGATGCAGAGGGTGCAGCCGATGCAGGTCTGCTCGTCGATGAAGGCAACCGATTTGGGTTTGGGCGTGCCGTGGGTTTCATCGAGCGATTTGGGTTCGATCCCCAGCAGGTCGGCCAGTTTCTTCACCCCGTCTTCGCCGCCCGGGGGGCACTGGTTGATGTCGGCCTCGCCCTTGGCGATGGCTTCGGCATAGGGTTTGCACCCAGGAAAGCCGCACTGGCCGCACTGGGTTTGCGGCAGGATGGCGTCGATCTTTTCCGCCAGCGGGTTGCCTTCCACCTTGAAGCGGATGGCCGACCAGCCGAGGATCAGGCCGGTCACGACGGCGATGCCGACCATCACCAGAATGGCAGCGAGCATTACTTGACCAATCCGGAAAAGCCCATGAAGGCCAGCGACATCAGGCCGGCGGTGATCATCGCAATGCTGGAACCCTTGAACGGCGCGGGCACATCGCAGGTTTCCAGCCGTTCACGGATGCCGGCAAACAGGATCAGCACCAGGGTGAAGCCGAGCGCGCCGCCCGCGCCGAAAAACAGCGATTCGACAAAATTGTGCTGCGCCTGCGCGTTCAGCAGCGGAATTCCCAGCACTGCGCAATTGGTGGTGATCAGCGGCAGATAAATCCCCAGCACCTGATACAGCACCGGGCTGGACTTGTGGATGAACATCTCGGTGAACTGCACGATCCCGGCGATCACCACGATGAACGACAGCGTGCGCAGGTAAAACAGCTCGGGGCCGAGCAGATATTCGTTGACGAGGTAGCTCGCGCCCGACGCCAGCGTCAGCACGAAGGTCGTCGCCAGCCCCATGCCGATTGCCGCTTCCAGTTTCTTCGATACGCCCATGAACGGGCACAGGCCGAGAATCTTGGCCATCACGATGTTGTTCACGAACACCGTGGAAATGAGGATGAGGAGGTAGGTTTCCAAAGCGGGCCATTCAGGGTAAGCGCGCATTATCCGCTGAGGGAGGCGTCGGGTTCAAGCTCCTCCCAACAGGGATATGCAGGCTATCGAGTGGCCCCGGCTAAACGAGCGCCTTGCCGCTGGCCCAGAAATCGTAGCCCTTGCTGAGGAATTCGTCCCACGGCAGGTAGTGCGAACCGTCGCAGGAGAAGGTGAGGCCGACGACGCCGTTGAAGATGTTGAGAGTGCCGTTGCGCAGGTAGAACATTTCGTCCATGAAGCGCAGTTCGCGCAGGCCCTTGAGCACCGCGCGGATCTGGTCGCGCGGAACCAGCGCGTCGGCGGGGTAGCTGCGCTTGGGGTAGGCCAGGCAGGTGTTGGGATCGGTCAGCGCATCGATGTCGAGCAGGCGGTAACGGTAGGGGTCGTCGAACAGCCAGATGACGGCACGGCTGCTGGAGAAATGCAGGATGACGTGGAAGACGCCGCGTTCGGTCATCAGTTCCTCGAGCACCCCCAGCACGGTGTCGAGATGGATGTCCATCTGGCTGTCGCTGCGGGTCTGGTGAAACACCGTGCCGCGGATGGCGGGGTCGCCCTTGATCTGCCGCCAGTGGGTGGGTTCCTCGTAGAGCTGGTTGGTCAGCGGCAGGTTGCGCAGGTCGAAGTCGGCGCCGACAAAGCCGAGCACGCGACCGTTCGCATCGCGCACGATCTGGATGGCGGTGAGCGAGGGGCGCTTGGCACGCTGGCTGATGTAGGCCTGCGACAGCAGAAAGCCTGCGCTGGGAACGCGCTCGTTCATGTAGGGGCGGTCGGCGCGGTTGCGTCCGAGGTCGATTGCCACGGTACCGTCGCGGCTGATGGTGTCGCTGATCTGGATGGCCTGGGTGTCCATGGCATACAGATATTTGCCGATGGGGAACTGCGCCCATGCCTGGGTGAGGGCGGCATTCAGGCGCTCGCGGTCGCCCCAGACCTGGCTGCATGCCTGGGCGGCTTGCGCCAGGGGTTCGCGCAGCAGGGTTTTGAGCGCTTCGCGCTGTTTGGAGATACTGTCCGCAAGGGTGTCGGAAGAAGGGGCCATGGGATCGAATAGGGCGTTGCTTTTCGGGTTGCTGGAGGTGGGCAGAGTGCTGATGATGGGACGCGAGAACCGGCTGGTCGAACGGTAGCTGGCTTTGATTACAAGGGCAAGTCGTGAGGGCGGCATGATCGTGTGGCAGGGGGGCGATGCGTTTGGCCGCCAACCTGAATTCCCGGCTGTATCCCCGGGGCAATAAAAAAAGCCCGGCTTTCGCCGGGCCATGAGGACTTTTGTAATTATTTGCTTACAGTGTCGGGCAGGTTGCCGCCGTGGCGCCCTTGACCGGCTGGATCATCCTGAAGTCGTAGCCGGGGGGGTTGATGGTCGGCAGACGCTTCACGGTGAGGCGGTGAATCGGCAGGTTGGCTGCGGTCACCGTTCCACCCAGGTTTTCACGCAGGTACTTGACCACGGCCTCGCTGATATCCATCACGTCCAGGCTGTTGGGCGTGACATTGGTGCCCGGGCCGGCGACCTGGACGATGCTGCCATCCGTCTTCACGACCTGGATCGTGCGACCGCGGCACGGGGCGCAGTTGTTGATGGTGGTCTTGTCGTCCGCATACCAGTAGCCGGCGACCGTGTAGCCACCGTGGGGCGTGTCGGCGCCGTCACCTGCCCGGCAACTCTGGAAGTTCGGGTTGGCCACACCGCCGACGGTGGTACGGCTGTCATAAACATCGAAGTCGTCGACGGGATTGCCGGTGACCTTGATGTTGGTGCCGCGGGCGGTGGTCCAGGGCCGGAAGCGATTGGCAGTGCCAAGCACGGCAGCGGTCAGCTGCGTCGGATTCACCGGCGTGGCACCTGTAAAGCCGCTGCAAGCATCCACATCGTAGTTCAGACCGCTGTAGCCGAACATCCAGCCGCCGCCCCACTGCACGGGATCGGAATGGAAGGTCGCACCGATCGAATTCTCGATGGCGAACTTCAGGTCGGCGCCGCAGGCCTTGTCGGTGCGGCCCAGCTTGGCGGCGATGGGGATGTAATGGTAGATGTCCTCCATGGTGATGGGCCAGCCTGCCGGGACGTGGGTGCCGTAGCGGAAGCCGCGGATGGACGACGACTGGGCCTGACCAATGGCAGCCATGGCATCGGCGATCAGGTCATGCGAGGTGCCTTCGACCACCCCGGGCATGTCCTCATCCACGAAGTTGGAGCGGTGCAGCCCCACCTCGGTGAAGGCGACGACCTCGTCCACCGGACGCCACAGTTTGGTGGTGTTGCCCCCCACCGTCACTGTCGTCTCGCGGGTCCCAAAGTCAGGTCCTGCCAGGAAGGGCGCGCGCACCTCAGCTACCTTGGCGGCAATGACCGGGTCTTCGGCAATGCTGTCAGTGATGATGTGCTGCTTGAAGTTCACGTCGGTGATGACGCCTTTTTTCACCATCAGCTTCAGCTGGCCGATCACGGTACCGTCCTGGCCTTCCTCGACGATGTACGTGTGATGATCGGGGACGGCGGGGTTCACCGCGTCGATCGGCGCGCTGGTGCGCTCGTGCATGTCGGAGTTGAGAATCACGTCCGGAGCGGGAGAAACGGTCTCGGCGATCTGAACGTCACGGGCCATTTCCAGTTCGGAGATCATGACCACCACGTCAACACCCTCCCCACCTTGAGCCACAGGTTTGCGGAGCTTCTGGACGAAGCAGGACACTTCGTCCTTCGCGTCGGTGAACACATAGTTCTGGGTCACGCTGGTGCCGACGGCGGCGATGGCACGGGCGGTCGTCATGCTCAGGATGCCGACCTTGACGGCGCCGACCTGCTTAACGGTGTAGGGGGACAGCACGCGCTTGAAATTCATCACGGCACCCGTGGTCGGGTTCTTACCCGGGCACACCGGATTGGCGTCCGGCTGGCTCGTGTTGTAGAGGTTGGCAGCCAAAGCCCCCCAGTTGGCCAGGGGAGGGGTGGTTGCGGTGCCCTTGAATGTCTCCTCGAAGCGGGCCGGGCCGTAGAGGAAGTCCCAGTTGCCGGGGGCATGCGCCACAAACCCGAAGTTGTTCAGCACTTCGAACATGACCCGGCCTTGGGAAAACATCGCTTCGCCGGAACCCTGGACCGTATCACCGGTGTTGAGCAGAAGCGAGTGGTCGACGCCATTTTCATCAATGGCACCGGCGCGAATTTCCTGGATCTTCGTATACATGCGGGCCACGCCGCCTTCCATGCTATGGCCGATGGCGTCGCTGCGCAGATTGGGCCGCGGCACCAGATGGCCGTGGATGTCGCCGGTCTGGATCAGGATCACCGAGCCAGTCCCGGCACCGGCAAGTGCTGTCGCAGGAATCATGCTCGCTGCGGCAAGTCCCATCACCGCACACAGCTGTTTGATACGCATTTTGTGGGCACTGGATTGCTTGGTCAGCCCCGCCCTTGGATTGTGATTCTTCATTGGATTCTCCTCCGTTACGGTTGTCGAACCCTCAGCCGGGGCTCGTAACATGGGAGACGGGAGATAAATACGGTTTATTCCACTTATATTGAAAACTGGTACAAATAAACCATTCAGAAACGGGCTGGCCTAATTCGATACCCGGACTGTTGGTCACCGGGATCGCAGGCTGTGCGTCATGCGCCCCGCAGCGAAATCACCGGCCAGCCCTTTCCCAGCGCGTGGGCGTGCAGCGTCGTGTCGGGATCGACCGCGACGGGGTGCTGGACTTTTTCCAGCAGCGGCAGGTCGTTGTGCGAATCGCTGTAGAACCAGCTGCTGTCGAGCTGGTCGAGGCAGGTGCCGTGGGCTTCGAGGAAGTGTTCGAGGCGGGTGACCTTGCCTTCTCGGAAGCAGGGGGTGCCGGCGACTTCGCCGGTGAAGCGGCCGTCGATTGCCTCGGGATCGGTGGCGATCAGGTGGGGAATGCCGAATTCCTTCGCGATCGGTCCGGTGACGAAGCTGTTGGTGGCGGTGATGACGGCAACCAGATCGGCATCGTTCAGGCGCTGGTTGACCAGGTCGCGCGCGGCCTGGGTGATCATCGGCTTGATGCGCGTTTCCATGTATTCGGCATGCCAGGCGTCGAGCTGCGCGCGGGTGTGGGTGGCCAGCGGGCGCAGGGCAAAGGCGAGGAAGGCGTAGATGTCGAGCCGCCCGGCCTTGTAGTCCTCGTAAAATGCCTTGTTTTTGGCTTCGTAATGGGGGCCGTCGACCGCGCCCTTGGCGATGAGGAATTGCCCCCATTCATAGTCGGAGTCGCCAGCGAGCAGGGTGTTGTCGAGATCAAAGAGGACGAGGTTCATTGTAGATGTGGATGTAGATGACGATACGATTTGCCGGTAGTCGGCCCTTACAGGTTTAATTCAAGCACGGTCCAGTGGCCACAATCCGCAAGCCCGAGATAGGGGGGCTTCTTCTTGCGTGTACCCGAGCAGCGATAACCGAATTTTTCCATATACCAATGGATGACTTCCGGGCGATCAGTCTCGGTTCTGACTCGGGTCAACCCCCGGCTGCGGATCTCTGCAAGCCGGGCGTCCTGCAGCATCTGGCCGATGCCGCAGCCCAGGTAATCCGGATCCACCGCGAGGCCGCAGGTCTCGGCCAGGTCTGTCTCCGGTACGAGATAGCTGGCGATGCCAACGACGCGCCCCCCCAGTTCTGCAACGAATGAATTGGGCAGTTCAATGTCGTTCCGCTCCGGGTCGGGAATCGCTGCCGTCGGGGCGGAGGGTGCCATGTTCCACTGGGCGAGGATGTTCTGGGCAGCGTCCAGGTCGCCTGGCCTCATCTTGCGAATGACGGCACGGGTAGCAGACCAGTTGCCGGAATCCCCCAGCCGGAGCTGTTTTCGGGTTTGCAGTCCGGTGGAAATGGGCCGCCCGAGTTCGCTGGCCACCCTGACCAGACGCTGTACCAATTGCGCATTGCTGGCGTCGATGCGCCGCGCATAATCGTAGTAGGGATTGTCCTCCAATCCAACACGCACGTGCCCGCCCATCACGATCGCGGCCGTATTGACTGCAAGCTGATAGCGGCCAATACCTGCGCCGGCCCAGTGCCAGTTGCGCGGGATCTCCTGCACCAGATGCGCCAGATCCTGCACCCGTCCCGGGACCGTGCCGAGGGAGCCCAGCATCAGGTTGACGTAGCAGTCGTTGGGCAGCAAGCCCTTGCGTTGCAGGTAGAAGCCGTAATTCAGCATGCCCAGGTCGAATACCTCGAGTTCCGGCAGGATGCCACGCTCGCGCATGACGGCGCATAGCTGCTGGATGATCTCCGGGGCATTAATGGAAGGCTGGGCAGGGAAATTCAGTGAGCCCAGTGTCAGCGAGGCCATGTCCGGCTTGGCTGTGCCCTCCATCTGCAGAACAGCTGAGCGATATTCCAGGGCGCCGTGCTGACGACCGCTGGTGGTGGCCACCAGCACGACGTCGGGGTAATGAAGGCGGATCCCCTCGAAGATGCGGGCAAAGCGCTCCGGTTGCCAGGAAGGAGTGCCATCCTCATCCCGTGCATGCACATGCAGCATGCTGGCGCCTGCCTCGATCGCCTTTCCGGCATCCTCGACGATCTCTTCGGTGTTGACCGGCAGATGCGGATTGCGCGCCTTGCTCAGGACATTTCCGGTCAGGCAGGTATTGATGATGAGGGGCTTTTCGTTGCTCGTCTGCGGGGGGTTGCCGCCATAAAGTGCCGCCTGGCAGGGGTGCTGGTTCACGGTCCGCGCTCCATAGAGCCGATATAGGGAGACCCTATATTAATGTAATCTTTGGCATGTCCCCTTCAAGGGCTTGATACGGGTTCTGGAGCCACAAGTCATGATCGTTTACCTTGTTACCAAACAACACCAGTACACCATCCACAGTTTCCTGCACGAATGGCAGCCTGCACTGGCGAAACGGTTCAAGGTCATGGCCTATGAGGACCTGCCACAAACCACCAGTCTGCCACTGGGTACGTATATTTTTTCCGACATCGAGTTGCTCGGCCCGGCCAGCACGGAAATGGCCATGCAGGTCTGGGAAGCATTGTCCAGCAGCGGTCAGGCCGTACGCCTGTACAACCATCCGCGCCGGGTCATGCGACGGTATGAATTGCTGCGCACCCTGTCGGCTTCAGGGCAGAACCAGTTCGAGGCGCGCCATCCATGCGATGGTCTTGGTGGACTGGAATTTCCCGTCTTTCTGCGAAATGGCCGCGATCATTTCGGACCTTCCACCCTGTTGTTGCACACAAGCAGGGAACTGCGTCAGGCCCTCTGGATTCAGAAGTTGCGCCGTGCGGACATGAAGAACATGCTGGTTGTCGAATTTTGCGACATTGCCGATGAAGCTGGCCTGTGCCGCAAATACTCCTCGTTTATCGTGGGCGACCGGGTGATCCCGCGCCATGTTCTTTTCAGCACCCAATGGGTGCAGAAATATCCCGATCTGCTGACAGATGCGCAGGCCGCCGAGCAGATGGCCTATCTGCAGACCAACCCGCACTGCAAGCAACTGCTGGAAATCTTTCGCACGGCGCGCATCGATTATGGGCGGATCGATTACAGCATGTTGAATGGCCAGGTCCAGGTTTGGGAGATCAATACCAACCCTACGATCATTTTTCCAAGGAGCAAGTATTTACCCCAGTCACTCGGCGCTCAGGACTATTTTGTCGAGCGCATGAGCGAGGCCTGGGCGGCGCTGGATACCGTTCAGGAAGGCCTGCCCGACCTGCCGTTCCACCTGGATACCGGTCTGGTGCGCCGGGTGGAAGCTGAATCGCGTGCCGAGGCGAATGCCGAGCAGCGTTACCAGAACGGACGACGGCGGCTGATGAAGATCCCGCTGTTCTGGTGGGGCAAGTACGACTACCGGGTGTAAATCCCGTTTCCGGCGACCCGGCCTCCGGAATTGCCGGAAGCAGTCTTTTAATGCACGGTATCGCCGTCCGCACCGCAGCATTTCTTGTATTTCTTGCCGCTGCCGCACGGGCAGGGGTCGTTGCGGCCGGGTTCGGGGTCTTTGCGAATGGGGGCGTGCGGGACGAAGCCGCGGTCGAGCCAGAATTCGCGTAGGTCGTAGGCGGCCCAGATGGCGCTGGCGACGTGTTCGTCGCGGTTGAGCTTGCGCTCTGCGGGCGTCCAGTCGGCTTCCGGGGTGATCAGCGCGTAGAACGGGTCGAGGCAGGCGTCGACGAAGGTTTCGTCCTTGCTGTCTTCCGGCAGCGACCAGTCGTCCTCCCAGTGCTCGACCACGATCAGGAAACCGGCGGCCCACAGTTGACCGTAGGCCGGCATGTCCTGCCGGACGTCAGCGGCCTCGGATTCGGGCAGTTCGCTCAGCAGGCCTTCCCAGTCCATGATCAGCGGCACCAGCGCTCTGGTGTCGGCCAGGTTTTCCACCGGGGCGGCCAGCGCACGCGCGATTTCGTTCCAGCGGCGGTTGAAACAGTCCATGAACGTGACCAGTTCGGCTTCGTTCTCGAACACGGTCGTGCCTTGTTCGCCGAACAGCACCGGGAAATATTCGCTCGGCATGATCAAGCGCGGCGCAACCAGCAGCGCGGTGACAAAGCCGTCGATGCCTTCGAGCGACAGCGGCAGGTCGGCGCGCTCGGACACGTCATGAATGAGATCGGCGTAGGTGGCCAGTTCGTCGTCGGACAGCGGCTTGTTGGACATGGCAGGCATAAGTGCTTTCGTGGCAGCGGGGTGGAGGCGGCATCGCGTAAAATCTGCCCATGAATTTTACCGCGCCAGCCTTGTTTGCATCCGTGCTCCCTGAATCATTTCATCTCCTCGGCGGGCTGGGGCTGGCATTCCTCGCCTGGCGCTGGCTGATGTCGGGCGACTGGCGGCAACTGGCCGACCCGCAGCGCCTGAACCTGTTTCTCGGCGCCACGGTGCTGACGCTGGCGCTGTGGCAGATACGCGCTGGCGTGAAGCCGGGCTTGTCGTTTCATTTGTATGGCATGGCGGCGCTGACGCTGATGTTCGGGTTCTGGCGCGCCACCTTTGCCGGCGTGCTGATCCTGTTTGCAAACGCAGTCTTCGGCCGGGGCAGTTGGGCCGCGCTGGGCCCGGATGCGCTGTTGACCGCAGCGCTGCCCTCCGCGATGAGCTGGGGCGTGTTCCGCCTGCTGGATCGTTTCCTGCCGAATCATTTTTTCATTTATGTGCTGGGCAACGGTTTCTTCGGCGCGGCGTTGTCGGTGGCGGCGATCGGCCTCGCGACCACCGCCCTGATGGCGCTGGCCGGCGCGTATCCGCTCGATTATCTGCTCACGCATTACACGCCGTATGCCATGCTGATCAGCTGGGGCGAGGCGTTCACGACCGGCATGGTGATCACCGTGATGGTGGTCTATCGCCCGGACTGGGTGGAAAGCTTTGATGACGTCAAATACATCCAGAATAAATAGCGTCTTGAACATCCACTATCCCGACCTGCCGGTCAGCCAGCGCCGCGACGACATCCTCGCCGCGCTGCAAGCCAATCGCGTGCTGATCCTGTGCGGTGAGACCGGCTCGGGCAAGACCACGCAGATTCCCAAGATGTGCATGGAAGCGGGCGTGCGCCCGGGCAAGCTGATCGGCTGCACCCAGCCGCGCCGCATCGCCGCGCGTTCAGTGGCGGCGCGCATCGCGCAGGAGCTGGGGCCAGAGCTGGGCAGCCGGGTGGGCTACAAGGTTCGCTTTACCGATACCACCCGCCACGACGCGGCGATCAAGGTGATGACCGACGGCATCCTGCTGGCCGAAAGCCAGGGCGATCCGCTGCTCTCCCGCTACGACACGATCATCATCGACGAGGCGCACGAGCGCAGCCTCAACATCGATTTCCTGCTGGGCTATCTGAAGACGCTGGTGGAAAAGCGCAGCGACCTGCGCGTGGTGATCACCTCCGCCACCATCGACGCCGAACGCTTCTCTCAGCATTTCAACCATGCGCCGGTGATCGAAGTGTCGGGGCGGATGTATCCGGTGGAGATGCGCTGGCGGCCGATCGAACGCGAGGAGCCTGCCACCCCGGCCAAAGGCGAGCGCGAAAAAAAGGACAAGGACGCGCCCGACCAGATCGTCGCCATCCTCGACGCCACCGACGAACTGGCGCGGCTCGGCTCCGGCGACATCCTGGTATTCCTGCCGGGCGAGCGCGAAATCCGCGACACCGCCGAGGCGCTGCGCAAGCACCATCCGCCCGGCACCGAAATCCTGCCGCTGTTTTCCCGCTTGTCAGTGGCCGAACAGGACGCGATTTTCAAGCCAAGCAATCAGTCGCGGCGCATCGTGCTGGCGACCAACGTGGCGGAAACCTCACTCACCGTGCCGGGCATCCGCTACGTGATCGATCCCGGCACCGCGCGGGTGAAGCGTTATTCGGCGCGCAACAAGGTCGAGCAGCTCTTGATCGAGAAGGTGTCGCAGGCGTCGGCCAACCAGCGCGCCGGGCGCTGCGGCCGGGTGGCGGATGGCGTGTGCATTCGCTTGTACGACGAAGCCGATTTCGCCAATCGCCCGCGCTTCACCGATCCCGAGCTGCTGCGCTCGTCGCTGGCCGGCGTCATCCTGCGCATGAAGACGCTCGGCCTCGGCGACGTGGTGGGTTTCCCTTTCATCGATCCGCCGAGTTCGCGCCTGGTCAGCGACGGCTATCAGCTGCTGGCGGAACTGCACGCGCTGGACGAGCAGGGGCGGCTCACCGACATCGGCAAGAAGCTCGGCAAGCTGCCGCTCGACCCGCGCATTGCGCGCATGTTGCTGGCGGCGGAACAGCAGCGTTGCGTCAACGAGGTGCTGATCATCGCCAGCGCGCTGTCGGTTCAGGATCCGCGCGACCGCCCGATGGAGCGCGCGCAGGCGGCGGACGAAAAGCACAAGCTGTTTGCCGACGAACGCTCGGACTTCATGGGCTGGCTGAAGCTGTGGCGCTGGTACGAAGAACAGGTGCAGCACAAGAAAACCAACCGCCAGCTGCAGACGCTGCTGCAGAACCATTTCCTGTCGCCGCGACGGATGCGCGAATGGCGCGACATCCACGGCCAGCTGCATGCCCAGGTCGCCGAACTCGGGCTGCGCGAGAACGAGAAAGCCGCGGGCTACGACGTGATTCATCAGGCGCTGCTGACCGGCCTGCTCGGCAACATCGGTTTCAAGTCGGACGACGTCAAGGCGCGCACCAGGTCAGGTGAAGGCGCGGGTCGCGCCAGGCCGGGCGAGGGCAATTACCAGGGCGCGCGCGGCATCAAGCTGTCGATCCATCCCGGCTCGGCGCTGGCGAAAAAAGGCCCGAAGTGGGTGATGGCGGCGGAGCTGACCGACACCGGGCGGCTGCTTGCGCGCACCGTCTCCGAGGTGCGGCCGGAATGGATCGAGGCGGCCGGCCAGCATCTGCTGACGCGCATGTATATCGAACCGCACTGGGAGAAGGAGGGCGCGCGCGTGGTGGCGTTCGAGCGCGTGAGCCTGTACGGCATCACCCTGGCGGCGCGGCGCAAGATTCACTACGGCAGCATCGACCCCGAGCTGTCGCGCGAGCTGTTCATCCGCGGTGCGCTGGTGGCGGGTGAATACGACACGCAGGCGAAATGGCTGGGGCACAACCGCGCCTTGGTTCAGGAAATCGAAGACCTCGAACACAAGGCGCGCAAATCGGGGGTGTGGCTGGACGAGGAGCGCATTTTCCGCGTGTTCGACGCGCGCATTCCGGCCGACATTCACAACGGCGCGGCCTTCGAAAAATGGCGGCAGCAAGCCGAGCAGGCCAATCCGAAGATTCTGTTTTTGCAGCGCGAGGACATCCTCGGCGAAGGCCTCGGCGCGGATCACACGCTGTTCCCCGAAACCATGCCGGTCGACGGCGTGGCGTGCACGCTCAAATACCGCTTCGAGCCCGGTCATGCGCTCGACGGCGTGACGCTGCAGCTGCCCTTGTATCTGCTTAACCGCGTCGAGGCGGCGCAGGTGGACTGGCTGGTGCCCGGCCTTATCCGCGAAAAACTCACCGCGCTGCTTAAATTGCTGCCGAAGGACAAGCGCCGCCCGCTGATTCCGTTGCCCGATACGGTGACGGCGTTTCTCTCCGTGGCGAAACCGGGCGAGGCGACACTGACCGACGCGCTCACAGCCTTCATCCGCAAAAAAACGGGCGTCGATATTCATCCCGACGAGTGGTCGGGCGATTTGCCCGCGCACCTGAAGATGAATTTCTGTGTGGTCGACGACAGCGCGCAGGAGCTCGCCAGCGGGCGCGACCTTGCTGCGCTGCGCCAGCAGTTGGGTGGCGCAGCGCGCATCACCTACGGCGGGGGTGCGGAGGACAACCCCTTCGAGCGCAGCGGGCTGGTTGAATGGGATTTCGGCGACCTGCCCGAGCAGGTGAAGTTCAAGCGCGGCGGGCGCGAACTGGTGGGCTATCCGGCGCTGGTGGATGACGGTGAGCGCGTCGATTTGCGGCTGCTTGACACGGCCGCCGCGGCGGAAAGCGAAACCCGGCGCGGCGTGGTGCGGCTGCTGCGGATTGCGCTGGTTGCCCAGTTCAAGCAGCTCGATAAAGATTTTTCGCGCGAAACCGCACTGGCGCTTAAATTCCGCAGCTTTGGCAGCGCCGAGCAGCTGCGCGCTGCGCTGATCGATGCCATTGCCGCGCGCGCGCTGCTGGGCGACGATGACACGCCGCGCAGCCAGAAGGCATTCGACAAGCAGAAGGAGCGCGCCAAACCCCGAATCGCGGTGGTCAAGCAGGCGCTGCTGCACGATGTGGCGGAAATTCTCGATCTCCATGCACAGGTGGCGACGCGGCTCAACGCCAAGCCGCAGTTCACCGCCGCGATGCGCGATGAGCACGCGCATCTGGCGGCGCTGGTTGGGGGAGATTTCATTACCGCCACGTCCTGGGCACACCTGCGAGAGATGCCGCGTTACCTGCGCGGCATCCTCAAGCGGCTGGAGAAACTGCCTGCATCCGAGACGCGCGATTCGCGCGGCATGGCCAGCGTGTTGACGCTGCAAAACAAGTATCTGGCGCGCCGCACGCAGGTGAAGGGCGCGGTTCCGGCGGCACTGGACGACTTCCGCTGGCAGTTGGAGGAACTGCGGATTTCGCTGTTCGCGCAGGAGCTGAAAACGCCCTATCCGGTGTCGGCCAAGCGGCTCGACAAGTTGTGGGACGAGCTTGCCAGACAGCCCTTGAGTTGATTAGTGTGTCGCCATGCGTGAGCACGTATTCAATCTGCCGAATGTCATTACCCTGCTGCGGCTGGCTGCCGTGCCGGTGGTGGCGTGGCTGATCCTGCAACAGCGCTGGGAAGCCGCGTGCTGGCTGTTTCTGGCGTCGGCCGTATCGGACGGCATCGACGGCCTGCTGGCGCGCTGGCTCAATCAGATGACCCAATTGGGCGCTGCGCTCGACACGGTCGCCGACAAGGCGCTGGGCGTGGTGACGCTGGTGCTGCTGACGCTGGCGGAGGCCATCCCGCTGTGGGTGACGCTGGCGATTCTGCTGCGCGACAGCATCATCGTGCTGGGTGCGCTGAGTTATCGGGGGTTGGCCGGGCATCTGGAAATTCACCCCACCTGGCTGGGCAAGACGCACATGTTTGCCGAGCTTTCGTTGCTGGCGCTGGTGCTGGGCGGATTGGCCGGGCTGCTGGTGCTGGATGACTGGCTGCTGCCCTTGTTCGCCACCGTGTTCGCCATTGCCGTGATTTCCGGCGTGCAGTATGTGTGGATATGGGGCACCAAGGTACGTCGCGAACGTGCCGGGGTTCGCTAAGGAGACCCTGAACAAGTCCTTCGACAGGCTCAGGACGAACGGCAAGTGCTTGATTCCGTTCGTGGTGAGCTTGTCGAACCATGAACGGAATCAACTTGTTCAGGGTCTCCCTAAGCCTTACTGAAAGGGCAGATGATGCTGGCGTTCTGATACGCGGTAGGATTTGACCCGGTACATCGCGGCGTCAGCGGCGCGCATCAGCGTGTCTTCGTCGGTGCCGTCGTCGGGGTACAGCACCTGGCCGATGCTGGCAGCGATTTCCACATCGAGGCCGTAAAAATCTGTCTTCGCATTGAGTGCCTGCTCGATCTTGAGCGCGGCGGCGAGAGGGTCTTCACGTCCCTGCACGCCTTCGAGCAGCACCGCAAACTCGTCGCCCCCCAGACGTGCAACCGAATCGGATTCGCGAATGCAGGCGGTGAGACATTTCGCCACTTCGGTCAGCACGGCGTCTCCGACATGATGGCCATACTGATCGTTGATGACCTTGAAGCGGTCCAGGTCCACATACAAAATGCCGAACTTGCCGCCGTAGCGCTGGGCGTGGCGGATAGATTGCTGCAACCGGTCATAAAACAGCCGCCGGTTGGCCAGCCCGGTGAGTGAGTCATGCGTGGCCTCTTCGCGCAGCGCCGCACGCGAACGTTCAAGCTCCTGCATCTGCTCGCGAATCTGCCGTGATTTCATGCCTATTTGCCGTAGCGTGCGCCAGGCAATCAGCAGTGCCAGGACGATCGCCGCGATGCCGAATGCCAGCGTGAGCATGAGCGTGCGTCGGTAGGTTTGCTGTGCCTGTCGCTGGGCGGTCAGGTTGGCTTGCTGATAAAGCTCGCGCATCTCGGCCAGCTGCCGGTTGAAGGCATCCTGGATGGGAATGGCTTCCAGCGTCAATACCCGGTACGCGTCTGCGTTGTGTTCTGCTTTGAGCAGATCGACCACGCGCTCCTGCACCGATTGAATGTTATTGACCAGGCGAGTCTGCTCGTCGAAGCTGCGTTGCTCGTCGGGGGTAAACCCCATCTGTTGCAAAGCCTTGCGTCCGCTCCCCACCAGAAAACCGGCGCGGTTGTATTCCATGAAATGAGCGTCGCGCTCGAACGGGTCATTGGTCAGCGCCATGCGAAACAAGCTGTCAGCGCGGATGTGGGCCGCTACCTGGGTTTGGGTGATGAGATCGATCTTGCGGTTATGGTGCTCAACCACCATATGCATCTGTGTACCCAAGGCTTGCAACTGCAGCAGACTGTTCAATGCCAACCCGAAAATCAGGGCGATCAACGCGACGAAGGCCGTGCCGGTGGTGAGGGAAAATGCGCGATGTATGGGCATGGGCGCCTAGGATCAGATCATTATTGATATGTAGCCCATTATTGGCCGGATGGCAGGGCTGCGTGCGTCATTCCGGCTGTTGCAAGGCTCGCAGGGTGCGGGCCACTTCCTGTGCGTGACGTGCCGGATCGACCTTGTCGAAACGCGCCGCGATGCGGCCGTCCGGCGCGATGATGAAAGTGTGGCGGCGGGCGAATTTCACCAGTCCGAGATTCAGCAGGCTGTCGTATGCCGCGGCCGTGTGTCCGTCCGGGTCGGACAGCAGGGGAAACGGCAATTGATATTTACGGGCGAAGCCCGCATGCGACCGGGCGTCATCGACACTGACGCCCACCACCGCCGCGTCAAGATCGCCCAGCACCCCGATGTCGTCGCGAAAACGGCAGGCCTCCCGGGTGCAGCCGGGCGTATCGTCTTTGGGGTAAAAATATAGCACCAGCCAACGCCCGGCGTAATCGCTCAGGCGATGGGTTTTCCCATTCTGATCCTGCAAAGCGAAATCCGGCGCGGTACTGCCTTCCACCCGTTGCGAGCCCGGCCGCAGCATCCACAACACCGCGCTTGCCAGCAGCAATAGCACAGCCAATCCACCCAGCATCAGTTTGGTCATGGGGTCTCCTGAGCCGAATCATAATCGGGTTATGCGCCACTCGGGTGCGTTCGGTGTGGTTCGGCAATCCATGCGGGATTCGGTAGAATGCGCGCCACGCCCCGGTAGCTCAGTGGATAGAGCAACCCCCTCCTAAGGGGTAGGTCGGACGTTCGATTCGTCTTCGGGGCGCCATTCAAACAGAATAAAAAAATCCTTAACAGCCATCATCCTGACGGATTTTCTTTCGAGCTTTCAGCTGATAAGCGTTTCGGCCACGATCATGCCGCCCCAGTGTCCAATGGCGCGACGCAATCCATGTGAAGTCCAGAACTTAGTACGAACAGACGTTTAGGACTGAAGCAATTTTGCATGATGGTTGGGGTATTCTGACGCGGCATCCACCATGTAACCCGGAATGGGAACAGCAGATGGCTTCGAAAATGATGACGTTCCATGTGCCAGAAGATCAGCAATTGCTTGCGGCTCTTGGTGAGGTGACGCTTCGACACGAGCATCTAAATCATATTTTGAAAATGACAATAAAGTCGATTGCGAGGCTAAGCATAACGGAAGCGCTCGACGCAACTCAGTACGATAGTTCAAGTGTGCTAAGAGAACGGATTCGAAAACTCGCTCGTCAAAAGCTTGGGGAAGGCGAGGCCTTGTTAAAACAGCAGGCTTTGTTGGCTCGTGCGAAACGACTGACAGAACAAAGGAATGAGCTAACTCACGGGATATGGGCTAAGGAACTTGACGGAGACCCGAGTGTGATGGGAGCGCCTGGTAAGTTGCGCCCGCTTCCTTCTGTAGATGAACTGAAAAACCTAGCGAAACAAATCGAAGTATTAACCATGGAATTGAACATCGCTAGATTGGAGGGGTTTCTCAAGATTGCGTTAGAAGAGAAAAATATCGCATAACAACGGTAATCCCCCCGTTTTTAGCGGCGGTCAGAAGTAGAGTTGGTTAAAAGTGCTGACTTCTGTTTCGGGGTAATGCCGCCGAGCGCCATGTTGGGGCGTT
>Ga0315268_10003495_pt1 | contig 17315 bp, 16 predicted proteins | sample C1_top_MG_FD_204535 | JGI IMG/M metagenome (GOLD analysis project Ga0315268, IMG submission 204535) | Sediment microbial communities from Yellowstone Lake, YNP, Wyoming, USA - C1_top | ecosystem: Environmental > Aquatic > Freshwater > Lake > Sediment | place: USA: Wyoming | collected 2017-08-01
AAACCATGAAGAGCAAAATCTTATGCTTCGCAATTGGCTTGGGACTGGTTCTTTTCGCTTTTTCATCCTGCACCCGGGAAGCCATCGAAGAACCGTCTCCGACAGGACCCTCGACCGTCTACCTGACTCTGACTCTGTCGGCGAACCCGAACCTCCTTTACGCGACATCGGAAAGGCCGACCTCTGAAATCAAGGCCGTAGCCAAAGAAGGCAACATTCCTCTGTCTGGAGCCCTGATCGTGTTCACCATCCAGGCAGGCCCCGGCTATTTTTCAGACTATTCGCAGAGGATCGCTCTCACGACGGACGGCGGAGGGGCGGCGACACTCCTCTATATCGGGCCGACGAAAGAAGAAATCACCTATGACCAGGACGCCTACATCCGAGCCCATCTCCAGACAAAGTCGCCCCAATATATGCACAAAGAGGTTTATATCCACATCCTGCGGGCGGAAGATTAGGAATCCCTCAAGACTGTTTTTTTGACTTTTATCCCGCCCAAACAACTCCGGAGCGCCCCATCAAGGAGCTCCGGTTTCTGCGTCCGCAGAATGACCTGAATACGTCGTTCCCCGCTTGCCAATGCGCCAGGCGCAAAGGCAGGTCCCAGGACTTCGATATCCGGGCTGCAAAGCTTCACGCATCCGGAGAATTCACGGGCTTTCTCAGCCAGGCTGCGCAGTTCGCGCCCGAATAGCGACACCTCGGCCAAAGCGGAGAAGGGCGGGTCATTCATCAGCCGTCGAAACCGAATTTCCTCCTGAAAAAATGCCCGATAGTCCCGGCGGGCCGCCTCCCGGATGCTATGATGGTCGGGAAATGCCGTTTGGATGAGAACCTGCGAGGCCCCATCTCCGGTATCAGCGAGCCGCATCATAAAGCTCAAGGCTAGGAAGGTTCTCTCTGCGGCGCGGAAATCGGAGAAAGCCAGCAGCGCCTCGGGATTCAAGATTCCGACAAGGGAAACCGGTGAAAGCCCAGACTGGTGGGCTAATAACTGGGTTCCGACCAGGATGTCAAGCTTTCTTTCTCTGAATTTCTGGAGAGTCCTTTCCCGGACTATTCTTCCCCTAACCCTGTCGCTGTCGAAACAAGCGATACGGGCCTGAGGAAAAAGTCTCCGGAGTTCCTCTTCTACGGCTTCCACGCCCACGCCCTTCGGCTCCAGAACCTTGCTCCCGCACTGGGGGCAGGCGGAGATCCGGGGCCGTGAATCTCGACAGTAATGGCAAACGAGCCGCTCCTCTTTCTTATGATAAGCCAGAGAGATGTGGCAGCGGTCGCACTTGGGAACGTAGCCGCAAGACGGACAGAACAAAAACGAGGCGTAGCCGCGGCGGTTCAAGAAAACGACGGATGGTTTGCCGGAGGCCAGCCTTTCGTGAAGGCCGGACTTGAGTTTTTGGCTGATCAAGCCCTTTTCTGCGTGATCGTCCACGACGACGGCCTGCCTGGCTTGCCCGTCGTCATCCAAGCTGAGCAGGTATCCCTCTTTTTGGGCATGATAAAACCCCTCAATGCTCGGCGTTGAAGAGCCATAAACCAGGACGGCCTTCGCGCCGGCGGCTCTCAACCACGCTCCCCGCCTGGCATCATAAGCAGGGCTTTCCAATTGAAGATAAGAATCGTCATGTTCGTCATCGACAATAACCAGCCCCAGCCCGTCCGCCGGAGAAAAAAGAGCGGACCGGAGGCCGGCCACGGCATCCGCATCATGGCCTTTAATCCTCTGCCAGGCTGCTTCGCGGGCGCGGTCAGACAATCCGCCGTGGACAAAAACTGCCCGGATACTCAGCTTCTTCTCGAGCACGGCTTGGAGCGGTCCGGCCAAGGACAGCTCGGGGACGAGATAGAGCGCCTTCTTCGATCGATCCATGGCCTGCTGGAGAAGACGGAGATAGACGGCCTGTCTCCCGGCCGGGCGACCGAACACGTAAAACGGCGCGAACTCCCCTCTGCCCATCGCCCGGAGTATCTCGCTTGCGGCTCGTTCTGCCGACCGGTCCGCGGAAAAATCAAGCTCGAGCTGGGCGGGCCCGGGCGTCATGCGGGCTTCGGTTTTCGGCCGCAGCGCCTTCGACTCCCGCTCGACCCGGATCAACCCCTTTTTTTCCATGCGGGCTGCAAGTTGTGACATATTTTTCGGGCCAGCCATCTTCCTCAGGAAGACAAGACTATAAGGCTTCTTCTGCAGAAATCCGGCCACCTTCCCTTCGTCTCGGGATAGCTTCCCGGCCTTGAACAATTCTCTTCCTTTGTCCGTCAGTGTCGTCTTGGTCGCGGTTCTGACGGCGGCCGAGGGAGGGAGTGAGGCGGCCAGGAATTCTCCCCACGACGAAAAATAGAAAGAGCTCAGCTTCTCGGTGAAGGACAGAATTTCCTCGGAGATCGTGGGGATGTCATCGATGACCTCGAGAATTTCCTTGAGCTGAACAATCTGGCTAGGGCTCTCCTCGAGCAGGCGGACGATGAACCCCAAGTGGATCTTGCTTCCCAAGGGCGCCCTGATCCGTGAACCGGGTTTGGCCGCGCCGGCTAGGGCGGGAGGAACGGCATACAAGAAACTCTGGCTGAGGGGAAGGGGAAAGACGACTTCGGCAAAAAGGCTCATTTTTTGCCGAAAAGGGCCATGACTTTCTGCATATCATCCCAGACCATTCTTCGGATCTCCCGGTTGCCCTCATTGCGGATGAGATAAGAAGGGTGGAAGGTGGGCATGATCTGGATCTCGTTCCAAGGATAGAACTGGCCCCTCAGGCCCGTCATGCCCGTCGCGCTCGGAACAAAAAAGTCCGTCGCGACTTTCCCCAGGCTGACGATCACTCGCGGCTGGATGAGTTGGATTTGTCTGATAAGGTAGGGCGAGCAGCGATTGATCTCGTCCCGGTGAGGCGTTCGGTTTCCGGGAGGCCGGCATTTAACGACGTTCGTGATGAACACCTCGTCCCGCTCGAACTTCATCGCCTGTATAATTTTGGTCAGGAGCTGCCCCGCCCTTCCGACAAAGGGTTTTCCTTGGATGTCCTCATCATGGCCGGGGCCCTCGCCGACGAACATAAGCTTCGCCTCAAAGTTTCCCTCCCCGGGAACGGCGTGGGTCCGTTCCAAAGACAAAATACATTTTTTGCAGCGCAGGATTTTTTCCTGGATGGCCAGGATCTCCTCCCGGGCGGCGCGGAGGGAGGGCCGGGACAGCCGACCCGCTTTGGGTCCGGAGACGAATCCTGCGCCGATTTCTTTCAAAAAACGAAGACGTTCTTCGATCTGGTCGAGAACCTCATCGACTTTTTTTGCCAAGCGATTCCTCGATCCTGTTCCAGATTAGGCGGCTCAGCTCGCGTTTGCTGATTTTATCCGTCTGCTGACCTCGGCCGCGCCCATCCAAGATGAGCGCCCGGTTAAAATCGGAGTCGAATCCCACCCCGGGCTCGGAGACATCGTTGGCGACAATGAGATCCAAATCTTTTTCTTTGAGCTTCCGAAGGGCATGGGCTCTGAGATTCTCCGTCTCGGCGGCGAATCCGACGATCATCTTTCCTTTTTTCCTAGCGGCAATTTTCTTCAGAATATCGGGCGTCGGGACGAGCTTTAAAGCCTCCGGCAAGTTCGGCCTCTTGATTTTCCGGGCCGAGGGCGAGGCCAGGGCAAAATCCGCGACGGCCGCGGCCATGACAACGATATTGACCTCGGGGAACGCCCTGCCGACGGCCTTTTCCATTTCCTGGGCAGACTGGACTTGAACGAATTCTGCATTTGTCGGCGGCATGAGGGAGACGGGGCCCGAAATCAAGATAACGCGGGCGCCCCTGTGCAGGGCTTCGCGGGCGATCTCGTATCCCATTTTGCCCGAAGACCGGTTTGAAATATAGCGGACAGGGTCGATAGACTCCCGCGTGGGCCCGGCCGTGACGAGCACGGTTTTTCCCCTGAGGCTTTGTGTCAGGCCCAGAAGTTCCAGCCCCCGGCCAACGATCTTTTCTGGATTGGCCAAGCGGCCCCAACCTTCATCCCCGCAGGCCAAAGTGCCTTTGTCGGGATTGACGACCTCCACGCCTCGGCCGCGAAGCTTGGCCAAGTTATCCTGAGTTTGGGGGTGGAGGTACATGGCTTCGTTCATGGCCGGCGCGATGAGGATGGGAGATTTGACGGCCAAAAAGAATGTGGACAGGAAATCGTCCGCCACGCCCCAGGCGAACTTGGCGATGATGTTGGCCGTCGCCGGCGCCACAACAAACAGGCCGATTTCCCGGGCGAGAGAAATATGGGCGATTGACCAGGGGTGGTCGTCCGAAAAAAGATCGACAATGGCCTTGTGTCCCGACAGCGAATTAAAGAGAAGGGGGGAAACAAGCTTCGTCGCATGGGGCGTCATGATGACCTGGACGTCACAGTCGGCCTTCTGGAAGCCGCGCAAGATCTCGCAGGCTTTATAGATTCCGATCGACGATGTCACGCCTAAAGCTATCTTGGTCATGGGCCCTCCCGATCTTCCCCCGCCTCGTTCCTCTCAAAGGAGAAAGAAACAAAGACGGCCGTTCATTATCCAAAACTCCGGACGATCGTCCTGATATCTTTTCGACGGGCCTGACGGCGGCAGCGCGCGCTGAGAATGATGGACTCCAGTTCAAGAACGGCCCTGTCGAGCTCATCGTTGATGACGATATAATCGAAATGGACATATTCCCGGATCTCTTTCTTGGCATCCCGGAGCCTGTTCCGGATGACGGCCGGGCTGTCCTCTCCCCGCTCCTCGAGCCGGCGGCGAAGCTCCTTGAAGCGAGGCGGCAGAACAAACACAAAGACGGCCTTGTTATATTTCTTCCGGATCTGAGCGGCGCCCTGGACATCGATGTCCAGGACGAGGTCGCCCATTTCCGCCTTCTGCTCGATCTCCCTTTTCGAGGTCCCATAGCACTCGCCGTGGACGATGGCCCACTCGACGAATCTCCTCCGGGCGACCATCCCCTCGAACTCTTTCCTGGAGATAAAATAATAGTCCCGGCCGTCCTCTTCTGAATTTCGTTTCGGCCTCGTCGTGTGGGAAACGGAAAACTGGACGTTGCGAAGGTCGTTCATGACATGATGGACGATCGTCGATTTCCCGCTGCCCGATGGCCCGGTGACAATAAAAAGCACCTGTCCCTCCCCTCACTCTAAGTTTTGCACCTGCTGGCGGATGCTCTCGATTTCGCCCTTGATCAGCAGTCCCTCGTTGGTGATACCGATATCCTGGGATTTCGAATTCAAGGTGTTGGCTTCCCGGTAGAGTTCCTGGGCTAGAAAATCCAGCATCTTGCCGGCGGGCTCCCCTTTTCTGGATGCGACCAGCCCAAGGGCGGCGTCGATATGGCTTTTCAAGCGGTGGATCTCCTCGGACAAGTCGTATCTCTGGGTTAGGTAAGCGACCTCCTCGGACAGCCTTTCTTCAGATGGAGAGTTCTGGCCGTTGAGGTCCCTAATTTTTTGGCGCAGCTTCCGTTGGATCTGGCCGGGTTGTTTCTTCATCAAATTTTCGATGTGCCTGACGGCCTGCCTGACATTCACCAGATGAAGCCGGATTTGGGAGGCCATCTTCTTTCCCTCTTCCCGCCGGGATTTGACGACGTCTTCGAGCGTGCGGACGAAGCTGCGCTCTAAAAACGCAGCCTCAGCGGCGCTAAAATCTTTTCGTCTGAGCTCGATGATCTGGGGAATTCGGAAGATATTATCTATGGACAAGTTGATATCCCTCTTCAGCCGGGCAGACATCCGGTCGAAAGTGGCGAAAATTTTCTCCAGAAGCCCCTCATTGATGCTGATATCCCAGCTGGAAGGGTCAGGAAAGCCCATATCCAGGTTGACCTCGACTCTCCCCCGCTGGAACCTCTCCTGACAGATAACGCGCAGCCGATTCTCGACTTCGCCAATGGAAGCGCCTTTGAAATTCCAGTCGAAGTAGCGGTGGTTCAGGCTCTTGATCGAGATCTTGACTCGAAGAGTCCGCGAATCGAAACTCCGTTCGGCGAATCCAGTCATGCTCTGAATCATCGTTCCATCTCCTCCTCTTCAGGAAACTGCAGGTCATGCAGCTTTTTGTAGATCCCCTTTTTCTTCATCAGTTTCTCGTGCGAGCCGGACTCGACGATCCTGCCCTTATCGATGACCAGAATCTTGTCGGCATTCCTGATCGTCGACAGCCGGTGGGCGATGACGAACGTCGTTCGGTCCTTCAGGATCCTGGCCAGGGCGGCCTGGATGAGGCGCTCAGACTCCGAATCCAGGGCGGAAGTCGCCTCGTCCAAGATGAGGATGGGCGGGTTTTTGAGCAAAGCCCTGGCGATGGCCAACCGCTGCCTCTGGCCGCTGGAAAGAAGTGTTCCCTTCTCCCCGATCGGCGTTTCGTAGCCGTCGGGAAGCTCCATGATAAAACGGTGGCATTCGGACGCTTGGGCCGCCTCGATGATGCTGTCCATGGGCGTATCGTCCAAGCCGTAAGCGATATTGTTGCGGACGGTGTCATTGAAGAGGATGATATCCTGGGTGACCAGCCCGATCTGAGAGCGCAGCGAGGCGAGCGTCACATCGCGGATGCTGACGCCGTCGATTGAAATCCGGCCGCCGGTCGGCTCATAGAACCGCGAGAGCAGGTTGACGATCGTCGTCTTACCGGCCCCGCTCAGGCCAACGATCGCCGCCATTTCGTTGGGCAAGACTTCGAAGGAGACGTCAAAGAGGACGGGCCGGGATTCGTTGTAGGAAAAGCTAACCCGGTCAAAGACAACATGGCCTTTCACCGCGGCAAGCGGCTGGGCCTGAGGATCGTCCTGGATCTGGGGGACTCTGTTCAAGATTTCTTGGACCCGGTCGTAGCAGCCCGTGGCTTGCTGGATAACGCTATTGGCACGGCTGAGTCGCTTGATCGGCGTGAACATCAAGAAGATGGCGATGACAAAAGCGCCGAAATCCCCCGGGCTGATATTGCCGTTGGCGATCCGTTTCGCGCCGACGGCGAGGATAAAAGCGCCGACCACCCCGCCGATGAATTCCATGAAGGGCGAAGAGAGGCTGGAAATCCAAGCCAACCTGAGGTTGATTTTAAAATAGCTCCAGCTGGCTTTCAAAAACTTGCGGAGCTCGAATTGCTCCATCGTGAAGGCCTTGACGATCTTGTTGCCGGTGATGGTCTCGAAGATCAAGTTGTAGATGTGGGCCATCCGGACCTGGCTCTGCTTGCCCTTTCTCTTGAGCTGCTTGTTGAAGGCGGCCAGGGGGATGACAGCCAGCGGCGTGATGACAAACACCGATAAGGCCAGGATCCAATCCGTCACGAATAGTTGGACGAGCAGGGCGATAAGAATGAAGGACTCCTCGATCATATCGCTCATGGCGCTCGACACGGCCTGTTGGATCTTGTCCACGTCGTTCGTCAGTCGAGACATGATATCGCCGGTTGTGACTTGGTCAAAAAAGCCGGGCGATTGGTAGAGGATATGCTCGTACAAATCGTCGCGCATGGTCTTGACGATCTTGTTGCCGACGGCCTTCATGAAGAAGGACGATAAGAAGGTGAACAAGCCCCGGCCAAAAATAACGAAGACCACGACAAAGGGCAGGACTTTCCTGATATCCTGTCGGCTGATCCGGAACAGCCGCAGGACGAGATCCATCGTTCGGACTTTAACCACGCCCTTGGGCGGCGCTTTTTGAGGAACGTCCCGGCCAGCGTTATCGGTCATCGCTGTCGCTGGCGAGCCGTCCGGGGCCTTGACGGTCGAGGCCGCCGGGGCCAAACCGAACATCTCGTTGATGATCGGCTGGACCATGTCCACGAAAACGTAATTGAAAAGGGCGACAAAAATCATGCAGCCCAGAGAGAGGAGGACCCATTTCCTCTCCCGGAGAGTCAGCTTAAAAAGTTGAAACATCGTGTTCTTTTATCGGGGCGTCCGGACGGCGAGAAGCTTTTTGGCGATTTCAAACGCATTGACGGCCGACCCCCGGGTCAGGTCATCGGCGACAAGCCAAATCCACACGGCGCGTGGGGACGATTCCTCCATCTTGATCCGGCCGACGAAGATTTCGTCTTTCCCGGATACGGATATGGACGTCGCCGAACATGCTCTTCGGAAGTCCGTCATTTTAAAAGGAGGCGTTTGACGGAAAAGCGCTTCCAGGTCTTTGAGAACCGCGTCGTTTTCAAGCTCGCAGTAGGCGGCGAGAGAGTAGGTGTGAAAGATGGGGGCCTGGATGATCGAGAGGAACAGCGGAAACTCAGGCTGCTTGAGGACTCTTTGGGTTTCTGCAACGATCTGCCGTTCGTGGAGGCAAAAGCCGCCCGCATCCAGTGTTTCCGTATGGGACAGAATATTGAAAGCAATTTGCTCCTGGAACAATTTTTTTGACGGCGCGGCGCCGTTGAGCAGGGAGACACTCTGGCTGGCCAGCTCCTGGACGCCCGCGTCGTCAAACGCCGAAACGGGCTGAAGGACGGTGGCGACCGCCTTCAAAACGCCAAACCGAGGAAGAATAAGGTGAAAAAGGTGCGAGAGCATAATCGTCACCGGATGGGGATTGGCGATAACGGAAGGACTCTCCTTGTCCAGGATGTCGTCATTGACGCCGGCGACAAGAAGCGGGACGCCCGGATCGAGGTTGAAGGTTTCGCTGAGGTCGATGCCCAGGAATCCCTGTTTTGCGGCCAGGCTTTTGAGCCTCCGGTTGGTCTCTCTATCGGAGGCAAAAAAGACGAGATCCTTTCCCTCCAGGGAATCCTCTTTCAGACCATGGATGACTTTGGGCTCCTTCCTGAATTGGGAGAGTTTGCTGTATTCCTCTTTGACATCGGGATCATAGAATTCGATTTCGAAGGCAGCCAGCTTTTTCCGAGCTAAGACGTTCTTGATCTCGTTTCCCCGCAGTGAATCGGTCCCGACCAGAGCCAGCTTGAGCTTCTTTTGCGCTTTCATGGGCGGGAAGGCATTGGTTCTTAAAGAGATTTCTCGAAATCTCTCATCAGGAGATACATCCTATCCTTAAGCGCGAGTTTCTTCTTTTTCAGGTCCTTTTCTTCCAGACGCTCGGCATCCGTCAGGAATGGCTTTCCTTTGAATTCGACCAGCCTTTGTTCATGCTTTTGGTGCTCTTCAAAAAGCTTTTTGAATTCGGCATTTTCCTCGAGCATGCGCGCCTTGATGACATTCTCGTCCATTCCGACTCTTCCTCCAGGCTAAGAATATCATAACGAACTGGGTATTTCAATTTTGGGAGGATCGGAAAATCTCGACGAGCCTGTCCGCCAGCGCTCCCCAGGTAAACTCCCGGATTTTTTCGTGACCGGCCCGGGCTAGGCGCTGGCGAAGGCCTTCGTCGAGGAGGAGACGGCGGAGCGCTCGGCGGAGCAGGAAGGGCCAGGCCAGGGGAACGACAAGGGCTGTCTCGTTATGAAAGGCAAAATCGCGGGTTCCGCTTGGCGTGCAAACCACGGGAACGCCGCAGGCCATGGCTTCAGCCGATGTGTTCGACCAGCCAGCTCTAAGCTCGGCGCTGATGAAGATATCGGCCTGGGCAAAGAGCCAGGCCAGGCGATCTTGGGGGAGGTCGAGATAAAAATCATGCGGAAGCCGGGTATGGACGAGAGGACGGGGGTCGCGCCGCTCACGACCGACGGGGGCATCGAACAATATCAGGCGCAACCGCGGGAATTCTTTGGCCAGGCTTTCGACCGCCCGGATAGCCCGCCGGATTCCCTTCCGGCGTTTGAAGATGCGCCCATAGCAAAGGATATTAAAAGTGTCCCGGGCGGGTTTCTTTTCGAGCGGATGAAAAATGTCGGGATTGATTCCGCCGGCCGCTTTTAGGCAACGGATTTTGTACTTGCCTTCCAGGCGACGGCAGATTCCTTCGGAATTGCCCAGAAAAAGATAATTGCTGCGGACGACATCCTTTTCCTTTTTGTGGCCTTCCAAAATAAAGTAGAAAAACTTTCTCCGAGCGCGAAGCCGATCGAACTCGGAAAGGATGGAATACTCGCTGCAGAGGCCGATATCGAACGCATCCTCCTCGATGGCGGCAAGAGGCCGGGTGGCACCGAGGAAGGGAAGCCAGCCGGGGAGATTCCCCTCGGGATGAAAAAGGCAATAGGCATGCCCCCGCTTGGTGAGCTCGTTGCCGATTTCGAGATAACGCCGGACGCCGCCGAAAACCTCGACGTGCGGCAACAGGGCGGCGATTTTCATGGCGCTTAAGTTAGGCCGGGATCCAAATCGATCCTATTCTAACAAAACGAAGCTCCTGAAAAAAGACATGCAGAAGTTTTCCGCTATTCCCGAACGCGAGATCCATGGCCGCTGAAGATTGACTTTAGACTTGGGGATGAATATACTGATTTTCCGATTCGCTCTCCCATGGCGAGGTAGCTCAGTCGGTAGAGCGAGGGACTGAAAATCCCTGCGTCGGCGGTTCGATTCCGTCCCTCGCCATCCCTGTTTCCCCACTATCTATATGAAATATAAATAAATTATGCTGTCTTTTCGATCGGGCAAAAAACGGGCCGCATGATTCTCGGGGAAAAAAATTTGAAAATAAGTGATAAAAAATTTGGCTTTTTCCTGTCTTAATGTATTAGAGGGTGAACTTTTGAAAAAGAGTGTTTTTCATCTCCAAAATTGCCGCCATGGCGTCGTCTTGGAGAAGGAATAAGGAACTCCTATGGATAAAGACAAAATTATTGAAAAAATATCTGAGCATATGAAGACCTGGGGAGGTCTGCCCGGCGACTGGTATGTTGGGGTCAGTCAAAACGTCGAGCTGCGGCTTTTTATCAATCATGGGGTTGATAAAGAAAAGGACAAGTGGATCTATATCCCGGTGACATCCGATCGAGTAGCTGGAGAAGTCGAGGCCTATTTTGTCAATAAGATAGGAACAGGTGGCGGCCTGGAAGGAGGAACCAACGGAGCGAATATGGTTTATGCCTATAAAAAATCCGAGAGGACCAATCCCTAAGAGGAGATTTTTCTAATGATAAACGAAGTCATCATTCAGAAAGAACCGGCCAACTGTGACAACTGCCTTTTAAATGATTATGTCGAAGGCCTTGTGTTTTGTCGTTATTATCCAAATTTTAAAAAAATCCCATTCCCTCTAAGCCAGTCGCCTCATTCGAAGCCGGCTTTTTGTAAGATTAAGGCGCTCATCGTGCATGAAGAACAACCGGAAATAAGAAAAAATTAAGTCCAAGCCGAAAGAAAGGAGAGACATCATGGCATTTCCCGAACAAGACCCTCGGCCGTTCAATCGCCTTGAAGTTGAAGCTCTTAAGCCCGATCAATCCGGCGTCTATGGGTTGCTCAATCTGGAAAAAAGAGTCCTATGGATTTATATAGGCCAGGGAGATATTCGCCAGTGTCTTCTCGCTCATCTCGATGGAGATAACGCCTGTATAAGAGCAGGAAAACCCACTCACTTCTTGTATGAAGTGACGAGCAACACGCACGGGAAAGAGATTGAGTTAATCGTCGAGCTGGATCCGATATGTAATAAACACAGAGGATGATTTCCTCTGTCGGAGGGACAATCCCGTCCCTCAGTAGAAAAACAGTTTGGCTTAATGACGTCAAGCTCATTCAAGAGATTTTAGCAATTCCGCGAGGCGGGCGCGGAATTCGCGTCTCTTGAGGGCGAAATGAAGAGAGGCCTCGAGGTACCCGAATTTGTCCCCGGCATCAAATCGTTTTCCCTCGAAAATCACTCCATAGACAGGACGGATCTCGACCAGCTTTTTGATGGCTTCTGTGAGTTGAATCTCGCCGCCCTGGGCGCGCGGGACTTTCCGGATCGCCTCGAATATCTCAGCCGTAAAGACATAGCGCCCCAAGACGGCCAAGTCCGAAAAGGCTTTATCGGGCCCGGGTTTTTCTGAGAGATCCAAGATTTCGAATACTCGCTCTCCGACCCGGCGGGCTCTGACGACCCCGTATTTTTTTGTTCCCTCCTCATCAATCCGGCCGAGTACGATGACCGGCGCCTTCCTGTCTTCATAAACGTCCACGAGCTGTCTGAGGCACGGCGTAGGGCAATCGTAAAGCGTATCTGGATTGAGGACGCCGAAAGGCTCCCCGCCGGCAAACTCCTCTCCCATGAGCACCGCATGGCCGAGGCCCAACGGCTCCGGTTGCAGGATAAATTTAAAATTGGCCTGTCGTGAGATCCGCGCTACCTCCTCGACGAGTTCGGGCTTTCCTTTCTCCTGCAGAAAATTTTCCAGCTCTGGAGAGGGGCGAAAATGCTCTTCCAGGAGCGGTTTTCGGCGGCTGGTGATGATGCCTATGTGTTTGATCCCGGAGGCGGCCGCTTCCTCGACGGCATACTGGATCACGGGTTTATCGATGACGGCCAGCATTTCTTTGGGCAGGGCTTTCGTCGCCGGAAGAAACCGGGTGCCGAAACCGGCGGCGGGAATGAGGGCTTTTCGGACGGGCATTATGTGACGCCCAAAATGAGGAGCCTGAGCCGGAAAAAATCGTCTTCTTCCCGGCTAAGGCTCCCCCGGAATCTCGATCGCGTACCGTCTCCTTAGAACTTGTAGCTGACGGAGATATTGGGAACGAAAATCTTCATCTTATAAGCGCCGGGCATCGCGCTTTCATATTCCGGGTCGTAGTAAGGATTCTGCGCGCTATTGTAAGTCTTGACAAAGTCGATAATCCGTTCCTTCCCCATCAGGTATTCGAAACCGAGATCAATCCGAAGACCGTTCATGTTATAGCCGACGCCGAGGGTCAGGACATTGAAATCATAATTGGGGAGCAGAATATTCATCGTCTTATCGGGGGCCGGAGAGGGATCAAAGTAATATCCTGCCCGGAAGGCCAATGCTTCGCTGGCTTTGTATTCGGCGCCGAAACGGATCTGCGTGGCGTTATTCCAGTGCATGGGCATTTTATCCTTGCCGCTGGCCGTCATCAGCGCCGACCAGATCGTGTCCGTATAATCAGTCGAAATGATGTCGATTATCTTCCAATGGGTATACTGGACATCGGCCGTAAGGATAAGGTTCTCCACCGGATAGAAGGCGGCGCCGACGGCGACCCACTCTGGCCAGGTTACGGTCCGATTCATCTCAGAACTCGACGGCTGTTGCAGCAGGGCCAAGTTCGACATGGTAGCGTTGCCTGAAAATTTCACCGCGCTCGCCGTCCGGAATGTGGCTCCGATGCTGAACATCGGGTGGGGCTTGAAGAGAACGCCGACGGTCGCCCCCAAACCCCAGCCGGTCTCGCTTTCACTGTACTGGCCGAGGTCGAATTCCGTGCCATAGGGCGCCGGAAGAATCGTCTTTCCCGCGTACATGCTCAGGTCGAACATGCCATAGTTGATATTGACCGAGGCCCCGATCGAGAGCATATCGTTTACCTTATAAGCCAGGGAAGGGGCAATTGTGATCAGCCCGACCTTGCTTGACCACTCGATCGTCGTCGAGTTCCCGGAGACAAAGGCTAACTTTTCCGCGGGCCAATCGGACCCGAGCCCTGAGGGTGTGTAGACGCCGATGCCCGCGACCAGATTCTCGTTGATCGGATGGATATAGGCGGCCATACCCCCCAGGTAGTGTTTGGTCTTCGTTGTCGCATCAACCACCTGGCCCGGACCATAGGGCGGAGGGACGGTGACCTTGTATGTGCTCGAGGGAATGATATCCGTCCCATAAAAGCCGACCGTCCTGGCTTTGAAATTGGCCAACCCGGCGGGATTCCAAAAAACCGCGCTGAAATCATCCGCCAGGCCAACAAACGCCCCTCCCATGGCCAGGGCTCTTGACCCGAGGCTGTTCAGGTTCAAGCCGTTGGCCAGAGCGAGTGTCGAGAGCAAGGCAAGAGCGAGAATGCCTGTCGATAGTTTCTTCATCTAAACCTCCTGGAATCGGTTTATGACTTCTAATTACAGGATTTTCCCCGGATTGTCAATGCGGCGGGCCTCTCTGGCCGAGAAAATCGATATTTTCAGTCGGCTTTATTTCAAAAAGGTGAAACTTCCTTGGCCGTCGGCATCGACCCTGACGACGTCACCTTCTTTAAATTCTCCGGCCAGGATTTTCGTCGCCAACGGGTTCTGGATATCCTGCTGAATGGTTCTTTTAAGAGGCCGTGCCCCATAGACCGGATCATATCCCCTCTCCGCCAGCAAGTCTTTAGCCTTGCGACTGAGTTCAATCCCGATCTTGCGCTCTTCAAGCCGGCGGCGAAGGAGGTCGATCTGCAGGTCCACGATCTTGAGGATGACTCCCTTGGACAAAGCTTTGAAAATAACGACCTCGTCGATGCGGTTGAGAAATTCGGGCCGGAAATGGCTCTCCAGAATCTTCTTGACTTCCCGCTCCATCACTTCATAGTCCTGGGTGAACTCCTTGATGACTTGGCCTCCTAGGTTTGAGGTCATGATGATCAGCGTGTTCCGGAAATCAACAGTCCGCCCTTTGCCGTCGGTCAGCCGGCCATCATCGAGAATTTGGAGCAGGATGTTGAATACGTCGGGATGAGCTTTCTCGATTTCGTCGAGGAGGATGATAGAATAGGGCCGTCTCTTGACCGCCTCGGTCAGCTGGCCGCCTTCCTCATAGCCGACGTAGCCCGGGGGCGCCCCGATCAAGCGGGAGACCGTGTGCTTCTCCATGTATTCGGACATGTCAAGCCTGACCAAGGCCTTTTCCGAGTCGAAAAGAAACTCGGCCAACGCCCGGGCCAGCTCGGTCTTTCCCACCCCCGTGGGACCCATAAAAATAAATGAGCCGAGCGGCCGGGAGGCATCCTGAATTCCCGCTCTGGCCCGGCGGATCGTATCCGCAACCGCCCGCAGGGCATGGTCCTGACCCACGACACGCGTGGCCAAGTTATCTTCCATTTTAATCAGCCGTTCGACATCGCCTTCGAGCATTTTCGCAACCGGTATTCCCGTCCACTTCGAGATGACCTCGGCTACGTCCTCCTCGTCGACTTCCTCCTTGAGCATCTTCTTTGTCCTCTGGATCTCGGCCAGCTCTTTGCTCAGCCTGTCCAGCTCCCGACCCATCTCAACCAGTTTTCCGTACCGGATTTCGGCGACCTTCTCCAAGTCCCCCCGTCGCTCAGCGTTCTGCTCCTCGATCTTCAGGGCATCCTGACGCTCCTTGAGTTTCTTTGAGGCGTCGATGAGTTCTTTCTCTTTCTGCCACTGAGCCTTGAGGCCGCCGCTCTTTTCTTTGAGATCGGCTAGCTCCTTAGCCAGCTTCTCCAACTTCTCCGTGGAGCTTTTATCTTTCTCTTTTTTGAGGGCCTGCCGTTCGATTTCAATCTGAAGGATGCGGCGCTCGAACTCGTCGATCTCCTCGGGCAGGCTGTCGATCTCGATCCGGATGCGGGAAGCGGCTTCATCGACGAGATCAATGGCCTTATCAGGCAGATAGCGGCCGGTGATATAGCGGTTGGACAGGGTGGCGGCGGCGACGAGGGCCGAATCTTTGATCCGGACGCCGTGGTGGATCTCGTATTTTTCCTTCAAGCCGCGCAAGATGGAAATCGTGTCCTCGACCGAAGGTTCCCCGACATAGACCTGCTGGAACCGCCGTTCGAGAGCGGCATCTTTCTCGATGTATTTTTGGTATTCATTGAGCGTCGTCGCCCCGATACAGTGAAGCTCTCCTCTGGCCAAAGGGGGCTTCAGCATGTTGGAGGCATCGATAGCGCCTTCGGCCGCGCCGGCGCCGATAATCGTGTGCAGCTCGTCGATGAAGAGAATGACCTCACCCTCAGACTCTTTGATTTCCTTAAGAACGGCTTTCAGGCGGTCTTCGAATTCGCCTCGATATTTCGTCCCGGCCACGAGCGCTCCGATATCCAGGGCGACAAGACGTTTGTCCTTGAGTGGCAAGGGAACATCGCCGTTGGCGATCCTTTGGGCCAGCCCTTCGACAATGGCCGTCTTCCCCACGCCCGCCTCGCCGATGAGGACAGGATTGTTTTTTGTCCGGCGGGAAAGGACCTGGATGACCCGGCGGATCTCATCCTCGCGGCCGATGACGGGGTCGAGCTTGCCCTGGCGGGCCATGGCCGTGATATCCCTGGCGTATTTCTCGAGAACCTGATACTTGCCTTCCGGCTGCGGATCGGTGATGCGCTGCGTTCCGCGAACCGATTTCAGGGCGTCCAGCACGGCCTCCTCCGTGATTCCATTTCCGGCCAGGATCCGGCCGGCGGCAGAAGACTTGTCCTTGAGCAGAGCCAGAAACAGATGTTCCGTCGAAATGTATTCATCCTTGAGTTTGTCCGCTTCCTTCTGGGCATCGCTCATGACTCGACGGATCGCGGACGACAGATAAACTTCTCCTCCCTCGACCTTGGGCACCTTTTGGAGGAACGTCTCCAGCTCGCCCAGAATCCTCGCCCTATCGGCGCCGATCTTGGCCAGGAGTGAGCCGACGATATTCTCCTCTTGGGCGAGGAAACTCCAGAGAAGGTGCTCGGGCAAAACCTGCTGGTGTCCGAGCTCCTCTGCTTTGGACTGTGCGATTTGGAAGGCTTCTTGGGACATCACGGTATATTTATCCCATCTCATCGTTTCTCTCCTTAAAAACGTAACTAAATAGATAGGTCTTCCCGTAGGAGTTGTCAAGTCTTAAACAGCGCTGGAGATTCTCCGCGAAGCACCGTTATTTGGCCTAGGATCCAGGAGGAAGGACACGGAAAGGAAGGTCTTGCATTTTCTCCCCTTTCCTCTTGACAATTACAAAAAAATGGATATTTAATTCGTTATAGGGATTAGGCGCATGGAAGAAATTGAAATCTCGAGCTGGCTGACCCTGGACGCGCTTAAGAAAAAAGCGGAAACCGTCGAGACGGTCGGCAACCTGCAGACGGGCCACAGCATGTCGGTGTTCTGTCGGATTGAAGAGGACTTCCTGGAACTCGTCTACAGCGATTCAGCAGCCAACTATCTGCGCCGCTACGAAGACAAAGACGAATTCGAGGGTGCCATTGAGCGGCGGAAAGAAGACGACGGGGAAGCCCCCTTCGAAGAAGAGCGCGAGTCCGAAGAGGATTACGGGGAAGAGGAAGAAGAGGAAGAAGACTACGAGGCCGAAGACGAATCCGACAACTATTGATTGAGTTTTTCGACCAGCCGGCCGAGGAGGTTCAGCGCCGCCAGGGGGGTTAAAGAAGCGACATCGCAAGCGGCGAGCTCGCTTCGAATGTCTTCGAGGATATCCCGTTCCCGGTCCTCCCGAAAAAGCTGCATCTGGTTTTTATCGCGTTTCTTTGGTGTCTTGTAAGCAATCCGAGGCTGCCCGGCCTCATCCAGTTCCT
>Ga0315268_10003496_pt1 | contig 17310 bp, 14 predicted proteins | sample C1_top_MG_FD_204535 | JGI IMG/M metagenome (GOLD analysis project Ga0315268, IMG submission 204535) | Sediment microbial communities from Yellowstone Lake, YNP, Wyoming, USA - C1_top | ecosystem: Environmental > Aquatic > Freshwater > Lake > Sediment | place: USA: Wyoming | collected 2017-08-01
CGCGCCCGCCCAGAGCCGGCAAGAAGCCATGCCCTGACTTCCCGGTCAGCGCAAACTGCCTGGCGTGCACGCTGCGAGCGCCGGGATTCTTCTGCGATTTCTCGGCCAACGCACTGGCAGCTTTTCAACGGCGGGGATCGATTCGCATCTATCCCAAGCGGAGAAAGCTGTTCGTGGAAGGACAAGCGCCGCGGGGCGTGTTCATGGTATGCCAGGGGCGGGTGAAGCTTTCCATGTCGGCGGCGGACGGAACCGTTGTGGTGCTGAGGGTGATCCGCCCGGGAGAGATCCTGGGCGTGGGCAGCACGTTGTCGGGCCGGCCGCACGAATTCAGCGCGGAGGCTTACGAGTGCTGCCAGTTGAACTTCGTGGAACGGGAAGATTTTCTGCGCCTGATGCGCGAACAAAGCGAAGCCTGCATGCGGATCACCGAGTCGATGGCCGACAAGTACAACCGGACGTGCCGGCGGCTGCGCGACCTGGCATTTTTCCGGACAGCGGCGGCGCGCCTGGCGCAAGTGGTGCTGGACACGACGGCGGAGCCGGAGGCAGGCAAGCAGGCGCTGCTGCCCATGTTGCCGCTGGACCGCGAAAGCCTGGCGGGGATGGTCGGCACCTCGCGCGAAACCATTACCCGGCTGGTGAGAATCCTGCGGGAGCGGAATATCCTGGACGTAGAACAGGGCCGCATCGTGGTCCGCAACCGCGATGGGCTGCGGCTTCTGCTGAGAGTGCCGTTCTCGCTCGGCACCCCGTTACCAACCGCCAAGCAGAGAATCGACGGCAGCGCTGTCATGAAGACCTCGCGGTAAACTCCCGAACCACGATCCTCTGAACAGCAGGCCCCCTCGCCGTTTCACCCTCTCAAGTCCTTTATTTTGTCATTCCGAGCGGGCTTCAGCCCGCGAGGAATCTGCTTTTCAGAGTCTTTCAGCATCCTGCTAAAGCGGATTCAAAAAAGGCCTACCCGGAAATACGAGTAGCGTCTTTGGCAGGATACGACAACTCTGGTTTCTCTCTAACGCTCGACTGGTGCCGGCGGCTTGGGGGCTTCCTGGGCAGCGCGGAAGCTGTAGTTACCGGCAAGAAACTGCTGGACGTACCAGACCATGGCGTCGTAGCTGATCATGTACATGTCGAGCTGGCTGCTGCAGGCCATCAGGCGCCCGAGGATGTCGAGGTTGGCCTCGGTGTCGGCGGCGGGCATCTTTTTGAACCAGGCGTTGACCAAGTCGCCGCGCCGGTCAACGACGAAGCCGAAATGGGTGAGGCAGCGATCGATAAACCAGGCGCGCCGGTCGCGCCGGTCGCGCGGGGCGCCGCCGCCGGCGAAGCGGAAGGAGATGAAGTTCTTGCTGGGCGTATCGGAGACGCAGGCATCCACCAGGCTGAAGTGGTAGGCGAGGCGGGAGTTCAGGTTCATGTACTCGTCGGCGACCAGCAGATAGCTGCTCTCGCCCAGGGCGCGCACCGCGGAGCTTTGCTGGGTGAGGGAACTGGCCATGACGGAGGCGAAATCGCTGAAGCTGGCAGGCATCTCGCGCCGCCACTGCACGCTTTCGTTGGTGACGCCGCGCCACAGCGCCTGGAAGGGACGGGACACAATTTCGGTAGGCTTGACCTCCCTGGCCTGCGGCTCGGCAACGCTCAACCCGCCGCCAAGATCGAGCACGTAGAGTTGGATGGGCACCGGGGTCAGCAACTTCTTCGAGCACGCCGGGCTGTGCTCGAGGGCGCTGTCGCTGAGCATGAAGACGGTCTCGATGGCTTTCTCGTGGCAGAAGCGCAGGATGTCGTGGCCGGAGCGGCAGCCGGAGGGGCGGAAATTGGCCGCCGCGGGATCGAGCAGGTTGAGATTCAGCAAGCGCTCGCTAATGGGAGTGGAGACACGGCCGGGTTGCGGGCCTGAGAGCCCCCATCCGATCTCCCGAGGCGGCCAGAAGGTGCCGGCGTAAATCCTGGGCTGCACCGCGTCCAGGCTGATGGCATCGCCGTTGCGGAGCCGGTCGAAGATCCCGGCCATCTGGAAGACGGAGGGGATTTTGGCCTCGCGCAGCAGCGCGGCGGCATGGCCGGCGATATTGCCCCATTCGGCCACCAGGCCGCTGATGCGCGGGAACACTTCGACGATTTCGGGCGAGGGCCGGGGCACGAACAGAATGGCGCCATGGGGCGTGTCGCTGAGCAGCTTGGGATTGGAGGCGAGGAAGACGGTGCCCGAAACGCGTCCCGGGTAGACCGTACGGCCGCCGGCGGCGAGCGGCTGTTCCTTGGCCCGCGACTTGGTACGGTCGCGCGTCTCCGCTTCGGCCAGCACCAGGTTGCGCGATTGCACAATCCAGAGCTTGTCTTGCAGGTCCAGGACCCATTCGATGTCCTGCGGCGCCTTGAAGTGCTTCTCGATGGCGATTCCCCACTGGGCGAGCGTGGTCAACTGTTCCGCAGTCAAGCTGGGCGCCAACTGCTCCTCGAAATTCACCTTTTGACGGAGCAAGCCGCCGCCCTCCTTCAGTACGATCTCCTCTTCCTTGGCCACAATCGTCTGGTCGATGAGGATGGGATGATGCTTGCGGTCCATGACGAACAGGTCGGCGGGCACGCGGCCGCTGGCGATGTCCAGGCCCAGGCCGCGGGTGGCGGTGATCCACATGGATTCGCTGCGGGGATTGCCCGGGTCGCGGGTGTACATGATGCCGGCGGCGCGGGCCGGAACAATGCCGAGAAATAACACCGCCATGGGGGTTTCAACTTCCTGCAACCCCGCCGACAGGCGGTAGAAAAGCGCGCGCTCGCTGAAGCGCGCGGCAATCACGCGCTTGTAAGCTTCCAGGGTCTCCTCGGCCGGGACGTGCAGCAAACTGAGGAATTGTCCGGCGAAGGTTTTGTAGCCGCCCTCGCCCACGGCGCTGGAACGCACCGCGAAACCCTGGCAGGAGCGCTGCAGGATGCGGGCCCGGGCGGTGATGGCAATTTCGACCGCTTTGGGCACCGGCAAGGCCATGACGCTCTCGGTGAGCGCGGCCGAAATCTGCTGCATGGCAGGCAGGTCGTTCAGATCGACGTTGTGGGTGGCGTCGCGGATTTTCTCCCACAGGGGAACGCCGCAGAAGTGGCGGTAGGCTTCGGCGGTAAGGACGAAGCCGTCGGGAACCGGCAGGCCGAGCTTGCCCTTGATTTCGCCGAGTGAAGCGGCCTTGCCGCCGACCTCGGGCACCGCGGTGCAATCGACGTCGCCCAGCCAGGCGGCAACTTCCTGGACCACCAATTCATCGCAGGCGGCGATGTAGCGCTCGACTTCGTTCTGCTGAACGGCCACCGATTCGTGCAGGCGCGCCAACGACGACCCGGTGAGGCGTTCCAGGGCGCCCACCGTGGCCTCCAGCTTGGCGAAACAGGAGCTGACCTGCTCGCCCACGATCTCGCGGCGAGGCGGAATAAACTGCAGGTCCTCCTGGATGCGCGCCAGAAGCTCCAGGCATTCGTTGTTGAGCGAGAGGAGTTCGCGGAAACTGACGTACCTCTGGCGGATGCGGTCTTCGACCGGCTCGGCGTCTTCGGCGCGCTTCTTTTTGAAGAACCAGAACATGGATGTGCCGCGTTCGGGCCGGCCGGCGGTTACAAGGCGCGGGCAGGAAGCGCCATCTCGTCCAAATTGAGGGACTGAACCCCGGGCACGGCTCGCGCCACGCGCTTGATCTCGTCCAGTTCAGAAACGCGCGAGAGCTTGCCGCTGATCCTGACCGTGCCGCGGGAAGCAACCGCCTCCACTTCCAGATCCGAAGTGGCAGGATCCAGGGCCAGGGCGGCGCGCACCTGGCTGGCCAACACCAGATTATCCATTTCGCGCTTGCACTCGCCAGTGAACTCAAAACAACGTTCCAGCATGAGATTGCAAACCAGGTTGCAGGCCTGTTCAATGTGCAACTGTTCGAGGTTGATCACCAGATCGTAGAGCGAGGGGTCGCGCCAGTCGACGCCGTAGAGATACTGCGTCCAGCGGCGGCGTTCTTCATCGACCTTCTCGATATAGCTTTCGGCTTCACCGCGGCTGTACTTCAGCCGCTCCCGCACCATGACGATGCGGAATTCCATGGGTGCGATGATGCGGACCCGCAGCAGGTGAGGTCCGGCCTTGAGCAGCAGATGGCCGGCCAAGCCATGGTAAATCGCCTTGCCGTTTTGCACCTCTTCAGCCAGGGCTGCTTGGATCAAAGCGAGGTAGACGTAGCGCTTGTGATTGAAGCGCTCCAGCAGGCCGGGGGGTTTGGTAAGGGCTTCGCGGATCTCCTGCTGGGTGACCCCGGCGCTGGATGCGGCGGCGCGCTCGACTACGACGTCGCGGTCCACGCAGCGGTAGCCGAGCTTCGCCGCCAGGCATTCGGCCAACATCTTGCCGCCGCTGAACGACCCGCGGGAAATAGTGATCACGGACATAAGTCAGCCTCCTCCTGGGCTCGGGCGCGCGGTGGTCGTGGAGTGTCTCGCAAACGACAACCGGCGTCAAGGTACGGCGTCACCGGCGATCAGTGGCGCACCACCTGGTCCCCTTTGCCGGCCGCCGCTGCCTTGGCCGCTTCCGCCGGCGCCTCGGCGGGGACTGGAACTTTGGGTACGGCGACCTTGCGCGGGCGGAGACGCGAGGCGATGGCGTCAATGCCGAACCCGGCCATAACCGCCGCAATCACTGCCAGCAAACCATACTTCCACGGGTGTTCATTCGCCAGCGCCACCATATACGCCGGGAATCCAACTTCCACCAGGCGCAGGACAGTGGCCGTCTGCCCCACCACAGAGCCGTGGCGCAAAGCGTAGACCTCCACATTGTAGCTCCCCGGAGGCGCCCCCTTGGGCCAGTTGAATTCGACCGCATACTGCGCCGCGCCGTCGCGCTCGGCTAGGTGCACCCGGTCGGCGACGCGCCGGTAGGTCCCCTGTTTTTTCTTCAGTTCGATATAGCTGTTTTCAATCAGTTCGCGGTACTGCGCGTCGGGCTCGCCACGGCTGGTGCGGGCGTGCATGCGCTCCACCACGGAAAGCTCGTCGAGGCCGTAGCGGTCGATGGTTTTGCGGTCGAGAATGGTGTGCACATCCACCGAACTGAAGCGCAAGAACAGGGAAGGCGCCCCGCCCACGTGGACCTTGTCCACGTTGATCCAGATGGGACCAACCCGTCCCTTGCGGTTGAACACTTCGTCTTTGGCGGCGCCACGCACGATCACCATCACCTGCGATCCGGTGGGAGCGGCGCCTTCGATGCGAATGCGGGCGCCGTTATAGAACGACCCCATTTCGATGGTTTCGGGCGAGAGCCGGATGGTGGGCGGCTCGTCCGCCTGTTGGGCGTGCAGCACGGTCATGCCGGAAAAAACAACCGCCATGGCCACCCAGGCCGGCCAGCCACGCCGGTTGCGCCGGCGGGCGTCCTGGGGCGTGTGCTGCCGCAGTGCGGCGTGGGTGAGCGTCAGAAGCATCCGATGGACCTCACGAATTCGCGTACCTGCGCGAGAACAAGGGCGGGATCAGTACGCAGAGCGGCATGCCCTCCTCCGCTGGCGGGAGACAGCGCGTTGCCCGGCGCCACCAGAATACTGACGAGCATCTTCACCCCGACAGCCAGGGCCAAAATGCCCAGGATCATCAGCAGTTGCTCGCCCCGCATACGCTTGGAAACGCGGGCGCCGATTTGCGCGCCCACAGTGGAACCGGCGGCGATGAGCAGGGCCAACACCAGGTCCACGGTATGGTTGGTGCTGGCCTGCATGAGGGTAGCGCCGATGCAGGTGAACATGATCTGGAACAAGTCAGTGCCCACGGCAACGTGCGCCGGCATGCGCAGCAGGTAAACCATGGTCGGCACCATGATGAATCCGCCGCCCACCCCCATGACTGCCGTCATGATGCCCACCATGCAACAGACGGAGAAGGGCACCAGAAAGGAATGACGCACCCCGGAGCGGGCGAACTCCATTTGCAAGGGCAAGCGCTGGAGCAAGCCGGGGCCAGACGAGGGGCGCGCCCGAGGTTTGGCGACGAGCGCACCGCGGCGCAGCTTCTTGAAGCTGTCGCGAACAATAAAGGTCCCGACTCCGCCCAGGACTACGATGTACATGACGGTGATGAGCAGGTCGGCGTTGCCCACCGCGCGCAACACCTTGATGACTTGCACGCCGATGGCCGAGCCGGTGAGCCCGCCCGTCAGGCACACCGATCCCATGCGCAGATCGACATTCTTCAAACGGAAATGCGCCGCCATGCCGGAGGCGGAAGTGGCGACGATGGCAGTGGTGTCGGAAGCGGCGGCGATGGTGGCGGGCACCCCGATCATCATCAGAACGGGGGTCATGAGAAATCCGCCGCCAACCCCGAGCATGCCGGAAAGAAAACCGATGATGCCGCCGGCCGACACCAGCAACCCAAAGTTGATGGAAAGTCCGGCGACCGGCAGCAGAATGGAGGCCGTCGCCAAGGCCAGCACGAAGATGGCGAGCTGCGTCATACGCACCTCATGCCGGCGCCCGGCAAGAGCGCCGCAGGTGATGCATCCCGGTGATGGGGATTGGCTGCGTGTGTCACCGTCATGGCACGGTCCTCCCCGGGCTCTGGTCATTGGGCCGGCACCCAGACAGCCGAGGACACCGCCACGGCCGCCGGTTCGGCGGAATTCTGCTCGTCAGTGCAGGAGGGCGGGCGGGACGCGGACCGAACGCCGCGGCGGCAAATCGCCCGGGATAACCCGAATGTGCTCGGTCGCGGGCGCCAGCGGGAGTGGGAGAACGCCCGGATCCGTATGATCGCGCTGCCGCACGCGCGCGTGCGCCGGCGCGGTCCTTATGCCTGATCTAACCGGGGGCAGCGCCGCCCCCGGATGCAGCTAGTGGCCTCCCTTCCGGAGGTCCGTCCTGGTCACGTTCATCAGCCGGAGCGCCTGCTCCGGCTGCCGGTAGTAGTAGCGGACATCGTCGCCCATCTTCCAGGTGTCCGAGGGCAGAGCCAAATCCTCTGCGGCCACGCGGAAGGTGTGCAGTTTTCGGTCGGAAACCGAGTAAACGGTGATGGCGCGGTTGTTGGCGTCGATCACCGGGAACGTGACGTTGGCCACCCGCGGATCGCTCTCCAAGACCCCGTGCTGCTGTTGCAAGTTGACGACCGGAATTCTCCGCAGGCTGCCGGAAACGTCGTCGAACACCAGCACCGACTGGTCGGCGGCGTCCACCAGCAGCAGCTTGCCGGCCCGCGGCGCCGCCCCCATTTCTTTGCGGTCCTGCGGAATCCTGACGGTGGCCGGCGGCAGCACGTACCGCGCCCCACCCGGCTTGCTGGGAGGCGTCTCCGGGATGAGAGTGACGACTCCTTTGCCGGCGTCATAGGAAACCACCCGGCCCTGGTTGACCCGGCCGAAGTTGCAGGCCAGGAGAAAACCAGCCGTCAGCAGCACAGTCAGCATCAGGTTTTTCTTGCCAGCCATGCAGTTCTCCTCAGGCGTGAGCCGCCTGCGCGCGCGCCGATTCCTTCAGCAAGGCCCGTTCTTCGCGCACGCCGGTGATGAATTTCATGAAGATGTAGAGAGCCAGTGCGGCAACCAGGCCGAGGATAAGGACGGTCGCGGCGCGGTCCATGAGGGTGCGCAAGCCAGGCACGCCGGCGCCGATCACCTTCAGCAGGACGGATATTCCGCAACCGACAACGGCGATTCCAAAGAAAACACGGATGCCATATCCCTTCACGTATTTGGTAGCGACCGAGCCGATTTGCGCGCCGATAGAAGCGCCGATCAGCATGATGACCGCCGCCAACAGTTCGGCCCGGCCCTTGTAGTTGTAGGAAGCGGCGCCGTAGAGGCCGGAGATGGCCACCTCGAACAGATCGGTGCCGACGGCAATATAGGTGGGGCATCCCACCAGGTAGATCAAGGCGGGCATGCGAATCAGGCCGCCGCCGATGCCGAGCACGCCGGCCAGGCAGCCGGTTATGTAACTGACTGCGATCGGCAACCACACCGAGCAGCGAATGCCGGCGCGCTCGAAATTCATGACCGGCGGAATCTTGATCCGGTGCAGCGTCTTGTGCCATTCGATGCCTGTCGCCATCGAATCAAGTTGCCGTCCGGAGGCGCGCGCTTCCCGCTCTTTCTTGCGGCGCTTGGCTACGTCGGTGAATACCAGGCACGCAATCAGCGTCAGCAGCACCAGGTAGGCGGCGCGGACGTAGAGGTCAATCTTGCCGATCCGCTCCAGCCACATGATGATCTGGGCGCCGGTCTCGAATCCGCCGACGGTCCCAATTACCATACATAAGCCGAGCTTGTAATCGACGTTTCCGAAACGGCCATGGCGCAGGGTGGAAATGAGCGACGGCCCCGACATTTGCGTGATGTCGGTGCCGATGGCGAAGGCCATAGGGAAACCAAGGATGTTAAGGCCCGGAGTAACCATCCAGGCGCCGCCCATGCCGAAGAAGCCGCCAATAATGCCGACCCCAGTGCCCAGGATGACCAACCCGGGCCAGAGGACTTGGATCCCGGAAATTGGCATGGTTACGTACAGCCAATCCATAAAGAACCTCCGCAACCTCAGTGTTCGGCCAGTTGCCGTGTCCGCAAATTGATTCCCAGCCGCCCCATGCACCAACTGGTAATCCGGCCCAGGAGCAGGGCGAGCAATGGAACGGTGGTGACAGTTAGTAGCGCAAATAGCAGATGATTGTCGTTGTACAGGTTTAGGTACCAGGCCCTCCAGCCGGTGAGGCCGCGGGTATCGGCCACCACCACGATGGCTTCGGCCTTGGCAGCCAGCGCCAACAGCGGCGCCGGAAACAGCACCACCATCAGCGTGGCGAGCGTCTTGGGCGGCCGGTTCGGCATAAACACCTCCTGGCTAAAAACGGGTGACCAGCTCCAACTGCTTCAGCTCAACCCTTTTGGCGCCGGGCACGGAACGGGCGATGCGGCCCACCGCCGTGGCCTGATCGATCCCCGCCACTTCGCCCTGGATGGATACCGTCCCCTGGCGCGACAGTATCTGCAGCTCCAGATCGGAAGTGGCCGGGTCCAGGGCAAGCTTGACGCGAATGCGGCTGGCGAGCATGAGATCCTGCATCACCTCGCGGCGCTCGGCGGTCCAGGCGAAGCACTTCTGGCGCGTCATGCGGGCAATCACGTCGCAGGCCTGTTCAATGCTCATGCGCTCCAGGTTGACCACCAGGTCGTAGAGGGAAGCGTCGCCCCAATCCACTCCGTAGAGGAACTGGGTCCATTTGCGCCGCGTCTGGTCCATCTTCTCGATGTGGCTGATGGCCTCCCCGCGCTCCAGGTGAAGCCGGTCCTGCACCATGCGAATGCGGAATTCCATGGGGGCGATGATGCGGGTGCGGATCAGGTGCGGGGCTTCCTTGAGCAACAGGTGCCCGGCCAGACCGTGGTAGACCACCTTGTCCGTGCCCACCTCTTCGGTGAGCGCCGCCTGCACCAGGGTGAGGTAGATGTACTTGGTGTGGCCGGTGGCGCCGAGGAAGGAAGGGGGTTTCTCCAGGGCGGCGCGGAGTTCCTCCTCGGATACGCCGCTGGCGGCGGCCCGCTTGATGATGAGATCGCGGTCAATGCAGCGGTAGCCCAGCTTGCCCGCCAGGCACTCGGCCAGCATCTTGCCGCCGCTATAAGATCCACGGGAAATGGTGACGACGGGCATGCGGCCTCCTTTCGGTCTGCCGCTCCTGGGCGTCTCAAACCCAAGGCCCCACGGCGGACAGGCGCAGCGGCCGCCGGCCCGCCGTGGATAGCCTTCCCTACTTCTGCCCGGTGGCGAAGCCGTGCAGCTTGACTTCCACCTTCTGCTCCAGCTTGTCGTAATACTCCTTGAGAATGGCGATGACCTCCGGCCTGGAAAACTCGGAGGGCACCGGCTTGCCTTCGCTCATCAGCTTGCGCAGCAAGGTGCCGGACAACAGCAAGCGGGCGCCGCCCTTGTAATTGCCGTTCTCGTCGATCACCGCCTTGCTCTCGTGCGGGCAGGTCTTCATGGAAGCCATGCTGCCGCACTCATAGCAGTAGAAGGTCCAGTCCATGGCCAGCGGTTGCAGACGGAGCGCGCCCGCCGGGATTTCGTTGAAGATCTTCTGCGCGTCGAAGGGGCCGTAGTAGTCGCCGACGCCGGCATGGTCGCGGCCCACAATGAGGTGCGAGCAGCCATAGTTCTGGCGGAAGACGGCGTGCAGCAGAGCTTCGCGCGGTCCGGCGTAGCGCATCTCCATGGGATAACCGCCCTGGATGACGCGCTCCTTGCGGAAGTACTTGTTGACCAGCGCATCGATGGCAAGCACCCGCACGTCCGCCGGGATGTCGCCGGGTTTGAGCTTGCCCAGCAACTGGTGGACATAAACGCCGTCGCAAACCTCGATGGCCACCCAGGCCAGGTAGGCATGCGAATTGTGCATGGGGTTGCGCAACTGCAGCGCCGCCACCGTGGTCCAGCCGCGCTCCTCGAAGGCCTTGCGGGCCTCGGCGGGGCGCTGGTAGATGTCGGCGAAGGTTTCGGGGAAGAACGACTCGGACACCACCCTGATGGGCCCGGCGAGGTTGACGGGGGCCTGCTCCATCACCTTCTGCACCCCCGGGTGGGCGGGATCGACGGTCTTGAACACCTGCTGGCACTCATGATTCTTGTCGATCGTGTACTTTTCCGTGACCTTCATGGTGCCCATCAGCGAGGCGGTCTCCTCGTCCCAGAGGGCCACCTCCTGGCCAATGCTGATGGACTTGGCGAGTTCCTCGGTTGCCGACAGGGTGATGGGAATGGGCCAGAACAGGCCCTTGCGGCTGGGCAGGCGGTAGTCGTCGCAGCAGCCTTTCCAGTCGTCCTTGCCCATGAAGCCGTCCAGCGGGGTGAACGCGCCGATGCCCATCATGAGCAGGTCGCCGGTTTCGCGGCTGGTCAGGGGCACCTTTTTCAACGAGGCGGCGCGCTTAATCTCCTCCTCCTTCTCCTTGCCGGCGAGGAGCAGGGGTTTCAGTTCCGGGCTGCCATGCGGGGGAACCAGTTTGCTCATGGATAATCTCCTTCAAATAACGCAAGTTAAGCCAGCTCGCTGCGGGGCGGACGCTCAGGAGTCATGAGCCGCACCAGCCGCCGGCAGAAGTCTGTCTGGGGTGGACTTTTCTCGCTCTTGCCAGGTCGCCGCCATGGCGATGGTCCGGTATAAGAAATGAGCAAACTTGGAATAGGGCGCGGAAAGCAGGAGAGCGAGAATGAGGACAAGGTGAACGAAATAGATGGTGAACATCCACTCTTCACTCTGCCGCAGACGCAGCAGCTCGGAGAGAATGCCGGTGATCACCACCATGGCCAGAGTCAAAGGGAAGAACCAGTCGAAATAGGTGCTGCTGCGGCGCAGCTCGGAATCCGCCACGCGGCCCGCCAGCAGCGTGACGGCGCCGACCAGAATCACGGCCGCAAAGATGTTGGCGAAGATCTTCAAGGGGTGCAGCAGCGGCAAGGGGGTATGCATAAGCCCGGCCAGTGAGCCTATGCCGACCACCGTGCCCACGCCGGCCAGACCGACGAACCCGACCAGCACCAGCAGGTGTCCGGCGAGGCGCTCGCGGTGCTCGCCGCATAGTCCGAAGCGGCGGTGGGTGACGATTTCCACCAGCGTCGGAAACAGAGACGGAAGCAGCGGACTGTCGGCCCCGGCGGCCCGCAGCGCCCGCACCAGGCGCACCGCCCCCACCGCCAAAGCCAGCGTGACCAGGCCGCAAACGGTAAAGAACAGAATTTCCAGGCGGGCCTGGGGAAACAGGTAGGCGAACTCCAGGCTGTGGCTGGCATCGGGGCGGACCGGCAGCACCGCCACCGGCGTCAGCACCAGCAGCGAAAGCACCAGCAGCACCCACACCCCGGCGGGATTGGCCAGGATGTTCCCCATGACGCGGGGAAAAGCCACGCCCTTGATGACTTCGCGCCGCACGGCCGCGATTACGTCTCCGGGACGCGCCCCGCGCGGACAGCGGGCGGTGCAGTCGCCGCAGTTATGGCACAGCCACACCGCCGGATCAGCCACCAACTGGTCTTTCATGCCCCATTGCGCGCGGGCTATCTGACGGCGGGGGAAGGTGCGGTCTTCCGTGCTCAGGGCGCATACCGAGGAACAGGTGGCGCACTGAAAGCATTTTTTCACGTCGCCGCCGCCGCCCTTGATGAGGCCGTCAATGAACTTGCCATCGGGCTCGACGATCAAGGCGCCCTTCATGGTCAGAAACCTTTGTACGGATTGGGCCCGATCTTGCGGATGCGGCCCACGAATTCATCGATCATGCCGGGCAGGCGGCCGTACTCGTCCGCCGACACTTGCAGCAGTTGAATGCGTTCCGGTTCCAGTTGCAGGCGCTGGAGAGTCTCCTTGACGTTTTCCAGGCGCCGGTTGGCCAGTTCGCTGCCGCGCACGAAGTGGCACTGGTAGTCGTCGCCGAACTTGCATCCCAGCAGCATCACCCCGTCAATGCCGCGCGAAAGGGCGTCGGCGATCCAGACGATGTTCATCGAGCCCAGGCAGCGCAGCGGGATGATGCGCACGCTGGCGTCGTAGGTGGCGCGTTGGAAGCCGGCCAGGTCCAGCGCGGGATAGGCGTCGTTTTCGCAGGCGAACACTATGATCCGCGGCTTGTCCTCCGACTCGTCGGGGACCTCGACCGCCTTCACCATGCTGGCAATCATGTCCACCGAGTAGTTCTTGAAGGCGACGATGCGTTCCGGGCAGGCCCCCATGCAGATGCCGCAACGGCGGCAACGGTAGAGATTGAACTTGGGGGTGCCCTTTTCGTCCTCGTCGAGAGAGCCGAACGGGCACTCTTCAGTGCAGCGCTTGCATTGCGTGCAGCGCTGCAGGGAGAAGATCGGGTACGAGGTGTCGCCGGCCCGCGGGTGCACCGCTTCGCCGCGCACCGCCAACTCGATGCTCTGGATGGCCTTCATCACGGCCCCGGCAGCATCTTCGGCCGACTGGGCGGCATCCATGGGCGCGCGCACCGCTCCGGCGGCGTAAATGCCCGTGCGCCGCGTCTCGTAAGGGAAGCAGACGAAATGCGAGTCGGGGAAGCCGTCGCGGACGGGCAGGTCGGGTCCCTGGCGGTAGGCGAGATTGAGGATCTCGGTGCCCTCGTGGGGCTGCAACAACTGCACCAGCTTTTCGGCTTCCTGGCGCTGGGACTCCGATTCGTTGCGCTCCACCTTGGCGCGCGCATCGCGCAGGGAGCGGATAGCTTCACCATCGGCGGAGTTGGGCACCATGCCGGCGGCCAGCACCACCAGGTCCACGGAAATCTGCAGATTTTCCCCGAGCAGAGAATTGTTGACCTTCACCGTCACCTGGCCATCGGCGGCGGTTTCCACACCGGTTACTTCGCCCTTGGTGAAGAAGTTCAGGGGGTGGTCCTGCACCTTCTGGTAGTACTTCTCGTAAGGGCCCGGGGTGACGATGTCGCGATAGATGACGAAGACCTTGGCGCGCGGGTTCTGGGCGCGGATATATTCCACCTGCTTCAGCGTGGTCATGCAGCACACCGACGAGCAGTAGGCCAGGTGCTGCTTGTCGCGCGATCCGGCGCACTGGATGAAAAGCACGCTTTCCACCGGCAGGCCGGTGGAGGGCCGGACGATAGATCCGGCGGCCGCCGCCTTCTCCAGTTCCACGTTGGTCATCACGTCGGGCAAGCCGTAGCCCAGCGGCGTCAGCTTGGCGGGATCGTAGGGCCGCCAGCCGGTTGCCAGAACGATGGCGCCCACGCGGTGCACGGAATTCTGTCCCGCGGTCTGCAGCGTGACCTCGAACATGCCGGGCTGGCCCTCGGTTCGCGTCACCGTGGTAGAGCAGAAGACGCTCACCAGGGGATGCGAGGCCAGCTCCCGCAGCTTTGGCGCCAGCCCGTCGCGGGCGGCTTCGGTATAGGGCGCCTGGGTGGGGAAGGTGGCCTTCAGGCCGCGGAGGAACCCGCCCAACTCGGCCTGTTTTTCGACCAGCAGGACGTGATAGCCGGCCTTGGCGGCATCCAGGGCCGCGTTAATGCCGGCAATGCCGCCGCCGACCACCAGCACGGTGCGGGAGAGGATCTCAGAAGCCGGCGCCAGGGCTTCCATCTTGCCCGCCTTGGCCATGGACATGCGCAGGCAGTCCTCGGCCAGCATCTGCGTGTCTTCATTCTTCGGCGCGTGGCACCAGGCGACCTGTTCGCGCAGGTTCACCCGCTCCACCACGACGGCAGGGTCGAAGCAGAAGGCCTCGGTCTTGGCGCGCGAGGAACAGGCGGCAATCACCAGGCCGTTGACGGCGCCGGCGGCCAGGTCGGAGCGGATCTGCCCGACTGCTTCGGCGCCACACAGGTGAGGATCGACACGGCAGAGCGGCGCCTTGCACTCCTTCTGGGCGAGCTTGGAGAGCTTTTCCAGGTCGAGCGAGTCGCCGATCGAACAGCCGCTGCAAAGGTAGACGCCCAGTTTATCCATGCGTGGCCCCCATTGCGATCTGCAGCGCCTTCAATGCCGCGCCGGTGGCGTCGCGGACGGAAGCCGAGACTTCGGCCGGCCGCTTGGCGCAGCCGGCGCCGTAGATTCCGGCGTTGGCATTGGTAACGAATCCGAACTCGTCGGTGGTGATTCCGGCGGGCAAACCGCGCGTCCGCGGCACCATCCCGGTGGCCAGCACCACCATCTGGAAGCGGCGGCTGGTTCGGGCGCCGTGCATCACATCTTCGACCGTCACCACAAGGTCGCCGGTGCCGGGGTCTTCCTCCACCTTGCCCACCTTGCCCTTGATCAGTTCCAGGCCGGCCTCGGAGGCGGTTTTGGAACCGAATTCTTCCAGGTGACCCGGGGTGCGCACGTCGATGTAGAACATTGTGATCTGCGCCTCGGGGTCGCGGCTGCGGATGTAAGTCACCTGCTTCAGGGAAGCGCTGCAGCAAACTCCCGAGCAGTAGGGAAGATGGTTCTGGTCGCGGGAGCCGGCGCACTGGACAAAAGCGACGGAGCTGGGCTTCTTGCCGTCGGAGGGGCGAACGATGCTGCCGCCGGTGGGGCCGTCGGGGGCGGCCAGGCGTTCGAGCAACACGTTGGTGACCACGTTGGCGTGCTTGCCATAGCCCAGATTGTCCAACTTGGCGGCATCGTACGGTTCCCAGCCGGTGGCCACCACCACGGCAGCCACCTGCAGCGTCTTCTTTTCGGGCGCCTGGGCCAGATCGATGGCGGAGTACGCGCAGGCCTCGACGCAGGCATGACAGCCGGCGGGACAGGCGCTGCGCTCGATCTTGTAGAGCGCGGGATACGCCGTGGCGAACGGCAGGTGCACCGCTTTGGTTTGCGACCGCCCCCAGTTGAACTCGTCGCCCACCTCGGCGGGGCAGACGTTGACGCAGGCGCCGCACAGGGTACAGGCGGCGGTCACATAGCGCGGCGCTAGCTGGACGACCACCTGGTAATCGCCGGGAACGCCCTGGATGCTTTCCACCTCGGCCAGGGTGAAGACGCGGATCCTGGGGTTGTTCTTGAGGCGGCGGAAGTTGATCTCCAGCCCGCACGAGGGCGGACAGAGCTTGGGGAAGTACTGGTTGAAGGCGGCAACGCGGCCGCCGAGCGAGGCCGATTTCTCGACCAGTACCACCTCGGCGCCGGTTTCAGCCGCCTCCAGCGCGGCGGTCAGTCCGGCAATGCCGCCGCCGATGACGAGGATCGCTTTGCGTTTCGTTGCCAATGTCATATTCGCGAGCCTCTAGCCCGACACTCCGGCGGCGGGCACGCCCGTCCGGGGAGCCAGGTTGTTTTTCACCTTCATTCGCTTTTCATGGAACAGGGTGAAGGCCAGCCAGTCGAAGGCAAATTCCAGGAGTTCCTCGTCGTCGGTGCGCAGGGCCTCGACGCGAAACTCGTCCACATCGAACAGGTCCAGGAAGCGCGTCTCCAGCACGAAGCGGCGGAAGCGGTCCAGGTCGTAACAGGCCATGAAAAACATGGACAGCTTCTGCGGGCCGATCACCTCGGTCTCGCGCCAGCTCGGGTGAAAAATCAAGGGGCGGAACGCGACCTGCATCATCTCGTACGGCTCAATCTCCTGGCCCTCGAGCCACTGGCGGACTGTGCCGCAGGCGCCGTCGTGCCCCTGGCAGAGCTCCTCGCGCACCACGAAGTAGAAGCGCCGCTCGGCGGCGTCGGGGGCTTCAGGTTCCGCCAGCCCCAGCGGGTACATGCGGCAGGCCCACGGCCGGTCGGCATAGACACCGCATCCGCCTTGCGCGCCCACGAAGGGACACTGGTGGGTCTCGGGGTCCATCTTGAGGAAGACCACCGGGAGCTGCTTGTCCTCCGCCTTCATGACCACCACGTGCTGGTCGAGAAAGTCGGTGGAGCTCAGGTGGAGGGCTCGTTTGAGCCGCAGCACGTCGTAGGGCGTGAGCAGAATGGAGACGTCCCGGCAGCATTTTCCAAAGCAGGGCCGCCCGGAGTCACAGCGGAAAGTGAATGCGTCATCCAGTTTCAAGCGGGGAGAGTTTTCCACCACCTCATTACCCGTGTTTGGCACCTCAGTCATGAGTGGTCCCTTCTTGCGGCACAATGTTGGATTTCAGCGCCTCCCGGGACCAGACGGGAAGAGGACCGTGATCGCCGGTGTCCGGATCGAAGCGGTAGCGGTAGGAGGCGGTGACGTTGAACTGCGCTCGCATCCACTGCCAGCCGCGCACGAAATAAGGGCATTCGTCGTTGAAGCAGACGTACTGGTACGCGCCTCCCCAGGTGGACACCTGGGGGTTGGCCCAGCGCAGCATGCTCCCGCCGCAATGGGGACAACAAAGATGGTCTGCTTCCACCATAAGCGCTTTCCCGACGGCCGCGCGCCGCGGCTTGGTTACGTGGGAGGCTCCTGCTCCCGCCAGGAGCCCCCCACTTGTTCCTCCCACTACCGGGCCGCGGCGGTCCCCTGCGGCTTCGCCTCCGGCTGCGATTGCGGGAAGACGTGGAAAATGGGACGGGTGAACAGCTCCCATTTCCCGGTTTTCGGATCACACCGGCAATTGGCGAACACGTGCCACTTCTGTTCGTCGATCTTCGGTATGTCGGCGCGGAAGTAGTAGCCGGGCCAGCGCGTCTCCTCGCGGAACAGCACGGTCCGCACGTGCGCCTCGGCCTGCCACATCCGGTGGACGTTCTCCCAGCAACGCATCAACTCGTGCAGGTTGGAGGCAGCCAGCTTCTCGGAGTCTTCCTTCAGGAAGGCGAGCAGCTCAAGACCGCGCTCCAGCGAGGCTTTGTTGGTGGTGAACTGGGTAGTGAC
>Ga0315268_10003497_pt1 | contig 17309 bp, 12 predicted proteins | sample C1_top_MG_FD_204535 | JGI IMG/M metagenome (GOLD analysis project Ga0315268, IMG submission 204535) | Sediment microbial communities from Yellowstone Lake, YNP, Wyoming, USA - C1_top | ecosystem: Environmental > Aquatic > Freshwater > Lake > Sediment | place: USA: Wyoming | collected 2017-08-01
ACAACTTCTTGGGTGTCGGGAGAGGGCTTCTGTTCAGGTGTTATTAACTTGCCTGTAACTCAGTTAATAATAACATCTTTTTGGACGGGTGGTTGAGCCTCTAAGCTTTCGCATCGCATGAGCATGGAGAGAACACGTTAAGGTTAATAACCAAAAACCAAGAAACATAATTCTGGTAACCAACAATGGCTACAGAGACACAGAGAGAACATCAAATGACTGAGAACGCGAAAGCACACATCTTTGTTTGCACAAACAAGACGGAGCCTGAATGTCTCAAGCGGATGCTATTTGGCACCAGCAAGTTATATGCAGATGATGTGTTATCGGTCAAATCTGGCGACCTTCTGTTTCTTCTCAACGTGAATTCAACCGTTCTACACAGAATTTTCCGTGCCAAGTCAGATGGTGTCAGTTTCCATCAGTTTCTTTAAGTTCTCTATGGATTCGTTGAATATTTTGATCTTGCGGCTCCCTTCTGCTATTCTTTTCCTCACATGTACCGTGTTCCTTACTCGTGCCCTCGACAAACTGACTTTTACCTCTTGGAACATAATTGCAGACGCCGTCGGGGAAAACATCATACAATTCGGCGTCACAACAAGGACAAAACATTTCAATCTCACCTTTCCACTTATGTGTCTTGTACATTGCCGAAGCGGGATCAAAGACATAGGTATTATATTCGTTCTCAAACACTTCTACAAGCCGTTTTTTGCAATAAGGACATTTAGGCGGAAGTTTCTTCATTTTGTCAAATCGCCTCATTTCCGGCTCCGGATGAGCCTTTTAGCTTTTAAATTTTTTGTAAAACGGCGTATGAATTAAGAATTAGATAAATTGCAGTTATCAAGTCAGAAAGTATCTTAAGGTATTATTCCATTAATCGTAAGACAATTCAATAATGTAGTAGTCTTCGTTGACGGCTTTTCGTTTTCACTACAAATATCCCAACTGCTTTGTCTACTTTTAGACCTTCGAGAGAAAAACTGAAGACACATGGTTTATACCGGACGGTGGGAAAACGTCTAAAGAGTGATTCTTTTGCAAACGACTCTGGATCGGCGGGTTAAGTCCAAAGTATATCTTGCCCTCCAGAGAGACCCTTGGGAAAAAGCAGGGTATACCAAAACTTTTGCAGTACAAAAGTGTGGCGGTGAACCCTACGAACTTGCGCTTAGGTTTGCCGGGTGTTGTATGAAATGTGGGCCATGCTTCGCTTCAGGATACTCTTGGATAGATCGGTTTGATAAGAACCGTCGAGTTACTTGTATGAAAACCCTTGACGATACAATCCAGGATTATAAGAGGATTCAATACCCCCGCAACTATCCAAGTTATAACTGGCTAAGAATACTTGGCGGTGAACCCCTCTTAAACAATGACTACATCAGATTCTTGTTTGATACAATAATTAAGATCAGCGAAATAGACAGTCAGAAATTTAACAACGGTGTGGTTATTCAGACTAATGGTATATTCATAGGTCAAGGGAATATTTCCCTGCTAAGAACAAAGTTAGACGAACTTCTTCGCTCTAACCCGAAGGTCAAGGTTTGCATCGAAGTTTCTATCAAGGGAACCAATGTCGAAGAGTTCAAGTTAATAACTCGTTCGACAAATCGCCCGATAAGTGAACTATCCAAGTTTGAGAAACTCTTTGGATGGAACTTAGGGGTTTATTCTCCTAACGAATTCTTTGATTTTAATATCAAAGCGTACTACAAACTAAGGGAACTTGCATCTAATTTTCCAAACTTTCGCCCTACTATCATTGCTGGATTTGGTATTAACGAATCGTATTTACTTCAAGAAGGAAACTCGCGAGAGAGAATTACAATAATATTTCAAGACAATAAGCCGATATATCATCCAGAGTTTTGGTCAAAAGATTTTAAAGAGCTATACGAAGATTTTACGAGGGAAGCGCCTAGAACGTTTGATTCTCGATTCAATAAGATGCCTATGTACGGCATTAAAGATCTATTCGAATATCCGTGGGTAGGCCCTACTTTGAAACAAGGGAAGCAAGTATATGGTTTTCGTTGGTATGATAGGAAGTTCGCTGACGAAAGAGGTGGAGGGAACATCGTATTGGAGGAAGCTTTTGCAGATATCCTGGATAAATTCTTCCTTGTTGATAACAGATCATACTATTCAACATTAGTAAATTGGAAAACATAATACGCCAATTTTAAATTACTATATATACAAATATTCTGCTCTACCCCCATTCGATTGTTGAGGGCGGTTTAGGAGTCAAAAAATACTTAACAGTCTTGGCACACATTCATAGGCAATAAATTCCAACAACTGATTTATTCGATTTTGAAGGCTTATGTGGACGGACTTAAATCAAAGAGTTCTGTTTTTCAAACCTTACTTATTCTAAAGGAAGATGAGATTTACATAATTAAGGGCTTAAAATTGTTGATGGAAACAAGCTGGAAAGAAGTAGTAGCAACAACCTCTCATTTGAGTTAAGTTCGGTGAAACGCAATTTGTTGATAGATTATGGTGAATTCGGCTCGCATCTGCCAGACGTCGACATAATAATCTATAACCCTAAAACATTCAAAATCATAGCTGTCATATCCAGCAAAGTAACATTACGTGAAAGAATCGCTCAAACTGGATACTGGAAAATCAAACTCTCAAAAAACAAAGTCACAGAGCACATTAAGGTATTTTTTGTAACTCCAGATGAAGATGGAACCTTGACTTCAAAGAAACCTGTAAAGAAGGGGAGAGCAATTGTTGAAACCGATACTGATGGAAGCTATGTAATGAGTGAAAGAACTGTTGAGGAGAGCCCCAAAGTCAAAATGTTCGATAAGTTCATGGAAGATCTAAAGAAACTGTTGGAAACTGACAAGCAGTGAGACTGCATCACAATTCTGCTATGTTTTTTTCGCTATTTCAGTTTGATAGTTGCACGCTCCTTCTGGAAGTTGGCGGTTCAGGTTCATGTGGCAATCTGGGCAACGAATCTCAATGTCGGACAAGTCACGCTTATTGTAAATTCCTGTAGTTTCATCAAAAATGTATGTCCAGTATTCGTTTTCGTAGACCACTTCCAAAGGTTTTCCGCATCCCTGACATTTTGGCGGTTCGAATTTCTGAATCTTCATATTTGGAGACATCCACATTCACCTCTAACTCTCTGCAGTTAATAGTTTTAAGTGAGAATTCGACCATTGAGTAGAGCGTTGAAAACTAGGAGTTGGTGATGGGTTATCTCTGATGAGGCTTCGCGTTATTACACGTTGCTTCGTGACCCAGCTCGGCGGAAGATTATTGAGTTGTTGGGTGAGCAGGGCAAAACAGGCTTCAAAGATTTGCGCGCTAGTCTCGGGTTGGGTGTGGGCACGGTTTACTATCACTTGGACATGCTCTCCGACTTCCTCGCTCAGGACAAGAGTCGAAAATACACGTTAAACGGCCGCGGACAACTCCTGTTCAAATCGCTGAGAGAAGGAAGCATGCCAACCGCCTTAAACGCTGGTGAAGCCCTAGGCCACCGAATGGGACGCTGGCTCTTTCTGTCTCCAGTTTACTACCGAATGACGCGGTTGGAAGTGTCTCTGCCAGTTTCCATCGCAGTGCTGTTTCTCGGCGCGGTTGGTTCAGCCCTCGCTAAAATTGAACCAGTCTTTTTCTTCTACTTTCCATCAACCCTTTCATTTGAAGGCAATGCTCTAATCTTCCTCTTCTCGTGGATCGGCCTCTTCTTCATAGCTGAAATCCTTTGCTACCTACTCTTCAGAAGAACAGGCGGTGACCTCCAACTGCTCGCTGGTCTAAGCTTCTCATCTCTGCCCCTAGCAGTATTTCCATACGTTCACATGGTGATTCCAGCCACAGCCTCACGATACGTTCTCCTGATCCTCCAAGTTTGGACTCTACTGTTGATTTCCTCAGCCCTCTCATTCGGCAAAGGCCTACGACTCGACCGCTCAATCATAATCAGCCTCATAATACTCTACATCAACATCATCCTGCTCATCATTCAAGGACGCCTAACGTAAAGTTCGATGTTTCTCGAATAGCCCACAGCAGAGAAATTCGAGATTTACCGAAACGAACACCATAAAAACCTCTTTTTACAGAGTATTTTTGCCGAAACAGCGTGAAAAAAGGAGAAAAACAGAAAATTAGAAAGGCTTGGAGGAGTTTGACCATTTAATCCGTTAATCGGATTATTTTTTTTCTCCTTTCTCTCCTCTCTCCAAAGTCTCCTCCGAGCCCCCAAAAAACTCCAACACAGCGGATCACATAGCGCTAGATTCGACCATTCAAGATTCTGCCAAAATGACAACAGAATGACTCAATATTTCCATGTTCTCAAGGATAGTTCTAGAGTGAAGTTCGAGTTTTCCCGAAACGATTTGGTTAAGAAAGACTTTCCTAACGTATATTTTCGGTGAACGATTTGAAAACGAAGAGAAACTGGCTTGCGGCAACATTCTTAACCATTCTTCTAGTGTCTTTGGCAGCACCCTTGGCGGCTCAACCAGCCTCTGCAGATGAAAACGAAAACGACGACATGCGAATCGTTCCAGGCACTTGGTACAAACTCGAATCCGACATAGTCACCGTGCTGTTTCCAGCAGGCGGAAAGAAGCCCATGTTCATCTGGTGGTACACCAAAGCTCCTGACCAGATCTACGTAGTCAAGTATCAGGGTTTGATTGAATACCTCACTTTTGACCATCCATCGCTTCCAGCAAAACCCGAATACTACAATCACATGCGCGAAGCATGGCAGGAGACTTGGCGCGAAAAATTCGAAAACATGTACTTTGAACCTGAACGAACACGAATGATGGGCATGAACGACATGATAAAACTCTATCTGCTAAACCAGATAATGACGCAGATAAACCAACAGATGGAAACGTGGCACAGAGCCTTCCTGCCCTTCGACGCAGGACGGTGGACCCTAAGCGACATCGCCAACATCACAACATCTGAGGGAAAAATCATCGGAATATCCTTCGCCTTCAAACTAGTAGAGCTACCCGACTGGATGCCGAACCTGCGGTTCGCGGAGAACAACATCATGATTCGCGTACGATTCTACAACGAAACCGTTGAAGAAACCGTGCCCGGCACAGACTCCAAATACACTGTGAACAAAGGCGAAATGAAGATGGACTTCGTCGTCAACAAGTGGGTCTGGAACATCGACACACTCAAGGAACTCATACAAAGATTGCAAAACGCAGGGTTTGACATAAAAATTCCAGAAGCAAAAGCGAAACTGGCCCTCTGGGTCAACCTCGCCTCCATCAACATAACAAAACTAACCTCAGCGGAAGAAGAACCAGAAGGAATCGAGGAACATTCAACCGCAACGCACATGGAAGTCGAGGGCACGAATGAAAACATACAGGCAAACGAGACAGGAGAGACAGAAAAACCAATCGAAATAGAAAGACCTGTTATCAAAGTGAATTTCGCCAACGAAACCGATACGTTAGGCGGCTTCTTCAGATTCGTCTCCTCAGCGAAAGTGACTGATTACCCAAACGAAGGCGACATGAACATGGTGCCAGTTAAAGCCGCGTACATCTCAGGCGGAAACCACATGCGCCTCTTCATCGGCTACCCCTACTTTGGCAACGGCACACTAGAGCATGACCCAAGCATAGGCGTTGAAATACCTAATGTCGGAGAAAGCACGCCAAAATACACTGTGCAGACGCCAAGCGGCATGAGTGCAACACCAGTAGTACTCGGCAAATACGTGCTACCACTCTATACCACAGAGCTAATGGTTGCCTTAATAGCAGTTGTTTCTGCCACCGCCATCATACTGTACGCAGCCAAGTGGAAACGCAAAACGCCAGTCAACATGGTCGGCGCAGGAACCACAGGTTAAAGGAGAATTCGCCCCTCCCACAACCCCATTTTCTTTTTATTTGAAACTCAACAAACACTAACCAGCCGTAACATGTCTTGGATGAAACCGTCATGAGCAACGACAAAATAGAGAGCGAACTCAAAGGAAACACATTGCGAGTATACTGGATGCTTCTCAAATCGCAAACAGGCGTCATAGGCGTTAGAGAAGTCCAGCGAACGCTGCGGTTCTCCAGTCCAGCCTTAGCTTCATACCACCTAACCAAACTCGAGGAGCTGGGATTGGTTGAAAAAACCAACGGTGAATATCGCCTCAAAAGGGAAGTTCGCGTTGGGGTTCTGAAACAATTCACCAAGGTTGGAACTTTAATGCTGCCTAGGTACATGCTGTACGCTGCAATGCTTACAACATTGTTTTTGTTTTACCTGACTCAGCTTAGAGAAGTCAACTTCTACAGCGTCTTCGCATTAGTGTTCGGCTTGTTGGGCACAGGCATTTTCTGGTATGAAACTCTGAGGGTTTGGCGTCAGAAACCCTGACCCTTTGAATCCTGATGTTTGGAATGTTTGTTAGAAATTCATTGCAGAGACCTAAAGAGGGCAGTCTCATTAGTGACAGTTTTTCAAAAAAGAAAAAGAATCTAAGAGAATGACAACAGTGCACAGTCTATTTTCTGGCTCTTCTCACTGAAACATGCCTACGACTAAAGAACACAATGTAAACAGCAACAAACACAGTAAATCCAGTCAAAGCCAACACAAGCCAAAATCCTGTTGTTGTCCAAATCGGCGGCGGAAACTCACTGAGCACAATAGTCTTTGAAGTAGAAGCACTCACATCAATCCCCTGTTCAACCGCGCTTGTCGTGACCACTTTAAGCCAATATTCGGCGCTGAAGTGAGCTTCAACGTTGTAACTGCCCTTAGGCAGCTTGAAAACCGCCAGCCCAGCAGCGTTGGTTGTGTCCAATCCGAGTCCAACTCCATTCTGCGTGTAGACGATGACGTAAGCTCCGTGAACAGTAGCCGCGTTGTTGCTCAACACCGTAACGGTCAATTGATAAACATCTGTCTTAATCGTGAAAGGCCCATCGGAATCAACGTAAACCATTGTTTGCTTAACCACTTCGTCCTTCCACAGAATTGTGAATCCATAGTTTGCCGGAAGTACATTGGAAAAATTGATGAAACCGTTGGCTGACGTGTAGCGTGGCAAGGCATCCATGGTGCCATTTGGCCATGTGACAAAAACCTGAGCGTTTGTCAGAGAAGCGTCCACATCATCAACTATGTGAAAGGCTGGATTATAGTACACTATGATGCCAATGCTAAACACGTGGTCATTACCTTCAATGAACGGGGCGAACGAACCAGAACTCAGACCATGGTAGTAACCGTTGTTATCGATAACTGTGACTTTTGCTGTGTAATTGCCAAGTTGTGCTGTTGATGGGTATGTCCAGTTTGCCTCATAGAGATGTGCGTAGTCAGCGCGCCATTGAGAATCAGGCACTGGTTTCAGGTCTGCATTATCTATGACGGGGTTGCCTGCCGGGTCTAGAATAGTCATGTTCACATTGTAGACATCGTATCCGCCGAACGGATCGGTCACGTTTGCACGAACCATGACTATCCGTTGGCTTTGGCTCCAGTTGTAGTAGAACAGGTTGGTTTCACTGTTGTCATATGCATAGGTTTTTACCTCCACAGGCCTGGCATAGTCCTTCGCTGGAAGAATAGCCTTACTTGGATAAAACGACGAATCAAACCATATTCTCGTATCCGCAGATGAACCCGTGTTAACCTCCACATGAACGTGAAGTGTCGTGCCAACGTTGAACCCGTGTGTAAGAGGCGCTGAAAGATTATAGTTGTACACTGGAACATCTATGTACTCGCCTATGCTGCTTGTCACCGTCGGATTGATAGCGCCAGAACCCCAGAGTGTTGCACCGCCAACGGTGATTTCGCTAAACTGCAAAGTGAAACCCGTCGGCTTGTAAGCTGATCCGTTAACCCACAAGAAGACCTGCCATGAACCATCGATTGTCACAGGCCCAGCAAAATTGGGATACAAGTAAAAGTCAACTGCAATTTTCGGCTGGCCAATAGGCTTGTAAAACGAGTTGGTGTAGGCTTCCTGCGGCGTCTGGAATCGGAACCACTGCGTGGTGTTCATCACATACTTCGTCTGTATGCCCGCTACATCCACTGGCGTATCCAAATAGTGCAGATAGAACTCCATGGGCTTAGCTGCACCAGAGTAAGAAGTGGCGGCATCGGCCACTGGAATCACACTGAATAAGGCTGCATTTGCAAATATGGAAATAGCCATAACTGTCAACAGATCTAGAGTTTTCAGTTTAGAGTATTTTCTAGACATTAGATCTTATCCTCAGAATAAGGTAATTTTGAATTTTTTGAATTAAACCTTGTTAATTACGAGTCTGAATTCAAAATTCATGCTCAAAAAGAGCCGAATCCACTTTTCTAAAGGGTTTCAAAGGTGTTGACAATAGTCTGCGGTGCGTCTGGCTCTCTATCTTTTTTGGTTGGTTCGATGGAAATTCATCGCAGAAGCATAGAAGGCAACCAGTTTTCAGCTCTTTTTCTAAGCGCGTAGAATGAGACTCTAATGGAAGAAGAAGTAGATGCTAAGGACTCCTAGACTACTAAACTCTCCGCGGCACTGATACACCCAAACCCCGTTAGAATCTCACTGCAGAAACTTATAGGGCGCATACTTGCACATAGGCATGGCAAACCTCCCCCATAGCCATTTGATTTTTGACGTGTCGAAGTCCAAACTATGATGAGTTACGATAAATGTTACTTCTAGAGCCCAATACCGTATCCATTTATGTTCTTGCAGAAAACCAAATATAAACTGAAGACAGAATCAATCAGCCCACAAAGAGAGAAGATGAAATATGAGAAGACGAATCCTGAAGCTAACTGTAGCAATCGTAACTCTAATTCTAATTCTATCATTCGTAGCTGTCTTGCCAGCGACAAGCCAAGACACTGGAAAAATCTTGTCCAAACTTGAAGAGCTTCGCGGCAAAGCGGAAGGCCTTCATCCTCCAGCTCTAGAAAACAAGATCAAAGCAGTCATGCACCAGATCGAAGCTGGAGCATTCAACGGTGCCTTAAACAAACTTCAAAACGACGTTAGAGAATTCATCTTGGCAAAAGTGGAAAACCCAGGAGAGTTAATCAAACTGGTCGATGAGATCATCGACCTCATTAGAGGAATAACTCCAGACTTTGAAATCTCAGCAACTCCACATATTCTAGAAGTTATGCAAGGCTCTTTGAACAACTCTATCATAACGGTAACGTCAAAAGGCAATTTCAATCAAGAAGTACACCTAACAAACGCAACTACAGCTTCAAGCGTCACGCTTTCATTGAACACGTCTTCAGTTGTTCCTCCGCCAAACGGCACGATTGCTGCTAAGCTAATTGTTACAGCCGCAGTTGACGCCGCACCAGGTAACTATGAGATAACAGTAACTGGGACCAGCAGCGGCTTTGAACCAAAGAGTGTGGAAATTGAACTAATAATCATGGAAAGTCCTCCTCCGCCACCAGAGGGAGACGAGACTCCTCCAACAATCACCAGCGTGCTCAGAAACCCTGAAACACCTGCCTACAATGAAAGCGTAACCGTAGCAGCGTTTGTTTTCGACGAAGGCGGAAGCGGCGTCAAGCAAGTCACGTTGAACTATTCAAGCGGCAGCGAATGGACATCACTTGACATGATCCTTAGCGAAGGCCTTTACAAAGAGAGCATTCCAGCGTTCCCGTTCGACGCAACAGTTGAATACCGCGTGACTACGTCAGACAACAATGGCAACACAGCTTCATCAATCCTATTCTCCTACAAGGTAATTGACCCCTACCTGCCCCTACTAAGAATCGACAAGCCACAACAGGGAAGCTACCTGTCGGGCACAGTTGCAGTGACGGTGTTCATGAAGGATCAAGACAGCGGAGGCGAAAGCGGCTTCGCAAGTGCAGAACTGTCAATAAACGGCACAGCAGTCAAGACATGGGTGCCTCCAGCTCCATCTGACCCAGACACGTACAGTTGGAACACCGCGGCTTTTGGCGCAGACGGAGTGTACGCTGTAAAATTGAAAGTGCTCGACAAGGCGGGAAACCTAGCTGAAAAAAGCCTCACAGTCACGGTTGACAACACACTGCCAACCGCAGTTATAAACGCGCCAACTGATGGAAGCTATCTGCGCCTCTCGGTTCTAATAAAAGTGACAGGCAATGACACAAACTTCGACAAAATGGAAGTACGCATCGACGACGAATTAATCAGAACGTCCTTCACAAGCGGGACCGAAGTCTTAGAATGGAACACACGAGGCAGCGGCGAAGGCGTCCACAGCATAACCCTAACGGTATATGACAAGGCGGGCAACAGCAAGAAGACATTAGTCAACGTGACGACGGACAATACTCCGCCTTTAATTGGAACTCCTTCATGGTCGCCCAAAGAACCCGCAGCTAATGTTGACATTCAAGTAAACGTTACTGTCACCGAACCCGCATTTGGCAGCGGCGTCAAAAACGTAACCTTATGGTATAAGAACACGACAATGGACGATTACAAGTCCATCCTAATGGAGCTCAAGAACGGCAACTGGACAACTATCCTCAAAGATCAAGGCGACACGAAAATCAGATTCTTTGTTCAAGCCTTCGACAAAGCAGGCAACAGCAACGCAAGCACCTCACAAGATTTCAGCGTAGCTGGACCTCCAGGCTTTCCACTCATCTGGATACTACTCATAATAGCTATCATCTTAGCCGCAAGCGGAGCAGCCATCTACTACATGGGACGAAAACGAAAAAAGAGCACGGGTTCATCGCCTACGACAACAGCCATGTCAAAACCAACACCGCCGCCTAAACCAACAAGCATGCCAGTGAAGAAGACACCAAGACGCAAAGTCAACGCGAGTTTCAGCAAGTAATGAACGCCTTGCTCAATCCTAAGAACGCGCCGAAAGTCGATTACCGCAAGTATATCAACGCTTAATCAAAACCCAGTTTTTTATCTGCTTGTGCCTCTGATATTCCGTTTGCTGGAATATTCTGTAAACGCTAAGAATCCATTTTAGGCTCTTGTTTGCTTAACTCTGATGGAGAAGACGACGTTTGACCGATGCCGAGGCTAGAATTAGGACTCGTTACTGGCTTTTTGTTCTGCCGCTTGTTCTAGCCTTCATTATTTGGCTGGGGTACCCTGTGGTAGCAGAGGCTGTTATTCTAGGCGTCTTTAAGTACAAGCCAGTTTTTCAGCCTACTTCTTGGTTATGGTATGCTGCCGCCTTCCTTCTTTACAGTTGGTACACGTGGATTGTCATAGGGTTGGGTGGAGTTTTCATAGTCGCAGCGTGGCATTGGAGAAATCGAGAGATAAGAAAAGGCGTCAAAAACTATCCTGGAATCTCGTTTGTTATTCCAGCCTTCAACGAGGAACGACTCATATCCCGATGCCTCTTGAGTTTGCTGAAGTGTTCTGCTAAGTATCTAGGTCGCTCCGAAATAATTGTGGTTGACGACGGAAGCACAGACTTCACCTACGAGACAGCCTGGTCAACCCTCTCAAAGTATGAGAGATACGTGCCTCAAACCAGAGGAAAAGTCATCAGGCACAGCGGGAACCTAGGAAGAGCCGAGGCTATCCGAACTGGATTGAACAAGGCTATGATGGAAAACGTCTGTGTTGTCGACGCCGATTCATGGTGGGAACTCGATACCCTATCAGAATTGATCGATTTCATAAACGATGAAGCCAAAGGCGTGGTCACAGGCTACATTCATCCAACAGATGGAAAACGTGAACGCAATCTCTTCGTGATCTTTCAGCAACAGGAGTACAGCCACTCTTTAGCCGTGTTTCGCTGCGCCCAAGCCCTGCATAACGCAGTTTTCATCGTTCCTGGCCCAATTGGTTTACAAGAAACCAACAAAATGCGAGAAATACTCAACGAGAGAACAACCCGTTCAGTGACAGAAGACATGGAGGTCACACTGGAAATGCAAAAGAAAGGCATAGGTGTGAGCTACGCAGAGAACGCACACAGCGTGACAATCGCGCCAACATCTCTTAGCACGCTCTGGAACCAGAGATTGAGATGGTTCACAGGCGGCTTGCACAATCTACTCGGAATTCACAGACGTATGCTCTTAAGAAAATCATGGATCAGCTTGCTTCTTTGGTATTCTCTGATAGTTGAATATGGCGGAGCAATTCTAGAAATCGCCGCCTTGCTTGGGCTTCCTCTCCTCTACTGGTTTGCTCCTGACAGGACGTTTTTCCTGTACAATGTACTCACATTTCTTGTTCTTGTACTAGTCGTCGGAGCCCTGTATCAAGCAATTGCCTTAAAGTTTGCCTATAATCAATTCAACCATGGAAAACTGCTGCTCTACTTGCCGATTTACCTTGTCTTACGGTTTATCAACGTGCTTGCAAGGTTCAGGTGCCTAATCACCTATGCCTTAGGTGACAGAGGGTCTTGGCGCAAGGCAGAAAGACCCATACTTAGCTAATCTGTGAATCACGCTTTATTTGAACACGACCACTTCAATCATGTGCAATTGTTGTGGCACCATGCCACTAGATGACTAGTTGAACAGCTACCATTTGGACTCTCTGATCCCCGAGCGTAACGCGATCCAAGCTCTCTTCATAAGGGTGGTGGAGGCGGAGGCAGCATAGTAGACTCTCGAGCAATCATTGAGTAGTAGAGCAATGTTTCGGCTAATGGAAGAATTGGTGAAATAAAGGAGCCTACTATGGTGCTGATTATTAGCCCGATGGCGAAAGTAGCGCCGTTTCCGAACGGAGGAGCAGCCGAGTAAACATATCCAGGCAAGAGTACAAAACTTGTGATCAAGCTGATGGCTACAATGATCAGGCCGATTACGATGAGAAGAACAAAGGTCTTCAGCCAACGATTGCTTACTAACTTGCTACTTCGCCCAAGGCTGTCAAACGCGCCTTTCTGCTCAATGATAATGGCGGGAACCACGAGTGAGAATATGATTAGTAAAATTATCCCTGGAATCACAAGCAGGAGAATCCCAACTAATATTAGGACGCCTGTTATGATTGATGCAACTAAGAGAGAAGGAAGCTTAGACATAGTGAAAGTGAAGCTTTCTTGAAGATTGCCCGCGCCCTTTTCTATGACATCAGAGGCGCTTTTCACGACCATTCCAGTAGCGATGGAGCCGATTACCCAAGATACGATGCCTCCAAAGATAGCTAAACCGATCAGCGCAGAGATGAAGCTTCCAAACCATTGAAGGACTTGTGTTGGCGAAGCTCCTGGTGGTGGCTGAGTTGGCAATGGAAAGCTCAAGAACAGGGCGGAGGTTAAGATTCCCGTGATTAGTCCTGCCACAAGAAAAGGCAAGTAAAACAGCAGAAACCTAGATATGTACAATCGGAATGTCCCAGAAATAATCTCGCCTACGAATAGCTCACGATTTGGTTTTTCAAAATGCACTCTGCATGCACTTCTTATTTAATCAGTTTAAACTCACTGTGTTAATAAGAATTTTCTGTTCGTTCTGTAAAATAGATTCATTTCACGAACAAGAAATGCAGGTTAGCTGCCTGCCCTAATTGGTTGATAAGTCAGTCGAATTTTTCTCTCAAGAATTTCTTTCTCAAGTCCCTCAGCCTGTCTGCCTTCTGTTTGATGAGCTGTATCTCTTCTTGCTCAGTATTGGGAAGCCCCATTTTGTGGCTGATTGTGTTGTGGACGTGGTTTTGCCAAGCAAGGACTGAGGAGGAGCTCACTGTTGATTCCTGCCGGGGTAAGGACTGTTTGCATAAAGAGCTTTCAGCTCGGCTCCTCCATACATAGCCAACAATGGGGAAGGTTCTGGTGGATCACTCGCCTTCGTTTTGCGTCTGATGCTTACGATGTCTTGTGGAGGGGTTTCATCGTTTGTTGGCTCCACACCGGGACAGCGCCCCATCGAGAGAGAGAAAGGAGAAGACGGCCTACAAGAATAGACCTGGCGCCGACACGATAGCAGAGCTGTGCCCCCTCGACCCAATGATGATTGGGCTTGAGTTGGTTTCAACCTCGACCCTCTCTATTACATCGCAAGACATAATAAATAATATAATCACTCGCATAAAAACATTATTAACCAAGGCTCCCAAGACAAGAAACTACGTTAACAGCTGCATCGGGACCACTCAAGGAAGAAAGAATTCGGTTTCTGAAAGAATTCGCATCAAGATGTTTAGTTCAGAATACTTATATGCTTACAAGCATAGACAATATTCCTAAAACAATACACGTATTTTAGGAGAGACATAAAATGAAAACTAAAAACCGCATCCTCCTCAACGCATTTCTACTCGTCATAATTCTCGCATCCGCATTATGGTTCACACCGCTTAAAGCCCAAGAACCGAAACCACCACCAAACAACTCACCACCCTATAAACTTCCACAGTTCAACGGCACCTTCATCTCTTGGAAAGAAGAAGAAAACACAACCGGTGAAAACTGGAACTGGCGCAACCAAGCATGGGAATTCGGACCATACCCCACATTCAGCATCTATCTCCAAAACGGAACCGAAGTCACAGACACCAGCTACATCCCGTTAGGAGCACCCTTCAAAACAATAATCTACATTCAAAAGAACATATTCACAGGCAACTCTACACTGGGACGCGCAGGGCTTCAGTGGAACACTGAAATCAGAAGTCAAAACGGAACTATAACAGGCAACGCCAACCTGCGAATGGTCCACATCAACAAGATGCAAACCAACTATTGGAACGAAACCAACGCATGGCACTTTGAAAGCTTCGTCTTCAACGGCACCCAAGGAAAAACACCCATAGGACCCCAACAACCTCCAGAGCAGATGAAGCAATTCAGTTTCTACAACTTTGACAAAAACTCGAGTAAAGTCGCCGAAACCAGCGAAATGTGGCAAATCGAATTCGTCGGCTCATTCAATACCACAACCACGGTTAAAGGACCATACGCAGTCAAACTAGAAATTACAGACCAATACGACAGCTGGATAGATTTCGGAGGCTACGCAGCAGGGTACGGCAAACAAGCGGCAACAAACCGCATGATAGCCGTAGGAAAACCAGGATTCACGTACGGTGGCTACCAAGACACATGGACTTTTGAAAAACTCGACATGGAGAACCAACCGCTCTATTCGGCAGCTAAAGGTTCATCATGGAAAATGAGAATCAACGTCACAGGGTCAGAACTCGCAAATGTAACAGTAGGAATGGAGCTCGGCTGGAACGCCAAAGCGTACGTGAACGTTACAGGATGGTATTCCAAAACCGTCACCACACAAGGCGGATGGGTATACAACGAGACCTCAGCCAAATACTACTGGAACAGCACAGTGCAGGTGACACGCACAGAACAAGTCTTCGGACCCCACCCAGAAGAACGCTGGATAAACGTGAACCACAACCGCCAAATCAATGTCACCAGACAATACTGGGACCCAATTACTCAACAATCAAGATACATAAATCAAACAATCATGGTAAACGAAAAAATGTTTTTGATTTACAGCCAAGCCACTCACACTTTCTCCATAAAACAGGGATACTCTTACATGAACTATGACCCAGAACTGCACAGAGACAGAGACTACACCGTTTTTCACGACCTCAACGCTTCTGACCCTACAACTCGCGTGTACAACTTATCGCTAACAGATTCCAACTGGATTCAAACAGGACCAAACAAATACACAATCGAATTCGTAGGCGTCTTCTCTAATCAGACGTTTGCAGACAGAGACGAATACTGGTTCCAAATCATGGTTTACACCAAAAACGGCCAAATTGGGGCAAACTGGGAAAACACCAATCCCGGCGACTTTCAAATAGCCGTCGACAAAACAGTAGCGATATCATCAATACTTGACTCACATGGACGCCAAGTAAAAGGTTGGATGTTCCAGACTGACCGCGACGAATCCTTCATCGTTCAAAGCAAAGTGTACGGCGCTGGAGAGAAGTACACGGACCTAGACGGTATAGGAGTTGTCTTCCGCACAAGTCTGGGCAGTTGGGGAACCAACGAGAGCTACTCGTCTGACGTTGAAATCAGACTGGTCAAAGATTTGTCAAGTAACACGTTGAGCACAGTTACCTACAACCGTACAAACAGAAATGCCTACGTTTACGGTCCACACAAGGGCTCGGCTCTCATAAACGTCACAGACTGGCACAATGAATACAACTCCACCTCAGGCACATGGGACTGGGTTGAAAGCCCACAGCTCAGATGGAACGAAACAACACTTACAGATTGGCACTGGGAATACTCCCGCCTAAACCAAACAGAATACGCACGCGACCCCAATTCTCCAAAAATCTGGATAGACATGCAGAGAACATGGGTAAGCGACTTGGACCCAGCGTTTGCAATTCCTCAGAGTTACGCTCGGCTGAACTCAGCGAACATGTCCCTTCAGAAAGGAGTCGTAACGGTGAACATGAACATATCATTCACATCAACTGCCCCTGAAAACAACTACCAATGGAACATGCTATTCCAAAACATGACCTTTGGCAGAGATTCGAGCCAAGGATGGGGCGAACACTTAGTAACAGAATGGACCTCAGAGCAAGTATACTTCACCAACGGCTCTGCAACAAGCTACGAAGCATGGTATGTCTCGAAACCGTCAACCCCTCTGTACACGATGTACGACGGCCAGAAATATCTGCTGGAGCAGCTACCCTACATTACAATTGGCGGCGTCGACTACCCAGTCAAAGTGCGAACACAATATGACTCTTGGAGACAAGAAGAATTCAAGCAATACCTGTTCACAGATCCCTACGACCCAAGCCTTGGAACCCAACCACGCTACTATGAATTATTGAACGGCACCAAGATCATAGTTCAAGAAGCCTTCCAAGCTATGATTCGTACAATCACGTTGAACACTACAGATGCGTACTTCATAAGTGGTAATTCACATGTCCCTCTGGCAAACAGTTCAGTTTTCAGCACTTACATGGATCGTGCACGGGAAGACTGGTCTAAACGTTTCTGGGATCCAGTACTTCAACGGGACGTTATTCCATTCTACTATGAGTTTCTAAACGGTTCACGCATCTACAAAAACGACGGATTCGAAACGCAAGTCTACAATATGACCACGTACCGATGGAACCTTGCAAGTAAACGATACTCTGAAAACGTAGCTGCGTTGCTGGTGGAACATGTTGGTTCAGGCACTACGTTAAATCAGACTGTTGTGTTGTTTAGAGAACCCGGTAACTGGCAACTATCGCCAGACGGTTCAGGCTACTTCTTAGTTATGAAAAACGGAACCCGCATAACCATCAGAGACCCGTGGTCTGTTCCCGACGACCAGCGGATAGTCGTCTT
>Ga0315268_10003498_pt1 | contig 17309 bp, 10 predicted proteins | sample C1_top_MG_FD_204535 | JGI IMG/M metagenome (GOLD analysis project Ga0315268, IMG submission 204535) | Sediment microbial communities from Yellowstone Lake, YNP, Wyoming, USA - C1_top | ecosystem: Environmental > Aquatic > Freshwater > Lake > Sediment | place: USA: Wyoming | collected 2017-08-01
CCAAGAGTGCTGCTGTGCATGTTCCCCCCAACAGCAAGCCGCCCAATGCATATGGTCCAAGTATGACGCCTACAAGAATTGGCGATGCAAGAGCTAGGAAAGTTGGTAGAATCATTTTCCTCAGGGCGTTTTTTGTGCTGATGTCAACGCATTTTGCGTAGTCTGGGAGTGCTTTCTTCTCGAGGATGCCCGGGTTCTCTTTGAACTGTCTTCTTACCTCGTCAACCATTTCAAACGCTGCTTTACTGGTTGCTCCCATAGTTAGGGATGAGAAAGCAAAGGGCATTGTGGCACCCATCAAAACTCCAATAACAAAGGCTTGGCTCAAGACGGATGAAAAAAGCCCTACTTTCTGGCCATAGGTCGCAAAAAGTACGACAGTTGACACGGTTCCAGATGCTGTTGCAAATGCCTTTGCGTAGGCTTTTGTTGTATTGCCCATAGAATCAAGTTTTTGCAACGTTGCGTCTGTCCTTGCTGACATTCCGATCATTTGAGCTATCCCCTGTGCATTGTCGCTGATGGGCCCAAATGCGTCACCTGACATGATTATTCCAATAGCAATGTCAGTTCCGAGGTTTGCAGCGACGACGCCGTAAATGCCGTAGATGGGGCCATTTATGATATAGGCGAATAGTATTGAACCGACCATAAACATGAATGGCCAGAACGGACTTTGCAGAGCGTAAGATATGCCAGTAATGATATTAATGGCTGCTCCTCGTTCTGATGCTTTTTCCATCTGTTTTACCGGTTTTCCGGTGGTTCCGATGTAATATTGCACAACAAGTCCTACGGCGGTACTAGCAACTATGCCACTCAGCGCACTGTAGAAGATTCTAACGTCGTTTAAGAGCCACATCGAAGACAGATATGCTCCAACCGTACTGATTGCAGCAGCAACAAACAAACCGGCATTGAAAGACATTATTGGTCTAACACTCTTCCGACCTCTAACAACGAAGACTCCGACAATTGTGGCCAAAACTCCTGAAACACCTAAAGCGAGCGGAAACATGAATACGGCTGTTCCCCACACACCCAGGAAAGCACTCCCAATTATCATTGCAGTCACATAGTCATCGCTTATCGACTCGAACAAGTCTGAGCCTCTTCCCGCGCAGTCGCCTACATTGTCGCCAACTTGGTCTGCAATTACCGCCGGATTTCGAGGATCATCTTCTGGAATGCGCAATTCGATTTTGCCAACCAGGTCTGCGCCTATGTCTGCTGCTTTTGTGAATATTCCGCCGCCTAACTGCGCGAATAAGGCTGCTAGGCTAGCTCCAAATCCGTATCCAACCAGCAGATTGGGGTCCCTATGACCATACAGAAGATAGAGTACGCTTATTCCGATGAGGCTCAATCCAACGACTGAAAGCCCCATCACGGCTCCGCCTCTGAAAGCGAGCGTGAATGCTTTTTCCGGCGATGTGGTGGCAGCGTTTGCGGTCCTAACGTTTGCTCTGACAGCCACGTTCATTCCTATGTACGCAGCGGCTAGTGAAAGCAGTGCCCCACAGATGAAAGAGAAAACGGTTTCCAACCCAAAAATTGCAGCGATTGGAAATGACAGCAAGATGATAAAGAGCAAAATCGTCTTATATTGTCTTTTCAGAAAAGTCTTAGCACCAATTCTTATGTATCTGGCGGTTTCCCGCATTTGAGGAGTCCCGGGATCGTGTTGATAGATAGACCAAGTCAAGTATGTTACAATGAACATCGCAAACGCTCCCGTGGCTAAGGCAATCCATGCGAACTCCATTTTTCACTGCTTCGCCTCCTTCCTCCATCCAAGCTTTTCTCTCTAGGTCATTAATGTGAGTCCCAGTCAAAGGATAATACCGACCATATAAACCCTTTTCCGCTATTCCTGCACGCGATGGCAGACGGCAAAACACAAATCACTTTGCGCGCGCTATAAGGAGCTTCACGCGGTACACTTTTATTGTTTCACTGTGTAAGGTAGATGATGGAGAAGGTTTCTTGTCGTCTCTTGAGCGTTTGCAGGACGGTCGGTATACTGTTCTGAAGAGGCTGGGTGAAGGCGGAAAAGGTGTCGTGTACAAGGCTAGGGACACTGTTTTGAACCGCGTTGTGGCAATCAAAATGCTCAAGAGTGCAGTTTCAAGCGGAGAGGCGTATTCCCGTTTTATCCGTGAAGCGCAGGCTGTGGCAAGGCTTAACCATCCGAACATTGTTTCCATCTACGACATTGGAAAAGAAGATGAGAAACAGTTTTTTGTCTTGGAATTTGTGGATGGAATGAGTCTTCGTGGGCTTATGGAAACGTATCCTGAAGGCAAGTGTGACATACAGACGGTCCTGCGGGTTGGCATAGATGTTTGCGGTGCCCTTCAGTATGCACATTCTCAAGGAGTTTTGCACCGGGACATCAAGCCTGAAAACATATTGATCACTGAGGAGGGCACGGCGAAGCTGATGGATTTCGGCCTGGCAAAAATGTTCGGGCAACCCAACATCACCCAAGAGGGAATAATCGTGGGGACAGTTGCCTACGTCGCCCCTGAGATAGCCCTCGGAAAAGGTGCCGACGCGAGGTCTGACCTGTACTCGTTTGGGGCAGTGCTCTACGAAGCCGCAACTGGAAAACAGCCTTTTCCCGGAGAAGATCCTGTCAAGGTCATTTTCAGCCACATTCATGACCACGCCGTTTCGCCAAGTAGGCTGAACCCGAAGATTCCACAGGCCTTGGCAGACTGCATAATGAAGGTCTTGGAAAAGGACCCGGGCAAGAGATATCAGAGTTCAACGGATCTGCTTAACGTGTTAAGAGAAATCGGCGAGGGCTTCTTGAGAGAAGTGCTCGTGCCTTCTCACAAGCCAAGCATCGTTATTCCGGCTCCCCGTACTTCTGCGGGAAAAGAGATTCAGCTCATTGACCGGGTTGGAGAGATGACGCTTCTCAGGGAAGCTGTTGACCGAGCGGTTCACAGCGAAGGCGGCGTAGTTATTCTGCATGGAGAAGCCGGAATCGGCAAGACAAGGTTAGCCAAAGAACTTGGAGCTTATGCACGGTTACGGGGGATGCAAGTCCTACGAGGCAGATGCCCAGCCTTGTTCAGAATGGACGGAGTGCCTCCGTACGTTCTCTGGAACGAGGTGATAAAAGACTACTTGCAGGTTTGCACGCCGGAACAATTGTACAGGGTGATCGGCTTCTATCCCAGCGAGGTCTGCAAGCTGGCTCCGGAAGTTAAGCAGAAGCTAGGGGCATTTCCACAGTCATTACCTATAAGCCCAGAACACGAGCGTGATAGGCTTTTTGAAGCCGTTTCACAGTTGATCACAAACATTTCTAAGGAAGCTCCTTTGCTGGTTGTTCTCGATGATTTACAGTGGACTGACCAGTCTTCACTTCTGCTGATGCATTATTTGGCTCGCAGCCTCGACAGGGAGTCCCTAGTTCTGTTGGGCACTTACCGCGACACTGACATTGATCAGAGACATCCTTTGTCTCCTGTCTTGACGGAGTTGAACAGGGAGCGTTTGCTTCAGTCTGTTCCGTTGAAACGCATGTCTCTTGATGAAGTTTCAGAGATGATCAAGCAGATTCTGGAGCAAGACGACGTACCCAAAGAGTTTTGCAGGCTAGTTTACGAGAAGACGAGGGGTAACCCGTTTTTCGTTGAGGAGGTGATAAAGTCCCTTAAGGAAGAGGAAGTTATCTACCGTGAGGAAAACAAGTGGAAGATCAAGGAAGTTTTGAAGATCGAGTTTCCGGAAACCGTTAAGAGTGTTCTGAAAGCCAGAATGAGTCGACTGGACGAGGAATGTCAAAACGCTCTGACTATGGCTTCTTTTGTTGGAAACGATTTCACTTTGGACGCTTTGTGCGGAGTCACTGGCATTGAAGAGGATAAGCTGCTTGAAACGATGGAGAAAATCCTCAAGAGCGGACTGGTCAAGGAAAGAGTGATCCGCGGCGAAGACGTGTATTCCTTTGCTGACGTCATGATCCGAGATGCGGTGCATGAAGAAGTCAGCCATTTAAGACACAAAAAGGTTCACGGTACCGTGGGCCATGCTCTAGAAAAGGTTTACGCCAAAAAGATTGATGAACACTTCAGCGAATTAGCCCTACACTTTCTTGAAAGCGGGGAAAAAGACAAGGCGCTCGACTATTTCTTGAAGGCCGCAGAAAAAGCACAGAAGGTGTACGCTCATAACGAAGCTTTTTCCTATTTCCAGCACGCTTTTGAACTTCTTGAAGAAAAGGAGAACACTCTTGAACAAAAGGCTCAGGTAATCGAGAAGCTTGGCGAACTCAAAGCATGGATGGGCGAAGGTGAAGCGGGTATGGAATACTTGAATAAATCCTTGATATTGAGGACCAAAATGGGAGATAAGGAAAATATCGCAAGGCTTCACGCCATAATGGCAAATTGGCTCTGGAACGTCATTGGTAACAAGAGCAAGGCTACTGAACACCATCGCTTGGCCTTAGAAATACTTGAGAAGGAGCCTGAAAACGTTGAATTAGCCGGCTTGTACGAAGACATTTCGCACATGCTCTGGCGAACCGGCGAGCCTGCTGAAGCTCTGCCGTGGGCACAGAAAGCTCTTAAACTTGCAGAGCGATTAGGCGCCTCGGAAGTTCTTGCGTTTTGCTATAACGATCTGGGAGTCCTGAGTGTGAAACTGGGAGAATCTGAAAAGGCTTTGCAATACTATGAGCATGGACTGAAAATAGCTCTCGAAAAGAATCTGGCTTTTGCTACTACTCTTTACAACAATATTTGTGACTTCTACTATGGTATAGGAGAGCTGCAAAAGATGTTCGAAACGGCTAAAGAGGGATCGGAATTAGCAAGAAAACTTGGCAATCCCTACGGTCTAGTCTGGATTGACACGATGTTAGCGTCAAGTTATGCTCTCATGGGAGACACGCAGACAGCCCTTTCAATGCTCGAAGACACTCTGGCATTGGACAAGAGAACCAAGAACACCAGTCACCTCTCCTACGCTATGGAGATTCTCGGACTGGCTTATAGTTGGTCGGGAGAGTGGGACAAGAGTCTTCAATGTCTGATAAAAGCCCGTGACCTTGCAAAGGAAATCGGGGAATATCAATCCTCTGGAAATGCTGCTCAGTGGCTTGGAGAGCTTTTCATGGAAATGGAAGACTACGCGGAAGCTGAGAAATACCTCAATGAAAGCAACAGCATCTGGGAAAAGGCGGGAGATACCTCTGGTCAGCTCGATTTGCTTCCAACCCTTTCGAAATTGTATCTGAAAATGGGAGAAATTGAAAAGGCCGGGGGACTCATTGAGAAAGCCTTTGAACGCGCAGCAAAAACAAAGAATAGGTTGCTCATCTCTTACGCTGATATGCTGAAGGCAATGCTGTTCGGAGAACAGAAAAACTGGGAGCAATCCATAGAGCACTTCGAGAAGAGTCTTCAAGGATACAAATCCTTGGACGCGCAAGAATGGTGCGTCTACCAATTCGCTGAACTATTGTACGAATACGGTTCAATGTATCTTGATAGAAACCAAGAAGGCGACAAGGAAAAGGCTTACTTCCTTCTGAACCAAGCCCTTGAAATATACCAGAAAATGGATGCAAAAAAGAAAATAGAGAAAATAATAGCCAAGAAGAAACTGCTCACAGCTTAAAGGCGTGCGCTGGTGTTTTTTGACCAGTTCGTAGTCCTTCATAACCTTCATACCTGATCTTGGGTTGCCTATTCTTTTTCTTGTTAAACTTACTCATGGAATTTGTCCACAGCTTCTCGTGCTTCTTCTTCGTCCATTTCGTCACTCAACAGTTGACAACGTTTATTCTCTTTCTGCTGGTGCCCGGTTAACTAAGGTAGTTAATCATTCCTTCTTCTCTCGTTTTTTCTTTATCAACTTCATTTGTTCAAGTTCATCCTCAGGAATGAACCTCTTCTTTTTTCGCATGCGATTGGTTTCGTTCATTTTCAATCACTTAAATGGACGACTTGTCAGAACGCAGCAATTCTATATTCGGTTTCTCTGGCCTTCTCTTTGGTGATTCTTCCTTCTTTTCGTTTTGTATTAGTGTTCTCAAGGCCACTTCTACCGCGTGGCTGCGGTTGCGAAACCTTTGAGTTTCAACTTGTTTGTCAATCCATTGAACAAGGTTCTGTTCGACTGTGACGCTCATTTTTGCTTTCATGGTTTCCATAATTCTGCCATCTGCTTAGTGTGCTTTATACTGCCTAATGTGCTGAGTAAGGCTGGTGCGCGCATGCTTTTCCTAAATTCTTGTACGGGGTGGCTTATGCTTCTGGCTTTGCTTCGTCTAGATCGATCGATCTTACAACTTGGAAATTGGTGCCCGAGAACAACATCACGCAGTATTAAAGGCTTTTATTCTTTGTTCAAGCAGATAGGGTTTTCAAGGTTGATGCGAGATGGATGAGGCGATCGCTGATTTTGCATTGGAGTATGCTGAAGCCAAGAAGGTTGAGTATGCTGAGGTGAGGGCTCACAGTCAAGTCCAAGAGATGCTGGTGTTGAGGAACGGTTTTTTGGAAGCCTATGCTTCGGCTGTCAACAGTGGTTTCTGTGTGCGAATCTTGGCGAACGGCGGAATAGGTTTTGCTTCAACGAATAAGTGGTCAAAGGAAGAGGCTAAGACGATCGTTGATTTGGCGTTCAAATACGCTGGATCAGCAAATCGCAGGGAGAAGCTTGTCTTTGCCGAAGAGAAAGGGGTAGAGACAAAGTGGGCTGTGGCACAGAAGAAAAAGATAGAAAATGTTCCGCCTGAGGAGAGAATATCTCTTTTCACGGATGCTCACAAGGCGTTGACAGCGTCGAAGGTGAAGATACCGGCCACCGTGATGCAGTGCTCGGTTGACCTGGCGACCAGGTACTTCGTGAACTCGGAGGGTTCAAGGATCTCTTCATTCGTTCCCAAGATAGGCGCTTACGCGTTTATAACCGTGGCTGAGCGGGGGAAAACCGAGCAAGCTTTCAGGCAGTTTGGTTACAGCGGGGGTTGGGAAGCTTTCCGCGAATGGCGCATTCCTGAGAAGCTGATTCATGAAGCGAAGGTTCTCAAGGATGTTATCACGAAGGCTAAGGCCGTGAAGCCTGGGGACATGGATCTTGTATGTGGGTCCGAAGTCACTGGAATAGCTGCACACGAGAGCTGCGGTCACCCCATGGAAGCTGACAGAATTCTAGGTCGAGAAATGAGCCAGGCTGGCAGATCATTCATCTACGAAGGAAGCGAGTTCTGGGTCGGCTCAAAGATTGGTAGTGAAGCGGTCACTGTGGTTGATGATCCCACGATTGAGCATAGCTATGGCTACTACGTGTATGATGATGAGGGTGTCAGGGCTAGGCGCAGGTTCCTTTACAAGAAGGGCGTAATAACCGAGTTTCTGCACAACAGAGAATCGGCTGCGAAGTTGGGCACGAAGAGCAACGGTTCCTCTAGATCTGTCAGCTATGACCGAGAGGCTATCGTGCGCATGGCAAACACGTTTGTTCTTCCCGGCGAGCTTTCTGAAGAGGAACTGGTTGGAGATGTGAGGCGTGGTGTGTACATGAAGTCTTTCACGGAATGGAACATTGATGATAAACGTTTCAACCAGCGGTACGTGGGACGTGAAGCCTATGCGATCGAGAATGGTGAGTTGAAGGGTCCTGTTGCGCGGCCCGTGATTGAGACTTCGACTTTGAAGTTCTGGACGGCTGTTGACGCGGTTTCCAAGAAAGTCGGGTTTGACGCAGCCACGTGTGGCAAGGGCGACCCAGCACAGGGGATTCCCGTTTTCACGGGTGGTCCGAGTATTAGGCTGAGGGGAGTGTACGTGAAATGAAAGACATACTCGCCAAAACAGAAGAAGTAGTTCAGAAGGCGAAGAAACTGGGCGCAGACGAAGCTGTTGCCAAAACGACTTTCGGCAGGTACCGTCAGGTCAGGTTCAGTAACAACCAAGTTGACACTACTGTCGCTTGGAACGACTATTCCACGGACGTGACTTTGGCTTGGAAGAAGCGACTCGTTGCGACTCAGATACATGACTTCAAACACGTTGATGCGAGTGTTAAACAGCTGTTGACTTTGGCAAAGGTCTCGGCTGAGAATCCAACGTTCGGGGGGTTTGCGAAAGGCAGATTTCGGTATGCCAAGAGCCGTGCTGACGAGAAGCTTGAAGACTTGCAGAGTCTGTCTGGATACGTTCTTGAAGCAATAGAGGTTGCGAAGAAGGAAGCGGGCGGCAAAGCCCAGACCGGCGGAGTCCTGTTCACCAAGTTTGAGGAAGTTTACTTGGCCTCTTCGGAAGGCCCGGTTGGACTTGACAGCAGATCAGCAATCGAGCTTTCGATCAGGGCTTTTTCCCAGCGGGAAGCGTCGGGTCACGGTGTTGAGTGCGCCTCAACGTTGAGAGATTTCAAGCCTTCTAGAGCGGGGGAAAAAGCCGGTGAGACTGCGAAGCTTGCAAAAAATCCGAAGGCTGGTGAAGAAGGCGTCTACGACGTTATCTTTGACCCGCTCATCTTCGGTTCTCTGCTCGGAGTCTGGGGCGGGATGGTTTCGGCTTATTACATCATGGTTCATATGTCGGTTTTCGTGGACAAGCTGAGGAAAAGAGTGGCTCCGGAAATCGTTACGTTAAGAGACAACCCTGGTGCATACTCCGTATCTAGCAGAGTTTTCGATGATGAGGGCGTTCCGACGAAAGACAACGTTCTCATCGGTAAGGGCATGCTCAGGAATTACCTGCACAACACGTCCACCGCAAAGATCTTCAAAACCGAAACGACAGGAAACGCCGGTCTAGTCAGCCCGACCCCTTGGAGCATCGAAATGGATGGAGGAGACACTTCAAAGGACGAGCTTTTTAAAGAGATGAAGAAAGGGCTTTACTTGACCAACACGTGGTACACACGTTTCCAGAACTATGAGAAAGGCGACTTCTCAACCATACCTAGAGACGGCATCTTTCTAATCGAAAAAGGCGAGATTACCAGTTCATGGAAGGATCTGCGTCTCAGCGACAACGCTCTAGCCCTTCTTAACAACGTCGCCGCCGTATCGAAGGAAAGGCAGCATGTACATTGGTGGTTGTTCGACATGGATGGATATCCTCCGTCTCTGTCGCCGTATGTGCTGATGAAGGACGTTCACATGACCAAGTCCAAGTGAAGTGAAGCAATGTGGAATTCTGTATCTGCTTCATGCCCCAATAGCGTGTATGCTTGTTCTCAGATTGGCCTAAAATGGTTCTTATTCGGGTTTCATGGTTTAGGCAGGGTGTTGGGCTCCAAATCTGTCCTGATCTTCATAGGTGCTTGTCTTCCTAGAACCCGGCAGAAACGTGCAAATGGAATTATGACTATTTCGATCGATCGTGGAAATATCTCCCGAACTACGAAATCAGATTGCCGAGTCCCTCCTAGTCGGTCTTCCAAGGGTACGTAGGTTTAGACAGCCTCAGAAGAGCAATGGAAGTTTGTTCCAATTATCGCGAGTGGCTCAAGATGCCCAATACACAAGTGCTATATCGAGGCAATTCGATAGTTCTCTTTTCCACTCTGGTTCATTTTGGGTATTGTCATGGTGAATTGTGCTCCTTTGCTCGGTGTGCCTGTTTCCTGTATGGTCCAACCGTAGACTTCCACAATCTTCTTTATCAAGTACAATCCGTAGCCAGTGCTCCCGCCTGTGCTGTAGCCTTCTTTGAAGAGTTTCGGTTTTTCAGCGTCAGGTATGCCGACACCATCATCCTCATAAGCTAGTCTAATCTCATCATTTCCAGTTTTCTCATAATGTATCCTTGTCTTGGTGTTTTTATGACCATACTTCAATGAGTTGTCGATTAGGTTGTAGAATAGCTGTCGTAGCAGTGAGTCTGCCAACACGATTAGTCCATAGCAATCATTTGTAACTTTGACATCCTTCAGGCCTGAGAAGAGCGAAATTGCCTCATTGACCGTTTTTTCCACATCTACGTATACAAGTTCTTCAGCACCCAGCATCTCGTAGGCTTTGGCAAAATCGAAAATCCTAACCATCTGCTGAGCAGCTGTCTCCATCTCATCGAGATATTCCAGAACCTTGCTATCACTAGTCAACTCCTTCTTTGCAAGGTATGCATTTCCAGTAATTGCAGACAGTTTGTTTCTGACATCATGCCTAGTTAGATCGCCTACTACCCTCAACTTTTCATTCATCATGGCCAGTTCTCTTTCAGTCTTCTTCAGTAAAGAGATGTCCTTGTACACGGCGATGTGGCCAAGAAGCTGATTGTTGATGATTAACGGTGCAGCTGATATCGAGACTGGAACCAAAGAACCGTCTTTTCTCTTTCTGACAGTGTCATGGTAGACAATTCCATTCGTGGCTTTCCTGTCTAGCATTTCTGCTTCTTCCATCTTTTCCTTAGGCACTGCCACATCATTGATGTGTCTGCCCTTAACCTCCTCTAGGGAATAGCCGAAGAGCGCGGTGAAACGAGGATTAACGTCCAAGATGCGGAAGTCTCGATCCAAGTAGACAGCAGGCTCAGGGTTGTCCATGAACAGTCTCTCAAACTTCTTCTGGCTCTCCAAGATCGTCTGTTCTGCTTTCTTGCGTTCACTGATGTGTCTGTGTATGACTTCTATGCCGATGACTCTGCCTTTCTTTTTATAAGTGCTCACGCTGAGCTCGAGTGGAATAGATTCTCTTTTTTTGTTCATTCCTCTTATCTCGTACACAAGAGGAAATTCCTCTTCTGAGTATTTTGTTTGATATTTCTCCAGAACCATGACATGATCGTCAGGGTGGACAAAATCTAGGAACGCTTTGTCTTTCAATTCTTCATCGGTGTATCCGGAAGACCTCTTGAATGCTGTGTTGTAATCTATAAGACGCCCTTCTCTTCCAACGAAGATGCCCACAGGGTCTTGTATGCTTTCGAACAAGTCCCTAAACCTTGCCCCAGATTCCACAAGTTTCTCTTCCATCTCCTTTCTTTCCGTGATATCTCTTGCTACCACGACTATCGATGTAGGTCTACCAGAAGGATCGAGGACAAGACTTGCTGACAGCTCTCCTGCAAATTCCTGACCGCCCTTCTTCAACAATGCAAATTCCATGTTCTTGATATAGCCATGTTCCAATAGCTTTCCCATAGTATCCTGAATTTTGAACCGATTCGCGGGGGCAACTACGTCAAACCAGCTTGTCCCAATCAGCTCTTCTCTAGAGAGATAGCCATGCAGCTTCAAGAACGCCTCGTTGCAATCAACCAACTTGGCGTTCAGATCAGACACGCTGATAGCTTCAGGAGAAGAGGAAAGTATGGCTCTCAGCTTTGCTTCACTGCTTCGCACCGCCTCTTCCACTTTTTTGCGTTCAGTCACATCCCTTAGGTTTATTTGCAGTCCAGTAACATTGTTTTCTTTTACTATAGCACGTGCGTTGTATTCCACAAGTATCTTTCCCGTGGGGGCGACTATTTCGGTTTCGTTCCTAGCAGTTTCTCCTTGAGTTACTTGCGAGAAATCTTTCATAACTGTTGGCCAGTATTCTTTTGAAACAAAATCGAGAATGCTCTTTCCGACTAAATCTTCTTTCTTGTAGCCGAAACGCAAAATAGAGCTGTTTGCTGCGGTAACGCTTCCTTTCAAGTCTAATGTGAGTATCACGTCCATTGCGTTTTCAAATAGGTCCTTGTATTTCTCCTCGGATTCTCTTAGAGCGTCTTCTGCTTTCTTGCGTTCTGTGATGTCTCTGATGACAGTTATTATACCGGCAACTTTGTCTCCTTTCTTTAGAACGCTCGTGTTGATCTCTGTTGGAATTCTGCCACCATCTCTTCCTATCAGAGTTACTTCAAGACTTCTAACTGACTTTCCAGTGGTTGCCACTTCTTCCATCGCTTTGAGAACCATTGGTAACTCTTTGGGGTCAACCCTTCCCATCTGGATGAAATTCATTCCAATGGTCTCATCCATTCTGTAGCCTAACATTCCCTCAACCAGCCTCTTGTTTGCTGCCAGGATTTTTCCAGATGTATCCACGTAGGCGATGCCGTCAACAGTCGCATCAAACAAGGACCTTAACTTCTCCTCAGACTCTCTCAGTGCTTCTTCAGCTTTCTTTTTCTCAGTAATGTCTCTGATTATCTCCTCTGTTCGCAACATGGTGCCTTTCTCATCTTTCTGAACAATAGCACTTGCCAAAATCTCAATCAGTGTGCCGTCCTTTTTCCTCCAAGTCAATTCGTGCTCCTTAACATACCCTTTTTCCATGAGTTCTTTTAACAGACGGGCTCTAGAATCGGGGTCGGCGTACAATTCGACTGCAGGCTTTCCGATCAGCTCTTTTGGACTGCTGTAACCCAAGATCTTTGCTACCGCCGGATTCACCGAAGATATTCTCCCATCAGATCCATTGATTAGGATTCCTTCGACGGCAGAATTGAACAACCTTCCGTATCTCTCTCCACAAGTCTCAAGGGCCGTTTCAGCCTTTTTTCGTTCCACTGTTCTTTGTATTGCATGTTTCAATTCACAGTAGACTGTTTCTGGATCGCCAGTTTTCTGCAGGTACTGATCTGCACCTAGGTTCAATGCTCTAATGGCAACTTCTTCTTTGCCTTTCCCGGTGAATATCACGAAGGGCATGGTGTTGCCGCTCTGCCTCAATTCCTTCAGAAGTTCAAGCCCGTCTTTGCCGGGCATCTGATAGTCTGAAACCACGGCATCGTATGTTCCTTTCTTCATCTTTCCAATTGCTTCTTCCACGGAGGACGCTGTGTCCACTTGAAATGGGCCCTGCATTTCGAGGCATTGTTTAGCCATCTTCAGAAAGCCAGGCTCATCATCGACATGCAAAACACGAATTGGCTTCTTCTCGTTCAAGTCGACTACTACTTCTGCAGAAGACTCAACAGGACATTCAGTCATCTAATTCACTTCTATATTCAGATACTGAAACCGCGTGCGCTTCCACTTTTGCTACATCCATACATTTTCACCTTCTGGATAAGGCATTTCGGAACCCAGAATCCAGATTCCTAGTCGAGATTTCGGAAATTCAATTTCCGTGTTCTTCCGCACGATGCTCTTGTTCTTTCATCTATTTTCTTGAGCGCGTCTTCAGTATCTTGACCGCCGCTGAGTGGGAACACCTGCCCTTTTTGACGAATCCTGGGCAATTGCAGCTTATTTTGCCATCGTAGGACTCAGCTACAATGTAGGTTCCGTGGTCTCCAACGACATTAAACAAGCCGGTGTCGAGGCGTTCCACCTTTCCGCTTTCGAGCAGCTTTCGAGCTTTGTCCACCATCTTGTCAAGAGACAAATCGGTCACTTCCCCCGAAAGTGAAGATTAGGCACTGTACTGAAATGATTTATTCATTTCGAGTTATATAAGTAGTTTAATGTCTTCTTAAGTCCCTGAAGGGTTAACGGAATCAAATGTGGAAAACTACTTTAGAATGTTGGGCGGATTCGATGTGGAGTGAGGGGTTTATGGTGAGCGGTGGGGCCGTCAGGTTTGATGAGTTTGTTGTTGAGACGTTGGCGAAGTTGGAGGATCCTGGGTGTTTGTTGGTGGGGGCGAAGAAGGGTGGTAGGTGTAATGTGATGGCTATCGGTTGGGGTTTTGTGGGTGTGTTTTGGCGGATGCCTGTTTTTCTGGTGGCCGTGAGGCATTCGCGGTTCACGCATGATTTTATCGAGGATAGTGGCGAGTTTACGGTTAACGTGCCTGGTGAAGGTTTGGATGAGGCTGTGAGCCATTGTGGTGAAGTCAGTGGCAGGAAGCATGACAAGTTTAAGGAATGCAAACTGAGCCTGATTAGGGGCAGGAAAGTGAAGGTTCCCGTGATTAAGGAGTGTAAGATTCATTATGAGTGTAGGGTTGTGTACAAGCTTGAAGTCAAGCCCCGTGTGGTTCCGGCCCGTGTGAAGAAGGTTTTCTACGCTAAGGGTGACTTCCACACGCTGTATTTTGGGAAGATTCTAGCGGTCTATTAGAGAAGCGATTCCTCGCGCGGGCGGAGAGTTAAGAAGCGGTTGGATGGGGCACTGGGAGTCGGGTTGGGCGAAAAGCAGTTGACGGATTTGAACCAACGCACATTAACTTAATCTGCTTCGTTGCGGTTTTTTTGTGGGTTGATGTTTATGGGTCAGGAAGAGTCGAGAACTGTTAAGCCGAAACGAGTGGAAGTGGCAACTCTTGGTAGAGGCTGTTTCTGGTGCACCGAAGCGGTTTTCAGTCAATTGAAAGGAGTGCAGAAGATCGAACCGGGTTATTCTGGCGGTGAGGTTGAGAACCCGACTTATGAGCAGGTGTCTACTGGAACGACGGAGCACGCTGAAGCCGTGCAGGTCACTTTTGATCCTGACGTGATTTCTTTTAAGGAGATCCTGCAGGTCTTCTTTTCAACGCATGATCCGACGACTTTGAATCGTCAAGGTCCTGACGTTGGCACTCAGTATCGCTCGGTCATATTCTACCGTAGTGATGAGCAGAGGGCAATCGCTGAGCAGGTGATGAAAGAAATCTCTGAGCAGGGAATCTTTGATGCGCCTTTAGTGACGCGGGTAGAGCCGTTCAAAGCGTTCTATGAGGCTGAAGATTATCATAAAGACTATTTCAAACGTCACCGAGGACAAGCGTACTGCACGTTGGCCATCGCCCCGAAAATAGCGAAGCTGCGAGAACTGTATCTGAGCAAACTGAAACTGCAGATACAATAAATACCCCCAAAACGTTTTTTCCGAAGGCTTATCTGCATTGCGTGTGGGCCATCGAGGTATGTTAAATATAACGGGTTTCGACTTGTTATATTTGATAGCCCCCCTACGTTTTTTCTGAGTTTGCCTTGGGGAGATGTGTGGTTTCAAGGCGCTTGGTACGCAGGAACCTGGGAAAAACGTGTGAAGCCGCATGGAAAATTCACTGTTTTGTATGGTGAGTCTGAGGGAAAAACCGGGTTTGACCTATGTTTAATGAGTGGGCCTGTAACATGCACTATGTCAATTTTGTGACCTCGTTGACCCCACAGAATTGATAGCCCCTATCCCCTAGGCTCTTTTCAGGGCGTTTCAATCTGTGGTTCGACTAGCGTGTGCGAGCTGCGTTTAGGATTGGACCGAGGGCTTCTTGGGTTGTAGCGCACAGTTATCAGCGAGTTCTGGTACTGCTTGTCACCGAATTCTTAATCATGATGTGCGTTGCTTGAGGCGTCTGACTTTTCCGTGGGAAACAGCCGAAACAAGCGCGACCTGGACTGAGAAAAGATGTGGTGCAAACTGCCAAAACTACAGTGTAAATTCCAATTTCCGCAGACAAGTGGCGACGTCTCCCGCATTTTCCCCCTTTTTTAGGATATCATATCGACTCGGCTGAATGCCCGTGTCTGGAGATGCAATGTGATGGAAGCTGAAAAGGTAGTCGAGTGTCCTCAGTGTAGCTGTAAGCGAGTGTACAAAGACGGAATCCGGTATACACGTTTCGGAGAAGTGCAGCGATATCTGTGTCGAAACTGTTACTATCACTTTTCGGGTTAAGAGTACTAGGTACTCCATAAAACCCCTCTTTTTCTCTAGTTAGCGCGCGGCTTGTTTCTGCTTGCTATTTGACAAGAAGAATCGCATATCGGAAGAAAATGAGCAACGTTTCATTGGCACTCAAGCAGCGATCGCGTACTCGGAATACATGAGTGATTTATAGCAATTATAGCAAAAAATAACAGACGCCATGTACAAGACTTGTGCGATTTGTGGTCGAAAAGTCTACCCTGTTTTCTGTAGCTTTCAACAAAAATCGCTGTGATTGGCTGTTTTTGTTGCGTGCCGTGTTTCAATGGCCGATTATCATTATTTTTATTTCTGTAAACCTTAGTGATTCCAAATACAACTACTAAGGAAATGAGAAAAAAATATAATGAAGATTGACGTATCACTGCAATAGACGGTGTCAGAAATGGAACGTGATCTAGAAGCGTATGCTTCAAGGGAGATTATGAAACTATATGCAAAACACAGGCTCGTAGCAACTAATGAAACACTACCCGGTCGTATCAAAATTGACTTCCATCTGAAAGACACAGATGATGCTGATGTGTTCGTAGAGATTTCAAACCAGAGAATAGAACGTTCCATGCTTAGCAAGATACTCAACCTATATTCCTCGATTTCTAACATCGAGCCTTCTCTCAAGAAATTCGAGTTAGTGATCATAGGGCGTGAGGTTGCTTCATCAGTGAAAAGGGAGCTTGAGAGCCTTCCCATCAGATTTCTCACATTCGAAGAGCTGGGCATAACGAAGACGAAACTGCTAGAGATTGAAGAGGAGCGAAGACAGTTTAGAATTCGAAAGCTGTCTCCCGAAGAGGCCAGTTTGGTGGCCAGGTGGGAAACTGAGAAGAAAACTATGATTCGATCGGCAGATGTTCAAGAGATTCTGCAATGCACACTTGATCACGCCTACTTTCTGCTTCATAATCTAGAACGGAAGAAATGGCTTGAAAGAATAAACACCGGTATCTACCAGTTTGTCCCCGCTGCCTATGGTTATCCAGAGAAAATCCCCCCTGCCAATGCTTTCGTCGTGGGAGCAGCATTTGTGGAACCATATTACTTCAGTTACTATACGGCGAATAGTCATTATGGTTTCACTACTCAAATGCCCTTCACATTGTTCATTGCGACGCCAAAGAAGAAGCCCAGTGTCGAATGGCAGAGTGTCACTTTCAAGTTCGTGACCTTGTCAAAAGGGAAATTCTTCGGGTTTCGTCTGGAAGCGGCTTTCGGTGTTGAAGTGTGTATGGCAGAACCCGAGAAGTCTTTGGTAGATTCTTTTGACAAACCGCATTACGCTGGAGGAGTAGAGCAACTGGCAAGAATTATCTGGCGCGGTTTGGCAAGGACCGATCAAAGAAAGTTGGTTGATTATGCGGTTAGAATGAAATCACGTGCATTGGTTCAAAGATTAGGGTTCATCCTTGACTTCTTGTCAAAGGAAGGATTGACCACACCGCTGTCTTCCGATCTTAGAAACGTTTTATTGAACAATGTTGGGAAGACGCCGATATATCTCGACAGGAAAAAGGCGAAATCTGGTTCCTACGTGAGAGAATGGAAAGTTGTCAACAACCTATCTAGAGAACAACTTCTGAGCGAAATTGAAGTACGGTGACAGAGAATGCTAGACCAGAAATATGTGACATTCTACGCCCGATCGAGCGGAATCCCTCTGGATGTAGCAGAAAGAGACGTGGTGCTGACCTACGTCTTGCGGATCCTGTCGGAGAGCGTTCTGGCAAAGTTGGCTTTCAAAGGAGGAACATGCCTGAAGAAGA
>Ga0315268_10003499_pt1 | contig 17304 bp, 20 predicted proteins | sample C1_top_MG_FD_204535 | JGI IMG/M metagenome (GOLD analysis project Ga0315268, IMG submission 204535) | Sediment microbial communities from Yellowstone Lake, YNP, Wyoming, USA - C1_top | ecosystem: Environmental > Aquatic > Freshwater > Lake > Sediment | place: USA: Wyoming | collected 2017-08-01
GCCCATGGTTGCCGTGCCACGCAGAGCCGGCTTGCGCGGGCGCCTTTCGCGGCGGTCACTGACAGTCTTATCGTCTTCGGTGAGGGCAAGCTTGAGGCTCACCGGGCCGTTTTGCGCCGTCACCCCCCGGGGCGTGCGCTGTGCCAGTCGATCAGGGCACGCAGACGACCGTTGCGCTGGCGACTTGCGAGGTCTGCGTGTTGGTGACGGGGCAAGTCGCGGTGCCGCCATCGGCCGCCGTGCAGGCGGTACCGGCCCCGAGCGTAAAGCCCGACGGCATCGCGGCGCCGACCAGCGCGTTTACCGAGGTCGCGCAGTCCGACACCGTGACAGCGCCGGCAGCGCTCGCCTTTTTCGCGGCGTAATTGACGCTCGTCGCCGACGACAGCGCGCCCGCCACACCGGCGGCGGCGGACGCACCGGCTTGACTGGACAAATCGATGAATTTTGGCAACGCGACGGCCGCCAGAATGCCCAGAATCACGATCACGACCACCAGTTCGATCAAGGTAAAACCATTTCGCTTGGCTTGCATTTCATCTCTCCTAGTTGACATCGTTCATCTTGCAATAGTCGCCTGCAGTTGCCGTTCCACATACGCCGGGCCCGGGGCCGCATTCGGACAGGCCGGTTGGTTGCATGCCGTAGCGGTGATGAGATAGAGCTCCAGCGGGTTGCCGCCGGCTGTAGTGCGCGTGCCTTCATCGAAGTTGGTCAGCGCGCATTGCACCGTCACCGTCAAACCAGTCAGATCCGTGCCGGCCGGCATCGGGATCGCGGTGGAGGCCGCCGGACAGACCCCGGCTCCCAAGGCGGCCGCCTGCTGCAATACCATGTAAGCGCCCCATTCGATGCCGGAGCGCGCCGCTTGATAGGCTTTCGAACCCATCACATCGCGCGCGGACGCGGTGTGTTGAAGGCCCGAAACCGTGACGATGATCGCGCCCAAGCCCGCCAGCACGACCATCAGGAAGATCGCGCTGGGGAGCGCAAAGCCCGCCGGCCGGTCACGGCGCATTGTTGAGGTGAACCTGGTACAGGAGACTGACCGTTTCCCCGCCGTCGGTCAGCGCCAGACTCACCGTGACCAGCGCTTCGCGTTGGCTCGGACCGGCTGCATAGAGGAAGCTGCAGGCCGAAAGTTTGTCGGCGATCAGGGCCCCCGCTACTGCCGGCGGAACCGGTTGTGCCGCCGCGATGGCATAAGCGGAATAGCGCCGCATCTGCGTTCCGGCGCAGACGTAGCTCACCGGCGTATCGACGATCTGGAAACGCTTCGCCGGCGAGGCGAACGGAAGTCTGTTGGCCGAGGTCATGGTCACTGTTGAAAGCGACCCTCCGGCCCCCGACATCGCGCGCCTGACATCGGTGAGGGCGCTATTGCCGCTATAGGCGTCAGCCCCGGACGCGCCAAGGTTGTAGACCACCACGGAGTCTCCCGGTTGCACGCTGACTGCCGGCCCGAGCACATCGAACGACGTATCGGCGGCGGTGAAATTGAGCGGGTCGCCCGGGCCCAGTTCGCGGTAGCGTCCGGCGGAGCGCACGTGCAGGAATTCCAGCGCGGTACTGCCGTTGACCCGCACGCTGTTTGGCAGGGCATCGCGCAAATCGCGGCTGATACGACGCAAAGCGGTATCGGCCGCATCCACCAGAGCGGCGCGGCGGGCGGTGTCGAAGAAGCCCTGCACGGGCTTTTGCAGGAATACCGCAACCATGGCGGCCAGAATCCCGGTAATCACGATGACCATGATCGCCTCGGTCAAGGTGAAACCCGGCGCCCGCCGCCGTTTCGCGCTCGCCACGCGTTTGAATTTGACCGGGCCGGTCATGGCAGCGAATTAGGCGCATAGCGCAGCCGGTAACCGCTGAGCGACAGCGAGTCGCTGCCGTGAGTCACCGTGACGGTAATGCGCAGCGATGCCTGCAGCGGAATGCCTGCCTCGAGCTGTTGCTGGGTGACGCTGAGCGTCGCCGAATAGCCGTTGATGGCCGCGGCGCCGTTGATATCGGAGACCGTCGCCAGGCTGAGGCCGTGGTAATCGCTGACGTTGTCGTAAAGCGCACGCGTCGTGTCACTGGCTTCAGGCCCCAGCGGGCTGCTCTCGTTATTCGCGGAATCGGCGCAACCTGCGCTACTGGCCGCGGTAGCGGCATTGGCATCATCCGGATCGCAATACGTGAACGGTTTGAACTCGACTTCCTCGAGCAGCGCTTCCGCCGCCGCGAGCATCTGCTTGCGCACCTGCGGATCGGCGCTCTTCTGCGTCGTCAGATTGAACACCGTCAGAATCCCGGCGACGCCAATACCGACAATGACAATGAACATGACCAGTTCGATCAATGACAGCCCCGCTTGCGTGCGCGAAAGTACGCGCGCCCGATTCAGCGGGCGGACTTCAATGCACATAACCGGTTTCCGCTTCCACGACGAAACTTTGCGTGCCATCGCCGGTGATGCTGATGGTGCGCTGCGGGCTGGGGACGCCAGCCGCATCGAAGGGCCGGCCCAGTGGATCGAAGAAGAAACCCACAGCGGGGGAAAGCGCAACCCCGTTCGCGGCGCTCAGCAGGAAGGGGCTGGCCCCGCGGGGACTGATCAGGTTGGTATTGCAGGTCGTGGAGTCCGCCACGCCGGCGAAATTGATGGTGACCGAACTCGCGCTCAGGGTGACGCAGACCACGCGGCGCTTGGCCACCGCCTCCTTCTGCGCATAGCGCACCGAGGACAGCACTTCCTGGTAGAAACCGCTGGTGTCGAACGTACGGGAATTGAGTTTCGGTATCGCGATCACCGCGATGATCGCCACCACGATCAGCGTGACGACCAGTTCAATGAGCGTAAATCCGGCGACGCCTGGCCGGAAATTTCCTTGCACTCTGACGCTCGATTGCCCCATTGCGGCTCCCGCCTGCGGCCAGGCGCGAGACCACTCGTCTCGCCCCCGCGGCATGCGGTGTTTTAGTCGACTACTGCGCGCAAACGATCGTTGCGCTGGCGACCTGCGAGGACTGCGTGTTGGTGACAGTGCAAGTAGTGGTGTTGCCATCGGTGCACGTACCGGCCCCAGTAAGCGTAAAGCCCGTCGGCACGTCACCGCCTACCAGCGTGAGTTTCGCGGTCGGGCAGCTTGTCACCGTGAGAGCGCCGGCAGCGCTCGCCTTTTTCGCGGCGTAATTGATGCTCGTCGCCGACGACAGCGCGCCCGCCACACCGGCGGCGGCGGAGGCACCGGCTTGACTGGACAAATCGATGAATTTGGGCAACGCGACGGCCGCCAGAATGCCCAGAATCACGATCACGACCACCAGTTCTATCAAGGTAAAACCATTTCGCCTGGTTTGCATTTCATCGCTCCTATTGAAGAAAACCACAAACATCCTGATGTTTTTGCAGCACGAGTCGCGCCTCTACGAGCAATCCGGCACCGCGGCCAGCGCGATGATGGGCGACGCATTGGCCAAAGCCGCGGTGTAGGAAATACGGCAGTCCGCCGCCACAGTGGCGCCGTTGATATCGATGGTGATGGTCGAACCCGCCACCGCACCCCCCGCCGAAAGAGTCACCTGGTCATTGGTGGCGTCGAGCTGCAAAGCAGTGACGATGCCGGCCGCATTCGCGGTCGGATAAGCGTTGATCTGGGTAATGTTTGTGCCCTCCATCGGAACCGTCGCCGCCGCCGTCGCATTGGTCGCGACAGCCATGGCATGGGCCAGCCCTGCTGCGGAACGCACGCCGCCGTAGATGGCCTGCATCTTTGCTGTCCGCGCCTGCGTCTGCAGGGATATGAAGCGCGGCAATGCCACGGCCGCCAGAATGGCGACGATGCTGATGGTCACGACCAGTTCGATCAGGGTGAAACCGTGCCTTCGTGCTCTCACGTGCCTTCGTGCTCTCACGTGCCTTAGTGCTCTCATATTTTTGCCCTCCGCGCTCGTCAAGGTACCGCAATCACGTAAAAAAAGCAGATCACATGCCATTCACGCTCAAAACCACCGCCCGCCCGCATCCTGAACCAACGCCACCCATTGCAGATTGCTCGGGCTGCCCGCAACGCTTGCTGCATTCGCCCCCAGCCGCACCGCATGCCACCTGAGGTCGTAGTCCTGGCCGCTGGCGGGCACAAAGTGACGTCTATTGTTGATCGTGTACACCAGTTCACGCCGCGTTTTGTCGAAGTACCATTTGCCGCGCAAATCGGTATCCGGCTCGACATCGAACTCGCCCAGATAGTTTTCCGGACGATTCTGCAGCCAGTCGATCGGATTCTCGTCTGCCAGGGTCGCGATTTCCGGCACCTTGTCCCGGATCAGCAAATCGCCCGCTTTATAGCGCAGCCCGGTGCGCAAGTTTGCGACGGTCAGGTCCATCGCCGTCATTTCCGCGTACTCCTGCAGATAGAGCATGTGTTCCAGCAACACGCCGCCAATGACACCGACGATCGCCGTGGCAACGACGAACTCGAACGGACTGGAGCCGCGTTGCCGCCGGTCTTTGGTGCAGCCGGACATGGGCTCATCGCTTCATTGCCGCCTGGCCGAGATCCCAGATCGGCAGGAAAACACCCAGAGCCAGGATCAGCACCACGACACCGAGGCAAACGATCAGGACCGGTTCGATCTGCGCGCCCAGCGTCTTGAGTTCGTATTCCACTTCACGCTGATAGATATCGGCGATCTCTTGCATCATATCGTCCAGGGCGCCGGATTCTTCACCGACCATGACCATCTGCAGCACCACCGGGGTGAAGATGCCGGAATGCGAGGCGGTACGCAGCACGGTTTCCCCGCGCTCCACGCCTTCGCGCATTTTGTCGATCTGCTTGGCAACGAAAGCGTTTTCCACGGTCTGCGCGACCAGCGTCAGTCCCTGCACGATGGGCACGCCGCTGCGAATCGCCAGCGCGAAGCTGCGGGCGAAGCGCGCCAATGTCGCCTTCAGCACGATCTTGCCGGCGATGGGAATGCGCATTTTCATGCGGTCCCATTTTTGGCGGCCGAAAGCGGTGGCGACATACGAGCGAAAGCCGAATATCGCGCCCAGCAGAATCAAGCCCAGCAACCACCAGGTGGCCACCATGAACTCGGAGAAGCCGATGAGCACGCGGGTGAGCAGCGGCAACTGGGCATGGAATCCCGCGTAGACCTTGGCAAATGCGGGGATCACAAAGAGATTGATGACGACGATGGCGATCATCATCGCCACCACGACGAATATCGGGTAGCGCAGCGCGGACTTGACCTGGTTGCGCATGAACTCCTGGAATTCGAGGTGGTTATACAGCCTCAGGAAGATTTCCTCGAGCATGCCGGTGGTCTCGCCCACGTACACCATGGCGATATAGAACGCCGAAAACACGCCGGTGCGTTGCATCGACGCGGACAGCGGGCGGCCGCTGTCGAGGCCGTCGCGGATATCGCGCAGCACGTCCTTGAAAGTCGGGTTGGTTGCCGACTCCTGCAGGCCGGCAAGCGCGCGCATGATCGGCACCCCGGCCTTGAGCAACGCATACATCTGGCGGCTGAACAGCAGCAGCTCGGGCTGCTCGACGCGGCGCTTGGTCAGTCGCGCCAGCAGACCTTGGGCGCCGTCACTGCCGGGTTTGGCGGCGGCTGCGATCTCGACCGGCGTAATCCCGGAACCGAACAACTGCGTCGCCACCGCGCCGCTGTCGGGACCTTCCAATAATCCCTGCACCAGCACGCCGGCAGCGTTACGCCCGGTGTAGGAAAAGTAGGCCATCAGTCGTCCAATTGCGAACCGATGCGCATCGCTTCGGCAACGGTGGTTTTGCCTTGCACCACCAGCTCGACCGCATGATCCTTCAACATGCGCCCTTCCATCTGCTTGCGGGCTGCTTGCATGAACACCACGGGATCGGGCTGGTTCGCCGCCTCAACCACGGGTCTGGTCATCTCCAGCATCTCGTAAACGCCGGTGCGGCCGAAATAGCCGGTGCCGTTGCACTGCGTGCAACCGCGCCCTTTGCGGTATTGCGCCTTATCGGCCTGGCTGCCGAGCGCGAGACGCATCCACTCGTGTTCGTGGGCGGGCAGTTGCGTCACCTCCCCGCAATTTTCGCAGATCACCCTGAGCAGACGTTGCGCGAGCACGACCTGCAGCGACATCGCCACCATGTAGCGCGGTGCGCCCATGTCCAGCAGCCGGATGGGTGTGCTGACCGCGTCGTTGGTGTGCAGCGTCGAGAACACCATGTGGCCCGTCATCGCCGCGCGCAGCCCGGTCTCCACGGTGCCCTGATCGCGCATTTCGCCGACCAGAATCACGTCCGGGTCCTGGCGCAACGCAGTGCGCAGGACTCTGCTGAAGGTCAGGTCGATTTTCTCGTGGACCTGAACCTGATTGATGCCCGGCAATCGATATTCCACCGGGTCTTCCACCGTGATGATCTTGCTCTCCGAGGTGTTGAGTTCATCGAGCGCGGCATACAGCGTGGTGGTCTTGCCGCTGCCTGTCGGACCGGTGACCAGCACCATGCCGCTCGGGCGATGAATAATATCGCGCAGGCGCGCGAGCATGTCCGCCGGCAGGCCAATGCGCTCAAGACCAAGAATGCCGCCGCTCTGATTGAGCAGGCGCATTACGGCGGATTCACCGTATTGCGTCGGCATGGTCGACATCCGCACATCGATCTGGATGCCCCTCACTTTGACGTTGAAGCGGCCATCCTGCGGCAAGCGTTTTTCGGAGATGTCGAGCCCCGACATGAGTTTCAAGCGCAGCGCCAGTGCGGAGGCGATTTTCGAATCCGCTTCGGCCTGCACGTGCAACATGCCGTCGATGCGAAAACGGATGAGCACCTTTTGTTCCTGGGGCTCGATGTGAATATCCGAAGCCCGCACCTGCACCGCATCCTCGAACACGGACTGCAGCAGCTTGACCACCGGCGCGTCCTCGGCGCCGGTCGCCAGACCCAGGGCGCCGAGGTCGGTGCTCTCGCCGAGTTCCGCGCCCAGTTCCAGGGCCAGTCCGCTGATTTCCTGGGTGCGTCGATAGATCCGGTCGATGGTCTGCAACAGCAGCGATTCACCGACCACCGCCAACTGAATGTCGCGCTTGAGGACGCGATTGATTTCGTCATAGCCGAACAAATCGGTGGGATCGGACATGCCGACGCGATAGAACGCGCCGGCATCCTCGAGCACGATCGCGCGGAAACGGCGCGCCAGGGTTTCCGGCAACCGCGTTGCGACTTCGGGGCGAATATTGAAATGCTGGAGGTTGACGAAGGGTATCTGCAACTGCCGCGCAAGCGCGCTGCCGATCTGCTCCTCGCTGACATGACCCGCATTGATGAGGACGCGCCCGAGCTTGCGCCCGCTACGCTTTTGCTCGTCGAGCGCGGCGTTGAGCTTGTCCTCGGTCAGCAGTTTTTGCTGAATCAGGATTTCACCCAGTCGGATTTTTTCTGGTCTGCTCATCAGCCGCCAAGACGTTAGAACTTCTGTTTCTGTTCCACTTGAGATTTATATTACAGATCAGTGAATTGCCGATTTGAACCACGCACTCTCGGAGATTGCAACAAGCACTGTTCGAGGTCGTCCTTTTGCAGCCCGAAATTCCCCCCCAACACAGGCAATGTCATTGGCCGGGGCGCCAATGCCAGTGGCCGCCCGCACCGGGTTCAGCCTCTGGGATTACGGCGCCACCTTGGCCAACTTAAACGCGCCGGACTGCACCATCGCGACGCTGCCTGCGCTCAGGTCTGCAACGACCGGCCGGCGCTGCCGCAGGCATTGCCGGACCGGCGATTCGCTTTCGGCGCCAAGGGGATAAACCGTTTCGACAACGTCAGATACCTGCCCAATGAGGTGCTCGCCTTCGCCCCGAAACCCGCGCTCTGCCGGGGGAAGTATCGGCGCGTGTTGAGCCGCAGGCGCTGCTTCGCTTGCCGATGGCGGCGACGAGCCGGAGCCTCAGCCTGTCGAACGCGGTAGCGGTGGTGCTATACGAAGCGTGGCGCCGCAACGGCTTCGGCTGGACGCAATGGTGACCGACCCTCGCCTAAGGAACCTCTGAACATGTCCTGATTTGTCATTCCCGCGAAGCTTGTCGCCGAATGAATCTATCGGGGAGCGGGAATCCATGTTTTGTAAAGAAAACGGGTTCCCCGCTTTCGCGAGGAAGACACCTGTTCAGAGATGCCCTAAAGCACACTCTCCGACTTCGGCCCGCGCTGTAACAAGCTTTCGACCAACTCCTGCGCGGAAGTAGTGCCGTCGAGCAATTGCGAGACGGCCGACGCGATCGGCATGTCGACGCCGAGTTGTTTGGAAATTCGCATTACTTCGCGCGCCGTGTAGACCCCTTCCGCGACGTGGCCGAGCGCCGCCAGAATCGCCGCCAGCGGACGTCCCTGTGCAAGCTGCAATCCGACCCTGCGATTTCTCGACAAATCCGAGGTTGATGTCAGCATCAGGTCGCCGACGCCGGCAAGCCCCATGAAGGTCTCGGCGCGAGCACCCAGGCGTACGCCCAGTCTGGTCATTTCCGCCAGGCCACGGGTAATCAATGCCGCGCGTGCCGAGGCCCCCAGTTGCAGGCCGTCGCAAACGCCCGCGGCAATGGCGATGACATTCTTCACCGCGCCAGCGGTTTCCACGCCGACAAGATCGCTGCTGGAATAAACGCGCAAGCGTCCCGTATGCAGTTCCCGCGAGGCAAGAGCGGCGAAGCGCGGATCGTGGGACGCCAGCGTCACGGCGGCCGGCAAGCCGCGCGCGACTTCGCCGGCGAAACCCGGCCCCGAAAGCGCGGCGCGCGGCTGTGCGGATGGGAGTTCCTCTTCAGCCACCTGATGCGGAAATTTCGCGCTGCCGGATTCGAACCCCTTGCACAGCCAGACCACGCCTGCGCTCGACCCGGCCGCTACGATCAGCCTCATGGTCTCGCGCAATGCCGATGTCGGAACGGCAATGACGATCAACGCGCCGTTGTCGATGGCCAATTGGAGCTGCGACGTGATGAGCACGCCCGCGGGTATCGCCACATCGGGCAAGTAGCGTGCATTGACCCGGTCCGCCGCCAGCGTGCGGCTTTGCGCCGGATCGCGACTCCATAACGAGATTTGATGGCGAGACGAGAGCGCGACGCCGAGCGCCGTTCCCCATGCGCCCGCACCGAGAATGGCGAGCCTCATAGGCCCCAGAGCTGGCTTGCCTTGACGAAACCGCTGGCGCCATCACGATGGCGCACCTTGGCCCAGCCCGCGGCCACATCGATGAGTTCGAGAAAGACGTTTTTTTCCGCGGTGAATACCACCGCGGCATTTTCATTCGCGGCCTGGCGCGCCTGCGCACTTTGCGCGCTCACCATGACGGTATGACGCTCGGACAGGCGAGCGTTCTCTATCCACGCGAAATCGCCGGTATCGTCGCGGACCTTGGTCCACCCCTCCACTTTGACGACAACCTCCACCGGGTAACCCGGGGACAGAACGAACAGCTTGTTCGCCTTGATGGATGGCGCGTCGTAGAGGATCGCGGCCGGTTCCGCGACGGACAGAAAATCGAGCGCCAGTGCATTCGCGCCGGCAAGCAGCGCCGCCGGGATAGCCAGAAACCACAGTGCGCCAATCATGGCGAGCCGCTCAGTGCGTCACCCCGGCCCGGGCCTGGGTCTTTGCTTCGCGCTGGGCCTGAAAAATCGCCTCGAAGTTGACCGGGTTCAGCAACACCGGCGCAAACCCGGCGCGCACGACCGCATCGGAGATGACCTCGCGCGCGTAGGGATACAGAATATTGGGGCAGGTAATCCCGAGAACGTGTTCGAGTTCCTCCTGCGGCACATGGCGTATCTGGAACACGCCACCCTGGCTCGCCTCAACCAGAAAAACCGTCTTGTCGGCCAGCTTGGCCGTCACGGTAACGCTCACCACAACCTCGAAGTAACCCTCGTCGATCGCGTTGGCGCTGGTGTTCATCTGGATCTCGACCTGCGGCGTATCGCGTTCGAGATAGATCCTCGGCGCATTGGGTACCTCGACCGAAAGATCCTTGACGAACAACTTCTCGATCGAAAACACCGGCTGCTCGGGCTGCTGGCTCATGGTGACGGGCCTCGATGAAATAGGGTTTCGGTGGAACTAGGGTTTCGGCGAAATAGAGTTTTCGGCGCAATAGCGTCTCGGCGCAATGGTAAGGGATTCAGCCTGTGGATTTCTGCGTCTCGTCGCACAACAGGGGATCGAGCGCTCCGTCGGCATCCAGCGCGGCGAGATCGTCGAAGCCGCCGATGTGCCGCTCACCGATGTAGATCTGCGGGACGGTGCGCCTGCCGGTGCGTTCCATCATTTGCATACGCAGCGCAGGCTGCAGATCGACGCGGATTTTCTCGACGCCTGCCACGCCTTTGCCGTTCAACAGCCGTTCGGCGGCCACGCAATAAGGACAGGCCGCCGTGCAGTACATGCGGATTTGCGGCATTACTTCTCTATCGGCATATTGGCCTGTTGCCAGGCGCCGATGCCTCCGGCCAGAACGACGACATGGGCAAAGCCGGCCTTCTTGAGCAGCGCGGTTGCCGCATGCGCGCGGCTTCCCGTCTGGCAGATCACGACCGCCGGACGGTTCTTGAACTTCTCCAGCTCACCGACGCGTTTGTCGAATTGCGCAAGCGGGATATTCCTGGCGTTCGGTGCATGGCCGGCGCTGAATTCCGCCGGTTCGCGCACGTCGATCATCAACGCGTCGTTGCGATTGAGCAATTGCACCGCCTGCAGGGCGCCGACTTCGGGCACACCGCTGAGGCGCCGGTTGACGAGGGGCCAGACCAGGATGGCGCCGCTCACCGCGGCTGCCAATACGAGCCAGATATTGTTCAGTACGAAGTTCACTTTTCCGCCTTTCCGTCTCGTCGCTGTGCCTGCTCGTCCATTCGCTCTGCGTGGCGCAGCAGCGCCTTCATCCCGGTCTCGCCGGATTTCTCCATGGCTTGCGCAATCTTCAGCGCTTGCCCGCGGTCATTCGGGTAATTTGCAACCGCCAGATTCCACTGCGCCCGCATGCCATCCTCGTCTGCGGATATTGCCAGCAGGAACGCCTGACGATAAGCGAAATCGTTGGACGGCTGGAATTGCATCGCGCGCCGATTGAGCACGATCTTGTCTTCGAGGTGATCCCGATTCAGCACCATCCGCCGGGCCAGCGCGAATTCGATGAACGGAGAGAACAACGAACTGCGCCGCAAGTCGAGCAGGACCGGAACGCTATTTTCACCTGGAACCGATGCCGGCGCGGATTCCCCGACCGCGCCGCGCTGCAATGACTGCATCACGCGATAGTCCCGGTACACGCTGGCAAATGCAAACGCGCCCAGCAAGACCGCCGCGCCGACGACGAACCTGCCGCCGGGCCCGTCGTGCGCCTGTGGCGCGTCACGTTCGGCGGCTCCCATGACCACCGCGGCGATGCCCAGAAAATACGCATACCACAGCGGATACTCTAGCATACTGTGCAGTCCGAGCACGCCGAGCACCGCCGCCATCCACCACAGCGGCGGATCGATTTGCGCGCGCCGCATGGACCATGCCCACCATCCCAAGCCGCCGAGCAGCACGATCAGGCCGGCGGCGCCGAATTCGGCAGCGATCTGGAATACGAGATTGTGGGCGTGATCGACGATGTAATCGCCGGCGCCGGCGCGCGGAATTTTCTCCGCAAGCAGGAAATTATTCCAGGCGAATTGCCTGAAGCCGACGCCGAATACCGGCGCGCCGAGAAACATCGCCCATGCCATGTTCCAGAAATGCAGGCGGACCGGCGATGACATGCCTTGCTGGCGCAGGTGCGCGCCTACGGTTTCAACCGCACTCAGGAGATCCGGCGTCAGCGCCGCCATCAGCCACTGCGCAGCCAGCAGGCCGGCAGCGATGATCATGCTGAATAGCAGCAGCCGTTTCAGTTCCGCGGATCGCCGCAACAGACCCATCACCGCGGAGAGCAGGATGAAGGCCGCGGCGTAAAGCCACACGGCGCGCGACCCGGATGTCACCAACACGACGAGCAGCACGGCGCATACGGTAACGGCCAGGACCAATCCCAAGCGACGCGTGCTCCAGAGATAACCGGCCGACGCAAGCCCGAGAAACAGATAATTCGCCAGATGGTTCGGCTGCCCGGTATTGGCATAGATGCGTCCAGGCAATTGCGGCAGCATGAGCGGCGCCAACGGCGTGTGCACGCCAAACAACTGAACTAACCCAATCAGCGCGCTGACCAGCGAGCCGGCCAGCAGACACCAGGCCAAGGCGGCGGCGAACGTCGCGGCGCCGAAGATGTGTACCAGCCGGTTGGCAAGCATGGCCACGGCGGCGGCCCACAGCACGTAGAGCGCGCCCAGCAGATTCAACTGGCCGTAAACGGCCTTGCCCAGCGCAATGTGCAGCACCATCAGCATCGCGAAGCCAAGAAACATGAGGCCAATGCGCGGCAGGCGCACCCCGGTCCACAAAGATGGTGTCGCCAGCAAGGAAACCGCCGCCAGGCCGAGCGCAAAAGCGACGGCCTCGCCATAAAAGCTGGTGATCGGCGGCCGGAAAACCGGGCTCAAGAACGGCAATACGCAGGCGAGCCCGAGCAACGCCAGCGCGAAGCGCGCCGGCAGCCCTGAGTGCTCGGGGACGGCAGTGATCAAATCGGCCTCCATGAGTAACGCCGGCATCCGCCGCCCGCATGGCGTCTTCGAGATCGGCGGGACACTGGCCGGGGCGGGTAATACAATCCTATCCGGTGCGCGAACGCGCCCACACGCCTCCAATACTTCGATCATTGCATGTTTCCATGAAAAAAATCGTACTGCTGCGTCACGGCGAAAGCGTCTGGAACAGGGAAAACCGCTTCACCGGCTGGACCGACGTCGATCTTTCGCAGCAGGGCGTCGAGGAAGCGCACGCTGCCGGCAGGCTGCTCCAAGAGGCCGGCTTCACCTTCGATATCGCCCATGGCTCGGTACTCAAACGCGCGATCCGCACGCTGTGGATTGCGCTCGAGGAACTGGATCTGGCCTGGATTCCCCAGCAGCTTTGCTGGCGCTTGAACGAACGCCACTATGGCGCGCTGCAGGGCTTGAACAAGAGTGACATGGCCGCGCGCTACGGTGCCGAGCAGATCCTGGTCTGGCGCCGCAGTTACGATACGCCGCCTCCCGCGCTCGAGCCGGGCGATCCCCGCTATCCCGGCAGGGATCGTCGCTATGCAGACATGGCGCCGCAGGACATTCCCCTCACTGAATGCCTGAAGGACACGGTGGCGCGGTTTCTGCCTCATTGGAACGATGTGATCGCGCCGCAAGTCAAAGCCGGCAAACGCGTAATCCTGGTCGCTCACGGCAATACCATTCGCGCGCTGGTGAAGTACCTCGACAACGTATCGGAAAGCGACATCGTGGGGCTCAACATTCCGACCGGTATTCCGCTGGTTTACGAGCTGGACGAGGCGTTGCAGCCGCTGCGCCACTACTATCTGGGCGACCAGGAGAAGGCAAAGCAGGCCGCCGCCGCCGTGGCGGCCCAGGCGCGCGGCAAACCTTGAGCGTGGAGCGCAGGCGACTCGCGTCATTTCCGGCCACCGCCACGGCATTGGTCACGGCATTGGTCTCGGTGGCGCCGCTGCTGATGGCCGTTACGGGCGCGGCGGGGGCCAGGCCCCAGGATGAGTTGAAAGACGTCCGCGGCCGCATCGAGGCCCTGAAGAAGCAACTCACCGAGTCCGAGGGTTCGAAAGCGGATGCAGCCGATGCGTTGAAGGACTCTGAGCGCGCGGTCAGCGAGACCAGCCGCAAGCTGTATCGGATTTCCAGCCAGCGGCGTGAAGTCAGTGTGGCGCTGTCCCTGCTGCAATCGCGCATTGGTGTCGCGCAAAGCCATATCGCCGACGAGCAGGACACGCTCGGCCGGCTGCTCTATCAGCAGTATGTCGGCGGACAATCGGACGCGATCAAGCTGGTACTCAATGGTGAAGACCCCAACGAAATAGCGCGTCAGTTGCACTACCTGAGTTACGTGTCCCGCGCCCGCGCCGAACTCCTCGCCAGCCTCAGGGAAAATCTCGCCGACCTCGAGAAACTGACCGCCGAGACGCAGCGCAAAAGTGCGGAACTGCAAGCGCTCCAAGACGAAGAAACCCTGCAAATGCGCCGGCTGGAGAAGCAAAAAGCAGAACGCCGGCAGGTCTACCTCAAGGTTTCGGACGACATCGACAAGAGCCGCAAGCAGCTTTCCACGCTCAAACGCGATGAAGAACAGCTCTCCCGGCTGATCGAACGCCTGGCAAGGGAGGCGGCGCGCAAGAATAGGAAAGCGGCCAAACGCCCGACGAATCAGGCATTGCCGAATGCCGACATCGGTTCCGGCGCGTTCGGCCAACTGAAGGGAAGACTGCATTTACCCGTTATCGGGGAACTGATGAACCGCTTCGGTGGCCAAAGGCAGGATAGCGGCCTGTCCTGGAAGGGATTGTTCATTTCCGCCGAACCCGGCCGGGAAGTCAAAGCAGTGGCCGGCGGCCGGGTGGTGTACGCAGACTGGCTGCGCGGCTTCGGCAACCTGCTGATTCTCGACCACGGCGACGGTTACATGAGCCTGTACGGCAATAACGAGTCGCTGCTCAAGCAGGTCGGCGAAGAAACCCGGGCAGGCGATACCATCGCGGCCACCGGCAACAGCGGTGGCAACCCCGATTCAGGTCTATACTTCGAGCTTAGATTCCAGGGAAAGCCTTTCGACCCCATCCCTTGGGTAACATTGAAATGAGATCGCGCGCCCTCGGGTTGCGCGCTTGAGGAGTCATGAAGATGCATAGAAAATTTCGGCAGGGTGGCCTGATCGTCCTCGGTGCGGTCCTTGGCGTGCTGATCAGTTTGAACTTTTCCGCCGTGGCGCAAAGAAACGCCGGGCCGCTGCCGATCGAGGATTTGCGCGCTTTCACGGAAGTGTTCGGCCGCATCAAGAACGACTATGTCGAGCCGGTCGACGACAAGAAGCTCATCTCCGAAGCGATCAACGGCATGCTCTCCGGCCTGGATCCGCACTCCGCCTATCTGGATGTTGAAGCTTTCCGGGATCTGCAGGTCGGCACCCAGGGAGAGTTCGGCGGCCTGGGCATCGAGGTCGGCATGGAAGACGGCTTCGTCAAGGTCGTCGCACCTATCGAGGATACGCCGGCCTGGCGGGCCGGCCTCAAATCCGGTGATCTGATCATCAAGCTCGACGATGCCAGCGTGAAGGGTATGACGCTGGGCGAAGCCGTCAAGCGCATGCGCGGCAAACCCAATACGCCGATCACGCTGACCTACGTGCGCAAAGGCGATACCAAGCCGCGCGTGGTGACGCTGACCCGCGCGGTGATCCAGATCCAGAGCGTGAAGTCCAAGCTGCTCGAACCCGGTTACGCGTATTTCCGCGTCACCCAGTTCCAGGAGCACACCGGCGAAACGCTGGCGAAATATGTCGACAAGCTGTTCAAGGACAACAACGCGCCGATGAAGGGACTCATCCTGGATCTGCGCAACGATCCGGGCGGCCTGCTCAACAGCGCCGTGGCCGTCTCGTCCGTGTTCCTGCCCAGCGACGCGCTGGTCGTTTACACCGAGGGCCGCACCGAAGATGCCAAGATGAAGCTGTTCGCGCGCCCCGAGTTTTACCTGCGCGGCAGCAAGGACGACTATCTCAAGAAGCTGCCCAAGGAGATGAAGACGCTGCCGATGGTCGTGCTGGTCAACACCGGTTCGGCGTCGGCATCGGAAATCGTCGCCGGCGCGTTGCAGGATCACAAGCGCGCCGTGGTGATGGGCACGCAGACCTTCGGCAAGGGCTCGGTGCAGACCATCCTGCCGCTTGGCAACGGCACCGCGATCAAGCTCACGACGGCGCGTTATTTCACGCCGAACGGCCGCTCGATCCAGGCGAAAGGCATCACACCCGACATCATCGTCGAAGAAGCGACGGTGACCGAGGCGGACGCGGCCGCCAGGACGCGCGAAGCCGACCTGGAGCGTCATTTGGTCAATCCGCAGGGCGGCACGCCCGAAACCAAACAGCCCGCGCCACAACCGCAATCGGCGGTGACGCCGGCGCCCTCGGCGCCCAAGGCCGAGGACGGCAAAGCGGCCGAGGACGGCACGCCGCCGGACATCGTGTCGAAGAGCGACTATCAGTTGAATCAGGCGTTGAATCTGCTGAAAGGTCTGCAGATCATCGGCAAGAGATAACCGCGGCCCAGGCCGGCACAAGCCAGTGGAAGGCCCGCCCAGCGCGGGCCTTCCGCGCTAAGGAACCTCTGAACATGTCCTGATTTGTCATTCCCGCGAAAGCGGGAATCCATGTTTTGTAAAGAAAACGGGTTCCCCGCTGCCGCGGGGAAGACACATGTTCAGAGATTCCCTAAGATGGCCGCGAAATCCACCTGTCGGAGCGCCATGGACGACAACCAGCTACTGCGTTACAGCCGCCACATCCTGCTGCCGGAGATCGAAATCGACGGCCAGCAGAAACTGCTCGACTCGCACGCGCTGATCATCGGCGCCGGCGGCCTCGGCGCCCCGGTAGCGCTTTATCTGGCGGCGAGCGGCGTGGGCCGGCTTACGATTTGCGACGATGACCGCGTCGATCTGACCAATCTGCAGCGGCAGATCGTGCATTTCACCGATTCCATCGGCGAGCGCAAGGTCGAGTCCGCGCGCCGCACGTTGTCGCGCATCAATCCGCAGACCGTGGTGACGCCCGTCGCCGAACGGGTGGCCGGCGAGCGCTTGGAACAACTGGTCCAGTCCGCGGATGTGATCCTCGATTGCAGCGACAATTTCGCCACCCGTCATGCCATCAATCGCGCCTGTGTCCGCTTCGCAAAGCCGCTGGTGTCGGGTGCGGGCGTGCGTTTCGACGGCCAGGTGGCCGCGTTCGATCTGCGCCGGGCAGACAGCCCGTGTTATCACTGCCTGTTTGCGCAGAGCGACGACCTCGAGGAGATGCGCTGCGCCGTCATGGGCGTGTTCGCGCCGGTGGTCGGCATAATCGGGTCGATACAGGCGGCCGAGGCGCTTAAATTACTGATGGGCGTGGGCCGGGACCTGACCGGCCGGCTGCTGCTGCTCGACGCCCTGACGATGCAGTGGCGCAGCGTCAGGCTGAAGAAGGACCCGCAGTGCGCGGTCTGCGGCGACGGCAACAGCGCCCAGCCCGCGGCGGCCAGGGCCTGCGCCACGGATCGCTAGTGTTGTGCTTCAGTCTGTTTGGAACTTATGCGGCTCTGTAACCGAAAGACTCCTTCCCTCGCTTGCGGGGGAGG
>Ga0315268_10003500_pt1 | contig 17303 bp, 19 predicted proteins | sample C1_top_MG_FD_204535 | JGI IMG/M metagenome (GOLD analysis project Ga0315268, IMG submission 204535) | Sediment microbial communities from Yellowstone Lake, YNP, Wyoming, USA - C1_top | ecosystem: Environmental > Aquatic > Freshwater > Lake > Sediment | place: USA: Wyoming | collected 2017-08-01
GGGGCGACGTACCCAAGTGGTTAAGGGGGAGGTCTGCAAAACCTCTATGCGTGGGTCCGAATCCCACCGTCGCCTCCAAATCCCGCACACAATGCCCTCCCGGGAACGTCCGCGCCCCAGTCCGGTAGCAACCCGGTAGCAACAGGCGTACACTGGCGGACATAGCGCGACGGCCCCCGGGGCGAACCGGAGGCCGTCAAGGTCGCGCTCCTGCTTAGGAGGATCGCCACCGTGGCAGAGTCTACCGCCACAAAGACCCGCCGGCGCTCGGCCGGGGAGGGGAGCGTCTACGAGGCCCCGGACGGCCGATGGCGCGGCGCCGTCACCTGGACCGAACCTGACGGCAAGCGCTCCCGGAGGATCGTCTCAGCCCCGACCTCAGCCTTGGCGCGTGACAAGCTGGACGACCTCCGCCGCGAGCTTCGGCTCGGGACGATCGCGCCGGCTGGCAAGGCGCTAACAGTCGCAGACTACCTCACGTCCTGGCTCGAGCGCGACAGTGCCCGCGTCCGTCCGGCAACCTCGCGCGGGCGAGAGACGCACGTCCGCTGCTACCTGACCCCGGCGCTCGGCCGGCTGGCGCTGGTCCGACTGAAGCCGACCGACGTGGAGCGCGCCCTGGCCGGGTTCATGGCCGACGGACGCCCCAAGACGGCCGACGATCGCAAGCGTGGCCGCCAGTCACACCCGCCGACGTCGCCGCTCACGGCTCGCCACGTCCGCGCCACCCTGCGCCGGGCGCTCGCGGATGCCGTCCGGGATGGGCTCGTCTCCCGGAACGCGGCCGGGGACGCCCGCCCGCCCTACGTCGCGCATCGCCCCGTCGTCTACCTGACCGCGCCGGACGTGCGGCGCCTGCTCGAGGCAACCGCGGATGATGAGCACGGCCCGCTGTACGCGCTCGCCGTGTCGACCGGGCTCCGCCTTGGCGAGCTGCTCGGCCTGTCCTGGCCGGACATCGACATGGACGCCGGGACCCTCACCGTCCGCCGTTCGCTCGCGCGGGCCCAGGGGGGCGGCTGGGCGCTGGCGCAGCCGAAGTCGACCCGCTCGCGCCGGACCATCCCGCTCCCGGCCGTCGCCCGTGACGCACTCCGCCGACAGCGTGTGCGGCAGGACGCCGCGCGGACGGCAGCCGGCTCCGCCTGGCAGGATCGCGACGGGCTCGCGTTCACCGATGCCATCGGCCGGCCGCTCGGCCCTGGGGGCGTCTCCGCGGCGTTCCAGCGAGGCCGTGAGGCCGCCGGCGTGCCCCGCGTCCGTTTCCATGACCTACGGCACTCCGCGGCGACCCTCATGCTGGCCGGGGGCGTGCCGCTCGCCGTCATATCCGAATGGCTCGGCCATAGCGGAATCGCGATCACGGCCGCCCACTACGCCGCCGTTGTGCCGCAGCTCCGGCGCGAGGCCGCGGACGCCATGGACCGGGCGCTTGCGCCCGTCGATCGCCCTCAGGAGACCCCTCCATGAGCGAGCAGGAGATCCGGCGGCCGTCCGCCGACGAATGGCCGCCGGAGTGGCTCGAGCAGGCGAATCGCGAGGGGATGGTGGAGCCACCGATCGCGTGGCGCATCAGCTCCTGGGGAGTTGCATACATAGACGTCTGGTGGAATGTCTCCGAATCGACCCTGTTCGAGCGCCGGCTCGTCGCGGGGCTGGCGGCAGGACAGCGCTTGCTCCGGAGCGGGGAGGCCGTTGCCATGGCCAGGGCGTTGCTCGAGGCCCAGCGCCAACGGGCGGACCTTGCCGACGACGCCGGACAGGGTCGGATTGCCGACGCCTGGTGGGGTCTGACCTGGGAACAAAGGATGGACCCGGGGGCGATCCTCGCGGCGGTCACTGAGCGAGAGGTTCTCGACGGGCTGGTCTATCGGCGCTTGAACGCCAACGCTATCGCTCCACGGGGTCTATCCGATCAGGCCGCCGAACGACTGGCGCCACAGAACGCCGGCCGGCCAAAGTATAGGCGGGGGCCATTCGACGAGCGCTTCGAAAGAGCTTTCGCGTTGGCGGAGGAGCCGAAGACCAACGCCAACATCGCCGCCCACTTCGAGGGGCTCGACGGGACCGTCGGGATTGATCCTGAGTACTTGCGCAGCCTCAGGCGCAAGCGCCGCCGGGGCGAGCTGCCGGAATAAGAAAGGGGTTTTTGCCCCGGATTGCGCCCCTCCCGAGGACCCGTTGGCCGTCGGAAACTGCACGCATGCGCAGCTTCACCATCGCGATCCCGGAGGATGCCGGAGCCAAGCTCAGCGAGCTGGCTCGACGAGACTTCCGCGCACCGCGGCACGAGGCCGCGGCCCTCCTCGTCGAAGCTATCGAACGGGCCTCGCGCCGGGCCCAGGACGCGGCCAGCCGAGCGCGTCCGGCCGATGTAGGCGAGCGCGAGCGATGACCCCGGATCGCGAGGTTGCCATTCGGACCGCCGTCGATGGGCTGGTGGCCGCGATCCTGGCCGCCGTCACGGAGGCCGCTCCGCTCAGCAACGCGCCCGATCGACTCCTGAGCATCGACGAGGCCGCAAGCGCGCTCGGCATCGGCCGCCGGCGAAACGTCGCCATTCGGGCAACGCGGCTCGGGCGGGTGAGAGCGTCACCACGTCGTGGACCGATACGTACCCAAACCGGTCACGGTCGATCGTCTTTCTCAGGTCGTGAGAGTTGGCGGGATCGACCTCGAACTCTGCCTCGAGAAGGCCCTTGACCGTGTCGACGTCATCTTCGAAGTAGGTGATCACCCGCGCGCCGACGAGATCGGTGATTGCCTCGAGCGTCTCATAGGGCGGGACGTGTCCTCGGACCTTTCGCTCAAGGCTCTCCCGACCCTTCACCCGCGACTCGACGGAGTGAACACGGATCCCTCGGTCGTCGAGCAACTCGTGCAGCAGCAGTTCTACACGCCCGTGCAGTTCGTCAAGAAGGCCCTTACGACGGTCGAAGTCCCGCAGGATCTCGTCGACATGGTCGCTGGCGGACATCGCCGTGAGGATAGCAGCCGGTCTACGGCTGGAATGCGATCTGTGACCTGATTCGGGAGCGGGCTCGCCCTGTGGGCGGCCAGACGAGCGGGCGAATCGTCCGTGGACCGGCCGCTGCCAATGCGTCCCGCTCTTCCAGAAGGACCTCACTCGGGGCAGAAGCGCGGCCATCTCGGCCGACGTATTGGGGCCATCGTGCCCGTGCGCCGTGACGCTGGACTCTCGCAGTCGGGCGGTCCGACCCCCGGCGGCGTGACGTTCGGACCGTGCACGTCTGGGCTCCGGTGGCCCACGCTCACGGCGCCCGGACCATGAACGGCTCATACCGTAGGGAGGACGACAATCGTGGCCGATGTCGAGTTCCGAACCGCCACCTATACCCACGCCCACCACCTCTCGCTCAGGACGCTGACCTGGACGACGCTGGCGATCACCGCGGTCATGGGCGGTCTCTTCTTCGCGCTCGGCTTCCCGCCGACCTTCGACACCTTCTACGAGAAGATGTACTTCCACAGCATCGGAATCGGGATCGCGGCCCTGCTGTGCTACTTGATGCTCGAGTCGTTCGGCCTCGAAGCCTACGAGCCGCCGATCGACTTCCCGCTCCGCTACCGGGCCTTCATCGCCGTCGTCTTCGGCGCGCTGGGCGGCCTGCTCGCCATCAACAGCTCGGTCTGGGCCAACCTCCCGGACGTCGGGATGCTCTTCTTCGTCGTCGCCTTCATCCTCGTCGTCGACGTCGGCGGCGCCCTGTTCGTCGAGCTCCTCCTGCTGCCCCGCAAGCAGGCCGGCAACTATCGCGGCGACAGCCGGAACGTCATCGGCTACGTCGGCCGCCTGCTCCCGCTCCGGCCCGAGGAGCGGGCCGCGTATCGCGGCTTAACCTCAGCGTACTGGCTCGCCATCATCTCGCTCGCCTCGGCCGGTGTCGCGGCGATGATCGGGTTCGTCAACCTCTGGGTCCGCGCCTTCGGGCCGTCGTTCTTCGGCGGCTACCTCGGCTGGCTCGGTCTTGACGCGAACGGCTTCCTCGGCGCCACCCTCGACCCCCACAGCCACATGATCGCCCTGGCGATCTTCGCCGGGATCGTCGCGGTCGCGATCCCGCAGTTCCGTGCGTGCGCGCCCGGCGCGGGCGCCCGGCGGAACCTGGTCCGGGTGGGCGCCTGGATCGCCATCGTCGGAGTGATCGGGACGACGCTCATCCTCAGCGCGGTCGCATTCCTCAACTTCGCCCCGCCGACCCTCTTCCAGGGTGGCCCCGGGGGGGCGAACGGGATGGCCGGCGACGACGCGGTCATGTCGATCATCTTCATCGGGGCGCTCGTCGTCGCCGCCGGGATCCTCGCCGACCCGGAGTCGCGACGCCACGGGCTGCGGCTCGCCGTCGTCGGTACGTGGGCGGCGACGGTGGTGATCACCGCGGTCGAGGGCTTCTGGATCGAGTTCCACGAGGATACATTCCAGGCCGCCCAGAAGGCCAACGACGCCGCCTTCTCGGCGGCCCACCCGATGACCGGCATCTTCGTCCTGACCACCCTCTCGCTCGTGCTCCTGCTCGTCGACGCTCATGCGACCGACCAGTTCGCCCGTCGGCTCGCGGCCTCGGTCGGGGTGATCGGGCTCGTCGCCGCCTTCGCCGGAACGACGTTCTGGACGTTCGTCGACCCGTCGAACAGCGGGCCCTCGTACTGGCTCTACATCGTCGGGATCGCCGTCTGCTACCTCGCGGTCCTCGCCGGCGGGCTCGTGATCCGCTCCGTCCGGACAGCGGCGCCCACGGCCACGATGCCGTAGCGGGGCCGATCCGACTGGGCCGTCGCGTCGCGGCTCGGCCCGCAAGACGCGCCCCAGCCCACACAGGCGAGGCCCGCCAACACCGGCGGGCCTCGCCGCTCTCCGGACTGGCTTGTCGGCGCCGACCTCTCCGTGCCTCCGGAGAGGCTCGCGGGTCCACGGTTGGAGGACGGACATGGCTGACGAACTGACTGTCGCGATGGCCGGCCTCGTCGGCCTCCTCGCCGAGCCGACGAGGCTCCGGATCGTCGCCGCGCTGCAAGGATGGTCCGGCGACGGGCGCGAGCTCGCTCAGGCGCTCGAGGCTCGGCCGGCGGTCGTCGCCGAGCAACTCGAGGTCCTGCGCGCCGTTGGAATCGTCGCGCGAGGACGACACGGGCACTTCCGGCTCGTCGATCCGTCGATCGGAGTCGCCTGCGCGGCGCTCCCGTCGCCGCCTGCACAGCCTCGAGTCGATGACCGATCTGACGCTCGAGGGTCGGCCGCCACAGTAGCGTGAGGGACCTGCCCCGTCCGCCCGGTGTACCGCATCGAGTCCTGGGGTTTGGCTGACCGCTGGCGGAGGCACGAGCGGCTGTTGGCTGGTCGGACCGCCCGAAACGACCTCCTTCTGGAGCGGCCCGGACGCAGGCCGTCCGCCGCACGGATCACGCGCCGGCGCGGGGCTGCCCTTTCGGAACGGGCCGGGGCGGCCCGTCCGGACGCGCCGCGTCAACGAAACCTGGAACGCTCAGTCGGCCGTCGCCTCGCACTCTCGACACACGGGACTCCCGGTCGCCGGCTGCGTCCCGGTCTCGACCTCAGTCCCGGCGATGGTCAGGCCGCAGGCGGTGAGGTGCCGCGCCCAGTTCGCCTTGCCGTAGTTCTGCACCGCGCGGACCTTGTGCCAGTCTCGCCCGTGCGTCTTGCTGCCGAGTAGCGCCCATCCCCACATAGCCACCAGTCTAGATCTGCCGCCTCACCGATAGAGCGTCGTCATGCTGCCAACCCGGCGCGTCCCCGGGAACCTAATCGATCCTGACACCGACGGGGACATTCTCTCGTCCGCGGCCGCGCCCGCCGCTTCGGGGGCTCGCCTTGCCATGAAGCGGGCCTGGCCCTACCATCCGACCACCATGGATCGCTTCCCGTCCATGCGTTGGCCGCAGTTAGAGCGGATACTGACTCGGTCACCGCTCAACTATCGGGTCACGAGCCACGAGGGATCCCACAGGAAGCTAGAGGCGCCGGGTCGGCCGACGCTGCACCTGAGCTTCCACGACAGGCAGGAGCTCGCCAGCGGGCTGGTTCGCAAGATCCTGGTGCACGATGTGGGGCTGAACGAAGACGAGGCGCACAATCTCCTGTGAAGACACGACGGCGGAGGCTCCCCATATGAGCACTCAGATCCTTGTCCATCTTGAGCAGGCGCCCGAGACAGGCTTTGTGTGGTGGGCGGAGGCTCCAAGCATCCCGGGCTTGTCAGTGGCTGCCGACACCCTTGCCGACTTGTATGCCCTTGCGCTCGAAGCCGTCGATCGCCAGCTCGGCTCCGAGGCGCGCCGGGACGTCAGGTTCGACCTCGCCCCAGACGCGCCGACGACAGCTGGAGACGAGTTCGTCGCGAACATCAACGGGGCAATCGACACGACGCGGGGGTCATCGGTGCTGCCTGCGCGCAGGGCGGTCCTGACGGCCGCCTAGGCGATGCGGATCGGCACTGCGCTCCTATGCGACGCGGCCATCGTCCGCGACAATCTCCTGTTCGTTCTGGGCGGGGGCGTGACGCGCCTCTACCGGACTGAGTTCCCGGCGGACATGAACGTCTCCCTCGCGCTCTCCATCCAGTTGCATCGGATGGAGATCGGACGCCCGCACGAGCTCGCTGTGGACGTAATTGGCGAGGACGGGGCCAAGATCGCCGAGGTTCGCGGCGGTTTTCAGATCCCCGAAGTGCCAGCCGACATGGACGTTCACGAGGAGCTGGCGGTGCCGGTCGTCCTGCCGTTCGCGATGGCGGGAGTGCCCGCGGCGGGCAACTACAGTATCGAGATCAGCATCGATGGAACCCACCACCGGACGCTTCCGTTCCGCGTCACGTCCACGCCGCCTGGACGGGCGCCCGCGGGCTCCTAGAGCGAACGAACCCAGAGCGCGCGGCGGCTCGTGGTGCCCGGGGCGGGAGTGACCGGACAGGAAGGCCCGGAGCCGGTAGCAACAGCGGTAGCCATAGGGGCGCACAACCCCGGCTGCGAGGTTAGAACAGATGGCCGGTTCGTGCGCAAATGCACCGCCCGCGGACGCCCGCGGACGCCGGGCCGCAGACTGCAAAACCTCTATGCGTGGGTCCGAATCCCACCGTCGCCTCCACGCCTCCCGTACGGAACGCCCGCCGGCCCGGCAGGCGTTACGATTCCCCCAGTTGACGCCGAGGTGGCGGAACCGGCAGACGCGGCCGACTTAAAATCGGCCGGGCGAGAGCCCGTGGGAGTTCGAATCTCCCCCTCGGTACCACGCCGCGCCGATCGGGCGACCGCGCCGGCCCGTTCGGGCAGGGGTCGGCGTGCGAGACTGGGAGGTGTCGGATCCGGGCCAGCCCGCGGTGCGCCCGAATGCCGGAGCAGGGGAGAGCCAGACGATGCCGCCGCTGGTCGTCAACGCAGCCATGCTGTCCTGCACGATGGGCCTTGGCCCGCCGATGCCCCTGACCGCCGTCCCGAACGGGCCCCCCGTGACCGCGGGCGGGCAGCCGGTGGCGACGATCGCGGACACGATCCCGATGGCGAACATCCCCATGTTCGGGATGTGCAACTCGCCGACCAACCCGGCCGTGATCGCCGCGACGTCGGCCGCTCTCGGCGTCCACACGCCCATGCCCTGCGTACCGGTTCCCACGGGCCCATGGGCACCCGGCTCGGCGAAGGTGGTGTTGGGCGGCGTGCCGGTGCTGACGGCCGGGTCAACCTGCCAGTGCGCCTGGCTGGGAACGATCTCGATCGGGATGCCGGGCCAGGCGACGGCCAACACGACCGGCTGACAAGCGACCGCGGTCTCCGTCGGCGGATGGGGCGCCGCTATCCGCGTCGGCGGAAGCCCCCCAGGCGGCCCCGGCGGTCGTCGTGGCCCGCGGCGTCGTCGACGCCGACGCCGGTCGCCGTCGCGGCAAGCTTGCCCATCGCACGGGCTGGCGCCGAGGTCGGGGCGCTGCGCGTGACAGGGATCCCCTCGTTGATCGCCTTCAGGTACAGACCCACGTCGTACGGGATCTCCACCCCGACCTTCGCCCCGATCGCGGCCTCGATCTGCTTCATCGACAGCATCTCGCGGGCGAAGATGTGGTTGAGCACGAAGGTCGTCGTGGCTGGTGCGAGGCCGACCTCGGCGAGGTATTCGAGCAGCGAGTGGAGCGCCTTGAGCGCGCCGATCTCCGGCACGAGCGGGATGACGATCGCTTCGGCCAGCTCGAGCACCGCGAGCGACCGTTCGTCGAGTTCGGACCCGGCGTCGATCACGACCATGTCGTAGGCGGTCCGTGCCGTCGAGACGGCCAGGTTCACCTGCTCCGGCGTGATGAGGCGCCCGGCTTCGGGGGTTCTGGGCGCTGCGAGGACCGCGAGCCCGCTTGCGTGCTGGATCGTATAGGCGCGCAGCAGCTCCCCTTCGCGGAGCGACTGCTCATCCCGCGCCAGCTCCGCGACCGTCAGCTGTGGCTTGAGGTTGAGATGTGTGGCAACCTGGCCGAACTGGAGATCGAGGTCCACGAGCAGCACGCGGCCCGGCGCCCGGGCGGCAAGCCAGGTGGCGATGTTGACGGCGATCATCGTGGTCCCGACGCCGCCCTTCGGGCTGAAGCAGGCGACGATGCTCCGGTGGGCGGGCGGCGCGTCGTCGGCGAGCGCGAGCGGCGAGAGATCGCGCGAGCGCTGAAAGCGGATGAGGAGCGCCTCGACGCGCGCCTCGAGCTCCCGTGGGTCGAATGGCCGTGCGACGACGTCGTCCGCGCCCGCTTCGAGGAAGCGCACGCGCTCCTCGACGTCGTCGGTCTGGGCCACGCAGAGGACGGGGATGGCCGAGAGCGAACCCGTGCCCCGGATCTCGCGGCAGACATCGACGCCGCTTCGGGGCCCGGAGCCGACGTCCACGATCACGAGCGCGAAGTTGGCGGCACGCCGGACGGCGTCGTCCGGGTCCGCCGTGGTCGTGACCTGGTACCCGACCCCGGTCAGGGTGCCCTGGACGGCGGTGGCTGCCGGGCTCGTCTGGAGGACGAGGATGGTGCTGGATGGCACGCTGCAGGATCCCCGGAATGTGGATGAATACGGCCGAAGGATACATGAGGCGCGTGGCGACCAACTGGCAGCGCGCGGGGGCCCGTGCCACGCACGTGGTAGACTCCCTGAGCCCTTTCTGCTCCGCCTGGCGGCCCGGGTTCCGGGGGCCACGAGCGGGGCATACCCCACAGGAAGGAGTCGAACGGCCATGCGCCGCTACGAACTCATGCTCGTGATCCGGCCGGACGCGCCGGACGACCGCGTCCAGGCGCTCCTGGAGAAGGTCACCCGGCAGATTGCCGGCGGCGGCGGCCAGATCGTCAAGGCGGCCCCCTGGGGCCGCCGGCGCCTGGCGTACCAGATCGACCGGTACCGCGAGGCCTCGTATCACATCATCCACTTCGATGCCCCCGCCGATTCCATCGCCGACCTGGAGCGGACGCTCCTGATCACAGAGGACGTGATCCGGCACCTCGTGATCCGCGTGGAGCGGCCGCTCAAGGCGGCCCGCGGCAAGACGGACGACGTGAGCGACCTGGTCCTGGCCCCGGATGTCGAGGACGACGAGGGGCCGGTTGGCGAGCAGATCGACGAGTCCGAGAGCGAAGCCGCTCCGGCCGCCGTCGACTGATCCCGGCCCCGGCAGGTCCCAGGAGGGCATTCCGTGTCCCTGAACAAGGTCATGATCATCGGGAATCTCGGGCGTGATCCCGAGATGCGGTACACGCCGGGCGGCCAGGCGGTGACCCAGTTCACGGTGGCCGTGAACCGCAACTACAAGGGCCAGGACGGCGCCTGGCAGGAAGAGACGGAGTGGTTCCGGGTGGTTGCCTGGGCGCAGCTCGCCGAGCGCTCCGCCGAGCATCTTCGCAAGGGGATGAAGGTTTACATCGAAGGCCGCCTCCAGACCCGGCAGTGGGAAGACCAGCAGGGCCAGAAGCGCTACACGACGGAGCTGATCGCCAACCAGGTGACGAACCTTGACCGCCGGCCCCGCGAAGAAGGCGCCGAGGCGGCGCCGTTTCCGGGTGACTCACGCCCGACCGGCGCGACCATCTCGCCGATCCGGCGCTCCGAGGCCGCCGGCCCGGATGACGCCCCTTCCGACATCGACGACCTCCCGTTCTGACGCACGACCCGGGCGCTCGCCCCATCGGCGCCGCCCGCGACCACAGGAGCTGACACGATGCCTCCCGCACCCCGTAGCAAGAAGCGCGACGACTACTACCGCGATCGCCGCCGTCGGAAGGTCTGCGCGTTCTGCGCCGACAAGACGGTGCAGATCGACTACAAGGAGGTCAGTCGCCTCCGTCGGTACCTCTCAGAGCGCGCGAAGATCGAGCCGCGCCGGAAGACCGGAACCTGTGCCGCGCACCAGCGCGAGCTGTCGGTGGCGCTCAAGCGCGCCCGGCTGGTTGCGCTGCTTCCGTACGCCCCGCAGCACCTCCGCCCCTGACCCGGCCGCGGTGATGGAGAGACGGACGAGCACCGGGCGGTGACCGTCCTGCTCCTCCTCGCCGCCGGCGGCTTCGGGGCAGGCATCTTCGGGTCCCTGCTGGGCCTCGGCGGCGGGATCCTCATCGTCCCGCTGCTCACGTTCGGCTTCGGGCTGCCCTTCCGCGAGGCCGTCGGGGTGAGCCTGGTCTGCGTGATCATGACCAGCAGCGCGGCAGCGGGCGTCTACCTGGAGCGCCACCTCGCCAACCTGCGCCTGGGGATGCTCCTGGAGGTGTTCACCGCGTCCGGCGCGCTCGTGGGCGGCCTGGTCGCGTTTCTCCTCCCGGAGCGGGTCCTCGCGGGCCTCTTCGCGATCCTGCTTGCCTGCACGGGCTTCACGATGGCGCGGCGTGGCGCAGCAGCCGCCCGCAACGGCGCTGGGCCCGTCGAACCAGTGGAGGGGTCGGCCGACGACCCGGAGGTGTCCGGGGCGTTCCGCGCGGCGCTCGGTGGCCCCGGCTATCGCCCGGCCCGGCTGGGGGTGGGGATCGGCGGGAGCGTCTTCGCCGGCCTGGTCTCCGCCCTGCTCGGCGTGGGCGGCGGCATCGTGAAGGTGCCGCTCATGCACGTCGTGATGGGCGTCCCGCTGAAGGTCGCCACGGCCACCAGCAATCTCATGATCGGGGTGACCGGCGCGGCATCCGCGATTGTCTACCTGCTGCGCGGCGGGATCGATCCGCTCGTCGTGGGCCCGACCGCGGCGGGCGTCTTCGCCGGTGCCATGGTCGGCTCGCGCGTGGCGCAGCGGATCGACCTGCGCCTCCTGCGGCTCCTCTTTGTTGCGGTCATGGGACTGACGGCCATCCAGATGGCGCTCCGGGCGCTCGGATGACCGCCCCAGCGACCGTGGGTGCCGGCTCGAGGGCAGCCCGCGCCGCCCGGATGGACCGGCGGATTGCCCGCGTCCTGCGGGTCGGGACGCTGGTGAGCGTCGGGCTGCTCGCGATCGGCGTCGCCATGATGGCTGTGACCGGCCGATCGCCGCTCGACGGGACCTGGCCCGCACTGGATCCCGCGCGCATCCCCGCTGACCTGCTGGCACTCCGACCGGAAGGGTTCCTCTGGCTGGGCCTGCTGACAACGCTGTCAACCCCGCTCCTGCGGGTTGTCGCCGCCGTCGTCGGGTTCCTCGGCGCGGGCGAGCGGCGGATGGCCGGGCTGGGGACCGCCGTCCTGATCGTCATCGCGCTTGCCGTGATCGTGGCCCGGCGCACGGCCACCTGACCCGTGGACATCGTCGTCCTCGTCCTCGCGCTGGTCGTGATCCTCATAGGGGCCGAGCTGTTCACGAACGGTATCGAGTGGTTCGGCCGCCACCTGGACCTCGCGGAAGGCGCGGTGGGCTCCGTCCTGGCCGCGGTCGGGACCGCCCTGCCCGAAACGATGATTCCGCTCGTCGCGATCGTCTTCGGGAGCGGAGGTGCGTCGACCGAGGTCGGCGTCGGCGCGGTCCTGGGTGCGCCATTCATGCTGGGCACGCTCGCGATGTTCGTGACCGGGGTGGCCATCCTTGCGTTCCGGAAGCGGCGGCGCCAGGGTGTCGAGCTCGTCGTTGACCAGAAGGTCCTCCTTCACGATCTTCGCTGGTTCGTGCTTGGCTACGGCCTCGCGATCGGGGCGGCGTTCCTGCCGCCCGGCTCCGGGCTGGCCAAGGGCGGCGTTGCGATCGTCCTGCTGGCGCTCTACGCCTGGTACGTTCGCGGGCACCTGGCGGCCGAGGCGGGGGAGCACGATGAGGACCTCGCACCGCTCCGTCTCCGGCGCCTCGATCGCGGGCGCGTTCTCCACCCTGTGCCGCGGCTGCGGGTGGTGGGCGTCCAGGTGGTGGTTGCGCTTGCCTGCATCCTCCTGGGCGCCGTCTTCTTCGTGGGCGCTGTCCAGCATGTCGCCGCATCCCTGGGGGTCGGCTCCGCGCTCCTGGCGCTGGTCGTCGCGCCGATCGCGACGGAGTTGCCGGAGAAGCTCAACAGCGTGATCTGGGTCCGTCAGGGCAAGGACACGCTCGCGATCGGGAACATCACCGGGGCGATGGTCTTCCAGAGTGCGATCCCGACCTCGATCGCGCTCCTCTTCGCGCCGGCGGCCTGGTCGGTCGGCACCGGCTCGGCGCTCAGCTTCCTCTCGGCGGGGATCACGCTGGTCTCGCTCGCGGCGATCTTCGTGCCGCTGCGCATCCGGGGTGGGCTCACCGGGCGCGGCCTCGCCATCGGGGGCATCTTCTACCTGGCCTACCTCGCCCTCGTGGTCGCGGCACTCGCCGGCACGGCCGCCTGACGGCGCCGGCGAGCAGGCGCGGGTCGGCCGGCGGGCGGCGGACCCGGCAGGACGGACGGTATACTCGGCCCAGTCCGCCGGCCCGTCGGGTCGCTGCGGGAAGCCCGCTGCAGGAGCCCCAACGGATGCTCACCGAGAAGCCCGCCGCCGCGGCCGCGCCCGCCGGACGAGCCGCCGGCGCCCCCGCCGACCCCGTCACCCCGGTCTGCCTCTTCGAGGGTCGCTATCTCCCGCTCGCCCAGGCGAACGTGAACATCATGACCCACGCGTTCATGTATGGGACCGCGGTCTTCGAGGGGATCCGAGCGTACTGGAACGCGGAGCAGGGTCAGCTCTACGCGCTCAAGGTCCGGGAACACATGGAGCGGATCCGCAACTCCTGCAAGATCATGCTGATGGATGACGTCCCGTCAGTGGACCAGCTCACCTCGGAGGTCGTCGAGGTCCTGCGTCGCAACGGGTTCCGCGAGGATGCCTACGTGCGGCCGTCGTTCTACAAGAGCACGCAGGCCATCGGCGTCAAGCTCCACGGCCTCGAGCACCGCTACTACATCCTCGCGATCCCGTTCGGGGACTACGTCGACACGAACGTCGGCGTGAAGGTCGGGACCGTCTCCTGGCGACGGACGTCGGACCCGGCGATCCCGTCACGGGCGAAGATCGTCGGCTCGTACGTCAACCCGGCGTTCAGCAAGAGCGAGGCGATGCTCAACGGCTTCGACGAGGCGCTGGTGCTGTCCGATGACGGCCATATCTCGGAGGGCTCGGCGGAGAACATCTTCGTCATTCGCGACGGGGTCCTCGCCACGCCACCGGTCTCGGACGACATCCTGGAAGGGATCACCCGGGCCGGGATCATGGAGATCTGCGACGAGCTGGGCCTGCGCGTCGTGGAGCGCTCCATTGACCGGTCCGAGATCTACATCGCGGACGAGGCGTTCTTCTGCGGCACCGGCGCCCAGATCAGCCCGATCACCGAGGTCGACCATCGGCCCGTCGGGTCGGGCGGCGTTGGCCCGATCACGAAGCGCATCAAGGACCGCTATTTCGAGGTCGTGCGCGGCAACGTCCCGGCGTACGGGCACTGGGTCACGCCCATCTACCCAGCCTGACGGGCCCGCGGACGGATCATCAGCCGCCTCGTCAGGGGACGGCGGGCGCCTGGAGGACGGGAGTCTTCGTGCCGGTTGTGACGATCACGTCCACGCGGACGGTCGGGTCGGTCACGGACAGGGCCTGGACCCCGAAGACCTGTTCGAGCAGCGCGATCGTCAACGGGAGCTTCGTCCCCGCGCCGTTGTAGACCCGGATGATCGTGTTGGCAGGGACGCCGCCGGCCGGCGGCCGCTGGTTGGGCGCCGACGCCGCGACGCCCCGGAAGTCCAGGTAGCCCGCCACGGCCGCCCCGGAACCGAGCGCGCCGGTCCCGTTGAGGACCCAGACCTGGCCGCCTTCCTGGGCGACCGCCTGGCGCTGGGCCTCGGCGCGCGGGTCGAAGTTGAACGCGCCGGCCACGGCGGCCCGGATCCGCGCCACGTTCGGGCTCAGCGTGTAGATGCCGCCCGGATAGCCCTCGACCCCGTAGTACGGCGGCCCGAACACGAAGGAGCGGACGTTCGCGACGTCGATCCTGCTGGCAAGGTCGATCAGCTGTGGCAGCCTGGCGATCGGATAGTCGGTCTTGACCGCGCTGGAGGTGCTCTGGACGAGCTCGGGAAGGCGCTGGATCAGGGTCGCGAAATCGGCTTGCTGGCGGAGCGACAGGATGACGCGCTGCTGGCGTGACGCCCGGTCGAAGTCGTTGGAGCCGTGGCGCGAGCGGGCGTAGATGAGCGCCTGGCTGCCGGTCATGTGCTGGACCCCGGTCTGGATGTAGACGCGGATGGTTCCGGCGTCGCCGGGATAGTAGTCATCGACCACCGGGACCTGGACGTTGATCGTCACGCCGCCCAGCGCGTCGACCACGGTCTTGAAGCCGGTGAAGTCCACCTCGACGAAGTAGTTGATCGGGATCCCGTAGAGGTAGCCCAGGGTGTCCTTCAGCGCCTCATACCCGCCCCCCGGGAAGAGGTCCGGCCGCACTCGCGCCTGCAGGAAGAGGGAGTTGATCTTGGATCCGTACGTCAACCCGAAGACGGAGCGCGCCGGAATGGGCGGGAGCGGGACGCCGACCGTGTCACGCGGGAGGCTGAACATGGCGACCTGCCGTGAGGCGGGGTCGATGCTCGCGACAATCAGCGTGTCAGTGTTCCAGGTGCCCTGGTTGGGCCGCTTGTCGGTGCCGATCAGCAGGATGTTGAGGCGGCCGGTCCCGTCCCACGGGACGAGGGACGGTGCCGCAGTCGCCGCGCCCGACGCGGGTGACGGAAGCGACGGTTCGGGGCTGGCCGTGCCGCTGGATGCGCCCGGCGTGCCCGCCGGGGCGGATGCGTCGCTCCCGGCACCCGTGTCGGCCGGGTTGAAGATGTTCTGGACCGCCGTCAGGGCCTGGAGGTCGTAGTAGGCAACCGCCGCGTGGGCGCCGCCCATCACGAGGATGATGGACAGGAGGCCTGCCAGCGAGATCGGGGCGAGGCTCGCCCGGGCCGGCCCGAGCCTCCCGGCGCCGCCATCGGCGACCCGGTTGAGGTAGCGGACGACCCGGTAGGCGTCGACGGCGGCGACGATGCGGTAGAGGTACGCCACGACGTTCCCGACCAGGATTGCGACCAGGACGGGCGGCTGCAGGGCGATGCCCAGGACCTCGAGCCGGTAGCTCATGGCTGCGCCGGCGAGGAGGGCAAGGAACAGGAAGGGCGCCGCCGCGAAGGCCACGGCCCGGTACCAGGCGCGCGCGTAGGCATGACCAAGCCCGGGAAAGAGCAGGCTGAGGAACGCCGCGGTGAAGGCCGAGCGTGCTCGCGAGCGTGGTTCCTGCGGCTGCTGCATCGCGGGTAGGATACGGGGAACGTCCGTTGGGCGTGTCCGGGACCCTGTGACGGCCGACCTGGCCGATGCGGGGCGCTCGTCCACCCACCGGCGCGCCAGACCCCATCCGCGTTCGAGGCCAGATGTTCGCACCCGTCTCCAGCAAGCCCGACTTCATCGCCGGGGAGCACGAGATCCTCGCCTTCTGGCGCGAGCGCCGGACGTTCGCCCGCCTGCGCGCCCAGAACGCGGGCGGGCCGCGGTGGAGCTTCCTCGACGGGCCGATCACGGCCAACAACCCGATGGGCGTCCACCATGCCTGGGGTCGAACGTACAAGGACGTATTCCAGCGCTTCCACGCCATGCTCGGCGAGGACCAGCGCTGGCAGAACGGCTTCGACTGCCAGGGCCTCTGGGTCGAGGTCAACGTCGAGCGCGACCTCGGCTTCACCTCGAAGCGCGACATCGAGGAGCACGGGATCGCCGAGTTCGTGCGCCTCTGCAAGCAGCGCGTGCTCACGTACGCGGCCCGTCAGACGGAGCAGTCGATCCGGCTCGGCTACTGGATGGACTGGAACGACCCCGACGAGCTGCGCCGCCTTCGCGACCTGTTGGGTGCCGATCCAGCCGCCCAGACCACCCTGCTGGGGCCGGGGGGGCCGGTCACGGACGGGGTGGAGATGCTCGTGGGCCGGCTGGGGATGCCGGAGCTCGGCGGCTCGTACTTCACCTTCAGCAACGAGAACAACGACCTGATCTGGGGCTTCCTGGCTGAGTGCAACCGGCGCGGCTGGCTCTACAAGGGCCACGACACGATGCCGTGGTGCGCGCGCTGCGGGACCGGGATCAGCCAGCACGAGATGACCGAGGGCTACGCGGACCGCACGGACCCCGGGCTGACGGTCCGCTTCCCGCTGCTGGATCGCCCTGGCGAGGCGCTCCTGGCCTGGACCACCACCCCCTGGACGCTGACGTCCAACGTGGTGGCCGCGGTCGGGGCCGGGCTCCGCTACGTGAAGGTGCGCCAGGGTGAGAGCGTCTTCTGGCTGGGCAAGGGGACGCTGGCGCAGGCGCTGGTCGGGCCGTTCGAGATCCTCGAGGAACGCTCCGGCTCCGAGCTGGCCGGCTGGCGCTACCGCGGCCCGTTCGACGAGCTGCCTGCTGTTCGGACGGCGCTCGCGGGTCGAGGCGACGACGGCGGGCCCTTCGAACACCGGGTCGTCGCCTGGGACGAGGTCGGCGAGGACGAGGGAACCGGGATCGTCCACATCGCACCCGGTTGCGGCGCCGAGGACTTCGCGCTGGGGAAGGCGCTCGGCCTGCCGATGCTCGCCCCGCTGGACGAGGGCGGGATCTTCATCGAGGGGTTCGGCTTCCTGGCCGGGTGCGACGTCCGGGACAGTGCCGAGCCGGTCGTGGAGCACCTGAAGCATCACGGGCTGTTCTACCGGCTGGAGCCGATCGTCCACCGCTATCCGCACTGCTGGCGCTGCGGCACGCCGCTCGTGTTCCGCCTGGTTGACGAGTGGTTCGTGAGCATGGGCCCGGTCTACGATCGCCCGCGGGCGGAGCTGACGCCCGCGGAGATCGATGCGTCGCTG
>Ga0315268_10003502_pt1 | contig 17299 bp, 21 predicted proteins | sample C1_top_MG_FD_204535 | JGI IMG/M metagenome (GOLD analysis project Ga0315268, IMG submission 204535) | Sediment microbial communities from Yellowstone Lake, YNP, Wyoming, USA - C1_top | ecosystem: Environmental > Aquatic > Freshwater > Lake > Sediment | place: USA: Wyoming | collected 2017-08-01
CACGTAAATTATTGCCACGAGCGGCAGGTCGAGCGCCGTGAAGTCCACGAACAGAAACAATGGAATGGATAGAACGAAGTTCAACAGCGCGCTGCACAGCGAAAACTGGAGGGGGTATTCGTGCATCAGCGTTTTCTTTTCAAGAAGCGAAACCGCTGCAGTCAGGATTGCGGAAAACAATGCAAGAACGAGCCAGAGCATTTTACTTCGCCATCGCGCGCACTACGTACCTGCCGCGCTTTTCTATTTCTTCCACTTGCTTGTTTACTGCGCCTGATTTTTTATTTTCTTGCGCGTAGCCGGCCATGAAGTCCTTGAACTGAGGGAGTGAAACGCTTTTCTTGAACAACAGCAAGTCCGTGGCCTGTTCTTCGAGGGCGTCGGAGTAGTCGGCGAGGCCGAAGTCAATCAACCAAACCTTTCCCGCGCGGTCTACCATGAAGTTGGAGGTAGTCGAGTCGCCGTGCACTATTCCTGTTTCGTGGAGAAGCGCAAGCTGTTGTCCTGCTTGCGCAAGCGCGTCCTTGGACAGCGAGTTGCGCAGGAGTTCTCCCTCTATTTTGGTTATGAACAGTTCTTTCCGCGTTTCGTCCACGTGCTTTACCAGGGGACAGCGCACGCCGTTTTGCTTGGCTGCGGACAGGACGCGGGCTTCCTTGCGGGTGCGTTCGCTGCGCAGCCGGTAATCCAACGCGTGCAGCCGGTATTGCTTGCGCACGCGCCGCTTGCACAACGCTGGTTCGCCCATGAAACGGCAGTCCAGCAACTCGGCTTCCGCGCCTTTTCCCGCGTGTTTCACTTCTCTCCCCGTTGTTGCCTGAAGTATTCGAGTTGGGAAAGGATTTCCTTCGAGGAAAGGGGTCCGTCGCGCACTATTTTCGGCGGCTTTTCCCGCATGTCGAGCACGGTTGCCGGCATTACCGGCGGCAGGTTGCCTCCGTCGATTATCAAGTCGACTTTGCCGTTGAACTTTTGCTTGACTTCCTCTATTTTGTAGACCGGTGGTTCTCCGGCGGCGTGAGCGCCCGTCGCGGTTATCGGCAACTCGCTTTCCTGCGACAGCAGCCGTGCAACGAGGTTTCCGGAAATGCCGAAGGCAATTCCGCTGTCGCTGATTGTTTCGGCGAGGTTCTGTTTGTCGACGATTAATGTCAGGGGGCCAGGCATGAACGACTGGGCCAGGAACTCTGCTTCCGGTTCTAGTTTGGTGTAGTTCTTTGCCATCCTCAAGTCGGAGACTATTATTGAAATGCCTCGTTTTTCCAGTTTGCCGGACTTGAGTTCGATTATTTTCTTTACCGCCGCTTCGCTGGTGGCGTCCGCTGCGAGAGCGTAGGAAGTTTCGGTTGGAGTGACTACGACTCCGCCTTTTTTGATTACGTCCGCCGCCTGTTCGACCACTTTAATCATTTTTTCGCGGTCGCGCCTGTCCGTCGGAAGAGCCAGGACTGGAGTCTCGCCTTTCTTTGCCTTCATTTTAAACCACCCTCGGGGTAACGGGGTTCTTACCAAGTTATTTTCTGGCTATCAATTCTTATTCTTTGCTGTGGCAACGCGTTTTCCGGAACGGCGTTTGCGCAAAGCATCTGCATTCCGGTTATTCCAATCATGGCTGCGTTGTCTCCGTTGTACTCGTCTGCCGCCACGCAAAAACGCGCTCCTTGTTCTTCGGACATGAGCGAAAGCATTTGCTGCAGGCGCTTGTTGCGCGCGTTTCCGCCGCACAACAGCGCTTCGGGGTTGCGCGTGTGGCACAAGCACCGCTCGGCGGCTTCGACGACCATGCTGAACGCCGTTTCCTGCGCCGAAAGGCAGGCGTCGGCCTTTTCCTGGCGCGTCCGCAAATTCATTTTCTTAAGCGAAGTAAGCATTCCCGAGAACGCGAAACTCATTCCTTTCACGGTATAGGGCAGGGGTAGGAGCTTCTTTCCTTCGGCCGCGAGTTTGATTACGCCCACTGCGTCGGGCGGGTCGAGTTCAAGTAATCTGCCAACGTGGTCCAAAAGGTTTCCTACGCCAATGTCGAGAGTTTCACCGAAAACGCGGTACTTCTGTTCTTCAAGCGCGAAAATCTGGCTGTTGCCGCCTGAAACGTATACCACTAACGGGTTTTGCGCCCGCGTGAAAAACCGTGCTACTTCCACGTGCGCGACCGCGTGGTTTACTGGAACCAGGGGAACGCCGAGGAATTCGCTCAACGACTTTGCGGCAACGTAGCCCGCGTGCAGGCAGTGGCCGATGCCGGGCCCCTGCGAGTAAGCAACTGCATTTAACTCACTTGCTTTGCTATGGGCTTGCGCAAGCGCCTTCTCCAGCGCCGGGCGGAATAACTTGGCGTGGTGGTCTGCGAGCTTGCGCGGAATGTAGCCTTCGGCAGTTGAAGGATATTTTTCGACGAAGTTTGACAAAACGCGCGCGTTTTCCGGACTGGGCTTGGTTTTGGCGCTGAATTCGATTACTGAAACGCCGAGCGTGTGTGCAGTGCTTTCGATTGCAAGCAGTTTCAAATCAAATCAGGCTCCGGCAAGTCCCCCGAGTACTATTGCCACGGACAAGGCGTTGTAGGCGGCGTGGGCTATTATTGCCGGCGGAAGCAGCTTGTTTTTGCGCACCCACCAGCCGAGCACCATGCTCACTGAAAACGCGGCGACTACTTCCGCCACCGAGCCGTAGCCGAAGTGCAAGGCCGCGAACAGCACGCTTGCCAGCGCTACGCCCACTTTCTTTTGCAGGTATCCGCGGAAAAACGTTTCTTCAGCAATCGGCGCCGCGATTATTGCCAGCGCAAGCGCCCACGCGGGCTGGCTTGAAATAAATTCAGCGATTTTGTTTGTGTCGAGAAAGCCCAGCGCGCTGAGCACCGCGCCTTCCAGCACCAGGAGCACGAGGCAGAAGCCGAACAGGAAGACGCCGCTGCCGAGTTGCGTCAGCGGCTTGCGGAATTCCAGTCCAAGGAAGGCAATGGATTGTTTGAGGGTCTTGTTTTCGAGCGCGAGCAGCACGAACGGCGCGAAGAATAAGAGGAGGGAGAGGGGAATCATTCTACTGCTTCATTTCGGTGTAGCCGCACTTGCCGCATGACCTGCGGTTCTTGTGTTCGGCCAAGCGCGATGCCGAGCCGCATTTGGGACAGAATTTGCGGGGCTCGTATTTCTTTGTCACGCGTTGTTTTTTCTTGTCAGCCATTTAGCGTCACCTTTCACTTCTTTTCTTCCTTCTTGGCCTTCTGTTTCTTCTCCTTTTCGACGGCTTTCTTGGCTTCCGGCGAGGTGTAGAGCTTCGCGGTAACCACGGCGGTTGTGCGGCCGGTCTTGTGCTCGATTTTGGCTACTGAAAGCACGTCGGCCTTTGCGGGAAGCGCTTCGCAGAGCGCGTCCGCAACTTCCTTCAGAGAGGGGGTTGCGGCAAAGCCGGTTATTTTTGCGGTAATTTCCCTGCGTTGGAGCAGGGGGTTTTCTTTCGAGTCCAGTACTTCCACTTGCATAAACAAACAACTCTCTTTTACTTTATTTTCAGCGCGTATTTGCCGGGAGCTTTTACTCCAATTGCGTTCGCGACTTCCGAGTTTTCGGGGTTGACTATCAAAATGTAGCCTTCCCATGTTTTCGTCAGCTCGGAGTCCTTGCAAATCGGGCACACGTCGCCGGTTACTATCATTCTGCACTTGCGGCAAGCTTTTTCAGTCATTCAAAACCGACCTTCAACCTGCTTTGTCTTTTTCCCGTTCCTTTTCGGCCTTGGTTTTCTTCACTGGCTTCTTTCCGAGGCCTTCAGGGCGCATTGTCAACGCAATCTTGCTGTTCGGAATAGTGTCCTTCAAGCTGATTGTGGCAATCTTTGCCTTCACCAACTCTCCTTTCTTCACTGTTTTCTTCGACTGCTTTCCGACCAGCGAACCGGTTTTCTTGTCGTAAGACAGGAAGTCGTTTGCCACCTGGGAAACGTGGACGAGTCCGTCGATTGGGCCCAGCCGCACGAACGCGCCGAACTCCACTATTTCAGTGATTTCGCCTTCGACGACTTCGTTTACTTCCGGCGTGAACACGAGTGCCTCGAACTCGACTTCGCAGAACACGGCGCCGTCCCCGTGCAAAACCCTGCCTTTAGACTGGATTTTGGCGTTGTGGAGGCTGACGATTATTCCGTAAGTCTTGTCGACAGTGCGCTCGTACTGGTCGCGCAGAATCTCAAGCGCTCCTTCGGATATCTTCAAGCCGAAGAGGCTCGGAGGAATGCGCACGACTTCCTTGAACGTCATCAAGCGGTACAAAATGCTTCACCCTGCTACTTGCTAGCGAGAATTTAAAACAAGCAAGAAAATAGGAATAATCTGGCTTAAAACCCTTTCGAGACTCAGCAGATTCCGAGCGAGTGGCTGCGCCGCAGGCAAACCACTTTCGCGCCTTTTTCCTTCGAAGCAAGCCGGAGGTTTCGGTCGTTCGTGCACACTGCTGCGCTCTTGTTACTGGTTGCCCAGGCGATTAATGCCTTGTCGCTTTTGCCGCTTGCTTCGATTACCTGCACGCCGCCGCTTTCAATCCAGCGCAACGCGGCTTTCGCGGCGTTTCTCTCCGCTTCTTTTCTGCCTGCCGCAAGCATTTTTAGTTCCTGGACGCACGGAGACAGGATTGCGAGCTCGGGCGTTTCGTCCAACAGGTTTTCCAGCGCCGTTTCCAAGTTGATTTTGCTGCGGAAGGCCGACAGAACGAAGTTAGTGTCGAGCAGCGTTTTCAAGAAATCCCTTTTTTAGCGGGCTCGGCGGGATTCGAACCCACGACCCCCTGGTTGCATCCGAAATCCCTTGAGAGAATTCGTTAAAAGCCAGGTGCTCTAGCCAAGCTGAGCTACAAGCCCGTTGTCACAGAATTGTTTTTCTGCAGCATTAAATAACTTTGTTTGCTTAACCGCTTCAAGTCTTTTTGAAAGCAATTGCGAGGTATTCAGCATGAGATTGGTTTTACTGGGAGCACCGGGAGCGGGCAAGGGAACGCAGGCGAAGCTGCTGGCGGAAAAATTCAAGATGCCCCACATAAGCACGGGCGACATGTTCCGCGCCGCCGCTTCCGCGGATACTCCGATTGGCAAAGAGGCCCAGACGTTTATGCAGGCGGGCGCGCTGGTTCCCGACAACGTCGTAATCGGCTTGGTTCAAGAGCGCTTGGCGAAAGAGGACGCTAAAACCGGGTTTTTGCTCGACGGCTTTCCTCGCACCGTCATTCAGGCAAACGCCTTGGACGAAATGCTTCGCACCGCGGGGCAAAAGCTTGACGCGGTAGTGAGCATTGACGTTTCGGAACAGGACTTGATTGAAAGGCTTTCCAGCAGGAGGACTTGCAGGAAGTGCGGGGCTATTTACAACATTGTTTTCGAGAGCCAGAAGCCCAAGGCGGAGGGGGTTTGCGACCGCTGCGGAGGCGAGTTGTACCAGCGCAGTGACGAAATGCCTGCTGTCATAAAGGAACGTCTTCGCGTGTACAACAAGAACACCGCGCCGTTGGTCGACTACTATCGGGGCAAGGGACTGCTTAGACCGGTTGTCGCGTCGAATTCGATGACGCCGCAAGACGTTTTCGCGGCGGTCTTGAAAGCGCTAGGCGCATAATCAGATTACTTTGGCGGTTCCGTACAAGTGCCAGCGGTTTTGCGTTCTCCTCATTACCGCAAGCACGTCGCCTGCTTTTACGCTCAGCGGCTTCTTCAAAAGGAGTTCGAGCTTGTTTTTCTTGTGCGCGGAAACGAAGCCCACCGTGGTTGCAGTGCCTATTCCGAGTACTAGGGGTTCGTTTGCTCCGAAGTCTTCAACGACTTTTTCCAGCCTGCGCTCAAGCGGCTGTGCTTCGACGGTCAGTTCGCCGCGGCTGGGCGGCAGCGTTCCCGGCTTGGCGATGAACGAGCCGACCAGCGCGTCTGCGTGAGTCAGCGCAGGGTCGAGTTCGGTTCCTATTCCAACCAAGCCGCCGGGGTGTGCTTCCTTCAGTTCCTCTCCTCCTGCGTTCAAGCTGACTATGCGGGTGTGCAGGGGGGAATAAGTTTCCTTTTCTTTCTTTACGTGCAGCGCGCCGGGAAGGATTTCGATTTCGTCGCCTATGCGCAGCGTTCCCTGCAGAATAGCGCCGCCAATCACGCCTCCCGCGAGTTTTGCCGTCGGCGTGCCTGGCTTGTTTATGTCGAAACTGCGCGCGGCGTACATGAGCGGCTCTTTGGAGGGATCGCGTTTTGGAGTGGGAATGTTGCGTTCTATTGCGTCGACTAACGCGTCGAGGTTGAGCTTGGAATTAGCGGCAGTGGGAACTATTTCGGCGTTGGCGTAAGGCGTGTCGCGCAGGAATTCCTTGATTTGCTTGTAGTGCGCAATCGCCTGTTCCCTCGTAACCAAGTCGACTTTGTTTTGCGCGACAACGAGTTTCTTGACTTTCGCGGCTTCAAGTACCATCAAGTGCTCCATTGTCTGGGGCTGCGGGCATTTTTCGTTGGCCGCTATTACCAACAGGGCTCCGTCGATTATGCTGCTTGCCGCTATTGCGGTTGCGAGCAGGGTTTCGTGGCCCGGCGCGTCGACGAATGAAATCTTGCGGACTTCCTGCGCCTGGCTTCCGCAGGTTTTGCACGTGTCTTCAAGGCAGTAGCACTTTGGGGAAGCGCATTTCGGGCACTTTTTTACTGAAAAGTCGGCGTAGCCGAGGCGGATGGTGATTCCCCGCTTGAGTTCTTCGCTGTGTACGCTCGTCCACTTTCCGGTGAGCGCGGCGACTAGCGTGGTTTTGCCGTGGTCCACGTGGCCGGCGGTCATGATGTTTACTTCAGCCTGAGCCAAGAAAATTTCCTCTCTAATTAGCAGTATGTTTTTGCCGCGGAGTGCTTATTAAACTGAGGGCGGCAGGTTGGCCAAAACCTGTTTCTGGAACTCGCTCAAGTGCGGTTCGGACAATTCCAGTTGTCCCGAGAGAATGAAAGTCCTGCGGCTTCCCTTGTCGTCGGTCACGCACAGCGCGAAAATTTCGCTTCCTGCGGGGGTTCCTATTTGCTTCAGGAGCCACTCGCGCGCTTCTTCGTTGGCGATTCGGCCGCACTTGTTTTCCAAATAAGTTATCGCGTGCATTTTTGCTCGGTCGCTGGAGCGGTAGTACTGGAAGACGTTTTCGTACTGCGAGTTCAAGTCTATTGACTCGACTAGAATTCGGTCTTCGTAATCGGTTCCGAAGCCCTCGACTCTCTCTAAGGGGAACTGTTTTTTTTCGTTCAACAAAAAGCCTTTGGATTCTACTAACTCTTTTGCTTGGCTTCTTACTGCAAGCATCAACGTCATTCAGTCTTCGCCCCTGAAGCGGCGCGCCACCAGGTTTTTGTCCAGTGCGTTAACGAATGGAATCAGCCTCGGCCCCTTTTCCTTTCCTAAGAGTATTGCGTAAGATGCTTTGAAAAAGTCTTGAGTGGCAATGCCGTGTTCGGCGCACAACCTCTTTGCTTCCGCGCCCTGCTCTTCCTCCGAGCCTCCTTTAAGGAGCACGCCTGCGAACTCGCTTAGCACGCGCTTTTGCGCGTCGGAGAGTAGAACGTATTTTTCCTGGGCTTGCGCTGCGGGAATTATTTTGACTTTGAACTCGTCTCCGGCAAAGGTTTCAATCCAATTCTTTGCGAGGCGGAGTCTCTTGCGGCAGTTTTCCTCGTCTTGCTTGGTTGCTCCCTTCAAGTGGCCCAGTTCTTTGAGTTTTGCGATGGTTGCGTCTTCGTCGAGGACTTGCGACAGCGCCGCCGCGAAGGAATAGGATACTCTTTTCGGGGGTTTGTCAGGAACGCTTGAAACAGCCAGTTCGTACATGCGCCTCGTGTTTTCTTCCTTTGCCTCGCTTTTTCCAGTGCTTTCGCCGAAGTAAGCCCGTTCGGCTTCGTCGAACTCGTCGACCAACTGGAATATTCTGCTGAGGTCGAAGTCGCGTTGTTTCTCCGGCCGCTTGACGTAGAAGTACATGAACGCCTCGGGCTCCATTATTTTCATCATGTCCTGCACTAGGTAGACGTTGCCCTTGCTTGCGCTCATTTTTTCGCCGTTGACGAGAAAGAATTCATAGACGAACGGAATAGGCGGCTCTAATTCGAATATTTTGGGCATTATTTCAAGAGCGCTTTTCCAGCTTCCTTCGTAGTGGTCTTTGCCGAAGGGTTCGTAGGTTGTCTTGAACAATCCCATCAACGCCGGCCACTCGAAGCGCCACTGCAGCTTGCCTTCTGACCAAGGCACTTCGCCTTCGCGGCCGCATCCCTCGGCTTTTTTCTTCTTAATGGACTTGCCGCCGCAAACGAAGTGGACTGTTTTGTTATCCAAGTCGAACGAATCGACGTTAGTAAGCACGCCGCATTCGGGGCAGATTGCGTCGAACGGAATGTACTTCTCGCTCTTGGTTGCCTGAAACTTTGCAACAAGCCTTCCGGCTTCCTCCGCGTTTTCGAATACTTTTCTGACGTACGGCTCCAGCTTTCCTTCTTCATACAATGAATTTACGGAATAGAGTTCCGGGTGCACGTCCAGCGCATAGACGCCGCGCATCCAAACTTCCGTGAAATGCTCGCTCCACGTGTCGCAGCACCCGAACGGATCGGGAATTCTGCAGAGCGGCTGTCCCAAATACTTGCCCATTTCAGGAAATTCTTTGGCGTCGTGCCACTTGGCGTCCAAGTCCGCTATTCGGGCCGGAACGTCTTTCAGCGGGTCGCGGTCGTCGGTCGTGTGCACGAATTCGCAGTCCACTTTGCGTTCGCGCACTGCTTTTGCGGGAAACCAGGCGCGCAGGACGTCGCAGAGGTTGCCAATGTGCTTTCCTCCGCTGGGCGTCTGCTGGCATTTTACGTTCGGCTTGCGCTTCTCTTTTTTAGAACGCTCTATTATTTTGTCGGCCAGCTGGTCTGCCCAGTGCATTGACGAAGCCAATCGGTTCACCTAATTCGGAGAAATTTGGTTCGCGAACTTAATAGGTTATTGCTTCAAGCGCTCTTTCAGCGCCGCGGAGAGAATCGGCAGCGCTATAGTCGCGTCGCAGATTACGTCCACGAACTTTGCGTCCGGCGCGAGCTTGCCCCAAGAAATTCCTTCCCTGAGTTCCGCTCCGCTGCTTCCCCCGGGCTCGGGTCGATCGGTGGTTATTTGCACGCCGTACTCGGCTGCCTTGGGCGCGAGCTGCATTGCCTGCTGGACGTAGTTTTTGGGAACGCCGCCGCCGACGTATAGGACTCCGGCTCGTTTGGCGCTCCAGGCAATCTGCATTATTTCCTTCAAGTCTTCGAAAGCGCGGGTTTCGCATTTCTTTCCTTGGCCGAGTTGTCCCCACACCATCAAGCCGATTCCGCTGTCGGCCAGCGCTGGGCAGAAGACCGGAATTTTTTTCTCGAAGCATGTGCGTAGGATGGATGGCTTTCCGGCGGGCGTTTTTTCGCCGAGTTTCCACAGGAAGTCCTTGATGCTCTTTTGTTCGCAGAGTTCTGAAAAGTTTTTTTCAACGAATTTTTCGAGCCCTTGGTACGCTTCGTTCGGGAGGTAGGATTCGTAGACGCGGTCGATTCCCTTTTTGTTGAGTTCCTCGTCGCTGACGCAAGCCGTTCCCTGCAGGTGGCTGTGGCCGAGTGCTTCGAACAAGTCGTGCGTGAGTGTTGCTCCGGTTGTGACGAAGACGTCGGTCCACCCGAGTTCCAGGAAGTCGATTATGACTTGCTTGTTGCCGCCGGGAACCATTGGCCCGGCGAGGCCGAAGAACTTCGTGCACTCTTTGTCTCGAATCATTTGCTCGAGCACGTCTGCCGCCCGCCCGATTCGTCCTGCGCCCATTACGCCGGATTGCTTCATTTCGCGCACCAGCGCGTCTACAGTCATTCCTGCCGCGGTTTTCATTTGTTTTACTGGCGCTAGTTTGTCTTTCATGGCTGCACCCACTCTATTTCGTAGTATTCGTACTTTGACTTTGGCAACTCGATTCTTTTGACGCGGTAGTGCGTTACCGAAGTTTCGCGGTCGCATATGCTGAGAATCAAGTCCAGTCCCAGCTGCTTGGCTTTCAAAAGCGCTTGCGCGAGTTCCGCTCCCCCTATTTCCTCTTCTTCCGACAAAGCAAGCATGACATACTTTGGCTTGTCTTCCTTCGGCGTCTCGATTTCTCCTTTCTTGCGGTGGTAGAGCAGAAAATCGAGTTCTGCCGGCACTTCCTTTCTTACGCCGGGAATGGCGAGAATGAACGTTTTTTTCACGCCGTGTGCAACTCGGATTGCGCGCGCCCACTCGCTTATCAGCATTTTCGCTTCGCGGGGGAAGACGTGGATCACGTGCTTGGAGTGCATCCACTCTTCCTGTCCCAAAACGGGTTTCGCTCCCGGGAAGTAGAGGCGGAAGTGAGTTCCGAACTTCAACCCCGTTTTCAGGACGAAGCCGCGCATCCGCAGGTCTTCGTAGACGTCGTACAACGCCATGAAGTCGCTCCTGCGCCGCACGGCCTCTTTTACCAGCCGCGCTTCCTTGACGTTCAGCTTAAGCCCGCCGTGTTTGAGGAGGAAAAGAGTTTCGTAAGCGTCGAGCTTCAGCAGCCTGCCGTGTTTCTTTGCTTTGTAGGTGCCCCATTGGCCGAACCAGTTTTGCTCGTACAAGCCCATCGACTCTTCCGCGTCGACTATGCTCATCAAGTCGTCGCTGAAGTAAACCGCTTTGAACGCCGCTTTCGGGCACTCGAACTCCTGCGACGGGTACTTTACGACCGGGCTTCGGCCGTAGGAACCCTCTGCGTTCATGGGTTTTGCAATCAAGCCGCGGTCGCGCCAGTCGCGGTAGCAGAAGTAACGTGCCAGAAACTTGGGCTTGTCCTTGAATGCCGACGCCGCTTGGTTGAACGAAACGATTTTGTTCTTGCGCCGGCACTCGGCATTGCGCACGTCGAGTAAGTAAAGCGCTTCCTCCGGCGCCAGTTCGAGAACCGTTTTCTTGCCTTCGTAGTCGGAGCCGAAGTAGCCGCGGTCGAGAGCTTGCACTGAAACGAGGTCGCGGACCAGAAACTTCGTGTCTTCAAGCTCGAGTTGAACTCCCAAAAAGAATTACCTCCAGCCGCGCTTTCGCGCAGAGCTGACTGAGTTCCGCCCTCCCGTCGCGGGGAAAGCAATAGGATTCTGCGGTTCAACCTATAAAAGCGCTTGGCGTGCGCGCGTATTAAAATTTCAGCGCCTTAACCAACTTCGGTGCACTTCAGTGGGTTTCTTCGACAAATTATTCGGCTCGCGCAAGAAAGAAGAAAAGCCGGCGGCAGCCGCGCCCTTGGCTGCGGCAATTCCTTTGGAGGAAGTCGAGCGCAGGCTCCGCGAAGCCCGTTCAACTGCGTTAAGGAAGCACGAACAGCCTTTCGCAGGAAAAGCCGCGTTGATTGCGGCTGAAGCCAACGCCGTCCTGCCCTTGTTGGACGCGCTTTCGAAGAAGAAAATCGACGAAAGCAACGTGAACTACAAGATAGCAGTCCAGGAACGGGACGCGTACTCGGCCCGCATGAGGCCACTGCTTGCCCAGCTGGCGCACAGGCCGCCCGGCGAGCCGCTGACTACCTACTCTGACGTTCTTTCGTCAACTGTTTCGTCAATGCTCAAAACAACTTCCGACAACCGGTATGTATTCATTTTGTACGCCGACGAAATGGCAAAGATAGGCGAGCACATGAAGCGGCTCGGCGAACTGAGCGCAGAAGTAAGCGAAATGACCGTCAAACTGCGTTCGGATTCCTCCGCTTACGACAAGCTTTTGCTCGACTGCGCGGAACTCGAGGCCGCGATTGCCGACCGCAAGAGACTCGTTTCCGAAGTGGCGCACGCCGAAGTCGATTACGGCCAGGCGCAAAAAACCCTCGAGGAAACGCGCGCCAAGTTTCCCCTGCAAGAAGTTGAAGCCGCGTCAAAAGAACTCGGCGGAGCCGAAGCTGAAGCCGCTTCGGCAAGGCAGGCGCTCGCCAACTCGTTGAACGTCTTCCAGCGCGCCTTGCGCAAGTACCAGAAAATTTGCTTGGACAAGCGCTTGGCCGCCGTTGCCTCGATGTACGCGGAAACGCCGGTCGACGCGGCCATAAAAGAATTCCAATCCAATTCAGACTGTAAGGAATTAAGGGAATTGCTTGAAGAACTGGCCACTTCCATTGAAGTCGGCCACATTACCGACGACGAAAAAGAGCGTTTGAAGCTTTTGGGCGAGGCCACAAAAGTTTCTTCCGGCCACCTGAAGCAGTTCCTGCAGAAGGTAATCGCTTCTTCAAGCGCGGCGGAAGCGGCCCGTCAGAAGCTCGCCGAATTGGATTCAAAGAAACAGGACCTGGCTTCCGAAGAACAGCGCGTTGCCGAATTGCAGGCGCGTTCGTCCGAAGCCGAGAAAAGAATGAACGACGTTTCCTCCAAGGAAACCGCGCTTTATCCCGCGATAGAGCACGCGGCTTCGCAGCTGCTGAACCGGGCGATATCCGTCAAGCGCTTGTGAGCGTCTCCGCTATTTTTTTGCCGAAACTCCTTGCCGCGGCAGGGCCGTTGGCCGTAATTGTTTTTCCGTCGGCTTCGACTTCCGCGCGCGAAAAAATTGCGCCCGCTTTTTCCAGCATTTGAATTGTCTCCGAGTCGGGGAAGGCGGTTACCTTCTTCCCTTTAACTAATCCCGCGGCGGCGAGGATTCGCGGCGCAATGCATATTGCTGCAACAGTTTTTCCCGCGTTGGAGAACGCGCGCGCCAGCGCCAGAACGTCGTTGTTTTCGTAAAGCCGGTGTTCTTCGACTCCGGGCCCGCCTACGAACGCGACTGCGTCGAAGCCGCTTGCGTTGGCTTCGCCGACTGAAAAGTTAACCGGCGTGCTGCCGCCGAGTTTTCCGCGCGCGGTTCCCTTCAACAAGCTTGCGACAACGGTTTGGATTCCTTTTTCTTCCAGGGCTTTCTGCGAGTCGAACAATTCCTCGTCGCGAAAACCGGTTGGCGCAACTACGAACAAAACCTTCAACGCACTCACCTACAGCCTCTTGCAGTGATCGGGTTCAACGGGAACAATTTCCTTTCCTTCAAGAAGAACGCGGCCTTTTTTCTTGGCGTGCTTGAGAACCAGCCACGCGGCGCCCGCAAGGGCTTTTTGCGCATTGCGGGTTACCAGCGCAGTCGGCGCGGGAAAATCGGGTTCAAGCAAGGCGTTGTCGCCCGCCATTTTGGAAAGCAAAGCGTTTTCCGCCTCGTTTCTTCCCAACACTACTTTGGCGCCTTCGCTCAGGCGGTAGTGCCTTCCTATTCGCAGCAGCAGGACGTCGCGCATTGAATACGGCTTGTGCTGGAACAAGTCGGTTAGCTTAAGCGAGTATCCTTTTTCGGTCAGCAGGCAGCCGCCGGCGGGGCAGTCGTAGCCGTAATTGTTTTTTTTCGCCAACTCCATCTGCGGCTTTCTTCCTCTTCCCTTTACGGACAGCAGCTTTTCTCGGTTGACGCAACCGTTTTTCTCCGGCGTGGCGGGGGGCAGGAGTTTTGCGGAAAGAGGGCGCACTATGAGCCCAGCCAAGTCCGCTTCTTTTTCGATCAGGAACAGTTTGAAACGCGTCTGCGACATGGGCCGCTGGCCTGTGACTTCACCCGTTGCAATGAAGTCCGCGCCGACTTCGTTCATGTATTCTTTCGCTTTCCTCAAGCCGTATATCCTGCAGTCGATGCATGGATTGAGCGCGCGGCCGCGTCCGTGCTTTGGGTTTTCAACTAGTTTCAGGTAATCCATTCCTTTCGCGATTATCTTCAGCGGAATGCCGAGTTGCTTTGCCGAGCGCGAGGCCGCTGCACAGCCGCCTGCAGCTCCGCCGCAGGTGCAGAAGGGGCTCGTGAAATTAAGTCCCTCGAGCTTGATTCCTTGGTCGAGCAGGAGCTTTGCGGCAACCAGGCTGTCGAGTCCGCCGGATAAGAGCATTACTGCCTTAGTCATAGTAGTTTAGTGAAGCTCAACGCATTTAAGCAAGCGGCTGCAACCAAGTTGCATGAACTGCGTCAACCGCGAGAAGAACGAAAAGCGGTGTCCTTGTTCTAAAAAGGATTGTCCGCGGCACGGCGTTTGCTGCGAGTGCATTCGTTACCATCGTTCTAACGAGCAGCATCCGAAGCCGGCTTGCCTTCGCTGAAATCAGACGACCTTGAACTTGAAGCCGTACGCGATTATTCCTTCTTCGCCTTCTTCGAAGATTCGGCGGAAGCACATTTTCGCCTGCGCGCCTATCTTTATTTTCTCGTCAGGCGAGTCGACGAGCTGCGTAAGCACTTTAACGCCGTTCGGCAGTTCGATTATCGCGATGTAGTAAGGCGTTTCGTGTTCGAATCCCGTGGGGGCGGCGTGCACTTCCGTGAATGAATAGATTTTTCCTTCAGTCGGCATTTGCTTGGCGTCTATCTTTCCCTTGCGCCTGCACTTCGGGCAGACAACTCGTTCGGGAAAGTAATCGGTATTGCAGGTGGCGCAGTGGCTTCCCATCAAGTGATAGCGGTCTGCGCTGTTTCTCCAAATCAAGGGGGTTGCGTTCTTCATAATCATAGCCTCTTGTAGACGTGGATTGTGCAGGTTGCTCCGCTTCCTCCGACGTTGTGTGTCAAGCCGATTTCGGCGTCGCTTACTTGGCGTTTTCCCGCGCGTTGCTGGAGTTGCAGCGTCGCTTCGGCCGCCTGTGCCACTCCGGTTGCTCCGACGGGGTGTCCTTTGCCTTTCAAGCCGCCGGAAGTGTTGATTGAAACTTTTGCGTTCAACGCGGTTTCTCCGTCTTGAGCGGCTTTTCCGCCTTTTCCTTTCGGGAAGAAGCCCAAGTCTTCGGTCGCAAGCACTTCCGCTATCGTGAAGCAGTCGTGTACTTCCGCGAAGTCAACGTCTTTCGGCGTTATTTTCGCCTGCGCGTAAGCGAGTTTCGCCGCTTCCTGGGTCGCGCGCATTGCAGTCAAAGTCTGTCTCTGGCAGAGTGCGAGGGAATCGCTTGCCTGCACGCTTGAAATTATTTCGACGGGCGTTTCGCAGAATTTCTTTGCCTTGTCGGATGAACACAGAATTACTGTCGCGGCTCCGTCGGTTATCGGCGAGCAGTCTAGAAGCTTCAGGGGCGTCGCAATGTAGCCGGAGTCCATCACGTCTTCAACAGTGATTTCCTTCCTGAACTGGGCGTACTCGTTGTTTACTGCGTTCTTGTGGTTTTTCACCGCACACGCTGCCAGCTGTTCTTCAGTAGTTCCGTACTCGAGCATGTGCCTGCGGGCCATGAGCGCGTACAAGGCGGGAAACGTTGCTCCATTAAACAGTTCCCACTCTTGGTCTCCTGCTCCACCCAGTGCGGTTGCTGCTTCCTCGGTGCTGACTTCAGTCATTTTCTCTATGCCGCCGACTGCGACGACGTCGTACGTCCCGGATGCGACTGCCATTATTCCCGCGCGGAGTGCGACTCCTCCCGAGGCGCAGGCTGCTTCGACGCGCGTTGAAGGAACGGGATTCATTCCCAGCTGGTCGGCAATCAACGCGCCGATGTGCTCTTGTCCAATGAGCCTTCCGGAGGCCATGCAGCCGCCGAAAATCGCTTGAACGTCTTTTCCCTCTATTTTGGCGTCGGCGATTGCCCTGCCTGCTGCTTCGGAAATGAGTTCGCGGAAACTGGTTTCCCAGTGTTCGCCGAACTTGGTGAGACCCACTCCGATTATTGAAACGCTTCGCATCAGTAACACCTTATAAGCTCTTGATTTTGCGGCGGTGCTTTACGTACGCCGAGTAGTCGATGTACTCCTTTTCCTCGATTGCCTTCAGCAAGGGCACGCAAGGCCGCCTGCCTTTCTTATCGATTTCGTTTGTTACAGTGAGTTTGAAGGCGTCGCTTCCCGCGCCGCTTCCGTAAGAAACCAAGAGTATCGTTTGGCCTGGTTTGGCGACGTCCAGCACTGACGACATTCCGATCATTGCAGCTGCGCTGTAAGTGTTTCCAATTAACGGCGTTATGAGTCCCTGCCTTATTTTGGATTCTTCGAAGCCAAGTGTTTTTGCCGCGCGCAAGGGGAACTTGCCGTTGGGCTGGTGGAAAACCGCGTAATCATAGTCTTTCGGAGTGGTTCCAGTGCGTTCGAACAATCCTTTTGCCGCGCTCAAGACGTGCTTGAAGTAAGCGGGTTCTGCAGTAAACCGGCCGGCGTGGCGCGGGAATTCCGCGTGCTGCCTGCGCCAAAAGTCGGGCGTGTCGGTGGTAAAAGAGTAAGTTGCATCAATTTCGGCTATTGTATTGTCTTTTCCAATCAGCCACGCCGCGCCGCCTCCGCCTGCGCTGTACTCCAGCGCGTCGTTGGGCCGTCCTTGGGCGGTGTCGCTTCCGACTGCCAGCCCGTACTTGATCATTCCAGATGAAACCATTCCCATGCAGGCCTGCACTCCAGCCGTTCCGGCTTTGCAGGCGAACTCCAAGTCTGCTGCAGTCAGGTGCGGAGTTGCTCCAATTGCTTCGGCAACCATGGTTGCAGTTGGCTTTACTGCATAGGGTTTGCTTTCGCTTCCGACGAAAACCGCTCCAATGTCTCCCGGGTTTACGCCCGAGCATTTTACGGCCACGCGGCTTGCTTCGACTGCGAAAGTACAGCTGTCTTCGTCAAAAGACGCGACTGCTTTTTCTTTTATGCCCAGTCCTTCGCCTATTCTTCCGCCGTCCTTGCCCCAAACGCGCGCTATTTCCTCTACCTTGACGCGCATGCGCGGCACGTACGCTCCGTAGCCAACTATCCCAACCATTAAACACCAACTCTAATTGAATACACAGAATTCGGTTGCACACGTCTTTTGCAAACCAACCTTAAAAAACGTATTTCACTTCGTCAATTGCCTGAAACGCTTTGGGGCTGTTTTTATTTGCGTTCCGCCACTAATTCTCTTCGTGAACTTCGGTCTGGCCACGAAAGCCTTCATTGTCGACGACGGCAAGCTGCTGGCAGTCAAGCGCAGGGACGACGACGTGCAGAAGCCAGGAATGTGGGAAATACCCGGCGGGCGCTTGAATCCCGGCGAAAATCCTTTCGACGGCCTGAAACGGGAAGTCAGGGAAGAAACTGGCCTGGAAGTGACGGTCTTGGATCCGTTGAGCGTAAGGCACTTCACGCGCGCCGACGGGCAAACCATTACGCTGATAATCTTCGTCTGCCAACCCCTTTCCAATAAAGTGGTGTTGAGCGAAGAACACTCTGCGTTCGAGTGGCTCGACTTGAACGATTACGGAAAACTGGGCGGGTTTTTTCACGCCGATGTTGAAGTTTACAAAAAAAGACAAGGGATGACGCAAT
>Ga0315268_10003503_pt1 | contig 17297 bp, 16 predicted proteins | sample C1_top_MG_FD_204535 | JGI IMG/M metagenome (GOLD analysis project Ga0315268, IMG submission 204535) | Sediment microbial communities from Yellowstone Lake, YNP, Wyoming, USA - C1_top | ecosystem: Environmental > Aquatic > Freshwater > Lake > Sediment | place: USA: Wyoming | collected 2017-08-01
GACAGAGTCCGAGTGATCTGATCTTTTCGATGCGAGACCTTTGCACAACTCCCCCTTAAAGGCCGGACCATGTTATTGAAATATTTGGTTCTTCTTCCAATTAGTTGGGAGAAAGGGGTCCAGGATTCCAGGGTTCAAGGATTCGAGTGTTTGTTTTCTAATGATTTTATCAGGGCTTTCAGCATCCTCTCAACCTCCCCGATATCTCTCTCAAGTTATGAGAGGCTTTCCTTTCACTGGAATCCTTGACCCTTGAATCCTTATAGGATCACCGGCTCTTTTGTAGGTGATCTAAATTTTTTACCGCTTGCGGCCCGAATATTCAAGAATGGAAACAATGACAGTAATAAGGAACGCCTGCAGAACTGTCAGAATTCCGTCGACAAGGCGGGCGTTCCTCAGCGTAATGGCACTGATGCCAAGTGTGGCACAGAGGAAGAAGATGAAAAAAACCACTTTTCTCCTGTCGCCAAAAACGGCAAGAAGACGGTGATGGATATGATCGGTACCCACATAATCGATCCAATCCTGGAAACTTTTCACCTTGCCGGAGATGATGCGCTCCACGCTGATATAGGCCATGTCGTAGATCAGGACCCAGAAGATGAGAATGGGGGTGGCAAAAGAGACGATGGGATTGTTGTCCGCCCAGGTGGCTTTGATGGCCAGAGCCGAAAGGACGAATCCGACGAAGGTGCTCCCGGCGTCTCCTAAAAAAATCGACGCCCGTTTGTGCATACTGAAATTGAAAGGAAGGAAACCGAGGCAGCTTCCCATCATGGCGATGGCGATCCATCCCATGAACGGCTGATTGGTCTGAAAGGCCACAAGCCCCAAAAAAAGGGAGATGATCGCGCTCACACCCGTAGCTAAACCGTCCATGCCGTCGATGAAGTTCATGGCGTTAGTCAGTCCCACGATCCAGATGATAGAACAGGCTGCGTTGAGGAGATAGCCCCAAGTTGTATGGATCGGAAAGAGATCGAGGATTATCCCTGAACGGATCAGGAGGATGACGACGAAGATCTGGATGAAGAGCTTGTAGCCGGCCCGGATATTTTTCCAGTCGTCGATGAGCCCGACGACAGCAACGACCGTGCCTCCGGCAATAAGGGCGATGTCCCGGGTATCCAGGATCATATTGGCCAGGAGGGCGGAGATAAAGGAGATGATAATGGCCATACCCCCAAGCAGGGGAGTTACCTTGGAATGAATCTTTCGGCCCCCTGGGATATCGACGATACCGATTTTTGTGGCAATAGCCGTCATGAACGGCGTGAGCACAGCGGCGGTAGAAAAAGCAAAAAGGAGAATATAAAGCCAGCGGCCGAACTGTTCAAAAAATATATGACGAACAAGGGGAATCAGGAGCAGGAGAAAAACGATCAGAGCCGACATCCAGAATATCCGCTGGAAAGAAGCCTTCCATGAATTTTCTCTGGAGAACATGCCGGTCACCTCATTTCAGAATTGATTGAAGATGATGAATGATGGTTTTAACTTCCGTGTCGCGCAAAGACGGATAGATGGGAAGAGAAACTGTCCCGAGAAAAGCCGCATCGGTCTGTGGATAACCGGTCATGCCAAGGTAATTATGGAGGGGTTTGAAGACCGGTCGCCGATAAGCGATGCCGGCGTCCCTGCCGGCGTCGAGCAGCTTTAAAAGACGCTCCGTTCGAATGACGTAACGATAATAGATATGCTCACGGTCCGAAGGGCAAACAGGCATGGATAAGTGGTGTTCCCGAAAGAATTCATGATACCGGCCGGCGATTGCCCGGCGGCGTCCGATCAGGGCCGGGAGTTTCCGGAGCTGCGTCAAACCCAGGGCCGCCTGTAAATCAGTCAGCTTATAGTTGTAGCGCAGGCGCCCGTCATTCTTTTCGTCGTAATCACGCAAATCCCTGATTTTTCCGAGTAACGGTGAATCGTCGGAAGCGACCATGCCCCCTTCGCCGGTGCAGATTACCTTGGTGGCATAGAAGGAAAAAACGGACAACGCGCCGAAGCTTCCCGTCGGCGATCCCTCATAGCGACTTCCCAGGGATTGAGCGCAATCCTCTATGACTGGGACTCCCAGAGAAACAATCTCCCTGATATCCGCCGGCAAACCAAATATGTGTGGAATGATGACGGCCTTCGTTTTTCCCGTCAGGCGCTTCCTGAGGTCATGGACATCCATGTTGAAGGTTTCCGGGTTAATATCGGCCAGAACCGGTACGGCCCGAACATAGCGGATTGCGTTGAGGAGGGCCGGACAGACAAAACTGGGGATCACGACCTCGTCACCTTCACCAATTTCCATAGCCAGCAGGGACAGGTGCAGGGCTGCGGTACCGGAACTGACCGCCACGGCACCAACAACTCCGATCAGCGAGGCCAGGGCACTCTCGAAATTAAGGACCTGTTCTCCCTGCGCAAGCTGTCCGGACCGCAGTACGGAGACGACTGCGGCTGTTTCTTCCTGGTCGATGGTGGGACGGGAATGGGGAATAATTTCCATCAGACAATTCAATCCTTTGAGCTCTTTAATTACACTGAAATATTCATGCTCTCGTAAAAAATCATATTTTAGACGGCAAAGTAAAAAGCTCATTATGCAAGGCGCACGAATCTTGAGGAATGAAGCGTACATTCTCGTACGCTGCAATGACGAAAGATGAAGTGCAACACAGCAGAATGACTTTTTACGAAGCCGTCAAATATTGATGAACAGACGCAAAGGAACGAAGGCCTCCGCGAACTGCACCCGCCCCTGGATTCCGCGAAAGACGGCTGAAGAGCGGACGATGTCCGTTATTGACACACCCTCAATGTTGGTCCTCTGCACCTGTGAATGATGTGCCATGAGCATGGCCACTTTATCGTCGAGGGTCTCTTTGATGTCCACGAAAACGGCGGGAGAAAAATTCTGGGTCGTCGGGCCCTCATAGAAAAGAACGTTCCGGACATAGCGTGTTGCTGAAATAGTAGCCTTGGCCAGGGCCCGATGGTCCTGGTGGGTATCGTCCTCGTAATGGGCGAAAATGAAGTCTGGGGCAATCTTCTTCAGCACGACTTCGATATCATGGACCATCTGATTCATATGAGGCGAAAGCAGCGTGTCTTTGTAACCCCCCCAGATCAGTTCCCGGGGCTTGAGTATCTTCGCCGATTTTTTTTGCTCCTTTTTTCTTATCGAACCTTCCCCGCCCATGTGGCCTTCCGTCATGATGAGCAGGTAAATGTCGTGGCCGTTTCGCGCGTATTTGGCCAGGGAACCGGAGCAACCGGCCTCAATATCGTCCGGATGGGCGCCAATGGCTAAAATTTTCATTCCTCTCCTCCCAGAATTTTCAAGCTCTCCCGGCCATGGTTGAAAAGCAGGTCAACAACCGACATAAAAAGCTCAAAATCACCAAAAAGCTGGTTGTAAACGGGATGTTCGTACTCCTGGAAAATGACCTTTATGCCATTTTGGGCATATTTCGCCATATCCATGTATACCCTTCCCCCGCTTCCAGCCAGATATGTATCTCCATCAAAATATTTTGTAAGGGCAATCAGTCTGTCGTCCGGATCTTCAGAAAATTTCCCAAGTTCAGAGGCAATATAAATCGGCGTCTCAACGCCCAGAATTCCGGAAAGTCTCTTAACCGCATGAATATTCAGTTGAGAAATGTATTGCCATTTTGATGAAAATATCTCTTCAAAAAATTCTTCAAGTAAAGACCAGTATGGGGCCTTTTTATAATTCGAGATAATTGCCTGCCTCTGACGGTGCTGCCATTTATCCCTGTTATTGATTTCAACCTCGTTCATCACCTGCGGATATTTATACATAACAGGAACGGTCAGCCATTGCAAGCCGTTTGCTGTCTTTATCCTGTTCCGGTTCTGCCACTCATTTTTCTTGAACTGAACATTATCAAGGAGAACAAAGATATCTGCTCTATTAATCTTATCGAAATAACCAAGCCATGACAGATATTGAGGTTGATGAACGGAAACTATCATTTTATAATCCTATCGCTGACAATTTCAAAAAATATGCTTCTCAAGCCGTTTAGGCTGAAGACTGAAGGCTGTTAGTTTACGTGCTGTTTGGGTAGTAAATACGTGTCTCGCTTTTTTATCCTACAGCCTAAACACCTTCAGCCTATTTACCTTACTACCTATCCCTCAAACTTCACAAATATAGGATTGGAAACGAGTACACCGCATCCGCTCATGTCCATTCTGTAATATATCTTCCTGCCGGGCTGAAAGTATTTATCCTCATAATTGATCTGCATTGGTAATGTTCCTTCAAAGGTCTCAATCAGTTCCCCCGATCTTATCAACCGTACCTTTACCTTATTCTCAAAAGGCACAGTCGCCGAAAGGGAAATCCTGATTCTGGGACTCTCTTTTAATACGATCTCATCCCCCGAAAAACCCTTGTTTATGCCATCAGGCGGGTAGACAGAAAACTCATCAAGCCTGACAAATTGCGGAAAACTGCCGCGGTATGCATACATTTTTCCGTTTTTCAGCGCCTCCAGCACACCTTTCCTGCTTTTTTCCCGAAGCAGAAAAACTGTCGGAAAATTTCCCAGTTTCTCCCCGCTGCCCCCTTCTTCATGAAAATCCGCCGTAGATATTCCCCAGACAGGCCTGCTTCTTGTTCCCTCACAATATGCGGTTAAAACTCTATCCCAGGCATTTCCAGGTTCCGTAACAGTTATGTTGTCCCCGTAAAGAGCGGCAAACCCCGTATAGCCCACGGATTCCTCCAGCACCTCCGGATGAGGAGGAGTGTCAACAAGGATCGGTCCCTTCCTTCCGATGCCCGATTTCGTTTCAGGATAGTTCCAGAAGGTCAGCCCTCCTCGCAAAGTTACGTAATCTACAAGACGCTGATAAGGGGCCATCCCCTGGTCACCATGATACTGATCAAAAGGAGAACTTCTGAAAGGATTGCTGTTGGCAATAAAAGCCACACTCAAAACAGCAACAATTATCCCTGTTATCCTGTAAAATCCCCCCCACTTTATCAGATAAACGGACGCCGCAAGAGAGCACAGAAATAAAAGGATGCCGGGAAGAACAATTCTGAAATATTCTGCAGTGGCTCCGTTGTGTATAATCGGAAGGCTTTCATAATCCCCGGGGTTCTCCATGCCTATGGTCAAAATTCTTTTTTCATGGTTATGCGCGGTGAGATTTTTATTAAAGTACGAACCCGTCCAGTAATAAAAAGCGGCGGACTCCGATCCGGGAATTAAAATCATATCCGGAAACTTTTTCTGCACTTTACTGATTGAATCCAGATAGGCCTTTGCGCCCTGTTTGTTGACCGAATTCAACTCAACCCTTTTTTTAACTATATTCCTGAAAGGTGGAAGGCCGTATTCCATAACCACCCTGTCGTGGTCATTTATTATAAGAACTTCAAAGCCCCTGCCCTTTGCCATTCCTGCAAGGGTTTCAATATCATAAGCACCGTCACTGAACGTACTGCGAAGATCAATCAAGCCGGCAACCTGCTGATAATCACCGCCATATGAATCAACGGATAAAAATATAATAATCAACGCTGAGAAGACAACAAAACCTGAGGCCTTTGCATAAGATCTGATTAAAGGGCAGGGCAGGGGTAATGGGCTTTGGCCTTTCGCAAGAATGCGATTCCGACTCCGCCAACGGCAGCAAATCCACTCCCATGAAATCCGAACAACCCCAGTGTATATACGCCCACGAAGCCGTGATTTTATCCCTGCCTGTGTCTCTTTGTTGACAATCAGGGGGCGTTGATATGTTTCCTTAAAAATTTCTTGCCAAAGGCCAAAGCCCATTACCCCTGCCCTGCCCGAACGTGAGATATTAAAAGTTCTCTGCCTGCCATCTTATCGAAAAAGCGCTTCATTTGCCGTCTACGCCTTTTGTAATTCGTTTCAGTTGCAGCATATTTTGGTACAGCAGGGCAATCTTTTGCACCATTTCATCCGCACCGTAATCTGCGGCAATTTTTTTCCCGTTTTCTCCCATTCTTTTTCTTTTTTCAGGATTTTCCAGAAGATCTCTTATAGCTGCGGAAAGACTTTGGGCATCCCCCGGAGGAACCAGGCAACCGTTTTTGCCATGAACAACAAGATCGGGAATCCCTCCGACATCACTTGCCACAATCGGTTTTCCCAGTGCCATTGCCTCAACGAGGACTCTCCCCATTCCCTCATTAAGCGATGGAAGCACAAACAGATCAAATACAGACATCACTTCAGCCACATCCGGCCGCCAACCCAGAAATTTCACTTTTTCCTTCATGCCCAATCTTGAGGCCATATTTTTCAGTTCGTCTGAAAGCTCACCATCGCCTAAAAATACAAAGGTTGTATTCGGCCTCGCATCCACAATGTTTCCTGCCGCTTCGATTAAATGCCTGTGCCCTTTCACAGGTGTGAGCCTGCCGGTTGTGCCGACAACCAGATCCCCTTCTGCTATCCCCAGTTTTCTTCTCATGGTCGCAGGATCAGCAGACAGATTTGAAAATTTATCCAGCTTGATTCCGCTATGCACAACTGAGAACTTATCCCCGGAGGCAATGCGGAAGTGAAGATGATCATTTTTTTCCTGTTCTGTCAGCGCAATAATTTTATCCGTAATGTTAGCCGTAATTTTTTCAAGAATAATATAAAATGCCGTCTTCAATCTGCCAAAGTACCCCCAGAATACGTGGCCGTGGGGTGTATGAATAATGATCGGAGCGCGGCAGAAATACGCCGCCCATCTTCCAAGTATTCCAGCCTTGGAAGTGTGGGTATGGATGATATGTGGCCGCTCATATCGCAGTATTTTGATCAGGGCAAAAAAGGTCTTAAAATCATAAAAAGGGGATATCCTTCTTATAAGACCGGGAACAGTTATAATCCTGACCCCTTCTTTTTCAGCCTCTCTTATGCTCTTTTCCACTGCCCCGGCTTCACCTTCCGCCATGCCTGACTCAATGGAAAGCCCTTTAACCAAAAGGACATCATATATTTGCTTATCAAGCCCCCCCGCAGTTAAAAGGGTATTCTCTGCAGAGCCTCCCTTGTCCAGACGGGTAATGATATGAATAACTTTAATCTTTTCCATAATGCGAGTACCAGACCTGAAATACGATGAGATTCCAGATTTGCCAGGAAGTGTCGGAGCGATTTGACATGAGTTTGTCAATGAGTTTTTTGACGGCAGGGTAATGGAAAATACCCTCCTTGATGATTCTTTCCTGCGAGAGATTTTCTTCGATAAGGTACCGCAGATCTGACTTCAGCCATTTGCTGATCGGCATCTCAAAACCCCACTTGGGCCGATTGTGCAGGGATTGCGGAAGGATCTCCTTAAATGTTTCGACAAAGACGTATTTGCTGCGGCCGCTTCTGATCTTCCAATCGCCCCCGATCGTAAATGCCAGTTCGCAGACCCGATGGTCGAGCAGGGGAACACGGACCTCTATCGAGTTGAGCATGCTCATCGTGTCCACCTTCCAGAGCATGTCCGCGGGCAGGGAGATCACAAGGTCGGCGTAGAGCATCCTGTTAATTGGGTCGGTCGGCAAACGGCTCAGGGCGGCAGCGAACAATTCCGGCGCCAGTTGACGAGTTGTCCGGTTACTATCGGTCAGAAGAGCCTTTTTGCTCTCCGGGCTGAAGAGCTCATTCCAGGAAAAGACCCGTTCTTCGAAGGTGTCTTTTGCCCCTCGGAGAAATTTCTTGATCCTCCGGATATGTTCCCCGTACCTGTTATCCCGGGAATCGGGAAGGGAACAGACGATCGGCTCCAGAAGTCCCGCCCGGATGAGTCGGGGGATGAGACAATAACGGCGGTACCATGCCTCGCCCTTGTACATGCGGTATCCGGCAAAGAGTTCATCGCCGCCATCGCCGGAGAGGGCGACGGTAACGTCACGGGCGGTCTCGCGGGCGACCACATAGGTAGGCACGGCAGAGGAATCACCGAACGGCTCGTCGAGGGATGCAAGTACGGCGGGGATCGTATCGATGATCTCCCTCGAACTCAGCATGATTTCGTGGTGTTCCGTATGGTGGAATGCGGCCACTTCGCGGGCGTAGGCACTTTCATCGTACATCGGCATATCCTTAAAGCCGATGGCGTAGGTTTTTACCGGCCGGGAGGCGTTGCGCGCCATCAGGCCCACTATAACACTTGAGTCGATTCCGCCGCTTAAGAATGCTCCGAGAGATACATCGGCAACCATCTGGCTGCGGACGGCCTCCTCAAGGGTACGGAAAAGTGTCGACTTCGTCTCTTCAAAATCGGGGGCCTCCGGTGCATCGGCAGGCGTCATCATCCCGGGGGGAGCGATATCCCAAAACCTTTCTTCCTTGAGCAGGCCGTCGCGAATCGTCAGGATATGCCCGGGACGGAGCTTGCGGATGTTCTTGAAAATTGTATGGGGGGCGGGGATGTAATTGAGGCTGAGATACAGGTCCAGGGCCTCCAGATCCATCTCTTTCCGGACGGCATTATCTGCAAGCAGGGACTTGATCTCCGAGGCGAAGAGGAATTTTTTGCCGTCCCAGTAATAGACGAGCGGTTTTATGCCGACCTGGTCGCGTGCCAGAATAAGTGTTTGCCTCTTTTCCGACCAGAGGGCCAGGGCGAACATCCCGACGAGCCTGGCGACGCCGGCCGATCCCTCTTCTTCAAAGAGGTGGATTATTACTTCGCTGTCGGTCCGGGAGGTGAAGCGATGGCCTTTTCTCTCCAGCTCCTCTCTCAGGGCGGCAAAATTGTAAATCTCCCCGTTGAAGACCATCCAGACGGTTTTGTCCTCGTTGGACATCGGCTGTCGGCCGGCCTCTGTCAGATCGATGATGCTCAGCCTCCGGTGGCCGAGACCGCAACTGACACTGCCCTTATGGCGCAGATAGACACCGGAATCATCCGGCCCCCGATGCGCCAGGAGACCCGTCATCCGGCGCAGGAGATCTTCGTCGACCGGGGAACCCGTAAAATCAATTTTTCCGCAGATGCCGCACATTAGCTATATGGGACGCCTTCCGCAATCATTTCCGGCGGGATAACAGCCGACGTTCTGGTAGAGCAAAACCGGGATTTCTCTCATGACTTGCTTTGAAGCAGCTCATTACATGCCGCCAGCACATCATCCGGTGTGATCTGATCTAAACAGATCGGTGATTTACAATTCTTTTTGTCACAGGGCCGGCAATGCATGGGTTTATAAACGATCCGGTAAAGATCAGGAGTCGTGTAAGGCCCGAAGAGCTTTGGATCTTCCGGGCCAAAAATAGCTGCGATGGGTGTTTTTGTAGCGGCTGCAATATGCATGGGACCGCTATCATTGGTTATCAGCAGATCAAAACGGCTAATGAGGTAGGGAAGCTCATTCACGGATGTCTTCCCGGCAAGATTAGAAACATCTGCATGGATTCTGCTTTCAATGAATGCGGCCGTATTTCTCTCCGCCGGTCCGCCCAACAGAACTACCCTGGCATCGAATCGTTTGATGATCTCCTCTGTTACGGCAGCAAAGCAATCCGGAGCCCAGCGGCGATTTTCTCTGTCACCACCCGGATTGATCCCCACAAGATTCTGTCCCTCCGTCTGCGCAAAAAATGTGTCCCATTTGGCGGTAATTTTGGGGCTCCAGAATACCTCAATGCCTTTATCATCCGGGATGCCCCCGGCTCTTGAGGCGATCTCCATCATAGCATCGACTACGTGACGTCCCTCAAATGTCGCGGCAGGAACCTTCTTGGTTAGAAATAACCCGAAACCGTATTTGTCATGGCCGAGTTTGGCTTTGGCCTTGAACATCGAAAAAAGAAGCCCCATCTTTACGGCTCCGGATAAAGAACCAACCCGATAAAGGTTCAGGACCAAATCAAACTTTGTCTTTCTTAAATCACGAATGATTCTGACAATATCGAAAAGATATTTCTTATCTTTCCGCAATTCCCGAATAGGAAAGGCATGGACATAATCGATGTACGGATAATTCACTGCAAGGGACGATGCTTCCGTGCTGGTGAGCAGGTGAATTTCCGCATCCGGGTAGCCGTTTCTAACGGCACGGATGCCCGCTGAACCGAGAACCATATCGCCGATACCGGCGATTAGAACAATTAGAATCGACGGCCTCGATTTATCAGGTAAAGTTGACATTAGATCTTATCGGTTTTCTGATCTATGAGATTCACTATTATTTGATCAATTCGGCATCGACCGTGAGCGCCGGAAATATCCGCAGAGGACTTTGTTCATAGGCATTGGGAAAACGGTTGAAGATGGGCTCCAGGATGATATTCCAGACGGAAAGCCGCTTGCCAAAGGTGATTTTGGCCTTACATGATGAAAATTGGAAATCAAAATACCCGCAGTCCCGGGCATAGTAAAAGAAAGTATTATAACCGAAAAAATGGCGATGCGTCGGATCATGAAAGGCAAATTGCCAGGTGAAATGAGGCACTGATATTCGTGCAACTCCTCCCTGTTTTAATATACGATGAATTTCTTTCATTGCCCGGTTGTGATCCACCAGATGCTCCAGACAATGTTCCATGAGGATCTCATCCGCAACCTCAGACTCGAACGGCCAGGGATATTGATCCAGATCGTGCACCACGTCAACTCTCGGCGCACAGGGGTTCTTATCTATATTGAGATAACCTTCCCGGGGTTTGCCACCGGATCCCAGATTTAGTTTCATTGTAATCCTATTCTTTTCTCATGAGATAACAGACATAGGCAGATATCCCGACACACATCCTCGATAAAGATCTTGCCAGTGGCAAAGGCAGCGGATAGATTAATTCCGATCCTGCACAATCAATATAAGTGATTCCAGTCGTCGCCTTCAGCATTTTTTTAAAAGCCCTATGGGTAAAGCCACAAACATGCTGAGACTTGATGGCGATACACATTGGTTGAATCCCGAACAGCAAGTAGATTCTGTTTATAAGATGAGCCAAGTTGGGAATGCCGATCATGATGTAGCCACCGGTCCGAGTAACTCTTAAAATATCATGTATTACTTTATCATAATTCTTCAAGTGCTCAAGAACCTGATTACAAACAACAAGATCATACGCGTTGTCCCCATAAGGTAGCGGTTCCATCTCAAGATCTATTCGTTTGGCATGAAACAGTTTGGCGCATTCATTCGTAATTAATCCTTCATGGTTATCCACACCATAAGTATGCTCTGCATCAATTCTAAAATATTGCGCTACTCTGATGGTTCTACTGCCGTCTCCGCATCCGACATCTAAAAAGTTCACCGGTCGAAAGGAGTGCAGATGTTTAAAAACCAGAGAAAACAGATTGTCCATATGACTATCATATTCATAGGAACTTCCCATGATTTCTCTAAGCAAGTATTTAATTGTTAGATAAATTCGCATCCTTAGCTATACTCAACTCGCGGAGCGGGTGGCCTCAGGTAGCCCCCATAGGAGGCCTTTGAATATCTCATATTTGGGTCTGGCTGGGGTATTGGGTTTTGCATTCCGCAAGAATGCGATTCAGATTCCGCCAACGGCAGCATATTCGCTCCCATGAAATCCAGGCAGCCCCAGTCGATATACGTCCACGAAGTCATGCTTTCGTCCCTGCCTGTGTCTCTTTGTTGACAATCAGGGGGCGTTGAGATGTTTCCTTATAAATTTCTTGCGAAATGTAAAACCCAATACCCCAGCCAGACCCTTTAATCAGATGTTCTTCATAGATCTCAGAGGGGGACGTTTTCATCTGGAAAGCCCCGTTGGAGCTGTATATAATTTATTTCAAATCAAGTTCTCTTTGTTGCTGATCAGCTTTTTTTGCCTGTATTTCGGGACAAATACCACATGGTATTTGCAATCCCATCGAACATGCGATAAACTCTCCCAATCATGCATAGGCTCATCCTCCGATTTGCCCTTTCGAGACTTTCCCGGAGGGTGAGCCTATATCATTTTACGCCGGATCGGTAGAACCTCTCCGGGTCCTTCACCAGAGGTGGAGGGTTTAAATCAAAACTAAAACAGTATTGAACCGGCTGGATGTGTAAAGTTCTGTTTACAACTCAGTTCTTTCAATCATGAGGGTTATCACGCTCTCCGGCCTGATCAATCTCATGCAGTCGTGAGTTTTGATTTTGCAATAACCAAGGTTGCAGCCGATGCAGGCCAGGTCATCCTTTCTCAAGACACGGTGAGGTTCGCCGACAGGCATCCACTGCTCTTTGACGGTTGGTCCCATAAAAGAGATGGTGGGAATGTCAAGTGCCACGGCGCAGTGCAGCGGCCCTGAATTATTGCAGACAAGCAACTGGCAATGCGAGAGGATGGCAAAGAACTTTCTGATATCCTCTTGAATGGATACACAAGCAGGATGGTTGAGCCTGACCTGAATATCCTCGACAACAATGGCATCCGAGCGACCTCCCAGCAACACAACCTCGAATGGGGTTTTCCGTCGAATCAGGGCGATCAGTTCGGCATAATGCTCCGGCAACCATCGCTGCGTTTCATAATAAGCGCCCGGATGGATGGCGACAATTTTTTTGCCGTGAAATCCATTTTCTTGCAGCCATTGACCCGCCCAGGCCTGTTCGTCCGCCCCGAGATATATGGCCGGGTTCCTGTTTTCGGAAGGGATGCCGATGCGCTTCAACAGATCAAGGGCGTCATCAACGAAATGCTTGTTTTTCGCAATTATTGGCGACGGACAATTAAAAAATAACTCCCGGCCAAAGACGGCATAGCCGATTCTATGGTCTGCGCCGCTCATACCCGCCAACCACGCCGTTTTCACTTCATAATCAGTATAAGGATCGATAGCCAAATCGAAGTGACGGGATCTCAATCCGTTGATGAACTTCATTTTCTCGTGTAAACCGGCGGATCTATCATAGACAATGACCTCATCCACATCCGGATTATTCTTGAGAACGGGAGCATTGGCCGGCGAGGCCATCACCGTCAGCCACACGTGGGGCAAGGCCGCCTTTATGGCTCTAAATGCCGGCGTAGAAAGCACCATATCGCCAATCCTGTCTACGCGAATAAAGAGAATGCTTCCGATATTCCGGAGCATCGGGAGAGATTTTTTCTTGATGAGAAAGAGGCTCAATGCTTTTAAGGCCGAGCCTCTTATCTTTAAATAGTAACTTTTCAATACGGATTTCATGGCTGTTTAAATTCGCGTCGCATAAACCTCAAGGGCATTGAATATCTTTAAACCCATCGCATAATAAAATGTAACAGCGATATCATTAATCAGCCTTTTGGAATATTCTGTAATACCATAATCCGGAGAGATCCCGATGCCGTTAAAACCGGCCTTCTGCAGATATGTTCGTAATGTGTCGGCGGAAAAATGAAACAGATGTATTTCCCGATCATCTTTAGAAAATAATTTCAAGGGTCTTCCCTTCACAAGCCTGTAGGCGATCTGCATGGGGTAATCATTGACGTTGGGCACGGCAACAACCAGCAGACCCGCCGGTTTGAGGATACGATGAGCTTCCTGAAGATAACGCGCAGGATCGGTGACATGCTCCAGAACGTGCCAGAAGGTGACCACATCAAAAAAAGAATCGTCATAATGGGCATCCACCAAGTGACCACAGAAGATGTCGGCTTTCAGGTTATCTTTTGCGTAGGCTGCCGCATAGGGGGAATATTCTGTGCCTCTGATTTCCCAGCCGCTGTTTTGTGCCCGTTGCAGAAAAGTCCCCGTTGCACATCCCACATCAAGCAGGCGGCCTTTCTTGCTTGCTTTCTCTATGCTTTTCAGCCTCCGGTCCCACATCTTCAACCGTTTTGTCTGCTGAGCCGCCATCCAGTCGGCATAGTAGCTTTCGTCATAATGTGTTGCGAGACAGGACATATCCGGAACTGGATCAACAAAAACAAGCCCGCAATGGAGACATTTCAAAACATAATAAGGCTTTTCGCCATCCTCAATGATTTTGAACTTGTTTCCACCACAAAGATTACAGCTGGCTTCATCGGGCTTCACGGTTTCTTGCATCCAAGAAGCTCCGCATATATCAACTCCGTTTTTTCAACATTCTTTTCAATGGTAAAGAGCGCTTCGACCCTCTTTCGTGCTTCCGCGCCGAATTTCTGCCGGAGTTTTTCATCCGTCGCCAAAGCGAAAATTCGCTCAACCATCGCTGCGGCATCGACTGGCGGGACAACAAAACCGGAAACGCCGTCTTCTATGGCCTCTTTCGTTCCTCCCACGTCTGTTGCCACCACCGGCCTGCCTGCGGCCATCGCCTCAATGATGGCCCTTGAAAAGGCTTCCCCTGTTGAGGGCAGAACAAAAATATCTGCGTCTTGAAGAATTCCATCGATATCCTCCCTATAGCCCGTTAAGGTCAGGCAGTCCCGTATCCCATATTCAAGGGCGATGTTTTCACAGACCCTGGCGTATTCCTGATCAACAACTTCACCGACAAGAATAAGATGAAAGTTGATCCGTTCTTTCAATCGGCCACAGGCTTCAATAAGGAATTTTTGTCCTTTCTCGGGTTCAACACGCCCCGTCGAGACAATCTTTAAAGGACTCTCGGCAAAACCCAGATCTCTTTTGATTTGCGAAGATGATGATTGACGACTTATTTTTTTTAAATCAACGCCGTTATAAACCGTAACGAATTTATCGTCATTAACAACCCAGTCAAATCTGACTCGCAAGATCTGAGCAACAAGGATGATCCGCGTCGATAACCGATAAAGAATGCGGTCATATCGATCCCGGTTGGCGTCGCGAATGTGATAGACGACCGGCAAACGCTTTAACTTCGCGGCCAGACCAGCATAGAAAGTATTTCTGGGGCCGTCCGTGTGGATGAGGTCAATATCGTAATGATTTATGGTTCTCAGTAAATTACAAAAGGCTAAAATCACTTTATAAGAAGAAAAAAAACCAATAGCCGGCAGTTCCTGAATGACGACATCGACCTTTCGGTGGCGAAGCGCTTCGGCAAAATCTTCATCGGTAGGAAGCAAAACGACGGGATGAAATTTCTTTCTATCCAACCGGGTCACCAGATGGAAAAGGCTTTTCTGTCCGCCCCACCTGAGATTTCCAAACGAAGAGAAATAAAGGATGTTTTTAGATTCTGAAGGCAATGACTTCTCTTTCCAGAAAATGATCGTAAAGAGTCTCTATCTGTCGAATCATTCGGGGCAGCGTGAATTTTTCCTCATACATCTGTCGTCCCCGAAGGCCCATACCGGTTCTTAGCGCTTGATCGTTGACCAGTTTCTTTAAAGCTTCAGCCAACTGTTCCGAACTCCCCGGAGAGACAAGGAATCCACTTTCGCCGTCCTCAATAACTTCGGGTATGCCGCCTATCTCTGTTCCAATAACAGGAAGGCTTACCGACATCGCCTCGATCAACGCAAGAGAGAGGCCTTCTCTTATTATAGACGGCAAGACAAAAATATCAGATGCTTGCAGCAATTCGAAAACATCATTTCGTATACCCGTAAAAACAATCGCTGCAGCCGTCTTCTGTCGCTGAACCTCAGTTTCAAGCTGCTCCCTCAGGGGGCCATCGCCGACGATGAGCAGCCTTATCGACGGATGACTCCGAAAAACCTGCGCAAAAGCCTCAAGGAGGATGCCATGCCCTTTATTGGCCGTGAGGGAGGCAACTACCGCGATGATGATCGCTTCAGAGTAAAATCCCAAAGATGTCCGTATTTGTTTTCTCTGATGATCGTTCAAAAGGTGATCCGGCGGCACAACGGCATTATAAATCAGACAGGTTTTTTCACTGCGAATCCTCTCGTTGACAGTGACAAAACTTTCCACTGCCTGAGAAACACAAATAATCCTGTCAGTAAAGTAAGAAAGAAATCTTTCAATCAGGAGATTCCTTTTGCCATAGTTGTAGTAGGTGCTGTGAACATGCGTGATGATGACTGGAACGCGGGCCAGAAAGGCCGCGAGTCTGCCGAAGGTGCCGGCAAAATACCCATGGGTATGGATGAGGTGGAATCGTTCCCTTTTCATGATTAAGGCCAGGCGCACAATGTTCAGGGGATTGTAATAGCTTTTCATCTGCAGAATCCTGACGGACATCCCTTTTTCAATCAAAGCCTGCGCAATTTTGCCGCCTCTGGCCAGGCACCACACCTGTACGTCGTATTTCGATGGATCGAGGGACAGGACAATTGACGCCAGCACTTTTTCGAGACCGCCGACTTTCAAATCCTCAACGATATGCAGAATCTTTTTGACGGAACAACCCTTCATTCTTTGCAGCCTATTTTGGAAAGGAGTTCTTTAATCCGGTGGATATAGGTATGATTATTAAGGACATTTCCATATCCCTGCGCAGCAATTTTGTCCCTTTCTTCAGGGTGAGCGAGATAATGGCGTACTTTTTCCGTTAGATCGGCGGAATCAAAAAACCGGACAATATCCTCGCCGTCTTTAAACAGAGAAAATACATCCCTTTGATCATCGCATAGCACAAAAGAGCCACAGGCCAATGCTTCAAAAATGCGAGGACTCGCTTGATATACGGGAAATCTGTCTTGAGGATCATGATAATGTGTTGCCAGGATAATCTTACTGGCGCTATAGATTTTCAGCCATTCAGCGGGCGTCGTATGAGCGCCACGGATGCAGCGGCGGAGGGGCGAATTGCGATCCAGACCGTCCCATCCCGGTCCCCAGATCGCAAGATCGAATTCAGAAATCTTTTCGAATATGCTCGCCCGGTCGGGATAGTAAGACCCGACAAAAACGATGTCACTCCCGTATTTTTTCTTCTCTGCTGCGGAACAGGAAACCGGATGATGGACCTCGGGATCACAGGCCATCGGCAGCCAAAGGGCGCCTCCGATGCCGGCCCGGGCGAGCAGTTCGATTGCCTCCGTACCCTGACAGAAGATGGTATCATAAGACGCGGCCGCAGTGACCAACGGTTCAAAATATGGGGCAGGGTCCGTGGTCCATAACACAGTGGCAATGCCAAGTCTTTTGAAGTGACAAATGGTTTCCGCTGCTATTCTGGTACCGCCTGTGACGATGGCAATGTCCGGCTTGGCGGACTTGGCCAGTGCCAGCAGTTTTTGGTTGATGATGTTGAGATCCAGCCGATGGAGGAATGCAGACCGGGATCGGATCCTGCCCGGAATGAGATGTTGGCGATCCTCGAAGGCAAACAGGTCATGTCCTGATGACACAATCGCTCTTTCGAGATACTCGGTAATGGTCAAAAAGTGCGGGTTGTGATGACCGCTGAATAGGATTTTCATCGCTGCGAACCAGCGTGATCCCAAATGGCCACCGCTTCTTCAAGG
>Ga0315268_10003504_pt1 | contig 17295 bp, 13 predicted proteins | sample C1_top_MG_FD_204535 | JGI IMG/M metagenome (GOLD analysis project Ga0315268, IMG submission 204535) | Sediment microbial communities from Yellowstone Lake, YNP, Wyoming, USA - C1_top | ecosystem: Environmental > Aquatic > Freshwater > Lake > Sediment | place: USA: Wyoming | collected 2017-08-01
TTCATGCCCAGGCTCTCCAGATAGGCGGTGAAGAACGGGGCGTAGGAGTACATGCTGAGCACGCGCGGTATGCCGATCCGCAGGCCATCCCCCTGCTGGCCCGACGGCGCCGGCCTGTGCCCGCCCAGGAGCCGCCAGGGGAGGGGCCGGCGGCCGTTGCCCGTCTTCGTCACCAGGGGCGGCGCATAGCTGCGAAATGCCTCCCGCGTCGCGATCTCTACGAAGTTGGGGTTCGCCTTCTTGACCTGCGCCTCCCGCGCGTTGAACGCCCGCACTTCCTCGATGCTCTCGACCGTTCCCCGCTCGCAGGTGGCCGCGATGAAGCGATTGCTCTGACCGGGCGTCGTCTCGATGTCCACGAAGGTGCGCAGGCACTTGTTCTTGCAGAACACGCAGCGGGTCGACTCGTCGCGGGTAGCGGTGAAGGAGAGCTGGGCCACCCGTTCGAAGCCGATGAAGGAGCTCTCCCGGCCATCCATCACGCGGATGGCCTCCAGGGCGGCCCCCAGGGCGCCGCTCTCGCCGGCGTGGGGGTGAACGTAGATGTTGGCGTCGGGGACGCGAGCGGCAATGAAGTCGCGCTGCGCCTTCACTACCGCCAGGTTGTAGTGCGTGCCTCCCTGCAACAGGAACGTGCGCCCGAAGCGGGCCAGGTTCGTCTCCTGCACCACGTACAGCCAAACGTTCTTGGGCAGGACCTTCGCCAGGCCCGCCATGATCTCGTGCGGCTGCCAGCCCAGCTGCTGGAAGTGGGAGATGTCTTGCTCCAGGAAGACGGCGCAGCCGTAGTGGAAGCTGGGCGCCCGTTCGGCCCGAAAAGCCAGCCCCGCGAACTCGGTGACGTCGAACCCGAAGCGGGTGGAGGTGCTCTGCAGGAAGTAGCCGTTGCCTGCCGAGCACTGGGTGTTGAGCTTGAAGTCCTTCACCCGGCCGTGCTTCATGATGATGACCTTGATGTCCTGGCCGCCCACGTCGGCGATGACGTCCACGTCGGGGTAGTAGCGCAGGGCCGATTGGGCGTGGGCCACCGTCTCCGGTATGGCGATATCGGCGCCCAGCGCCTCCTTCATGATGTCCTTGGCGTAGCCGGTTGTGCCCGCGCCCAGGATGCGGATGCGGGCGCCTTGGCTTTCCACCTGCTCCCGTAGGCAGCCCAGCACCTCCCTGGCATCCTGGAGGGGGTTCCCCTTGGAGAGCTGGTAGGCCTTGACGAGAAGGTTTCCTTCGCTGTCCGTCAGCACCGCCTTGGTGGACGTGGAGCCGCCATCGAGGCCCATGTAGGCCTCCACCACCTGGCCGGGCGAGAAGGAGGCTGGGCTGAAGGGGGCAGCGGCGTAGAGGCGCTGGAACTCCGCCAGTTCATGCTCGTCGGCGAACAGACCCCCCTGGCCCGTGCTCTCGCGAACCCGGCGGCGGCCCACCTCGATGTACTCCTCCAGGGCCGCCGTGCCGGCATAGCCCCCCGAGCGACTGTCCTCCTGCTGGCCGTAGAAGGCAGCGCCCAGGGCAGCGTAGAAGAGGGAGTTTTCCGGCACTACGATGATCTTCTCCAGCCCGTCCTCTCGCAGCGCCAGCCCGCGCTCCTCCCACATCCTCGGGATGTGCTGTCGCCAGGCCTGCTGCAGGGCGGGGAGGAAGGTGTTCGGGCCGCCCAGAAGGAGAACTTTGGGGCGCAGGGTGTTGCCGCGCGTGAGCACGCTCAGGTTCTGCTGGACAATGGCCTCGATGAGCGAGAGCATGAGGTCGCGCGGCGGGATGCCTTGTTTCTGGAGGCTGTTCACGTCGGTCTCGGCGAAGACGCCGCACTTGCCCGCCACCGGGTAACGCTTGCAGTCGACATAACACAGTTCGCTCACCTGAGAGCGCCCCAATTGCAGCTTGGCGGCGATGCGGTCGATGACGGCACCGGTCCCGCCGGCGCACTTATCGTTCATGGTAGCCAGCTTGCGCTTGCGGCCTGACTTCGCGTCCTCCAGCCAGATGATGATCTTGGCGTCTTGGCCCCCCAGCTCGATCACCGAGCCCACGTCGGGATAGAAGGCCTCGGCCGCCAGGGCGACGGCGTTGACCTCCTGCACAAACCGTGCGCCCACCAAGGGGGCGATGGTCGCTGCGCCGCTGCCGGTGGCGAAGATGCGGAACCTATCGGGAGGAAGGGGGAATCGTTCCTCTACGACCTTCAGGAGCTCGAGGACCTTGGCGGCCTGACGCGTCTCGTGGAACTGATAGTCTGCCCAGAGCGGTTTCCTGCTTCCCGGCTCCACGACCACCACCTTGACGGTGGTGGAACCCACGTCGAGGCCGATGATCAGCCCGTCGGGGAAATTCGAGCCGTCGCCCCCCGGAGGTGGGGCGCCAGCAGCATCGCTCAAGCCTGGCCCTCCACAAGCGCTAAGGTGTTTGCCGGCTGCCAGACGGGAGCGCGCGATGGGCGCTCCAAAAGAACTCAGCTAGCTTCACCAAATGTTAGCGCCGATATCACGGACGGTCAAGGCACCCTTAGCGTGTTGACCGCCCTGAGGGTACGTTTCGGGCGCGCTCAGGTGGCTACAGCCCCAGGATCTTGACGCAGACGATGGAGCAGTCGCGGCCGTGGAATCCCTCCGCCTGGGCGATGGCCTCTTCCACCGTTGGGGCCGGGATGAACCCCAGGTGGCGAGGGACATCGGGGTCCACCGCCCCCGCCACGAACACCCGCGCCGCGTGGCGCAGGCGCTTCAGGGGGTGGGTGGCCATGATCGCGTGCAAGGGATGGAAGGCATGGCCGTTGCGGTAGAGGTCGATGTAGTCGGCGCGGGTCGCGAACTCGTCGGTGAAGCGCTCGCTGATCTCGTAAGGGTCGAGCGTCTGGGTGAGCACTCGGTCCCAGACCTCGGGGTAGGCCGGGTGGTGCTCCATGTCCCATTGCTCCGGACAGGGCGTGGCCATGATCACGGAGCAGCCCGGCTTGCCGAGAGCCTCGATGTAGCCACCCAGGTAGCCCAGGCCGGAAGAGATGAGGGTAAGAATGGGGTTCATGCGGGCGAAGGTGGCGTAGGGGCTCCAGGCCGGCAGGCCGTAGACGACAACATCGGCGGGCTCGGCGGCCGAGCGGCGCGGTGGGTTGAGCGAAGCCGCCACCTCCAGAGCCGCGGCCCGCGTCTCCGCGACGCCGCCGGCCCACACGCGGGCGATGGTCGCCGGGTTCGCCACGAGGGTCTCGATCTTGAACACGCGCCGGCCCAGCCGCGCCTCCAGGTGCTGGCCCATCTCGTCGAACACCCGGTGCATACGGTTGTCGCGGACGGACATGGTCATGCCGTCCGGGGTGTGCGTCCAGCGGATGGAGCGCCAGGTGGACAGCCCGACGCAAACCGACTTCCAGCCGCCGTTGAACCCGAGCATGCAGGCGGCGTTGACGTAGACCGTCAGATCGGCCTCCGCCACCAGGCGATGCACCTCGACGTCGTAGCCGCTGGCCGTGGTGCCGAAGTAGGTCAGGTTATCGGGGTCTTCGGCGTCGTGACAGGTCAGCCGCGGCCCGAAGCGCTTGACCAGCTCCTCACCCAGGATCACCGACAACTCCTGGGCCGTCCACTTGCGGTGGAGGGCGTTGGCGCAGACCAAGGAAACGTTCTCCTCCGGCACCCCCGCCTCGGCCAGTTCCGCCAGGATGCCCTCGATGGCCAGCCTCCGGATGGGCCCGAAGGACGGCGTCGTCGGGTCATCGAAGGCGACGAGCACCTTCGCACCCGGCCGCACCAGCTTCCCGACGCGCGCCAGGCCCAGCGGCTGGGCCAGGGCGCTGTTAACGGCCGCAGCCTGGTCCGCGACCGGTTCCAGCCGGCTGCTGCCGCTGCTGGCCGGCACAACCCGCGCCCGGTCCGGAAGGCTCACTCGTACCGTCGTCTCGCCGAAGGGAAGCGTTTCCTCGATCATGACTGACCTCCTTGTCTCTGGCTCAAGCAGAGCGAACTCCGGACCAGGCGTTGCCTATCGTCGGCCAGCAGGCGCGTCATCTCCCCCAGCCGGCCGGCGCCGATTGGGCGCCCCTCAAGAGCGGTGAGGCCGGCAAGGCCCACAACCGTGTTTGTGAGGAAGACCTCATCGGCCGCCCAGAGATCTTCAGGAAGGACTGGCGCCTCGCGAACGGTGATGCCCCGAGCGGCGGCCAGCTCCAACACACAGTGCCGCGTGACCCCCGGCAGGGCGCCGCTCTCCACGGGAGGGGTCGTGAGGGTCCCTCCCTCGACGACGAATAGATTAGCGGCGGATGCGCAGCAGACTTCGCCGGCTGTGTTCAGCAGAATGGCCTCGTCGGCGCCACGACGGCGAGCCTCGAGCCGGGCGAGGACATTGTCGGCGTAGCTCAGGCACTTCACCCGCGATAGAGGCGAGCTTTCGTTACGCCGAATAGAGGACAGCACCGCCGCCAGCCCCGGCTGGTCGGGACTATTCGGCTTGTACTCCGTGGCTCGCACGATGACGGTGGGGGCCACGCCGGGAGGAACGTCCAATCCTCGTCCCGGGTCCGGGCCTCTGCTCACAGTGAGCCGCACCACCGCCGCCGACAGGCGGTTGGCGCTAAGGGTGTCCAGCACCGCCGCCAGCAGGTGCTCCACCGGCGGCAAGTCGATGGCCAGCAGGGAGGCTCCCTGCGCAAGCCTCTCTAGGTGTTCCGCCGGGCGGAAGACGTTGGCGCCGGCCGCCAGCATCGTCTCGAAAACGCCGTCTCCCAGTGTCAGGCCCCGCTCCAGGAGCGACAGCGACGGCTCCGATTCGCCCACCAGGCGTCCGTTGACCCAGGCCAGGCGCTCGCTACCGGTCATAGCCCAACGCTCGCAGCAGGCCGCGGCCCTTGTGGAGGGTCTCGTCATACTCGTCCGCAGGATCGGAGTCGAACACAATGGCGCCGCCGACATGAAAGTAGAAGGAATCGCCCGCTCGGACCAGGGTGCGAATGGCCATGTTCAGGTGCATGTTTCCGGCGAAGTCGAGCACGCCGATGCCGCCGCAGTACACGTCGCGGCGATGCGGCTCCAGTTCGTCGATGATCTCCATGGCGCGAATCTTGGGGGCGCCGGTGACGGAACCACCGGGGAAGCACGCCCGCAGGAGGTCCACCGTGTCCCGGCCTTCCGCAAGCTCGCCGGTTACGGTGGAGACGAGGTGAAACACGGTAGGATGCGCCTCGAGCCCAAACAGGCGGGGCACCCGTACCGAGCCGATCCGGCAGACTCGCCCGATGTCGTTGCGCATCAGGTCGACGATCATCAGGTTCTCGGCCCTGTCCTTGACGCTCTCCACCAACGCGCGGGCCAGCTTCCGGTCCTGCGCTGGAGTTGCCCCTCGCGGCCGGGTACCTTTTATCGGGCGCGTTCTCACCTGGCGCCCCTGGACACGTAGGAACTCTTCCGGCGAGGCGCTCATGACGGTCGACTCCGGAAAGCCGAGATAGGCCCCGAAGAGGGGAGGGTTTACGCGCCGCAAGCGCCGGTAGAGCTGCCACGAGTCCCCTCGCAACGACCCCTGGAATCGCTGTGAGATGTTCACCTGGTAGATGTCGCCGGCCACCAGATAATCCTTCGCCGTCTTGACAGCCGCCAAATACTGGTCTCGCTCGAAGTTGGACCGGAGGCCCCCGGCCGTCCATGCTTGAGAATCGGCGGCAGGCTCTTCCTCCATCTCCAGGCCCTCGAGACGGGCCAGCGCCCACTCCAGGCGCCGGGCCGCCGCCTGCTGGTCGCGGTTAGGGAGCCCCGTGGCCACTATCCAGGCACGGCCGCTAGCGCGATGCTGCACAAGACACCAGTCGTAGAAGGCAAGGCACATCTCGGGCAGGGCCAGGTCGTCGAGACCGCGGCTGGGCAGTCGCTCCAGGTGCTGCCCCAGCTCGTAGCCCAGATAGCCGATGGCCCCACCCTGAGGAAGCGGCACGGCGCGAAGAGGAGGGATCGCGTGGGCGGCCAGCAAGGGACGCAACGCCTCGAAGGGGTCCGAACCTGCGGATGCGCGACGGTCGTCCGTCTCCACCCAAGCGTCCCTGCCACGGCTCTTGAGGATTAGGAAAGGGTCAGCGGCAACGACGGAGTAGCCCTCGATCCAACCGCCGACCGGGCTGTCCATCCCTGAGTCGAGGAGCACGGGATAGGGAGCATCGAGGAAGGCGGGGAACACCTCGGCAGCCTCCGGGAGCATCAGGCTGACGAAGCACGAATGCCCCTGGCTGATCGGCCCATCAAGAAGACGCAGGGCAGATGACTGTGTCACGACGATCCCTGAGCTCAGGCTACAGGAGTGCCCAGAGAGGATCAACGTTGCGAGGTTTTGAAGCAATCCCGCGGGTTGAAACCCGCGGCTTCTGATTTAATGGTGCCGCGGGATTTATCCCGCGGGGTTGGAGAGCTCACCCATCAACAGTGACCAGCTTCGCCCGATTCCCTTTGTCTCAGGAAGGAATCGGCACTTCTCCCAGGGCCGCGCGAACGAGCTCGATGACGTGATAACCGGCGAGGCCGTAGCGCCGCGCATCGTCGGCCAGCCCGCGGCGGCACATGGGACAGAGATAGCACATCGCCTCCGCGCCCGCCGCCAGCGCGTCGTCCAGGTTGCGCTGGCGGATGATCGGGGCCATCTGGGGATTGAACATTGTCGCCGCCAGACCGCAGCAGAGACAGCTCTCGCGATCGTATCGGCGCTGGACACGCTCCGCGCCGATGAGCCCCAGGACTGCGTCTACCGCCTCCTCCTTCTCCGGCGACATCCGCGAGGCGCAGGGCCGCTGATAGGCCACGCGCAGGCCAAGGGGCGTGATGTCCTGCCGGTGGCCTTCGAGATACTCCCGCAGGTATTCGACGATGTGCACCGGCCGGAAAGGAACCTCCACCCCGAACTGCGGCGCCCGGTCCACCAGCATGCCGTAGCAGTCGTCGTGGAAGAGGATGATCTCTTGGGCGCCCGTGGCCGCCAGGTTGTCCACAAAGGCCTGGGCGTGGCGGCGCGTGACCGAGCCCGCGCCCAGGTGGTCGAACAGGATGTAGCAGAAGAAGTGGCGGCCCTTAGCCATCGGAAGCCCCTCAAACAGTCGGCCCTGGAAGAGATCGGCATCGCTGGAGCCGAAGACGCAGGCCGAAAGGACGCGCCCCTGGTTCTCCGGCACACGCAGCTCCGTGGTCGCCGCGTAGCGCGCCTCCTCCGCGGCCAGCATCTCGAGCGGGATCCCCAGCGAGCCGAACTGCTCCTGGCGCTCCAGGATCAGGTCGAACGGGCGGGCATCGGTGGGGCAGTACTCGTTGCAGGCCAGACAGGTGATGCAGTCCGATAGGATGGGCGCCGCCCGTCCCCCGATGAGCTCATCGATCTCCAAGGCGGCCCGCTCCCGGTCGTAGTCGACGTAGAGGCAGCGCACCAGACAGTCGCCGCAGCGGTCGCAGCGCGTTTCGTCAAACATCGGACTGCTCCTTTCATGAGGCCTCCCCCTATCCCACAGCCACCAACTCTGCCTGCCTGCGGACGCCGGCCTTCTGCGCCGGCGTCATCGGCTGATACGAGGCGGCGAGCGCCACGTTCTCCTCCACCTCCCGCACGAAGCGCATACCCGGGATCGTCACCGATAGATGGCGGTGGGAGAGGGCGTAGCGGAGGAGCGTGGCAACGCCGAGGGTGGGTCCATCAGACGAGGCCTTCAGGGAGCCCAGCATGCCGAAGCCGCCGAAGGGCTTCATGCCGATGACGCCGATGTCTCTCCGGTGGGCCAGGCGGATGACCGCCTCGCCTCTCCGGTTGAACGGGCTGTACGCCACCTCGATGGTGTCGAACTGTTCGCTCTCCAGCGCCCTGCGCAAGACCTCGGCGGAGTGGCTGCTGATGCCAATGAACCGTACAAGACCCTGCTCCTGCGCCTCTCGCAATCCCTCCAACGCCCCGCCGCTGCCCATCACCTGGGGCCAGGACTGTTCGTCCAGATCGTTCAGCTGGTAGATGTCCACCCTGTCCAGTCCCAGGTGCGCAAGGCTCCTCTCTAGCTCGTTCAGCGCGCCGTCGCGGCTGCGTTTGAGGGTCTTGCTGGCCACATGGATGGGCGGAGCGCCCTCGGCGAGGCGATGGAGTGCCTTGCCGATGCGATACTCACTCTCCTCGTAGGCTCGACCGGTTTCCACGAAGTTGACGCCGAGAGAGAAGGCCCTGAACAGCGCCTCCTCGCCTTCGTCACCGGTCCCAACGTGCGCCGCGCCGAACCCGACCTCGCTGACCAGCAGGCCCGTTCGGCCCAGCCTGCGCCTAAGCAGGTCCATCAGACCCGGCGCCCCACGGGCATCATGTAGAGCGGCCGGTGCGCAGCGGGAGCACCCAAAGCTCGCCGAACTTCCTCATCCTGGAAGGACCCGACGACAACTGTGCCCAGGCCCAGCGCCTCTACCTCGAGGTAAACGTTCTGGGCCGCGTGCCCCGCCTCCATGTGGATGTAGCGCGGCGCCCGGTCGCCGTACTTCGAAGTGCGCTCGTACTCCGCAGTGATGACCAGGGAGAGCGGCACCTCGGCGATGAACGTCTGGTTCACGGCCAGGCGGGCCAGTGTCTGCCGGACGTCTCCCTCCAGGATGGGCTCTAGGGAGTGGCCCTGGGGGTCATAGCGGTAGACGCCGGCGGTCAGCCCTCCGGCCTCTTGCGTGCCGGCCACGAGATAGAGACTGATAGGGTAGAGCGCCCCCGCCGAGGGAGCAGCCCTGAGTCCGCCTGAACCAGTGATCCCCTGGGCAACCCAAAGGATCTGAGAGACCTGCTCCAGGGTAATGGGGCCGCTTCTGAACTCTCGCCTGGATCGCCTTCCGGAGATCGCCTCCTCCAGAGACATCTCTCCCTTCAGACGGGGAGCGGGCAGCGCGATGTGCGGTATTCGCTGGACCATTGGCGCCGATACTTCCTGCGGTCGGCCACCTGCCGCTCAGGTCTCCGGGCCTGTTCTCCCCCGCCGCCGGAAGCGTCCCCGAGTTGGGTCAGGCGCGACTATGGTCACCAGAAATAGGGCCAGCAATGACCACAGCCAAGCATCATCGACCTTCACATCTATCGTGCCGGCCAGCATGAGCTCGACGATGACGACGCCTGCGAGTCCTGCTGCCCTGCCCATTTCTGCACCTCCGTCGGCGGGTTGCGGCTCACTCGTAGACCTTTTCCTCCGCCTTATCGGCATCGGGTGCGTCTGCTTCCACATCCCGCACCGGCCGGCTAACGCCCAGCTCGCGGTAGTACTCGTGCTGGATCAGCAGATTCATGATCTGGTTGCTGCCGGTCCAGATCATCAACAGGCGGGAGTCGCGCAGGAGGCGCTCGATGGGGTAGACGTTGGTGTAGCCGATGCCGCCCATAATTTGCATCGCGTTGTTGATGATCTGCCAGGCAGATTCGGTGGCGAACTTCTTTGCCTCAGACACCAGGCGCCGGACCCGCGCCGGCTCATCTTCGACATCGATGGAGCGGGCGGCAGCGGAGACAAGCGCCCGGGCGGCGTCCAAAAGGGTGATGCTGTCAGCCACCATGAAGCTGACGGCCTCGAAGGCGCGGATCTTCTGGCCGAAGGCCTTTCGCCGGTCACTATAGCGCGCGGCGATCTCCAGCGCGGCCCTGGCCGTGCCCAGGGCACCGGCGGCGCTCGTCATGCGCTCGGGGATCATCATCTGGTTGAAGACCAGGGCACCGCCGTTCTCTCCACCGATGATGTTCTCGGCGGGCACAGGGACATCGCGGAAGTACACACGTCCGGTGCCGCCGCCACGCATGCCCATCAGGCCATACACATGCTGGACTTCCAAGCCCGGGCCGCGCTCCACGATGAAGGCGCTAAGGGATTCGTGCGAGGGCGCGTCCTCGCGCGTCCGAGCGTACGCCAAGAAATAGTCCGCGCCCTCCGCTCCGACGATGAACCGCTTCTGGCCGTTGAGAACCCAGTTATCTCCATTCCGGCGGGCAACGGTCGTCGTGCCGAAGAAGTCGGATCCACCACGAGGCTCCGTGAGGGCCTCGGCAACTGTGAGCCTGCCCTCCAGGGCCGGTCGCAGCCAGCGCTCCTTCTGCTCAGACGTGCCGAAGACGTTGAGTGCCTCACCAACGATGCTCACCAGGCCGTACAGGCAGGGGAGGCTGGTGCTGAGCACGCCCACTTCCTCCAGAGCCACGATCTCATCGGCCCAGCCGAGTCCCCGGCCGCCGTACTCATTGGGGAAGCGCAGCCCCAAGAGCCGGCGGCGGGCCGCGGCCTCAAGAAACTGGCGGGGGTAAGATACTTCTCCGGCGTCCATGTCCAGGAGGAGCTGGCGCGGCACGTCGTCCCGTACGAAGACCCGCACTTCGTCGCGCAGGGCCTTCTGGCTTTCGGTCAGCAAGGCTTCCAACTCGGCCTCCTTTCTCGCTCGAGCGGCACCGCTGGCGCCGCCGCACGCTGGCGGAGCCTGTGCAGCTAGATAGTGTGCTGCGGAAAGGGGGTAGCGTCAAGTGCGGTAGGGGGAAGCCCGAGACAACAGCCACCCAACTCGCACCATCCCTACGTAACAGAAGAGTCATCCCCACGTCATACGTATAGCAATTGCATTCGTCACACAGCAGACTCGCATTCCGCCGAAAGGCGGCCTGATGAAGGGCTGCGATACCTCGGGCCCGCCATCGGCCACTGCGAAACGGCCGACCGACCGCTTCGCCGGTGACCCGCTGCACGCAATGCGCACCCTCAAGCGATGGGTGCGCCTGGTGGCGTATGGCGCTGTGTGCGCCGAGTGGCCGCTGTACTACCTCCTGCTCGGCTACCCCCTTCACAACATCGTTTCGTCCTGGATCTTCGGGATGATCGTCGCCACCGTAGCCATCGAGTTCGCCTTTGCTCAGGGGTACAAGTTGCGCAAGCAAGGGATGTACCCAGCCATGCTGGCCGTGGAAGTGGGGGCCAGTCACGATTTCAGCCGAGCCTGCGAAGACGCGGTACGATTAATGGCTGAGCTGTTACGAGCGGACCAGGTCGTCCTGGCCTTTAGCACTCACCACGATGGCGAACTCACGACCGTGGCCACCCATGGCATCCCCCCTGAGGACGTGCCCCTGACAACGCCTCTGCCATGGTACCAGCAGCCGATCAGGCAGGCGATAAGGCAGCGCAAGGTTGTCGTGACCCCAGCCAGCGAAGGCCGTGCTTGGCTGCCCAGCTCCGCTGGCAACAACCGGATTTACTACGTCCCCCTTCTCTCTCTGGACAAGTTTGTCGGCCTGCTGATCCTGGTTGGCGGACGGAGGGCCCCCGACCTCAACGACAATAGACTCCTCACCACCATTGGCCTCACCGTGGGTCTGACCCTGGCCAACCTTCATCACACCGTGGACCTGAGCGAAGTGGCGACCCGCGACGAACTGACGCATCTCTTCAATCGCCGCCACTTCTTCGAGCAACTGGAGAAGGAGTTCAAGGTTGCTCAGCGCTCCGACAAGCCGCTCGCCCTGCTCCTTATGGACGTGGACAGCCTCAAGCTGATCAACGACACATACGGCCACCATGTGGGGGACGCGGCGCTGGCGAACCTGGGAAAGCTGCTCGCCAGACGCGTTCGAGCTGAGGACATCGCGGCCCGCATCGGTGGCGACGAGTTCGCCGTTCTCATGCCGGACACCGACGAACGCCGCGCTCTCGCCGCCGCCGCACGCCTCGAGAAGGCTCTGCAGGCAAAGCCCATCTGCCAGGCTCGGGGACTCGAGTTGAAGCTCGGCGTCTCCTGCGGCGTGGCCGGCTACCCTTGGGGCGGCGAGAGCGTCGCCCAGATCATGCAGTGCGCCGACGCCGACATGTACCGGGTGAAAGCGGCTCGAAAGGGGCGCCATCAGACTGACCCTGTGCCCTAGCAAGTGGCGTGCCAAGCGAGCGCCACACGGGTTGGAGCGCCTACGGCCTCAGGGCCAATAGCACCTTCTTCGTCATCGATCTGCCCTAAGCCTGGGCCTACCAGAGCAGTACGCCTCCCCCCGATCCGGGCTGGGGTTGGGCCAGGCAGCGCCCCCATGGTATCCTGGCGACTAGCCACCGTGTGGCGGTGTTTGGTCGCCCACCGCGGCGAGGGGGCTGGAGTCCTCATGATTAGCCGGATTCTATGGAACCTACCCTATCTCTTCGGCCAGCCGCGTTGGGACACCGGCGTCACACCGCCGGAGCTGATCGAGTTCGTCGAAAGCGGCGCAGTTGCGCCGGGCCGTGCTTTGGACGTCGGTTGCGGGACGGGAACCAACGCCATTTACCTTGCGAAGCATGGGTTCGAGGTGGTCGGGACAGACATCGCCCAGTTGGCCGTTCGCAGAGCACGGCGGAAAGCGCGCGACGCAGGCACGTCGGTCAGCTTCTACGCCGGCGAGGCCATCAAGCTCGGGACTTCAGCCGGCCCACCCATCGGAGGTGTCTTCGATATGGCCGTCGACATAGGCTGCTTTCACGCCATTCAGTCCGGGCGCCGCCCAGCGTACGGCGCGATGCTGCGACGGGTGCTGCGGGAGGGTGGCTACTACCTGCTGTACGCCTGGGGGCCGCGCAAGCTGCTCGGGCGGGCCGTGGGGCTCAACCCGGACGAAACGGAGGCCCTACTCGCTGGCGACTTCGAGCGCTGCTGGATTCGCGGCGGAGAAGAAGAGGGAAGTCCGTCCTACTGGTACCTCTTCAAACGACGTCCATCCTGGGTGTCGTAGACCGGCGATGCTCTTGCACCACGAGGCGAAGCACTGACCCTTGGCCTAGCCCCCGTGCCGCTCGGCGAGAGCCTCACGCACCGCGTGCATCTCGGCCTCCAACTCTTTCAGGTACGCCTCGAGTTCCGCGGCCCGCTCCTCCCGATCGCGGAAGCGCCTATGGAAGCCGTGGGGAGTCTGCTCAGCTCCACAACCGCAGGAACCATGGCGGCCGTGATGGGAACCGGAGTGCCCGCCACGGTGGTGGTGACCACCATCGCCTCCGCAGCAGCACGAATCATCGCAGCAACAGCCATGGCCGCCGTGACAGGAACAGGAACACCCGCCACGGTGGTGGCCTTCACGTCCTCCGCAGCAGCAGCCACAGCCCTCTGAGTGATGCTGGCATCCACACATCGCCTACCCCGTGCCCTTTCTGGCTGACTTCACCGCGCACTGCCTAACATCCATTGTACATCACTTGCCCGAGCGCCTGAGGCTGGAATCTGGGCCGCCAGGCGGGGCTCAAGCCCGCGAGAAGAGCGGCACCGGCTTGCCGGTGCCGCTCTGAGGTTGAACGCGGGACAAGTTGGCTAAGACTGTACGGGAACCGTGACGGAAGAGTCGAAGTGGTTGCTGGGAAGGCCGTGAATCGTTATCGGTCCCGCAATGAAGATGCCGTAGTACTCATCACTGATGCGGTTCGCGGCAATCGTCTCTTGCTGCTGGTCAACGGCGCTGAAGAGGGCGATCCCGTTGGGGTGGGTGCTGCCGGCGTCGGGGTCGATCCCATTGCCGGCGATAACATTGCCAACGATGACGTTCCCGCTCACATTCTGGTTGGGGGCGTGACTATGAATCATCACGCCTCCTTCGCGGTTGTCCTTCAGAGTATTACCTATGACCTTGTTGTTGTAGGAGGCCGCTCCGGGGAAGGGCGCGAACATGCCGACGCCGGCCCCTCCGTTGCCCTCCGAGACGTTGCCAACGATACTGTTGTCGTAGACACCACCCATGCTCGGATCGGTCATCGCCAAGGGGTTGTGAGAGGGCAGCGTGATGCCACAGTCTTCGACGTTGTCCGTGACGTGGTTCTTGGCAATCAGGTTGCCATAGGTGGGCCCGGTCTCGTCCGTAAGGAGGATGCCGCCCACATTGTGGTTCACGTCATTGCCGACAACCTGTGAGTGAGTCACGGCCCAGAGGTGCAGGCCCTCGCCGCAGTCGCCGGGAACCTCACCAACCGGGGCGCACTCTCCCACGGGAGAAGGGCTCGCAGCTCCTTGGTCGTTATTCTGAACGACGTTCCCTTCGATTCTAATATGCGATGTCTCAAGAGCCAGGATGCCCTCAAAAGTAGCGTTTTCCACTGTGAAACCTCGGACCACTGTCCCGGCGGCTGAGGGGCCTGTTATCAGGATACCGTTGTCCCGCCCGGAAGCGTCGATCGTAGCGTCCTGGCCCAGGAGGGTAACAGCCTGGGTGACTGTCACCATCTCAGGATAGGTACCCGACTCCACGACGATCCTGCCATGCGGGCCGGCAACGGAGATGGCATGCCCTATGGTTTGGCAGGGCTGGCTATGCGTGCAGGGGTTGCTGTCACTGCCGGCGCCGAAAGACACGTAAAGCGTGTTCCCGGCAGCAAACGCGTCGCCGCTAGAGCTCGCTGCCCAGAGAAGCACAACTGCTATGATCGGCGCGGCGACAACGGCGAACCTTGCGTACTTCAACCCGCCCCGGCGGTCAATCGTCTCTGAGATTGCGCGGAGTAATCGCACGTGTTCCTCCTCCTTGCTCATTTAATACAGGACACGTCACAGCCTCTTGGAAGTGGCTCTTGATGGCTGCCCCCACCCATCACCCCCTCTCCTCAACCTGACCGGCGCTTGCCGCACTGGGTTGGTTCGAGCTGACGAGTTTCGAGCGGTCTCCCGCCGCGGGCGCAACATATTCATCTATACGTTGCAGGAGGGCCGTGCGGTTTCCCGACATTTGCCGGCGGGATTGAGGGATGACGGGCAGTCGGGGCCGAAGCAGCTTTACGTTGGCTAACGGGGAGCTACACTATGTGCCAATTGCGTCGATGGCCGGCTCAGGCCGCCAAAATCGCAACCTCTGGCACCCGACAGCTTTCCGGCGGGGCGAAGAATCTGTGTTGAACCCGCTGCGACTCTGCAGCTATTTCTCGATCCGGCAGCGGATGTGCTTGTGCAGGGGAATCCCGGTGAAAGGCTCTCGATGTTCAGCCGCTATGAGCTCGTTTACGTTCACGCCGATCTGCTCTAGCTTGCCGGTCTCCTCGTTCGTGTGAAGCAACCCGAAACCGTGCGGGATGGATAGGTTCCCGGGATAGATGTCGCCGACCTTCACCGGGATTGTAGCCGTCGACGCGTCGGTCACAACCCTTACCTTCTCGCCGTCGGAGACCTGCAGGCGCTCGGCATCCCGCGCGCTCATCCTCACGTAGTTCGTCGGGAGCTTGAGTGCCCGCCAGGAGCTATCGCGCTGAATCGTGTTGGCGGTGTAGTTCGTCCGTTCCCCCGTCTGGAGGACAAACGGGAAGTCCTCATCGTCGGTAATGTCAACTTCATCGGGTATTGGATGTTCCCTCAGCATCTCCAAGATCATCGGAACCGCCAGATGAATCTTCTTGTCATCGGTCGTGAGACAGTCCAGGTTGCGTTCATCCATTGTGTCGCACAGGTAGATTCCCTCGGGATGATCCATTATCGCCTTGAACAGTTCGGAGGCATTGTCGCCCTCGCCGGTGATAATGCCGTTCTCCTTGAGTGCATCGCGATGCTTCATGGCGAACAGTGTGCAGAGGCCGCGCACCAGGGAAAGAACGGCCGGCTGGTCGCTGCCCTGCGGCAGCTGCTTTGCCAACGAGAATGGTGACACTGCTGAGGCGTCCACGCCTGTCTTGTCGAGGATCATCTGGAATATCTCGCATTCCTGCTTGGCCAGCTCGGGCCCCTCGCAAACCGGATGGCGGAGATGGAAGTAGATCTGAGGGAACCCTTTCGCGAAGAGCGATGCTTCGAATTTCTCGTATCCCACCTTAGCTGGCAGAACGTAGTGCGCAAGGCGTGCAGCCTCGTTCATCGCTGGCTCGATCACTACCAGCAGCTCGAGTGCTTTGAACGCCTCCTCGAACTTCTTGGAATCCGCGTATGAACGAAGTGGGTTAGCCCCCTCCACAAAGACGGCGCGAATCCGATCTTCACCGGGAGTAAGAATCTCCTCCGGCAGCGCGTTCGGCGGGAACATGCCCCGAATCTGCGGGATGCCGGCGACACGCGTCTCCCATCTCTCTCCGCTGGCCTCCAGCAGGCCACTCGACACGAGTCCTTCCGGAAACACCACGCCGCCTGGGACCCCGATGTTGCCTGTTATGGCCAGGAGGATTCGTTCCAGGTACACGTTCTCGATCATGTATATGTTGTGATAGATCCCGAGGTCGATTCGCGTGGCGGCCCTCTTTGCTTTGGCGAATGTCCGCGCCACATCTCGAATCTGCTCGGCCTCCAGGTCGCAAAGCGGAGCCGCTCTCTCCGGCGTGACCAGGTCGGCGACCCACTTAACCTCATCCCACCCCGTCGTGTGTCTTGCGATGTAGGCCTCATCGCACAGGCCTTCTTTGACCACGACGTTGATGAGCGCGAGGAAGAAGTAGATGTCGGTGCCCGGCTTGATCCGCAGGTACATATCGGCCTTCTGTGCGGTCTCGTGGCGGCGCGGGTCGACGACGATGAGTTTCCGATCTGGGTCCCTGGAGATCTCAGTGATGGCCAATCTTGCGCGCTGCATCCCGTGACTCAGCCACGGATTGCTGCCGATGATAAGAAGGACATCGCAACGGTGTTCGTCGGAGTGGAAGTCAAGCCCCTCGCTCCCGAACATCTGACCGTTTATCCAGTATTTCTGGGTATATTCCTGCGCCAGCGAGTTGTAGAGGTATCTCGATCCCAGGGCTCTCAGGAAGGCGATAGCGTAGGGCACATCCAGGTGATTGGCCTGGCCGCCCCCTCCAACGAAGGCGATGGATCTGCCGCCGTGCTCGTCAAGGATCTTCCTGAGCTTCTTGCCGATCTCGTCCGTTGCTGCATCCCAGCCGATCTCCCCGAACGAACCGTCTGCTCGGCGCTTCAGCGGCGAGAGGACGCGTTGGTTGTGGTGCTGATAGGAGCCCACGGCTTGAGACTTGTTGCAGACGTAGCCCCTGCTGAACGGGTTCTTTTTGTCGGGCCGCACTTCGACAATGCGATCGTCTTCAACCCTGACCTGAAGGCCACAGCTGTTCCCACACATAATGCAAGAGGTGGATTCCCAGTCATGTTTGCTCATGATCTTCTCCCTCAACCACTGACTCCAACTCAGCATCGAATTCGCGCCGCCCGTTCCGCCACAGGTTAACACCTACCCACACTCGCGGTGAAGGCGTTTCAGGTAGAAGGAGGGCTGTTGCGGGTCGGCCAGCCGCCAGCGAATCGCCGCCAGCGCTGTGTAAGAGCCTTATCGTGCCAGCAGGCCAATCGCTTCTTCCACGTCGGCAGGGGAGTTGACGTTGAAGAAGCTGCGGTGATCGGGGTCGAAGCGATCGATAGTGTCTTCGCCTACATA
>Ga0315268_10003505_pt1 | contig 17287 bp, 4 predicted proteins | sample C1_top_MG_FD_204535 | JGI IMG/M metagenome (GOLD analysis project Ga0315268, IMG submission 204535) | Sediment microbial communities from Yellowstone Lake, YNP, Wyoming, USA - C1_top | ecosystem: Environmental > Aquatic > Freshwater > Lake > Sediment | place: USA: Wyoming | collected 2017-08-01
CTTCTGCGCCGGGTATCCCTTCCACGCCCAATCAAGGAAGTCAGACAGCGTCCGAGGGTCGTTCATCGCAGCCTCGTGCGAGACTCCGTCCACGACCGCACCGGCATCTGCCAGCACGGGCGAGCTGACGGTCGCGGTGTCGTCGTCGTGAGCGATTCGGTAAATCGCGGAATCGCCGCTGCCGGCGCCATCGTGAAGCACGATGACGTTGGCATCGGAGCTCGCAGGCGCGGCCTCCATCTCGTTCAGGTCCAGGAGCGCCTGGCCGTCCAGGTTGTTGTCCGCGGCCATGTAAACGGCGACAGTCCAGTCCGGCAGAGACGAGTCGCCCGCCCGTCCCGCCACCGCGCATGCGTACAGCGCCGCGGCTACGTTCGGCGGAATCATCGCGTCCACCTCCGTTGCGGTGGGCAGGAACCCGGTTCCGACCTCTATTGTCATGGGTGCGACCGACATGTTGGCGTAGAGCCAGTCGTCGCTGTCACCATATGTCGAGTAGGCCGCTTTTCCCTCCATCGCGGTGTAGCCGTTGCGCTCCGCGACCTCGGTGGCCAGCGCAGCCAGCGTCGCGTTTGCCGACGCATCAACGCCGTTGTTCCATGGATGATAGACGACCTGCCCGTAGGAGTGGAACGACACGGAGACGGAGAAATCCTCCCGCTCCGCGAGCATGCGAATGGCCTTAGTCTCCGCTTCGGAGAACGCCCCCGGGCCGCAGTATTCCGGCGACGACGGGTCGTGGGCCGCGTTCCCCTGGCCCCAGAGGTGGCCGTAGTTCCTGTTCAAATCCACACCCAGGCCGTCCGAGATTCCGTCGCCGTTGGCATCAATCGGTCGGCGGTTCTTGCGCCATTCCATGTCTCCGGACGAGAGGACGTACTCGATGCCGTCGGGGTTGACCATCGGCACAATCCACATCTCGCGGTTGTCCAGCAGCCAGCGGACGGTTCCATTCGATTCGTAGCCTTCCGCAAGCGTTTCCGCAACCGCGAGCGCGACCTCGACGGAAGCAGGCTCGCGCGCATGATGCCCGCCCATGACGAGCGCCGCCGGGCCCGAGCCTGCGCAAAGGCGCAGCCCGAATATCCCCCGCCCCTCGTGAGTCGTTCCCAGCCTTTCGAGACGCGCGAAGTCGGGGTGGGACGCGGCCATGGCTTCGAGCGCCGAGACCACGTCATCGTATCCGGGATAGTCCAGCGAGCGCGTCTTGGCCATGGAGCCCGCGAGCGGGGCCGCCACGGTCGTTGCGAGCACGATGGCCGCGCACAGCGCCGCAAACTTCATAGACAAATCCTCAGCCGAATTTTGTCAGCCCGGTCAGGGTGACGTCGTCGATGTAGACGCCCCACGGAGCGGCAGGGGATGCGTAGTGCGCGTATGTCGCGAGGTTGTTTGTGACGATTCTGAACCGGACCTGTATCTGCTTTCCGCGCCAGGCGCTCAGGTCGACGTTCAGGCGGGCGAGCGTTCCGGCTTCGACCCAGCCGCCGCTCGTGCCAATACCGGTGTAGGACTTGCCGTCGAGCTTTCCGTCGCTGGCATCGTTGCCGCTGCCGGAGAGACCCCAGGCCCCTCTCACTCCAAGGTTGATGGCATACCAGCTCGCGCCCCCGTCCGGCGTCACCTCGACGCGGACGCAGTCCGGCGGCACGCCGTCGGCCGTGTTGATGTTGAACTTGAAGTACGCGCCGAGCGTCACGCTCACGGCGTTCGAGAGGTCGATGGGCGTTGTCGTGAGGGCGTTGTCTATGCCAGGCTTGAGGCCGTTGGCGGCGGGGTTGCGGTTCCACCACGCGTGCGTCGGAGCGCCGGTTCGGTCGGTCGTGTGCGTCATGTTCCAGACATCGGCGTGGATTGCGGTCGGCACGGTTGCGTCCGCCCGGCCGACGTTCAGCTGCACGTCGTCCAGGTACCAGCCGATGCCGGTTCCGCCGCCGAACTGTATGTACTTGAAGGCGACGCGGACGCTCCCCTTATAATAATCGGGATTCCCGGCGATGTTGGTGCCTAGCTGCTCGATGTAAGGCATCACGTCCAGCTCGACGCGGTCCCAGGCGAACGTTCCGCCGCCGCTCACTCCGTTGAAGCACCACTTGACTTGGTTGTTGAATCCGTCCATGACGGTCATAGGGTAGTAGAGGCCGCCTGTGTAGACCCCGCTGGGGATGATGTAGAGGAACTTCCACGCGCCGGTCACCGGCGGGTCCCTGACCTCGACGCCGATGACGCCGCCGTTGCCGCCTGGCAGCATGTTGTACTTTTGGGCGAACGACAGCTTCGCAGTTTTGTATCCGCTCAGGTCGACCGCGGGCGAGACTGCCTGCTTGTTGACGTTGACCGCGTTGGGCGAAGGCTGCGCCGGGGCGGAGCGTGTCTGGTTGAACCCCGAGCCGAGCATCTGGCCGATATCGGCGAAGAGCCCGATCAGGTCGTCGGCGTTCGGTGCGTAGTAGTATTTCGCGCCGGAGGTGTTGGAAATGCGCCATAGGTTGTACTCGAGCGTCCCGGATTCCTTGCATGGCGGAGCCACGGCCACATCGGTGCAAAGCGCGTAGGTGCCGTCGAGTATTTCACCGGGCCACACGGTTCTGGTCGTCACCGCCGTGGGGGGCATGTCGTGGTGCTCGAGGCCGAGACCGACGGTGAATATCTTGATTTTCGGGTTCGGGTTCAGCAGCCCCTTCCTGTCGTTGTCCATGGAGCCGCCGTGGGTCATCGCCCTCAGCCATTCGGCCGAACCGGTCGGGTTGGCCCAATTCATGGTGTATTTGCCCTTGTGCTCTGAATATGCCTGCGTCCCGAGGGACATGTCGGCCCAGGGGCACCAGAAGGCGCTGCCGCCCTCTATCTTGTTCCCGGCTATGGGGGCGTTGTCGTTCGCCTGGCAGTCCGCCCCGTCCGAGAGCGCGACCACTGCCGGCAGCAGGTCTGGATACAGGCCCGAGTAGAATGCGATGTCCGTGTAGGCACCGCCTATGGAATCCCAGAGGAGCGTCTGGCCGGGCTGGGACATGGCCGATATCTCGTCCCTAATCTTCTGCCGGCCGTCTATGGCGCTGCCGTTGACTGTGCTCACGAACGTGTCGCCGAGCCTCACCGCGTCCCGGATGACCTGGGTGTCGTAGCGGTTGCTCAGCTGGGGGACGTTGTTCGGCCCCGCATACCTGCGCTCGTGGTTGGCGTTGAAATCCCATATGCTCACGCAGACCGAGTCGTCCGAGAGCTGGTCGAGCAGCGATTTGGCCGCGTTCTTCGCGGCGAGGAGCCAGGTCTGCCCGTCGGCGTTCGTTCTGGCCTCCATCGAGCCCGAATCGTCTATGACGAAGCTCACGAGGACGTTCGCGACGCCGAAGGCACCGGTCGGCTCCTCCATGTAATAAGACTCGTTGTAGCTGTGGTAGTATGTGGATTTGTTGACGACGCCGCTTGTGAACTTCAGGGCGGATGCCGGGTACGTGCCGTAGTCCCAGTCCTTTTTGACGTCGGTTTTCACGTTGGTGTAAGTGACGGGGAGGAAGTCCAGAGGTCCCTCGTTGTTGATGTTTATCACGGTGGCCTGGTGGCTCCACTTTCCGGTCCCGTTCTCCATGTCGTCGAAGAAGAAGTAGACGTACGTGCAGTACGAGGCGTTGTTGTTGAACCACTCGAAGACCTCGGCCTGTTCGCCGAGCGGGTCCACGAGGACGCGCAGAGTGCGCTTTCCAGTGGCGAGCGGGGTCCAGATGACCTCCGCCGTGCTTGCCTGGTCGGGCGACACGCCTATCGAATCCGAGCCGATGGTGGTGTTCTCGTCCATGAAGCGCACGAGGGCGCTAGCCTCGGAATATCCGGCGAGGTTGCGGACGGTTGCGCGCACTACGTAGGAGTTGCCTATCTGCGGGTGGAGGTCCGAAATCACCACGTCGACGCAGGATATCTTCAGCTCGGAGCGCGATTCCGGGCGCCCGAGCCAGTCCATGACCAGGAATGCGAGCTCCTGCCTGGCTTCGGTGGCGGTGGGCAGCTGCCAGCCGCCGTTCGCCAGGTCGGCCATCGAGAAAGAGTTCACGACTGTCGAATAGACCGTGCTGCGCACTCCGATGTATCGGCCGAGCGCCGAGTTCTGGTAAAGGTAACCGGTTCCGTTCACCGCCGGGGCCATGACGTCGCACGTCCCTGCCCCGCCGTAGCGGATGCCGTGGCCGAGCGCGTCGCCGGTAACGCCGACGATTGCCCCGGGTAGCGCCTGGTCCCACACGGTTGCGCCCACGCCGAAGTACTTGCCCATGAACACCGCATCGAGCTGGCGCGTCGAGTTTCTGCCCTGGAGCCATACCCTGCCGCTCCACATCGTCATGTAGTTGGTGAGCCTTGTCACGTCCCCCGCGGTCAGGCTGTTGACCACTCCGCCGGTGACCCATATTATGGCGCTGTAGTTCTCCATGTTCACAGTCGCCGGGAATGAATTGCCGTTGGCGATGGTCGCGTTCTCGTAGACGCAGCCGAAGCCCATGAGGGCGTCCTTCACCACCGAGGTTTCGTTCGCCAGCGCGCCGCCGTTGTTCAAGCTGCCGTCGTCATCCACGACAAGCAGCCTGAACAGGACGTTGATGGTCGTCGCGGTGACGAGGCCGCCCGCCTGGTTGTTGCGCTCGTTCGATTCCGTGATGTCCCCGTTGGGGTCGACACGGACAATGAGCGAGTGCACACCCGGAATCGTGGCGTTCCAGGTCCAGGTCTGGGTGACCTTGCCGCCGTTGCCTGGGACCAGGATGGCCGCACGGTAGCTGTTGTTGCCTGTGAGCGGAACTCCGTCGAGCACGATGTCGGCCGAGACGGTGTTGTCTGCAGTGCCAGGCTTCTCGGCTCCGTTGTTTCTTATCGAGGCCGTGATTGTCACGGTCTGCTTGAAGTAGACTGTCTGCGGGACTATGGTCTGGCCGGAGACTGCGAAATCGACGACGCTCTTCTCCGTGAGGTTGCCGAGCCACAGGACCGTGGCGTAGGCGACGTCGGTCTGGACGGACAGGTCTTTGATCCTTCCGAAGTCCCAGCCGAAAGTGACGACCCTGGAATCGCGCGTCGGGTGCTCGTACGAGACCGCGTCAGCCTCGGCGGCGGCGGTCCTGTTGAACATCCTCATGGCTCCGTCGCCGGTCGGCTTCAGGGCGTAGCATCCGTCCTGGCCGGGGACCTTCGCGGTCACGTTTATCCACTTCGCCGGGACGGACCAGTTTTGGCTGACCTCGTGCGCCGGGTTGCCCCGCAGCGGGTTGGTGAGCGCAAGGCTGCTGCTGAACGCCGAGACGTGCAGGTCGTTGCTCGGGAAGGCGATGGTGGACGCGCTCACGGTCGTATCGGCGAGGAAGTTCTGCCCTATCATCCAGAGGCTGCCGGTGTTCGTCCGGCCTCCGGTGGTGTCTGCGAGGAACTTGTCGAGGTCCTTCTGGTCGTCCTTCGTGAGGGTTCCGGCGCTCTCGTACCCGGTGTTCCAAATCACGACGTCGTAGTTTATCAGCTGCGTCGGACCCGAGTTGTAGGCGGGGCCGCTTCCTCCCGGGACCGTGTACAAGTCGTATTCGAACCCGCCGCTGTCCAAGGCCTCGCGCAGATATCTGGTCGAATCCAGCTCGCCGCCGTCGTGGGCATCGTCGTCCACCAGAAGTATCGTGGGCATTACGGTGAGCGAGTAGTTGAGGTAGTTGTCGCTCGTGTCCGCGTCGGGTATGCGCGACGTCACGACCGCCGAGATGAACATCTTGTGGTTTCCGCCGGGCCCGGCGTTCCTCCAGGTGTACATCTCAGTCAGCTCGTCGGGGGAGCCGCCGATGTTGAACATCGACCAGTCGACGACCGGCCCGCCCACGCCGTCCCTTATCTCAAGGAGGACCGTGGCGTTGCCGAGGCCGATGTTGCTCGCCTTGACACGGATGTCGACGTCGTCGCCGTTGGTGGGCTCCGTCGGGTCGATTGTCACGTTGTCGACGCTGAGGTGGATTTCGGGCACCGCGCCTATCTCCCGGCCTAGAACCAGCAGCACCACCCTCGTGGAGACGTGGCCCGCCAGGTCCACGGCCCGGACCGTTGCGGGATAGTAGCCGGCGTGGGTCGCCAGCATCCCCATTGTCCTGGACGCCTGGAACACGCCCGGAGCGCCCTCGGTGAGCGCGACTGAGATGTTACCTGCACCGAGCAGCCTGCTCAGGTCCACTGTCGGGGTGGCGACGTTGAGGTCGCCGTTCGGGTCGGACAGCCTGACGTAGAACGTGAACGGTAGGTTGTTCTGGATTGGGTCCCTCTTTGCCGTCGAGGTGTCGGAATCCGCCCAGGCGTCCATGATGAGCGGCCCGTACGTCTGGTTCCCGCCCCGGAGCTTCGAGCCCCACACGTAGGTGTTGCGCTCCATGTCTATGACCGAGGCGTCGACTATCGATGACGGCCACAAGGTCAACAGAGTTATCCTCCAAACGTCAGCCGGATTCCACACGCCGTCCGCATTGAAATCGTCGAACGAGACCGAGCCGTAGTCCGCCACATCGTACGCCGTGGAGGTGCCGTTCACGGTGAGGATGACCTTCGCATCGAATGCCCTCAGGCTCCTCCCGCCGTTGTGGGTGATGAATATCTCGGCCCCGCCGACCCAGTTGTCGTTGAATGGCTGGACGCGCCCGACGAATGACGCGCTCGTGCTTTTGGTGGGCGGCGGTATCCTGCCCACGAAGGCGATGATGCTGGAGAACAGCACCACCGTCAGGCCCAGGATGAGTATCGTCCCGATTATCTCGGAGACGCCCCCCGAATCCCAGCCCCGCCTTCTCGTCAGCCTTTTCATGTGTTCACCCCAGGATTGTGTTGCCCATGACTGTCACGTCATCGACGTAGAACCCGCCGAATGCGCTTCCGGCCGGGAACGAGCCCGCCGCGAGCTTGTATGGCAGGTAGGCGGCCGCCGCGTTCGTGACCATCCTGAACCTCATCATGATTGCGTTGCCTGTGAATGACGACAGGTCGACGTTGAGGCGCGTGCAAGTGCCAGCGGAGACCCAGTACCCGACCTGGGCGGCAGTGTAGCCTGCCGTCGGCAGGCCGGTGTACGACTTGCCGTCGGTCTTGCCGTCGCTGGCGTCCGTCTCGTAGCCCGAGACGTTCCAGGCTGCGCGGACGCCGAGGTTGATGGCGGACCAGGTGACGCCGTTGTCCCTGCTGATTTCGACGCGGAAGCCGTCCGGGGGCGCCCCGTCCTTGGTGTTGATGTTGAACTTGAAGTACGCGCCGAGAGTGGCGTTCCTGGCGTTGGTCAAGTCGATGGGGCCGCACAAGAGCGAGTTGTCTATGCCCTTCTTCATGAATCCGGTCGTGACGTTGCCGTTCCACCATGCGTGGGTTCCGCTGTGCGCGGAGTGGAATATCGTCCCGGAGCCAGGCCATAGCGTCGAGGTGTTCGTGAGCTGCCAGGCGTCCGCCGATGCTGCGGCTACGGCCGTGGAATCGCCGCGCGAGACCGCGACCTTCACGTCGTCTATGTACCAGCCGTATCCCGTTCCGCCGCCGTACTGGAAGTACTGGAATTTTACCCGTACGGCGCTCAGCGGGTTGTATCCGGCGATGCCGGTCTGGTTGACCCACGGCAGGATGTCCACGCTGACCTTTTCCCAGGCGAACGTGCCCCTGCCGCTGACGCCGTTCCAGCCCCACTGCATGTACGTTCCCATGCTGTCCGTGCGTCCGGCCCTCTGGGCGACCGTGAGGTTGAGGCGCAGGTTGCCCGTGTACGCGCTGCTCGGGACGACGTACCTCCACTTCCAGTTCGCCTGGACGTTCGGGTTGAGGTTGCTCTCCATGTATCCGACCATCAGCACGCCGCCGTTGACGCCCGGCACGATGTTGTACTTGTGCCAGAAGCTCAGCTCGGCCTCCTGGAGGTTCCTGAGGTCCATAGTCTTCGTGACCGCGGACTTGTTGCTGTTGGTGCCTGGCGGGGCTACGCCGGGGTTCGTTCCGCCCGAGCCTCCCGTGCCGGTCTCAGTCCCCGTGGTGAACGACCAAGTGTATATTGCGGGGGACATCGCGTTCCCCGCGTAGTCCTGGGCGCCGCTCACGGTCATCGTGACGAACGTGTTCGATGCCCAATCGACGTGCGTCCACATGGCGGTGTCGTCCGTGGCGCCTGTCGTGGTCCATCCGGAGAAGGTGTAGGCGACCGCGCCACCGGCTACGGTCGGTGCGACGCTGGTCCTCATCCTCTCGCTGAACCTGACCTTGACCAACGCCCCCCTGGCGACGTTTGTGAGTCCGCTCGACGGGTTGACGCCCTGGACGAACGGCGCGGTGTTGTCGAAGTTGTAAGGCTGCGCCTCGGGCTGCGTCATCGACCCTGGCAGGGTCTCGGTCGAGCCCCCGCCGATGGCGCGGGCGTACCATCCGTACGTGCCCGATGCTGGCAGGTTGCTAGTTGCCGGCCAGGAGCCGTCGACGGTGGCGTCCGTGCCCCAGTACGTCCACGTGAGCCCCGAGTCGCTGGTGTAGTAGATTTCCACGCTCGTCGGGAAGCCTTCGTAGCTGTAGGTGATTGTCGGGTTGGCGGTCGCGATTGCGATTGCGTTCGTCGGGCCGGTCGCAGTGGCGGTCCCGGCCTTCGCGGTGTGGAACGTCCAGGCGTGAACGCCTAGGATGAAGTTGCCCGCCAAATCTCTCGCGCCCGTGACGTTGAGCGCGTAATCAGTGTCGTAGGCCCAGGCGGTGTGGGTCCACTGGTACGTTGTGGCGTTGACCCAGCCGGCGTTGGTGTACGTGGCCGCGGGCGTGCCTGCGATGGTCGGGATTACGCCGCCGAACATGCTCTCGCTGAACGTAACAAGGACGTTTTGCGCGGTCGGGACGTTGGTGGATGCGTTCGCCGGTTGCGTGATGATTACCGTCGGACGGACGCGGTCGAGGACCCAGGGACCCCACTCGATGGATGCGGCGCCGGATGGCACGTTCTCGTTCCCCGCGGCGAGCATGCCTCTGGCGCTGAAGTGGTATGTGCCGTCGGCCGGCAGCGCGGAGCTGGCCCACGAGCTATCGACCGTGGCGTCTGTTCCCCAGCTACCCACTGCGGGAGGTATGGCGGACCAGGTTGTCCCACCATTCGTCGTGTAGTAGAATTGGACACTCGTCGGGACGGTGGTGCCCCAGGCGTAGCTGACCGTCGGCGCAGCGTTGCTGGATGGGGTCGCGGGGGCGATGCCGGTAATCCAGACGTTCGGCCTCGCGGTGTATGTAATAACAACAACGGAGTAGTCCACAGAGACAGTTGCCCTTATGCTCGGGTAGGCAATCCAGAACAGCGAGCCAGTCGCGGAGATGTAGTTGCCAGGTGTGACTGTGATGCTGCGGTTCATGGTGTAATCCGTGGCTGCATTGGTGAACGTCATCGTCGTTCCGATGGCGTCCCAGTTGTTTGTGACGGTGTTCCACGCGTATATCGTAACCACAGCACCTGCCGCAGAATATTGCGCTTCGTGCGTCAAATCAATTTGGGTGATGTCCGTCGGTAACTCGGCGATGTTGTACTCGTATTCCACGCCCATATGGTCGTTAAATCCGGGATCGGCGCTTGGTCCGGCTCGAACGTTGTTGGAGGACACGGTGTTTGCGTAATATGCATCTGTGAATTCTGCCTGTGAGCTCGGACCTGTCAGCTCTGCCTGGGTCGAGTCGTCCAGGTCGTCGAACCAAGCGTTCGGCGGCCCGTTGGCTGCAGTGACTCCCGCATAGTTGTAAACCCGAATCGCGTTGATTTCCGGCCCAGGCGGAAGCCCGTCCGACCCGTCCCCACCGCCGCTCCTCGTCGGAGGCTGCACCGGGTACGAAGACGGCTGCCAGTTGCCGGAACGGGTGATGTTCTCGCCCGAGACGTTGCCGCTGCCGGACTGGATGCTCGTGAGGATTGACGTGAAGATGGCGCCGAGCTTCGTCGGGTCCGTGCAGTGGAAGTAGTGGCCGATGTTCGGTCTGGACCAGTTCGCGCTGTTGTTCCAACCGTAGTTCGCGGGGGTGGTGACCGCCGAGTCCTTCGTCTGGGGCGTCGAGTTGGCGCTGTGCCATAGGTCGTACTCCAGCGGATGGCCAGCTACGTCCGTATACGTTTCCAGGTATCCCGGCCACGGGTTCCCGTCGGCCGGATAACCGGCCCAGTGGTCAGTTCCGAGGGAGAGCCCGATTGTGTAGGTCATGGGCGGGCAGCCTATCAGTCCGTGCATGGTGTGCGAGTTACCATCCCAGGTGTACTGATTGGTCCACACGGTGGCGCCCCAGTTGGCGTTGGGGGACCAGTAGCGGTCCTCGTTCGACGCCCCGTCAGTGAGGCCTATCACGTATTCGAGCCGCGCCGTGTCTGTACACGTCAGGTCGAATTGCTTGGAGTCGAGTATAGCCGCGCCCAGCGTGTCGTAGAACGGCGTCGACCCTGTCGCTGCCAGGCCATTGATTGTTGCGTTGAAGGTAGCCCTATTCGCCGCCGTCATGTACGTGAGGTTGTACCTCTGCTGCGGATAGCCCGACCCTCCGGCGTTGAACGTCCATATTCCCGCCCGGTCCGTAGCCGTAAGCTTCCCTATGAAGTTCGTGGTCGCAGTCTTCAGGTTGGTCAGCTTCGTCCCCGCCATCGAACCGGACGTATCCAGGGCGAACACGACGTCGACGGGCTTGCGCACGCCAGGCGTCGTCACGACAGTCCCCGTCCCCGCGGGCTCCTGCAGCCAGTACGACGTGTTGTAAGTGTGGTAGAATCCCACGTCGTGCGACTTGTTCGCGTTCACGCTGAACGCCGAGTCCCAGTCCTTCTCGATGTTCATCGTCACGACCGTGTTCGAGATGTAGTCCAGCGGCTGCTCGCCGTTGATGAGCGTGATGGTGCTGTCGTGCTGCCACTTCGACGTCCCGCTCTCCATGTCGTCGTAGAAGAAGTAGACGTATGTCGAATACGATATCCGGTTGTTGAACCAGTCGATTATCTCCGCCGTCTCGTTTATCGGGTCGACGTAGACGTAGAGCGTCCTCTGCCCCGCGAAGAGCGGGGTCCAGATGACCTCCGCGGTCGTGTAGCCGTCGGCTGTCACCGTAATCGAGTCCGAGCCTATCTGGGTCGTTCCGTCCATGAAGCGCACGAGGCAGTTCCCGTCGGAGCCGCCGACGTTGCTGACCCGCGCCTGAAGCACGTACGAATCGCCGAGCTGCGGGCGGGCGCTGGATATCGAGAAGTCGGATAGCGTCGTGCGGAACTCGACCCGCGCATCGGGCGAGCCGAACCAGTGCATGACCATGTAGGCGAGCTCGGTCCGCGCGTTGGAATCGCCCGGGAACTCGGTCGAGCCAGTGATGTCGGAGAACGCGAAGCCCGTGGTGACGGTCTTGAAGCCGCTTATTGACAGTGTGACGGCGTTGTACGCCGAGGCGTTCTGCCGGAAAGCGGGCAGGGCGCTGACTGTCGGCACGATATGCTGGCAGACCGCATTGTTCAGCCGGTACCTGTCGCCGTGGGAGACGGGATGCCCATCCACGCCCAGAAGCGTCGAGGGCGTGACCGCCATTATGGCGGATGCCGCGCCGAGGTAGTTCTGCTGGAAGGCGCTCGCGCCTGTGCTCAGGCCGTTCCTGCCCGTGAGCCAGAGCCTCCCGCCGCCGTTGAGGTAGGTGGTGAGGTTCTCCATGTCCTGGGCCAGGAGGGCGTTGGGGGCGCTGCCCGTGGACCAAATGACCGCGTTGAAGTCCTTGAGGTACGAGTAAGCCGGGCCGGCCTGAGTCGTGTTGACGACCTTGGACTCGTTGAAGTATCCCAGCGCCTTGAACGTGTTCGTGACGGATTGCGTGTCGTTCGTCCGGGCGCCGTAGTTGTTGGGGCTCTCGTCGTCATCGACAACAAGCATCCTGAACTGGACGTTGATGTTGCCCGACGACAGGTAGTTGGAGACGACGTTGTTGTCCTCGTTCGACTCGGGGATGTTGTTGTGCGGGTCCACCATGAGGACTATGGTATGCGACCCCACGTTCTCCGGCGTCCATAGGAACGGGCCCACCGATATCCAGTTGTTGCCCACCGTGTTGTTGACCGTGTAGGCTTGCTCCGGAAGGACGGTCGGTATGCCGTTGTAATAAATCGTGACGCTGACGTCCACGTTGGTCTCGTTCTGCATCCCGTTGTTGCGGACTATGCCGGAGATGCTGACGGGCTGGTGGAAGTAGACCACGTTTTTGTCAACTGTCTGCTCCGAGACTGACAAATCCCGTCCGAACGAGGAGTTGATGTCCCCGAGCCAGCGTATGACCTGGTAGGCGAGCTGCGCCTGGTCGGATGTCTCCTTTATCCTCGAGAACTCCCAGGGCGTGAAGTACGTGCGGGATTTCTGCCCTTCGTTGGCCGCCCCGATGCCGTAGGCGTCGCTGGGCGTCACCGGGTTGACCAGGGATTTGAAGCTGGGCGGTAGGGCGGCGAGCGTAGTCACGGCGTAGCCATTGGTGGGCGCCGTCCCGCGGCTGACGATGTCTATAGTTCCCGTGGACAGGTAGCCGGCCACCGGGTCCGTGGCGGCGATGCCCGTGAGGTTCTTGGACATCGGGTTCCTGAGCGCCCAGCTGCCGACGCCGAGGTTCTGCTGCGCGAAGGCGGCGGGGCCGGCATCTGCGAGGGTGCCCTGCCCGATGAGCCACAGGCTGCCTGCGTTCGTTCCGGTCGTCAGGAACTTTTTCAGGTTCGAAACGTCCAGCGCCGTGAGCGTGTTGTTGGTGGTGTAGCCGCACATCCACACGACAACGTCGTAATTGATCATCTTGAAGTCGCCGGTGTTGTATCCCGGGCCGTCGCCGACCGCTATCGACACGAAATCGTAATCGAAGTTGCCGGCCGAGAGCGACGCCCTCATGAAGCTGGACGTGTCGAGCTCTGTCCTGTCGTTCGCGTGGCCGTCATCGTCGACGAGGAGGATGGTCGGCAGCACGGTCACGGAGATGTTGGCCCAGTTGTTCGAGAAATCCCCGTCCAGAGCCGGTGTTATCGGCACTACGTTCACGAGAATGTTGTGAATGCCGCCGTACGCTGGAGTCCACTCCATGTACGCGCGGACCTGGGCGTTGGCGTGCAGCAGAAGCGGGACGAACCGGCCGCCTATGAGGTTGCCGGTGTTGAGGGAGCCGTTCGGGTTGGTCGTGGCGTTGTCATAGAAGTACGCCGCGGCCTCGACCGATGCGCCGTAGTTGAATATGGTGGCGGTTATCTCGGCCCTCTTGTTGTGGACGAGCGTGTCGTCGCCGAAGGTTATGTTCCGGTCGTAGTAGCCGGTCGAAATCGGCCTCTGCACTATGGTAATCATCGGCATCCCCGCGAAGTCACCGCCGAGGGGGATATAAACCGTCTTGCTGGTGTAATTTAATGAAAGGTCGTTTGCGGTGATGATTGCCGGGTGGTTTCCAGGCTGGTAGGCGTTCCTGTCTGTCGGGCCGGCGGCTGTCGCCGTGAATATGCCGTCAAGGTTCGGGTCTAACAGATGGATTGTACCGATTCCGAAGCTGGTCATGTCCACATAGACCGAGTTGGTGTCAAGGCCGAAGTTGGGGTTAATAGTTCCGTCGAAGTCCACGACCCTGGCGTTGATGACGAAGTCCTTGTTGTACTGGATGGAGCTGCTCTGAAGGTCAGAAAGCTCCGAGGTGACCCACGCCGTCATTATGACCGGGGGGTAGTTGTTCGAACCCTCCTCGTGCAGGTCGGCCTGCCAGACTATGGCGCTCCTGTCCTCTGCGACAATCATGACCGAAACTGGCGTCGTGGCTGTGAGCACTCCGGGGCCGATGAGGTAATGCCACGTCTCGCCGGTCTCCCAGTCTTCATCTGCGTCGCCGTCGATTCCAGGTACGGGGGTGAAAGACGTTGTCCGGTGGTGTGTCGACGAGTCGCCTACGATGAGGACGATGTCCGTCCAGGCGCCCCTGAGGACAACGCCGCCACCGTTGGAGACGTTCACCCAGGCCCCTTGGGTCCAGTCGCCGTTCACGGCCTCGATGGTTCCCGTGAGGGACGAGTTCACGTTGCTCTTGGGTGTCGGGATGTTCCCGACCATGAATATGACCCCCGAGAACAGGACCACGGTAATTGCCAATATCAAAATGGTCCCTATGACTTCCGAGACACCCTTCTTGTTCCACATGCGCTTGTTGTCAAAATGCCCGCTCATCGGCATCACCCCTTGCTATGATACTCAAATCGGGCTCTATATATAAATATGTAAGGTGGTTATAATCAAACAATAATCATAAAATTAGAGGGAAAGGGGTTGAAATCGAGTTTTATATCACGCGCTTTTTCGACACCTTTTTTACCGAAACCGGCGGGGCCGATTCTATCTTCTCTCCGCAGGCGTAGCACATGACCGCGTCCTTGGCAATCATTGTTCCGCAGGACGGGCAAGGTATCTCGTCCCCTTCGGGTGCAGCAGCAGGAGCCTCTTCTTTCGGGGCTTCCTCCCCGCCCATCTTCGAGCCGCAGGCGTAGCACATGACTGCGTCCTTGGCGACCATTGTTCCGCAGGACGGGCAGGCGACCTCGTCACTAGATGCCGCCGCCGGCGCGGGCTCCTCGGCCTTTGGCGCCCCCATCTTCGAGCCGCACGCGAAGCACATGACCGCGTCCTTGGCGACCATCGTTCCGCAGGACGGGCAGGCGACCTCGTCGGAGGACGGCGATGGCGTAGGTGCGCTCTCCTCGAGCTTCATCTCTGGCTCGGGCGCCCTCTTCGGCGCCGCCGCTCCGGCCGCCTTCAACTGCTCCTCGCGTTCGAGAAGCTGGCGCTCCTTGTCCATCAGGCGCTTGCCGTCGGCGATTATCTTCTGCTTTGCGTCGTTGATGGAAGCCTCCTCCCTGGCGAGCATCTTCTCCCGCTCGACAAGCTCCTTCGCCTTCGCCAGGTATTTGTCGATGGTCTCCTTGACTTCCTTCTCCTTGGAGAGGATTCCATCTTCCCTTGAAATGATGGTTTCGCGCTTCTTCTGGACCTCCGATTGGTCGGCCCGGGCGCTCTCCTGCAATGATAAAACTTCCTTCTCGCGGTTGGCGACGTCCTTCTCCTTGGCGACGACCTTCCCGCGCTCGGCCTCCACCGACGCCAGCTTTTTATCCGCATCCGCCTCGCGTGACTTGAGCGACTCCTCGGCCTTCGAAAGTTTGAACTCGCGGTTCTTCACATCTGTTTCCTTTGTCTGGACGGCGGCCTTCTCTTTCGCAAGGGCGTCGGCGTCCTGTGAGAGCTTCCCCTGTTTTGCAGACAGCTCCTGCTCTTTGGACTGTATCTGGCTCTCCTTGTTTTTCAGGGAGGTCTCCTTCGTGGCTAGCTGGCTCTTCTCGTTCTCGAGCGACGCCCTCTCCGATTCGAGGCGCGCCTCAGTATCCTTCACAAATTGCTCTTTCTGGCGGAGCTCCTGGTCCTTTGCCTGAGCTGCTTCCGCCTGCTTCTTCATTATCTCCCAAATCGGTTCATCTGCCAAGGAAATACCCCCGCGTTGCTATACTGTACGCTGTCGCGAGGTATGAAACCGCCATTTAAGTATCTTATGGTTCAAGTACGGTATTCGGCATGAAATAATTTGTTACAGCTATCTATGTCGCAGGGGACTTGAACTTGCAGAATTCGTGCGCGAAGCAATGTGAATCGTTCTGCGGTTCAAGCGTTGGAATCGAAGATCGGTCCGAGGACGACCATGCCGCCTTTTCCTATCTCGACCGCGTGCCGCTCCATGCTGTGCTGGCAGGCGCGCATCTTCTCCACCTGGAGGTACCTCGTCAGCTTCCCGCGGGTCCTGTCGAGGCCGAGGAGCATGATGCCGTCGACGAGGAATCCCTCGTTTCCGAGCAGCTGCGACTCCCCGCCTGGCGAGCGCTCCATTACGATGAGGCACACGAGGTTGTGGTCCCTGAGCATCTTGAAGAAGTAGAACATCCTCTTGCGCATGTTGGTGGCGTCCTCCATCAGGGAGTAGAGCGCGCCGAGGGAGTCGAGGGTGAAAATGGTGAAGCGGTCGCCGTGCTTCTTCTTGAAATGCACAATCATCTTCTCTAGGAATGCGAGGTAGTCCGTCTGCTCGACGGCGTCGGCCATGCGGTCTATCTCGCGCAGGTCCGTGAGGTCGGATATCTGCATGTTCTTCGTGAGGTTGATGCCGAGGCTCTCCATGTTGCGAACGTGGGAGTCCACGGTCTCCTCCATCGTGCAGTAAAGGCCGAACTCGTTGGTCTTCTCCAGGTATTTTGACATCAAGGTGTAGCAGAAGCTCGTCTTCATCGACCCCGGGGGGCCTGTCACGAGGACGATAGCTGGCGCCTTAATATCTGTCCTGAAGACTTTGTCCAATCCTTCTAGAGAGTCGCGGAACACCAAGGGCTCCACCCCAAATCTAGGAAATGGGATATTCTTTGTCCCTCTTAACCTTATCGCCCTCGACCTCCATACGGAAAATTTATGAAGGGGCGCACCATGGCAGTAATGCCACAATCTAGAAACAACCGAGGTGACAGGAGCAACGACGAAATCGTTAGGATTCTGTATGTCGTTGCGACTAAACCTCGGCAGGACAAATTGTGTGGTGCCGAGGTGACAGAGTGGCCATGTGGCAGACTGCAGATCTGTACACGGGCGTTCAAATCGCCCCCTCGGCCTAAATTTTTTTCTCTGCTATTCGGCCGAGGGGAGACTAAATCTATGCTACCATTCTAAATTCAATCGATTTAGCCTTGCCCTCGGCAAGAAATCCAGAACGCCTTCCTTGCCTCGGTCGCCCCATGCTGGAGCATCCAAAATAACGCCGACGTTGCACGTTTCTTCATTTCCCCGGTGGCTCGACGTGGATAACGACGTGGTCGATGCCTGCGACCTCGTCGCGGATGACCCGCTCCAGCATCGTCGTCATCTCGTGCGCCATGTCCAGCGTTTCTTCCTCTTGCAGCTCGCAGTGCATGTTAATGGACAGCTTCTCGTCGGCCTTCCGGACCAGCACATCGTGGCACCCTTTGATGCGCGGGTATCTCCCGATGATGTCCATCACTTCTTTGACGACGTGGGCGTAATCCTTCGTCAGGTCCTGGCCAACGACGACGTCGCATTCGTGAGTCTCGATGTGCGTGTTTATCTCGCCGATTGCCAGCGTGGCCCGGGCGTTCGTCTCGAATTCATCGACGATGTCGTGCGCTTCCTTGACAGTCATCTTGGGGTCGAGCTCTAAGTGCAAGTCCACGGATATCAACGAGTCTATTTCATGAATCTCGATGTTGTGGACGCCCTTT